>Ga0210036_1000502_pt1 | contig 46640 bp, 28 predicted proteins | sample CryGeymeta201515_FD_185469 | JGI IMG/M metagenome (GOLD analysis project Ga0210036, IMG submission 185469) | Groundwater microbial communities from Crystal Geyser aquifers in Utah, USA - Crystal Geyser metaG 2015-15 (SPAdes) (version 2) | ecosystem: Environmental > Aquatic > Deep subsurface >...
CCGCCCGATTGGCTACCCGAGTGTGAGAGCAACCCTAGCGGTCTGCCCTCTCACCCGGGCGCCTCGGAACGGAGAAAAGGTCGGCCCTAGTAAATTGCCGAGTTTCTCCAAACCACCCTACCTAGCCGAACGTAGCCCTAGAGAGCTGGCATAGTCGAGAGAACGCGGTAGCGTTCGCTCGAGTACAACATTGTAAAAGGTAGTTATTCGAACCCTAATCTGTGTCGAGGGACGATGCGTTGGATTGAAAAAAATTGCACAGCTGCACGGAACACTTTGCGGAACACTTACTGTACTTTTCAACTCCTTTTCTCAAGACGACCGTTTTGTGATGTGAGAATTACTTGGTACGCTACTGGGCTGATACACTGTAATAATAATAAATAGAATTGATCCATAGATTTCGTGCACAAAGGAGTACTCCTATGGTAAGTTATGGGATTACGCACAAGAGATTGACATCGTCATCACATCATCACACTAAGTCGAAACTCGAAACAGAGAGCCTTTTGGAGAATCAGTTGCCAGTTGCAACGTTGCAACACAAAAGGAGATCACAAACACACACACACACACACAAACACACACAGCATTTACGCATTTACTATTAAAAGAAGTTTAGTTCGATAGTATTTGAACCAAAGACCCAGACTTCTGTCACTGTCTATTGCTACCTGGCTACCACCACTGCTACCACCACTGCTACCACCACTGCTACCACCACTGCTACCACCACTGCTACCACCACTGCTACCACCACTGCTACCACCACTGCTACTCCTTTACAAGATAGCTTGTGCTTTGCTTGGTAGTATCATAATAATAAATAATACAGTAGACTAGTATGAACAGATCCTTTCATTCACATTCACATTCACATTCACATTCTCATTCTCGCCTGAGAAATTCCTGTCACTCGGATTGCTGCAGTGAATTGTCCGCCTCTTCTTCTCTTCACAACAAGGTGCCAAATAATACGTGCACGAATAATTCTTGGGATGTTACAGCAATCTGTCAAAATCAAAATGATCCTGCAACAGTTGCTACTGCTGCTGCTACCACCTCTACTTACTATGCAGGTCGTCGACATTCTACCAATTCTTGTGTGAGTCACCACCACCACCACCACCACCACCATCGCCAGCAGCAGCAACAGCAAGAGCAAGAGCAACAACACCAAGAGCAGCAGCAGCAGCAGCAGCAGCAGCAGCACGATCGACGAGATGACATGATCCGTTCTCGATCGCTCAGTCATTCCAAATTGGCCGCACAGAGCTGTGCTTGTTTTGCGCCCTTGCCGGATTATGCCATGTATCAGGAACGCAAGCTCATGCGTGCGCTCAGTCGCAACAGCAGTTTTGCTGAAACACCCGAATCGCCTCATCATAAGAACAAGAACAAGACGGCAGCAACAGCAATAGCAACAGAACAAGGTGAGGTTCGACAAGGAAGACCCATTATTTCCTTGGAAGATCGACGAAGGTACAGTGAAGGGAATGGAAAAAGTCCTCGTCAACCCGTAGCGGGTCCAAATGTACCCATTGCAGCTGGAAGGACGTCGACGACTCGAGCATGGGAACGTTCATTGAGTGACAGCAGCATTCAAGTTCCATCGCTTTCCAGTTCCGAACAAAGTTCGTGTCGTCGTGGTCGATCCCTGCATCGTAATTACCACATTCCACAACCACAGCAACAGCAACAGCAGCAGTATGCATTGCACAAATCGTTCTATTCGGCTCCATCTGCGCCAACAACCACAAGAACAAACTGCAACAAACGAACGCAGGTAGAAATTTCTCCTGGTGTCATGACACTGCTGCGGAGCAAGGAAGAAACGATGCAAGCTATTGGCAATGATTATATTCTGCCAACGTCCTGTTTGGGATGTACTATGGATCTCTTTTGTATTGCGGATGCACAGTACGTGATTTGTCCAGAATGTCGCGTCGTTAGTCCACTCTCCCTGCTAATGGACCAAGAAGAAGAAACTAATAATTATAATAGTATTGACAAAACAAAACAGACAGAAGACAATGATGGCCAACAACAACAACAACAACAACAACAACAACAACAACAACAACAACAAAATCATCAAAACAAAGAGGGGGAAGGAGGAGGACTAGGTTTGGGCATTACTTTTGAGAGTTTGATGGAAATTCAATCCGAGATTTTAGAAGCACAGGCACGAAAAACATTAAAATAATGTTTACAACATAATATAAAGGCGTGTACTGAGCACGTTTTATGTCCATTCTTTGAACTACCAACAGCATCCTATCTGTCCTGACAAGCAGAACTGCTAACAAAGATAATGATAATGATGGGATTGTTTTGATTGAGCTGAAAAAAGAACCGGTAAGCTACTAGTGCGACTTGCAGCACTTATCGTTTTTCGGTGTTGTAGACTCCAAAAAATATATATGTATTGATAATAATGATGCATCGAAATAAATGCTTGCATAGCGCTCCCTGTGAAACAATTGATACTACTAGTACTAGACCACTACTGTAATAACAAGCAATCATCAAACGTTCAAAATAATTGTAAAAACGCGCTAAAGTAAAACAGAACGAGGAATTATTACATGTTGTGTTAACTCTGGTACATACTTCTCGCAACTGATCGGATAGCAGATACTCTTCAGCATAAATAGTACCTGCTAAGAGGAGTTCAATGGGTTTTGGTAAGAAAATGCAATGATGATGATGATGATAGTATAATGACGGATAATGGGATACGTGTGTGCTTGGATCTTTCGCAGACCCTGTCAAAACAAAGAAGTACTGGACTTTTTTCTTTTTGTGTGATTGTATGTGAAGCATCTGGTGTCCCCAGTTCGAGAGCTTTGAAGGATTTTAAGGATCCTTCCGGCTACCAGAAGAACGAGTGCGGCTGCGGCTGAGCGACAATTCCAAACTGTCCGCTTCGGTGCCACTTCTGGAAGGAGCTACTGGAAGAGCCGAGGGACGGAAGCGTCCAACTTCTTCCCAAATGAGTTCCTGCAATCGTTTCCTGTGCAAGTGTTCGTTTTCGAAACTGAAATCGAAGGGACCATGACTACAGACCGGTTCGTCTTCGGGACTGTGCAACTGCTTGAAAAATGGATGAGCCAGAGCTTGCTCGACCGTGATACGCTTACTGGGCTGAATGGAAAGCATTTTGCGCAACAAATCCAGGGCTTCCGGCGAGGCCGACGGAAACTGTTGGCCGAGCGGTTTGGGTGGCTTGTTGGGGAGCTTCTTCATGAATCGCTTGGCCTTGTCGGACGTTACAAAGCTCAACTCGGAATCGGAGAGCTTACCAAGCTTTTCCGAAATGATAGTCAACTAATAGTACATCCGAAAACGAGGTGGAACCAAAAGTATTAGTGTTGTTTGGTGAGTTGTCGGATGGATGGATGCACAGCACAACAACAAAAAGAAAATATCGTACCTGATCAATGTAATCATCTCCGGGAAAGTAAGGTTTTCGCAGAATCAGTTCGGCAAAGATACACCCGACGCTCCATACATCAATGGGTTTGGAGTATTGGTGACATGCCAACATGATTTCCGGTGCGCGGTACCAACGCGTGACGACGTACTCGGTAAGAATGAGAGATCCACGATTCTGGTCCAGATCGGGTACATCATCGTCATAAATTCCACGGGCCAAACCAAAATCGCAAATTTTCAAATCACAATTGGAATTCACCAACAGGTTGGAGGGTTTCAAATCTCTGTGCAACACGTTGCAGGAATGAATGTACTTTAATCCTCGCAATACTTGGTACACAAAGTACTGGACGTGATCCATACTGAGCTTTTGCTTGGAATAAATGATGCGGTGCAAATCTGTTTCCATGAGATCCGTGACCATGTACACGTCGGTAAAGTCTTCCACGTACTTGCATTCGGGAGGCATCATATCCCGAATGGCAACAATGTTTTCGTGTTGAAAATGCTGAAGCAATTTGATTTCTCTCAGTATGCGCTTGGCATCAATTTCATCGTGAAAGGCACGGGGTACCATTTTGATGGCCACTTCGACTGACTCGGCGTCATTGTCGTCACCGTCATTTTTATTCGTATTATTCCTCCGATTGGTTTCCTTCAAGGCTAGTACTGCTGCTTCCTTTTTGGCATCCTTGGCACTGATAACCACACCGTACGCTCCGCTTCCAATGACACGAATCAAAGAATATCGAGTATCGACTGTGAAGGTATGTTTTCCTGCAGTAAAGGTGTGGCTGATGTAGGGTTCTTCCTGAGCAGTGGTAGTGGCAGTGGCAGTGGCAGTGGTGGTTGTAGTCGGGTAGTCCTGCAAGAGCGACAAGATTTGTTCTTCGCGGAGTCGTTCTTCTTGATCCATAACAACTTCCATACCTGCTTCACTGGTACTTCCTTCCTCTTCTTCTGTGTGTGAGTAACTAATGGTCGCAGAGGCCGTAGTAGCCGTTGCAAAAGTATGATGATCATCATTGTTGTTGTGGTAGTAGTCGTTCTTCGTTGGTTTGTAAAGAGAGGAAGAAGTTTGAACACTTCCAGAACTGCGAGTGACGCGAATTCCACGGTGCTGGTGTTGCTGGTGCTGGTTTTGGCGGTGATGGTGGTGACCATGATACTGATGAGCATTCGCAGAAGTGAGCGTGGAAGATTCTGAATGCGTCTTTTTCAAGACGGGGTTGTTGTTGTTGTTGTTGTTGTTGTTGCTGTTGCTGCTGTTGTTGTCTTGACTAGTACCAGTGGCCGTATCATTGGTATCACCAAAGTTCATGGCCATTCCTGCTCCACAAGTCATTCCCGACATTTTCTTGGTAAACTTTTTCCAGGTGGAAGTGTTGAAGGAGTTGTTGAATATGTTGGTTGCCGAAAAAGACGAGGAAGGTTGTTGTTGTGGTTGTTGTGGTTGTTTTTGTTGTTGTGCACTAGAATCTGCAGCTTCCTTGTTGTACCCAGTATTGTTCGTATGGGTAATACTGGAGGAGTTTGCGGTGTTTCTAGTTGTACCGGTGTTGGTTGTATTCCCGTCTTTTTGGAAGACACCGGTACGTGCACTGCTTCTCTTGGAAGTGTAAGACGACGTTGTCTCTCGAATGGTCGGAATGGTGAAGCCGGTTTTGTGTCTCTGCTCTTCTGCCGTTGTGTGTTACGAGAGAAAATCCGTTTCTCTCTTGATCTTCCTTTTCTATGGTAATCCAGTAGAATGTCGAATGTCGTATGTCGTATGTCGAATGTCGAATACTGTGAACGACAGAACCTATCTCAAAAGAAAGACAGAACAGAACAGAACAGAACAGAACAGAACAGAACAGAACGGAACAGATCGGGCTGGACTAGACTATACTAGACCAGACTGGGCTAGATGGGTTTGATATTATTGTATTGTTGTCGTTGGTGGTGCTGTTGCTGCTATACTACAAGCTACAAGCACTAAGTGTGTATTGCAGTTGTGGCTGGCTGTTCTGTTGTTGCGTCTTTGAATAATAATACTAGCTAGTAATATCGAGAGAGAGATCTTCTCGCTCGTCTGGCTGGCTTGGGACGGTCGGCAGTTTTACTGTATATTGACTAGTACTTTGAAGACAACTTGATGGATTTTACCTAATACGCTATTTCAATCAAAACTGATTTCTCCTAAATCAGGTCAAAGAGACGTTGCATGTTCTGGAGTTTGAATAATCTAGCTAGCTAGTACTAGTAGTGCGACCGTACTACCGTACAGTAGTAGCTAGTAGCTAGCTAGTAGTAGTAGTAATAGAATACTTCTTCAGAATTCAATTCCTTGCAGATGGAGATGGGGTTATTGAAAATTCTGGGGGGGAAATTGATGTGCGTCTGATTGTTCCAGAATATTCCGTCACTCAAGTACGTCCGTCATAAAGAAGAAATCTGCCTCAGAAGAAAAGAAAACCAAATACTAGACTAGCTAGACTACTTTAGACTACTACTCGAGTAGTAGACTAGTCTACTGGAATATTACTCTACGTAGTAGTTTTTAGTAGATGTAGCAATCACAAGAAGTAGTATAATGATCATTGATCATACCTAAGAAAGCTTCATAAATAAAGAATCAGAATATTGAGCTACTAGTACCACTGCAGTATACAACTAGACCTCCTAGCTTTTAGCTAGCTAGTAGAAGAATCAGAGTAAGCGTACCTTTTTATTTTTTATGACCATGATGATGAAACCGACTTTGATGAAACTATCCCCCGTCATCACTCTGTTATCTCCAAATCCTGCTGCCTCCAAGCGGGCCCAAGATATTTTGGGTTCTCTTTTTGGTATGGTAAAATGCAGATGCAACAACAACAATGATAACAACAACGATGATTATGACGCAGCAAGAGATGCACTGGATGCAACACTGGATTCATCGTTCTTACCAAGAACCACTAACAACAGCATGAAGTGGAATTCAGTAGCCTCCAAGTGTCCCAACTCGGGTGCTATTCTGCACTGGCTTGCCATTTCATCCTCCTCCTCCTCGGATGCTTCTGAACAGCAACAGCAACAACAAAAGGCACTCAATGGTACCTTTGAACTGCTGAGTATTACTTCTACCATTTCTACCACCTCTGATAACAACAAAAATGAAACGACAGGACAGGACAACAACAGCAGCAACAGCAACAAAAGTATTCAACGTGCACGTCAAGTATTGGCAGAGCATTTTCCCACGTCTCTCTTTTCGTTTCAGTTGAGGTACTGGGCCGGACGACCCATGACAGCCGATTCTTTGCTGAAGAACAATCAGGGACTGCCCGTTTTGGACGTGGACGAACACTATAATGTTTCTGGGAACAACAACACTACTTATATTGCCACCCAAAATAATACTAATAATGATGATGGTGGTGGTAATAATAATAATATCAGGAGCAGTGATAACAGTAGTGGAAGACTCAAGGAAGTGGCCTTCACCTTTTACGACGATGCCATTTATCCAGATGGAACCGATCTCATGACCAAACTGTCGCTGCTACCCAACCTTTCCAGGCCGGTGACGGGAGTCTACGAATGGCCCAACAACAACAGCAACGGCAACAACAACAATAACCAGCAACAGAATGCTAGTAGTACTGGAGTCTGTTTGAGACCACTGCCAACGGCTCACCGAGATTTTCAAGCATCTTCAAGGTCTATCGTTCTTTCCTTTCATTGTGACAGTGTTGAAGAGCAACAACAACAATTGGAGAACAATAGTGATGACACAAAGGAGAATATTCACTGGTCCAAGATCGGATTCACAGGACTGCATCAAAAGCGGGGTCAGCTGCGACTGCATGCAGTTTCCAACAACAACAACAATAACATTATTGATTACCTTCCAGGATTGGACATTCGGTGGTGCGAGGCATTGCAACCATCCAGTATGTTCAACGAAGCACAGGAGGCACTGTTGGCCAGCAGTTTAATGGAATTGCAATCACCAAATGTTCTATTGAAACAGAAGAAGGAGGGGGGAACAGCAACAATAACATCAACACCGGGAAAACAGGACAATTCCGATTGTTGGGTGGAAGTTAGGACTATGATGCAAAATCCTCGAGGATTTTGGGGGAACAGTGGACGCAGAGGTAGGAGCAGCAGCAGTAGTGGTGGACCCAGAGTGGCAACGGCACCACCATCCTATCCGGAATAAGAAGTAAATAAGAAGTGGATGTCATGCACATAGTAAATCTACATTTAATACGTTTGATTATATTAATAAAACCTCTTGGATGATCCCGTACAACGAAGCTGCACAAAAAAAAGACATCAATCAAAGATGAGGGGAGGGCTATGAGGAATGTGCACAAATACATGCATTAAAGCAGCCAGTGTTGTTTTTGACGTACCTCTTCGTCTTCGTCTTGTCCCTTTCTCTTCTTGACGGCGTCAAGAAGATGCAGAGTTTTCAATACTCTTCTATTTTGGACGCTATATCCTTGCATCGTTGTTTCGCCAATGGTGGTATCGCAAATGGTGGACACATCCTCCTCATCGTCGTTAGTGAAGTCTTCCGAGTAGTAATAATCGGATTGTGATGACGAGTACCAATAATCTTCCAACTCATTGGATTCTACTCGACCGTCACCAACAAGAACACCAACAACAGCAGCGGCGGCAGCAGCCTCCCGGTGGTGAAGGATACTGTTCGCGGCAGATTCTACATCGTCGCTGCACGTGCATGGGGCATACTTCTTTTCTTTTCCACCTCGTCGTCGCCCTCGTCGTCCCGGGACATTAATTGGATTCCTCGATGAAGCATAATGATGATGATCCTCCTGATGATGATCACAAGAATGATGATGTTGATGGCCATGCGAAGAAGAATAGGGTGAATGGGCTTGCTGCATCTGCATGAGAAATCCGTTGTCGATTTGATCTCGTGGAGTAATGGTTGGAACCTCTTCCCGAGAACAATTTTCGACATTTCTTGCTTCCTCCACCGTGGCCTTAATTTTTGGACTCTTGCTGCTCAACCGAAGCATTCCTTTCAATCCTGCCTTGAGCCTGCGTAATCCCTTCTTGCTCTTGGACTGTTTCTTGGCGTCGTTCGAGACATCGATCACTTCCCTGAATGTTACTGCTTTTGAAGGATGTGCAGGTTTGGTGCAATTTGGATGACCTTGCCGCCAAGGATTGTCAAAGTCTGTTGAATCCTGTGCAGGTTCGACGTAATTTGGATGGGCTTGCCGCCAAGGATTCGCGAGGGCTATTTTCTCTACTGCTACCTTGTTATCAACAACGTGATGTAATTCTTTGGATGGATGATGAAAGTTGTGCAATGTAGGTGTCTGGAATGTTTTGGAACTCTTGGCGCTCGATAGTGGAGGGAGTTGTCGTTGTCGTTCTCTTATACTGGTGATAGAAGTGGCGATCACAGGGCTTCTAGTGTTGCTAGCATTGCCCGTGCTCCTTTGGCCAACCCGGTCATTTTGCGAAATCTGCGACCTATGGTCAGGAGGTTCTTCGCGGGAGTCTTCCACTGATGAAAAACTCCTGCTTTTGTTTGAAGTGGTGAAGCTTCGACGTAGTTTGCTCGATAGGCGAAGCAAAAAGTTGCCTTTGTTAAATACATCTTCTTGGGACTTTTTCTTAGCATCATTGTTCGCCTTTTCGTCGTCAATTTTGTCGCCTTTAATCGTAGCTTGGCTGCTAGATCTCACAATCGCAGCTTCGTCCAAGTGTTCATTTGCTGGCTGCACAATCACAGCTTCATCCTGATCATTGTTTTGTGGCTGAATTTTGTCGCCTTTAATCGTAGCTTGGCTGCTAGATCTTACAATCGCAGCTTCGTCCAAGTGTTCAGTTACTGGCTGCACAATCACAGCTTCATCCTGATCATTGTTTTGTGGCTGTAAAATCGCATCTTCCAAGCCCATCTCGACGCTTTCAACTTCTCCGTTTATTGTTCTGGAGGCGACACCTTGAATCTCTTGGTCCTCATTGTTGGTAGAAGAAAAGGGATCAGCAACAGTTATTTGGTCTGAAGGCTTTAGAGGTAGCAGTTGACCATCAAAAAATCCTTTTTGCTTCAGTTTCCTGGGAGATGCTTCCTTCAGAGCACTGAGTTCATCAACTTCAATACCAGAATTTTGCAGTGATGTTTCAGTCACTGTTGGTTCTTTACTGGCATCTTTGTCAATTGTTGTTTTGCTAATTTTGTCAATGATAGGTTTAGCCTTGTAAGAGGAAGTTCCTTTTGGATCTGCAACAGCACTTTGGTCTCTATGTTCTGAGGGCAGTAGTTGACCAGCAAACAATTCCTTTTGATTCAGTTTCTTCAGGGATGATTCCTCCAGAGAAGGAAGGTCATCAACTTCAATACCAGCATCTTGCAGAGATAATGCTGTCACTGTGGTTTCTTTACTAGTGGCCTTGACAATTGTCATTTTGTTAGTTTCGTCAATGATATTGGTAGCTTTGCAAAAGGAAGTTCCTTCAGGATTTGCAACAGTACTTTGGTCCATTTTCATTCTGGACGGGAGTAAACCAGCAAAAAAATCCTTTACTTTCTGTCTTCTTGGAGATTCTGTCACCTGATTGCTTAATTCTTCAACTTCAATACCAGCATCTTGCACTGTTGATGCAGGCACTTTGAACTCTTTGCTGATGGCTTTGATAATTGTATTTTTGTTGTTGTTGTCATCAACATTTGTACCCTTGTGAGAGTATGATGATGCCGGGTTAGCATCAGTACATTGGCCCATATCCTTTGCGCATAGCAGTTGACCAGCAGCAAATTCCTTCTGTTCTTGCCGTTTCAGAGATGCTGCATCTTGAGTGCTTAGTTCATCAACTTCAATTCCAGCATCTTGCATTGTCAATGCAGTCATTGTGGATTGTTTACTGGTGGCTTTGGCAATTTTTATTTTGTTGCTTTTGTCAATTATAGTAGCATTCTTGTTCCTTCTCATTACAAAAGAACTCTGCTTCACTGGCAATGAAAATGTTGCTGCCTCAACTGCAGGAACTGGAACAGGAACATGATCGTATGGCACTTCCACACACTCCGTCAAATAACTGGCTTTCGTTTCAACGTGCGGTATCGCCTTCAGGGGCTGCTCCTGCGCCTTCGTGTCAACAGTGCTGTCATTAGCAGCGCTTTTTGGCGAGATATCGTCCTGTTTTTTAGAGGACATTGGTTGTTGTGAGCTGTTGGCGACGGAACTATTGGTGTTGCTGATCATATCGTAGTAATTTGCCGCTCTGGGTGGTAGGAATTCCATTTCGATTGCGTTTTGCGAGTCCTCAATCTTGAATCGTAATGGGTTATCTATTACCATTGAGGCTCGTGTATGGTATTCCATCTCAATTGCATCGTTGTCAGACTGTTCCAACTCATGTTGTTTTTCCGTGAACGATGAATTGAGAGCATTTGCAGTTGCAGTTATATTTGCAGGCTTCGGTTCGATCAAATGTGGACTAGCAGGTACAAGACCGTAGCTTTTTCCCGTAGGCACTGATCGAATCCTACTATTAGTATGAGAAGATGACAATGACTCGACCAAGGTTGTATCGTTTAGAATGGTCTTGTCTTCTAGTGCCGATATCGCATATTCCACAGCCTTGTTGGCTGTTGTTGTTCTTCCGTATGCGGATTGTCCAACAAACGAAGGTGGATCCTGTATCTTTTCGCGTGACTGAATTGAACCGTCTATAGAAGCCACGGAACCGGTTTTCCTTGGCTCCTTGGCGGAAGTTGCAGAGGTATTGTATGATGGAGGAAGTGTTGGAAGTGGAGGTTTGTTTCTCGTTGTAGCTTGAAAAGTATTCTTCAAGACACCCTGTTTCGAATTCGCAGGATAAAGTCCAGTTGCTGACAAATTAGCCGATCTGATTGTGTCCGTCGGACTGGCAATGTTGTTGTTGATATTGGACGATGTCTCGCTAAAAGTGAAGTTACAAGCCGCTTTGTCTTCACCGTCGTTGTCCTCTTCCTGCTCATCGTCATCCTGTACCAGCAATGAAGAGAGGCTCAGTAGCAGCTCGACTTGTTCGTGATGATTGGAACCATCAATAGTGACTGCTGCTGATACTTGTTGCGTCGGATTCTGCTCCACCCATCGATTATTTGCACTCTGCCCAGTACGAGCTGATGCAGTAGTATTCCTTGCCACCAGTGACTGGTTTGATTTGCCGGATTTGGGGGAACCAGTACTGTCTGAAAGTATCATACTTATTTCTGTTGCATTGGAGGGCTGGACGGATGTCTTTGATGTGAAGCTACCTGTAACCTCTTTTGTAAGACGGGAACCAGTCTTCTTTGCGGCTACGGTTGCCGTTGCCGTTGCCGTAACATTGTAAGAGGAAGCTTCACCACTGCTTTGACAAGCTTCTGCCAATAGTTGATTCACCATTGTTTTGGAATCTGTATCAGTAGTGTGACCACAATCAATCGTATTTTTGTCTTCCTCTTGACTATTCCTACTATCTTCTTGGCTGTCGTGTGATGGGAGTCTGCGAGAAGAATAACGGGACGATAATTTGGAAGGAAAGCGTGCCGTCCAAAAGTTTTTCGGCGTTTGATCGGTTCTCTGAGACCGGTTTCTGTGACGGAACGCTCCAAAACTGCGCTTATATCGTTGTGGTGCTTCCGACTGTAGAGAAACTGCAGTGGTCTCATCGTCGTCCGCATCGGAGTCTTCACCCGATGAGTGTGATTGGAAGCTATGGTCTTCTTCGTCATCTTCGTCATATTCTTCGGCACTGCTGTAATCATCGTCATCGTCATCGTCATCTTCACCATCATCGGTATCGCTCACGTGTTGTTCCACTCCACTACCAGTGTCGGTAATGATGCTGCGAGTGGACACAGAACGTAGGGACAGATCGGCCGAGACGATTCCTGGTATTACCGATTGGCGACCATCGCTAAAAGTGGCACTGGACTCTTCGGAAGCCAAGGGGGATCGAGACGTTGAAGTGTGCGTGCTACTACCTGTTGCGCTCATGACTTCATAAACTTCTTCGGTTACCTGGATCCGTTTTGAGATGGCCTTTAGGCGCCTGCTTCTCGTCTCTAAAGACTTACGTTGCCGATGGCGCTGCTTCCGGGATTGTGCTTCGTGGTGCCTATCATCGGCCAACACACACTGCTGATCGTCGGTCATTACACTGTCATTATCAAAAAAATATTCTCCAATCTTACTGAGAGCTTCCATGGTGATGTTTAGTAGCTTCTGTCTACGTAGCAATGTTGGTTCTAGAGTTTGGGTTTTACGTTTTACTGATACTGATACACTGATACAGTCAGTTCCTGCTAGCAGTTTATGTTGTTAATCCCGTTGTGGTTGCTACCTGGTGTTGTCTCCAAAGTAAATACTTGTTATTTTTGCAGTTTACTGACTACTATCAGTAGTAGAGGTTCATCAGTACTGCTGCGACTTGTGCTTCAATTGTCAGCTTTTCGCATACACCGATTTCCTCCTAAATTGGCGATTTATTTTGGCTCCATTATGTGAGGTTAGTTTCAAGGATCTTCAAGTTTTTCAGTATTTAGGCAATAACACGTTTCATTTAGAATGGACGTACAACAGTACAGAACCAAACGCAATTTTACATGTACAAGGACTGACTCGCGCGTACTGGTATTATGGAGTTACACCTTGTAGGCGGGTCTAGTAAAACTACTACTCGTACTCAGTACCTACTACTAGTAGACTACTAGTACTAGTAGTAGTAGTAGTGTTTTACAGTACTACTACATGTACACGTACATAGTACTAGTAGTAGTAGTACCGTAATTGCTAACAACCGACCAGGTGTAACACGAAGTCTACTGTGTACTCTAGCTTTCCTTGACTTCTTGCGGGCAGTATCTACAGTAGTAGTGTAGTTATGAATTCATAATATAGCACTTTTTTCACAGCGAGCTTGCTAATTAGCTTCCCATCCAAGAGGACAATAGGCTTCCTCTAATAAAGCTGTCAAAGACACTCATGGCTGCTGGCTTCTTTCCGACGCCAGCGACAGTACTGCTGTTGAAGCCACCCAATTTCTTTTTCGACTTGAAAGATTTTGGACTCTCTGCGGCCATCTTCTTTTTACGAATCTGTTCCATGCTCATTTTTACAATTTTGTTCTGGGCTAAACCTTGCTTCATCTTGGCCAGATCTTCTCGCACACGCCGTTCGGCACCGTCGGCCACCTCCATAATGTCCAACTCTTCGCGAAGAATAGCATCTGTGCGGACTCTTGTCTTGTTGGTGGTAGGAGTACCGGTGTTTGTTGTCTCGGCGCTGCTTCCCCTTACACCAACAGCAGCTTCTAGGCGGCGAATACGTTCCGCCGTGCTGTAGCTCTTTGGAGTAGAAATTGCTGTTGCTGTTGTTGGTGCAGACTTGAGAGATTTCTTCGTCAACAATGTCTTTTTGGGTGTTATATTCTCCTTTGGTGCATCCATATTTTGGGACAAACGTTTCGGTGCCATTTTTTGTAATCTTCGTCTCACATTTTCAATATCTGCTTTCACAATCTCCATCTTGTCGTGGATGTATTCTGGGTCCTCAATGTACTTGTCGCCGATCAGTGTTGAGCTATCCGCTGTACACAACGATGAAGCTTGGTTGGTTTCGTCGTCTTTGTGAGAAACCGTAGAATCACAAAAAACCTGTTCGGGAGAAAATTGTTCTCCGTCTTTCTCTGCGGTATCAGCGGGAAGATTGGAAGCTGGTTGAGGGGCTTCAGATTGGGACCAGGCAGTTGATTTCATGAGGTCAACATCCTTGCGAACAGCATCCTTGCGAACAACATCCTTGCCAACAATGGAAAACTTTTCTAGGCGTCGCTTAAAGATATCGACCTTCGACTGACAATTGAATTGACCAGGGATTCTATTCTTTTTGCAAATACCAATCTTCTTGGGTGTTGTGGGTACTCTAGGACTGCCGTGCGAGCTGCTGGGTATATTTCGAACAGAATCGGTGGTTTCCGAACAAGCCTTATTGCAAATCATAGCTGATCCTTCAAGCGCGCTATCTCCTCCCAGGGAGTCCACATTGTACTTTGAGTTCTTCACTTCCAGGGGAAAATCTGCAAAATCAAATAATGATGGCGTTACATCTTTCTTGTCGAACGGATTGTCCTTTTGTACGTTTAGAACCATACCAACAAGCTGGTCCCTTGGTCGCTGGATCGATGAGTCTTCGCCACTCAAAGTAACAGATTGTGTGTCGATTGTCAACTTGGGCACATACCGCTTGACAGGAGTCGTCGCGGTCAGTTTTTCTTGTGATATAGCTCCAACAAATTCAGACCGCCCATTAGTTGAATCATTCGAGGACTTGAAATCAGCGAGATCGTCAAGACTATCCTCATCTATTGATGCTAGATGAGAATCGGTCGCGTGACTCAGAATGATCTCAATACCATCTGCTCCAGTCCAAGGAATTGCTTCATCATTTGTGTCGTCAAAGATGATGGTGCTTTCTCCCAACTCGCCACTACTTGTTCGATTCACCGACAGAATCATATTGCTGCAGTCTTTTGATCCCGGTGCACTGTTGTTTTCAAAAGCTGGCTTTTCCTTTTGTTCAGTCCTGATAGTGGTAGTCGCTTTTTCTACAAGTTCGGAACTGCATTCCGCTGTCAGTTCCTTGAGATCCCCTTCAATCATTTTCTTGAATTCCAATCTTAGTTTTTCAGTTGACGACATTGCCGAAGACGAGCCTGCAGACGACGAGGCCGCCGACGACGAATATGCAGCTGCTTTTTCGTTTTCCGAACATGCTTGCTTCGTGATCAGATCTGAGTCTCGTAGCTCTGTTGTTTGACCCTCCGCTAAGCTTCCATAATCTGACGATCGATCAGATTTATCGTCTAGGGAAACATTTTCATGATGGGCCAGGCTTCGCAAGGCCTTCAAGGATTGGCTTATTTGGGATAGCTGCACATCAGCATTTTGAGCCATTGTCTTTAATACATGGGGAGTGTCTAGCTGGAGATGTGGGCTGGTGGAGGCTTCAGAGAAGACGTTTCTTGTTTTTTCAAGTCTTGAAGAGATGGAAGCCACGGACGGGTCTCGGGGCTGACGCGATGGGGTTGCAGGCTGCTGCAAAAATGACAAAAACGAGGATGGAAAAATAGACGAAGATGCAACTGATGCATTGTCCCATTGTCTTACACTCTTAGGTTTCATTCGACCTGCGGCCTGGGGCATAGATTCTTTATTCTGAAGGTTGCCATCTGCCAGGCGACACCTGTTGGGCCTCGAAATTTGGGGTGCCCGCGTATTCAAAATTCTGGGCGAATCTATTGTGGATCTATCTGTAGGTGGATCACGTGGGCCTTTTGGAGCTATTTGCGCCTGATTCCACCGAACGCCCTTGACAACCTTTGAACTATCCGAGTCTTGAACATCTTTGCCCCCACAATAGTTGTTTTCGATTCCTTCGATTCCTTTGACAATGTCTACCTTTGCCAGGGCGTGAACAATCTTGTCAAATTGACTGGAAGTGACGTGCTGGTTCTGAAAAAGAGTAGGATCAATAGAATCATCACCATCAACTGCATCGACGTCAATGATATCGATTGTTTGCAGACCACGCATCAATTTCTGGTAGTTTGATGAGGAAATTTCCTTCGATTTTAGTTGTAAGAGGGCTTGCTCCATTTCTGCGCGTTTTTCTTTTGCTTCTTTTGAGAGTTCATGATTTATTGCGGTCTTTTCCTGCGTACTTTCTGTTTCTGCAAAGACTACCGAGGGAATCCGAGAATCGTGGCTAACATTTGGGAAGGTTTCTATACCGGAATTCTCAACGTCAATGACCTCTCTTGCGTAACCGTCGTCGCCAACGCAGATGATTCCTTCCTCAGTTTCATCCACAAATAGAATTTCCTCTTCGTATACTTCTTCATGGTTTCGAGCAGTGGTGAAGACGCTTCCGAAACTACGGAAAATATCATCACGGTGGTTTTCGCCTTCACCAAAGGATTTTGGGGTTGCTTCTTTCTGCGTCGACGGAGCAGAGTGCGTAGTGTTCCGACATGGTGACAAGCTGGTGTTGGTATCGATACTCATCAATCGCTTCAGAACGCTGGTGGTACCTTCAGGTTCCTGTCTCTGCCCCTGCCTTCCTGTTCGCTGTTCTTCTGGATCTTCTTTACCTCCGATCTGTTGAGTTCTAATTATAACACCATCTGGGTCTTGAACTTGGGTCTGTCGATTTTCGTTTCTGTTGGTTTCTGCATCCTCTACAAGACCGGACAGCACCTGTAGCAACTCTTGATCTGGCATCTCAGTGAAATCGGATAGTACCTGCGTCAAGTCCTTCGAGATATCATTCCGCTCCCCAAGAATATCATCCAAGTCCAATTCTCTCTTCAGCCGTGGTTCCAACTCGACCATCTTTCTCAACGTATCTTTCAATTTTTGAAGCTCCGTTTGCTCGCCAGCCCCAGCACGAGGAATACCGTTAGGTATAGCATGAGGCAAAACCGCGCTCTTTGTTTCCTTATCTGTGATAATCGGATGGTCTTTATACTTGGCAGTCCAATCGTCGGCAGTCTGAGCATTTGAAAGTTGTTCAAGATCCGATCGACTATTTTCGAAAATGTATGCACGATCATCATCGTGACTTCGTAGAAATTCCGAGTCATTTAAGACAACAACATCACAATTGCCTTTATAGGATGTAAAAAGTCTTTCACTGGTCGGAGACACGACTGGAACAAAAGCAGACGCGCGCTTCCCTGAAAGCGTTAGGCTCTTGAATGCTGTAGGATCGGCCCGGTACTTTTCCTGTCTCACCTGTTCAGGGAGCTTATGGGATGAGATATGATTGTTAGCTCCACTTGAAGCAGTGCCAGCAACACTAAGAAGTCCCGCTCGCAGTTGAACATCCAACAGCCCCTGGACAATCTGAGGTGGGCTCAAGGGATTCGATGAAGCATATGAAGCCGCTACGGACTCATCAGCGTTGGCTTGTGCGACCTCGTCATCCTTGCTATCGTCCCCAGTGGTAATATTGGGAGGAATATCTGTCCAATAGGTGCCACGAGACTCTTGCGTACCGTAGGTCCCAGATGTCGAGAAACTAGGAATTCGAATAACCTCCAATCCATCTGAAGTGGACGCATCTTCCATTTGCACTTGTCGTCTTGGTGCACATATTTTCTTCGCTTTGAACGACCACGACTCCTCCTGGGGCTTAGATTCTGTGTATGTTGGTCGTTTAACCGAGAACATAGTGTTCCCACTACTTTTTGGCGTTATTCTGCTATTATTAGTAGTAACACCGGTAGTAGAGACATCCTTCGACAATCCTTCCTTTTTCCGCTTTTGCTCGTGGAATGCTTTCGATAGATGCGACAATCGCACCGAATTTTTGCTCGAGGCATCATCCGACTTGTCTGATTTTTTCAGTTGTTGTTGGTGCAGTTGTCTCTGCTGCATCTGTTGGTGCTGCTCTTCCTTTTCTTTTCGAAGTTGTGACAATTTTTTGGTTTGAAAAATTTGACTTTTTTGAGGTTTTGGAGATAGAGGTAACTTCAAAGTTTGCTGCTGCTGCTGCTGCTGCTGCTGCTGCTGCTGCTGCTGCTGCTGAATGTCACTGGTAGCTCTAAGGTGCACCGCCTTCTGTGTCACAATCATGGATGGCGGTGCGTCCACCGCCTTTGTTTTGCTACTACAGCTTGATATTGGCGTGGACGATGGAGGTGGCTCTCTGGTCCGTCTATTACTAGAAGAAAATGTTGTTGAAGTTTTTCGACGCACGGGTGTCAAAGAATTTTGTCTGGGCGTCGGATGAGCATTCCGAGCGTGAATTTCTCTCCACTTGGCTTGAATTTGTTCTTTCCTCTGCTGTTGTCGTGACTGCTGCTGTTGCATTTTTAATTGTAATTTGCTCATGGGCGCCAAAGGAGTGGAAGGTACCACAGGAGATTCAGATGGCGTTCGCTTGGCCTCATTTTGTGATTGTTGGTTGTCCCTCGGGATCGGGTTAGTAGGAGTCACGGGTGTTCTACGTCTTGCTCTGGAAGGAGTCAAGGGTACGTCTTTCTTGGTGCCACGATTCTTTTGTGGCTCTGGTGTACGATTTAAGTGTGGCATATAAGGCAGCTGCCGTTGTTGTTGTCCTTGTCTTGGGGAGGTATTATTTCTACTACTATGAACAGGAGTAGCAGATGTAGGAGTAGCTGTTGCTGTTGCTGTTGCTGTAGCTGTAGCTGTAGCTGTAGCTGTAGCTGTAGCTGTAGCTGTAGCAGCTGTAGCTGTGGTAGTATTATGGTGACCCACTAAGCCTTGAAAATAGCGTGAACCTCGAATCTTGGCCAACCTGGCATATTTGGTACTACCGACACTACCCGTTGTGGCGGACACGTCTTCGCTTTCCTTAGCGTTGGCAGATGTTGCCGTTGAATCTGTTGAAGTTATTGCTGGTAGATTTGAGTGTTTGTTCCTATCGGACTCTTCCAGTCCTCGTGTGAGCTCTTGTAGTCGCAATTCATCTTGAACATTCCAAGAGCTATCTGTAGTGCAGACCGATGATGCTGCCGAAAATGTGTTTGCTTTATTTGTTGCATGACCCCTTTCGGCGTGATGCCGCTGACGAACTCTTTCCAAGAAGAGACTGCGAGCGACAGCTGTTGTACTTCTCTGTGGTTTAGATGGCTGACTGGGCGGCGTTTGCTGTTGCTGCCAACGACTTGGATGGCCCAAATTTTTAGCAGGAGAATCAGGTAATCGATTGGAAACAGCCGCCATGGATGTTTTGAACCTGCGACCACTTAAAGGAGGAGGAGAAAAAGTTTGGAATGTACCAGCAGAATTTTTCCTTTTCGGAGGACTATCCAAACAAGGACTGACCGATCGCAGCCCCGCAGAGTGCAAAAAGGAAGCGCTTGGAATTCTCAGAGCTCGCCTTGTCTTTTCGGACAATCCCACCATATTTCTTCTTTTGGCTAGTGGTGACTCTGTTGTTCTTGTTCTCGTGAATTTTGGTGTAATTGCAGACCTGCTATTTTGTGAAATTTCTGTAATTTGAGAAGTCTCGTGCACATCTCTGTCGAAAATAATTTCCATCTGTCTTTCGTCTGACTCCTCTCGACGTTCAGGTTGCTGTTGCTGTGACGGTGGTCCCATAGGATGGCGTTGATAGATTCGTGGATCAGCAAAGTCAGTACTTCCGCCTCCTATTGTATCGCAGTCATCGTCGGAATTTAGAAAATTGATATTGTAGCGAGCCTGGTTGTACTTGGAGAAACCCGAGGCTTCGGTTAGCTCATCCCCTGCTAGCGACCCCGAAAACAGATCATCCCCTATATGCTCGAAGGCTGGAACTCGTGATACACGAGCACAGTTTTCAGCCGAGAAAGCACTACTACCGGATCCATAGTTAAACATGTTGCTTGCTTTCTCACAGGATGCTCCTGTATCACGTATCACGTATCACGTATCACGTATCACGTATCACGTTGATCCAAGATAGTCGCAACTACTTGTAGTCAGCTGCAACAGGAAGTTGTTTGCTGATGTTGGATATTCACTTTCCTGCTATCTCTCTACTTACTGACTTGTCAACGTTATACTGTTGGCTGCAGGAGATGAATAGTGTTGGCGGCAGCAAAGATCGCTGAGAAAGAAGAACATAGTTTCAATACAGGCAAAATTGTGAGCACAGATATTGGATTGGCTGGTGATTCCTTAAGTACTCTAATTTAAGCGATTTTTCATCTTCATGACGCTTAACTCTATTACCAGTAGAGTACCTGTTACTGGTACTAGCTACTCCTACCATAGTAACAAAATTGTGATTACTAGCTAGACTACCATACTCTACAGGTACCGTACGTAAGGATATCTACCTTAACCCTATAAGAAAATACGGACGCTGCGACAAAACTACTACAGAGAGAACAACAAGAGAGGGAAGCAACCTACTGGAAGTAGAGTCTAACTCCTATTCCGGATTCCGGAGTACCTGGTAGATACTCGAGTAGTTGAGTGCTGCCCTCTAGAGTAGCGCAGATACCGTAGTCCAATAGCTCTAACTATTTCTAGTATGAAAGGAAAAACTATTTTTGATAGTAAACCCAACAATTAGTAATGAGCATGCGTAGGTAAATTAGATTCTGATTAGAAACACAAGTAGTCAAAAAAGTGTTGATTTCCTCGAACAATCTCACGGTCGTTCCTCAATTTTGAGCTTGGAGTACCGTGATGAAGTTGGCGATTCAAACGAGAAGTTCGGACATCAGGTCTACCACTGCTGCCACCCGAATCAGAAATACAAATGTTGTCATCATCGTCGCCTTCGTCATCTGTCGCCACCACAGAACCCTCTTGTTGTCGTTGCTGCTGCTGCTGCTGCTGCTGCTGCTGCTGCTGCTGCTGCTGCACACGATTGTTGCAAGCTCTACCAATACCACTTCCATGATGATGATATCGACGACGGCTCGAACTCTCATCCTCATCATTATAGAGACCATGATTCAGGCTACCCGTGTGTGTCAAACCCTCCGAGACATCATCCCATTCTGATACTTCAATGTTCGTTGGCATCCGTTTGCTGTCTTGCTGTTTACCCAAATCAGTTGGATCGTCTAAAACAATCACGTCCGGAAATCGCGTCGCTTCCAGTACTCGTTCAAAGGCACTGCCGAGAATGCTTCGTCCCTCATTTTGACGAGAAGCACCACTAGCGGGCACCTGGCCTCGTGCCGTTCGAGCACGGGCTAAAAGATCTGTTCTTCGTCGGCGATTCGGGTTGTCCAACAAGGCAATGGAATGACCCGGGAAACTTAAGTCACGAAAGGCCCTGCGACTGCTCGAGTCAGATAGAACACATGATAGACCATAATCCCATGGATGATCGTTATGGCGAACACTCTTATGACTGTCTCGCTGCGAGGATTCCTTGGAACTGCTGTGCTCGGTACGAATAATATTTGGGACGTGTTGTTGCTGTTGAGGCGGAGGAGATAAAGCATAGTTTCTTGATCTGGGACTGGCACCAGTATTTCCTTCGCGAAAGGTTACGCTCTTTGTTTCTTGCGAGAAACAAGTATTGAGACGCATAGCCGACTTGGGAGAGGAAGAGGAAGGCTGCTTCTGAGTGAGCTTATACCTTGCATCATCACTGGAATCATCGTCGTCGAACTCAACTTCGTCGTCTTCTAGCTCTGCTTGTGAGCACCTTCGCTCGTAGGCACCTTGCTGTCTCCTGCTCGAAGGATCAACATCCCTCAGTCCCTCCGGTTCTCTTCGGTTCGATGATGTGTAGACCATCGGTGCGTCTCGCTGTTGTCCTCTTTCGACAGCGGTTTCAGGGCTGCTCAAAAGAGGACGTGTCCATGGAAGTACAGAAGGATCCCGACCTCGAGTGTTTGGTGTTGATGGAAAACACGAATCGTTTTCTAATGGTCGACTCAGATGTTTCGCTACTGCAGCACTTGCTTCCTTTGATCGAAGCAGGTGTCCCAACAGACCTCTTCGGTCTCTGTCCTCACTGGACCGGCTCTTGTCGCAAATACTCTTGCTGTCGACAGTCTCAACAATTATAGGACTAACCGTAGTGGGACGATGCTTCCTCTTTGCCTCTGGCGGTTTATCAGGAATCGGAAGGTCCCAAATGCCATCAAATAATCCCTTGTTGGCGTCAGGGGACGCAGAAAACACAATTTCGCCCTCTTCTTCTTCTTCATTGGCGGCTACGGCGACTTTTGATATAGGATCATACTTGCTCGTACTAAAAATGGGAGGGCAAGGTGCTGCACATGCAATTTCACGATCCTCCTTTTCCTTTCTCGTGCCCTTGCTGTTTCTGTTCGTATTATGACTATAATTGTTTGGTAGTGGAGTCACTAGTCGTATGTTGTTGTCGTCTTGCACTGCTGACGTTCGTTTCTTATAAGGTTGAGGGAAAGCACGACCACCGTGTCCACCACCACCGTCACCACCCTTGCTACTGCTGCGGTGGTGATGGTGGTTTGCGTGCTTTGGCATGGCCGAATACTTTCGTTTGGCATGAATCACACCTTGCGAGTCTTCGTCGACACAAATAACTTTTTTGACCGTCGTTTCGCTCGCTGCTGCCGAGGTACTCAAATCTGCAACATCAATAATAATTTTACTCATTTGGTCACTCGGTGTTGACGTGTTGTCATGAACAATTTGAGCGGGCGCTTGCTGTTGTTGTTGTTGTTGTTGTTGTTGTTGTTGTTGTTGTTGTTGTTGTTGTTGTTGTTGTTGTTGTTGTGTTCTTGTTGCTGTTATCGTACTATCAGCGTTGCGATGTGTTGTCACATCGACAATGTTTTGGATCATTGATGACACCGTTGACTGCTTGTGGTCGTACTGCTGCTCACTATGAGGAGCAGTAGTGGTTGTATATTTGGGTGTTTCTATTTTTTCTTGACGTGATCGAATATTGGGAAGGTAAAGGGATGAGACTGTCTTGGTTGACGGTGCCAGTAGTCCAAATCGTTCCCAAGTAGACGATGCCATGCTTTTCCAACCATCTTTGTCATTGACATTGTTCTGGTTCACGTTTGGTGGTAATGGCGATGATGATGGTTGTTGTGGTTGTTGTTGTTGTTCTTGAGCATAACGATTTTGATGAGTGTCGTTTTGTTGAAATAGAAATTGTTCCGGATCCGGATAATTCCTGTACCTCGAGTCCTTGGAACTTTCGTCTACGAGATCAATGGGTTTTGACACGTTCTGACCATAGTTCTTGAGCTGTTTTCTAATTCTGGAATGGCGGAGTATATCGGCTGCCTTTGGCATGTAATGATGATGTTGCGGTTGTGCTCCTTTTGTTTGCGATTGCATCATCATATGTTGTGATGATCTGGGTGTCATTTTGCTAGCAATATCCGAAAAAATGTCCGAAATATAGGTCGGCTTTTGCAGTAGAGGTACGGTATCCGGATTCCGATCTACCACGGGCTGTCTCAATCGATCCACTGATTCGTAGAAACTATTATGAGTAGCAGTATTGCTGGAAGGCAGATTGTGTTGTGGTTGTGGTTGTGGTTGTGGTTGTGGTTGTTGTCTGAGGTCAGCAAACGCATGAGAGAGTTTATTTTGCTTTTGTCTCAAATTTGTCTTCATCTTTTCCAACGACTGTGACACATTCGACGCGACGGTTTGGTTGTTTTTATTTTGATTTGGATCGGTCGCATTCAATGCTGCTGACTTCTTTGCCATGTTCACGACGAAAGGATATTGTTGTGGTGGTAGTGGTTGTGATGATGGTAGTTGTGATGGTGGTGGTGGTGAACACAGTCGAGGCAAGGCAATATTGGATTTCTTTCTGTCATTGTTCGTCGTCATACTAGGAGTACTGGAATGAAAAATATTGTACACTTCACTGGCTTGATACCGTTGTTGCAAATCGTACGTACTAACCGATTCCAAGGCCGTGAGGTCATGAATGGTTTGTTTTCGTAATTGTTTGAGACGATTATGATGTTTTTGAAATCGTTTCTTCTTGTCGTCGTCGTACAATCGATGCTTGTACTGTTGTTGGTTGTATGGTTGTGATTGTGATTGTTGCTGTTGTCCCGTACTAAAGTGTCGATGAACACTCCCCGCCAGTGATTGTGAACACAAAATGGGATCATCCTTATTACCCACCATGACAGGTACATGAGGAGATGGCGTGATAGGTGCACCCTCCTCTGGAAGATTGTATCTTCTCATACTGGTAATGTGATGTTTGTTTGGTTTTCTGGAATGACAATGCAATGCAAGACTCTCCGTGGTATCAGTTCTCTTTCTTCTACTACCACTGCTATTGCTCTTGATATTTGCTGTTCGTCTTCTTCTTTCTATTTCCCTTTTCTGTCGCCTTTGATACTCTTGAAATCGTTTGACGCTTTCATCCAGTGCAGAAGGACAATCATCATTGTCAATGGCAAACACAACACTCGGCACTCCCTTGTCCAATACAGACGTTGTTGTTGTGTCGTCCCACACCAGTGGTGGTGGTTGTTGCACTGGTTGCTGTTTGTAATGATCTGATGCCATGAATTTCCCATGTTCCCGCTGACATTGTTGCTCTTTACCAGAGTGTCTCCCAAGTTGATCTTCCATGTTCTTGTTGTTATAGCTGTCATTATCACGCTCTAGAGGTTCCTCCCTTGCTGTTGTTGTGGTCGGAGATAGTGGATCCCAGTGCCAAGGAAAACGAAAGAGACCATTACTTTCTGCAGGAGTAGTGGGCGATTGTGGTGGTGGTAGTGGTGGTGGTGGTAGTGTTGCTGCTGCTTGTGGTTGATGCTGCTGTTTGTGCTTGTTCTCCTTTCTCCCACCTAAACGTTTTACGTGCCGTTCTTGTCGTCGTTCGAATAACAACCTATTGGTATCACTGGTATCATCAACGCTCGTTTGCTGCTTGAGCTGCTGCTGCTTGAGCTGCTGCTGCTGCTTTGTTACGACGTCTTTCATACTGTATTTTCTGTCCTGATGTTTCGTAGCCGTGGTAGTTGTAGTGGTAGTGGTAGTTGTAGGACTAGGGATACTGCCATCAGGATCACTACTACTAGAGCCAGCAGCAGCGGCAGCAGGCGACGGATGAAATCTCCAGGGAATTGTCGTTGTCGTCATTCGTCTCGACGAGTAATACTACTGAGTGTTTCTAAGAGTATTGTTATGAACGACAGGATGTACTACCTCACACACTCTGCTTGTCTTATCCTTTTTTTGTTCTTCCTTGTGTACTTTGTTTAATTACTCTACTACTGGAGTAACTGCTAGTATGTTGCTATTGCTTTTCTTTGTAACATCCAATAATGCCATTTGCCATTTGCCAGCAACAAGAAATAAATAACGGGAGCACCTCTGTTGTTGTGTTTTTTGTTTCAGTAGACTGTAATATTACAAGAAGCCAATGTGTTATTTCAGAACACAACAACAAGCAACAAAATAGAGTTTATTCCAACTTCCAATTTCCAACGTTTGTTCTCAATACAAAAATTCAACTACTAGTCTACTACTAGTAGAGTAGTACAGTAGACTACTAGCTACTCCTGTAGTACTACTAACTATTTCGTTCTACTGCTAGTCTAGCTAGCCCAACAAACTCAGCCACTACTACTGCACCTATGTACAGTACTGGGCATGTATGTATGCATGTCATCATGGACTGTATGTAGGCATGCACCTCTATTTTCGTTTCCTACTTATTGTGACCAGCGAAGACTCTCAACGCATGTTGGTTAGAGGTTTTTAAATACAGGAAAAAATGAATTCAACGCTGATCACGCAGGGTGATACTGATTGGTTCTATTCTTTTTTAAATTATTTACCGTACGAACAGAGTAGTTTGAGCGATAGGGTGAAGGGAGCAAAAGTATTGTACGAACTGTTGTGTACTACTACTACTACCCGGACACAAAAACAATAATAATCCTCTTTATTACCGGTATTAACTCGAGTAGACTAGCTATTATATAGTGAACGTCGTATCAAACTCAAAGCCTACCTGGTACTACCTGGTACACAATACCGTGTTGTAGTATTATAAAATTATTGTGCTGGCCTTACTGCCTTACTATTGCATGAAATAATATTCGAATATCTAATGACGGGGGAGGGATCACTCACAACAATGTACTACTAGAGTCTACTAGCTAGTAGTAGTTTTAGTTTATACTCTAGTAGTATTCAGCTAGTAGACCACTAGCTAGTATTAGACAGAGGCTCTCGTTACTGTTGCAATGGGATCCACAGTTGCAGTATGATCAGCATCAGTAACAACTGGTTCTACTTTGATTTCTTCTTCATATTTTACTTGCTGCTGCTGCTGTTGCTGCTGCTGCTCTTGTTGTTCCCCAGTAGCAGTCGTTGTAGCAGTCGTTGTAGCAGTAGCAGTAACAGTAACAGCAGTAGTGCTCAAGGCTGGCATACTATTACCATGATCAACATTCCCACCACCAATATCAGTAGCAGCAGCAGCAGCAGCAGTAGTAGTAGTAGTAGTAGTAGCGGCAGTACTGTCTGCTGTTTCACGATTATTATTATTTTGTGTTGTCGTTTCCCACTGAAATGTTGCTGTTGTGGATTGTTGTTCTTGTTGTTGCTTATATTGTTGTTGTTGTGCCTTTGCTTTTCGTTCTTGTCGTTTCATAAAATTGAACAACCATCCATTCGAAGCCTTGAAGGAATTGGCTCGTTCCAAATCATCCTTGGTATTGCTGTTTGTCGTAGTGGTTGTACTAGTAGTAGTACTACTGGTAGTACTAGTACTAGTAGTAGCAGCTGCCAGACGTCGTAATTCTTCCTTGGCCATGATGCGAATGGATTTCGTATTAACGGCTTGATTCTGTTCCCGACATTTTTCGATCCGTTTCAACAAGGCCTCTTCCATGTCGGCATAGTAGGATTTGTTCTTGGTCCGATCTGTCATCCGTGCCATATCTCTGTACTCACTGGACTGTGCATCGGCTAAAATTCGTGCCTTGGTTTCTGGTTTTCGCCAACCAGACGTCGGACTGAGAAATTTAAAATACTTGACTCCCAAACCCTTCAGTGCTACGTACTGACGTACCGTAGGATCCTTGATCTTTGTCATTGTCGGCTTATTATGACCAGTACTACTAGTACTAGTACTAGTACCAGTAGTAGAATTCTTTTTGTCAGCAACTTCTTGCTGCTGCTGCTGCTGCTGCTGCTGCTGTATTTGTTTCCGCTGAAGTGCCTTTTGATTGGCTTCCCACGTTTCGTAATCTTGAATGGTCTTGAGCTTAAAGGCAACACTGTACGATTCCCGTTTACTGGCACCCTTGTTGGCACTGCGTCCGTCCGACTTGTTGTTGTTGCTATTGCTATTGCTGTTGCTATTGCTATTGCTGTTGCTGTTGCTGTTGCTGTTGTTATCATTGTCAGCGGTTGCTTTGATTTTTTTGGTGGTGGTGGTGGTAGACTCATAATCGTCAGAATTTCGTAATCGTTTCTTTGACGTCTCATTGGCAACATCGTCACCGTCACCGTCACCGTCACCGTCAGCAGCAGCAGCAGCAGCAGCAGCCAGTTTGTTGTTACTGTTGATAGTATTAGTGTTGTCAGTGTTGTCGTCGTGAACAGCAGGAGGAGCTACAGCAGCTACAGCAGCCACATCATCCGTAGCAGCAGTAGTAGTCATGTTGTTGCTGTTGTCGCGAGGTTCTGTCATTCTTGCCACAATGAGACCACAACCACTACTGACTACTGACTACTGGTAATCAGTAGTTTTGTACTGTTGCTTCTAATTGTGTCGTGTTGTATTGTGCTGGAAGCTGGAAGGTACTGTCGGTACTGTCGGTACTGTCGGTACTGTGGTACCTGTACGTCAAAGGAATCTGTGAAGTAGTCTAGTGAAAGCAGAAAGCAGAAAGCAGTGACAAAAATAATATTAATGAAGGTAGATGAAATAAATTATTGAATACTCGAGTAAGAATGATTAAGAATAATGAATACCAGGTACCAGGTACGAGTACCAACATTCTTAAAACAGAGGCGTGTTTAAGTGGTCTACCTGGTACAGTACCAGTTTATTATTAGCTAGCTATTGTTGTTGATGCTGGTGTGAGAGTGAGAGATGCCGGTAATGGTGGTGCATGCTCCGGTGACAGTAGACTACTCTAGTAGAGGTAGACAGTGTTTTCTACTGGAGTACTAGCTAGCTAGCTACTACTAGCTACAGTACCAGCTACTAGTAGTTGACAGGTCTACTACTACTAGTACAAGTCTACTTGAGAAAAATAGCTACACTTTGAATACAGGTACCAGGTATCATAAAGTTACCGGATGTCGTAGCATTAAATCTCTTCACAGTCTGGTACTCAAGCAGAAAAGCCACTACTGGTACTGTGTACCAGTAGTAGCTAATAGTACCTGGTACTACTAGCTACTACTGTACTAGACTACTACCAGTTCTGCTACTACTAACATAAAGTAGTGCATAGTAGACTAGTACCTGCTAGCAGGTACGTAGAGTGGTACGTCAGCCATACACACTCCTACTAAGAATACTAGTAGGTACCTGGTAGACTACTAGATCTACCAGCACTGGTAGACTAACACTACCGTACTCAGTACTTCTTCATTTTATCACCAAGATCCAAAAAGCAAAAAGCAACCACAAACCACCAACCGACGATCAAAGATCGAAGGAGAATAGAGCCACAACAAATAAACCATACAAGGAGACGAAGAAAACTTCTTACTGGCCTCTCTGTACAGCACTATACTAGCTACAGTCTACAGTATTTGCAAGCAATCGCATAAAAGAGTACTTCGTATTTGTCTACTACGTACCACTCTATTATTACTTTCAACTTTCAACCTCAAGAAAACAAACCAGAAACATTATTACAGTACGTTTTCATAATAATATTCTCTGTGCTCTGTGCCCTTTCGAAAAATAATTATATCCTGCGTACGATTGCACCAAACACACAACACGCACGCTCACTTACTTATTCTTTTTTTCTTTTTCTTTCTTTCTTTCTTTCTTTCTTTCTTTCTTTCTTTCTTCTTCTCAATGGTTGTGCAGAAACAGAGATAAAAAATACCTGCCATTATGCTTCGACTTCGATCTAGCATTCCTTTCCTTTTCTTCGTGGCCTGCTGTCTCATGCAGATGCACATGACAGCAGTGCGCAACATGGCACACGCTTTCGTTCCCATTGTTATTTCAACCACACCAACAAATACCTTTGCATCATCATCATCATCAACACCATCATCGTGCTTTACTAACTCCTGTCTTCGAATGTCGTCAGATGAACCACCTTTGTCGGTAGAAGATACACGTGAACGAATTCAGACACTGGTGGATGAACATCCTGTTTTGCTTTTCATGAAGGGTTCGAAATTGTTTCCACAATGTGGATTTAGCAATACAGCCACCCAAATTTTAGAATCCTACAAGATTGATTTTCATACCGTTGATGTCCTTGCCGATGAAGCCATTCGCAGTGGAATTAAGGAATACTCCCAGTGGCCGACCATTCCCCAGTTGTACGTTTGTGGAGAATTTGTTGGTGGATCCGATATTATGATCGAACTGTACCAATCGGGAGAATTAGGAGAAATGATTGAAAAGGCCAAGGCAGATATGGTGTAATAATCATTTATACCATTTATACCATATATATATACACCATTACTCAGTACTGTATTAAAGAATAAGCAGGACTAGATTGGTCGGTTTGTTTGTTTTTGTTTAGGTAATAAGTGGGTGGAATTACGAATTACAATTCGTGAAAGAACGAATGGAAGGAAAAATGAAAAAAATCTGCCACCCATCCACGTTCCACGTTCCACCCAACAAGCAATACATCTATCTAAAACCAAAAAAATACAAATGTATTATTAATACTAGTACAATTTTTTGTATGGCTGCGCAATAAAGCATCATTTCACGAATCGGTTGCTCTCGTTCAGGATTTCTTGGGTACCAGTACTCTGCTCAATGCAATGTAGTACATGATTTCTCACTTGTACCTTGTTGCTTAGCTTATACAGAAGGTCGTAAAACTTGTCCATTGTGGAAACCTCCCTACCGTAATCCATCATCATCCTACCCTTCACTTCACTTCAGCCTCTTGTTGGGATAGCCAAACAACTGTACTCAATTATTACTTATTACTGTACAATATTCAGCTAGTCTACTACTGCAGTTCGATTACCACTTGCCATGATCCATTTTTTTTTAATTACTACTAGTCTAGACTACGGTACAAGTTTCCTACCAGGTACCTGCATTACGATTCATACCAGGTACTATTATAGACTCTTCACAAGCAATGGATTACAGTATTATTCTTCGAGTATTATTATTTAATTACAGTATTTTTCCAACTAAAAAGACGCAGAGCTTCTCTAACTTCAAGTAACGCCAGCCCTTTGGTTCTATTTCCTAAATAAAAGTTGTATAAAGTGCTTCATTCTGAATATTCTATTTAAAAAATCCTTCGCGCCGCGCCCTACCTGGTAATAATGATACTACCTCTACTGTATTATAATTTATTTGTCGATCCACCATACCAGAAACCAGAGTAAAATCAAGGGAGATATCGACTCTGTTCATAATATTATATATATATTATTATTTCGTTGGAACACACACCATTAGTTTTCGCTCAGCTCCTACATCAGCTATCAATATCAATAACAATAACAATAAGAGTAACAATCATACAATAAAAAAATAAAACAATCCTGCAATCCTACAATAAAACAATGGTATTTGGATTACTAGCAGGGACAGGTGGTTCTTCTTCCAGCAACGTAAAGGATGAATTATTTTGTGTCACCGAGGAACGGAATTACTTTCAAGCCAAATATTTGGAACAAGTATCGGAAATTGTTGCTCTCAAAGAGCAGCTCAAAAAATCACAAAATGAAATCTTACGTTTACGAAGTGAAGTAATGGAACACAACACTTTGCGACAACAAATAATGTTGAACATGACATCTGCAGAACAACAACAACAACAACTACTACTACAAACAGGAGAAGACGACGACGACGAAGAAGAAGAAGATGCAAATTCAAACAATCAATCATCATCACAAGTACTAGTTTCACCACAAGTGAGGGAGGGAGATGATTCGGAATTGAAAATGGAATCGGCTTGCGCTTCCGCTTATCAAACACCATCCAAAGGCGACAAGAGTCGTCGGCGTCTTCGAAATTGTTCGTCGGAAAAAGAAGAAAAGAAAATAGACGATGCACAAACTATTAGCGATAACGAGGAAGAAGAAGAAGAAGAAGAATACGATGATGAGGATGATAATCAAGACAAAACAGAAACGTTAGACGAAGAAGATAAGGATATTCGTCAATCGGCCGAAAAGTTACTACAGTGGGCCACCTACCGATCGTCCTACACACGCAGTTCCAGTGCCATACTAGACGACAGGAATGGTGGTACAGCCTCTTCTTCTACTTCTTCTCCTGTTTCGTCGCCAGCTTTGGTTGCTGCTTCTTCGCCTTCTTCTGAGCGGCAATAGACAATAGACAAATGAACAATGAATAACAACATGATGATTATTCTTTATTCTTCCGTAGGCCAAAATCCTTCCCCAAGATGCCAGAGGTTTACAATCAACAGTCAAAAACGAGAAAAAAAGACAAAACAATGACAAGCTCACGTGCAGCATGTAAGGAAGCAAATGCTGATGTTATCGAAGACAAAGACGACGAGAGCACAAAGTAAAGCGATGCTACTCATAGTTTCATCTGTCAATACATTGCCATGATATGGCCCACTTGATATATAAATAGAATTGCCAAAGTCGTAGCTGCGGAAGGGGAAGACCGAGTACTCTTAGTACTACTATATTAGACAACGAATTCATTGAATGGCATTTGCTTTCTCACAGCGGCAGGCCACCCCCACCAAATAAAACAGAAATATTGGATTTATTTTACCTTGCCAGCTTAAGAGTAGCCAGCTCGATACAATAAATGCCTAGTAGTCTAGTCGTTGCTCAAGCTTCATATCATGTACCAGTACTCCCAAAAAAATTCTACCTTCCTGAGTAGAGTACAAAACATAATCAAAACCTACAATCATCATGAATTACATGAATTTTTCGGCAAAGCTAGACTACCCAGTACGAGTACACCGCAAGACGTAAACAATAGTAGTCCTCGTATTCTACTAGTAGTAGTAGTACGGGCAAGTCCCGGATTCACAACAGAAGTCTACTACTCGAGTACCAGCCAGCATTAGCTAGTACTACTACTACTACTACTACTACTACTACTACTAGTACTACTACTGTACCTACTACCAGGTACCACGGCACGTTTGACGTAAGCCAATGAAACAATGCCAAAAGAGCGTTGGGGTCTTTATCTCAACTGCCGTGGCCAAGAAGCGAAGAAGTTTTCATTCAAAAAGAACCCAATCGTCCTTCTCTCCTTCATCACGTCGCATTCACCAGCCATTTTATTCGTGTATTTTTCTTCCGTTTATACTCGAGTACCAGCCAGTTAATTCGAGTACCATACCGAGTGGTACACCGTCAAAACTCTACTACGGCGCGGTACTGAGAACAGAAGACCGTACTACTTCTACTACTCTAGGTAGCTAGTAGTCGTACCTACTAGTAGTAGACTGCTGGTAATAATAAAGGGCATCTCTACAACATCGTGTAGCCAGCAAGAAGGCGAAAGAAAAACCCATCATCATCAAACTTACACTACTACTACTAGCAAGTCTAGTAGTAGACTACTAGTTCTACTCGAAGTACCTGGTAACAAAGAAAGATCTCCAATCACGAAATAACAGTTACGACTCCTATTCGAGTACACAAACAAACAAACAAACAAACAAACAACCATTTTCCATTGATTAACTTCCACCACTTTCCATCACGAGCAGCGAGCAGCGAGCAGCAGCAGCAGCGCCACAACCACCGCAACCCGAGTCATCATCAACAATCAAGCATGGATCCATGCCGCATTCGTGCTTATTTACAAGTAGCCTGTGCTGGTCTTGGGTTTGAAATTGGAGAAATTTGGTGGACTGGTAATGAACATGGCTCTTCTACTGTTGCGGCTATTGGTGAGTACTAGTAGTGTAAAAAATAATAGAATGCTACTTGTAGAATGCTCTGCTGAACACAAGAAGAGGGAAACAACCGAACTAGACCTACGTGAATTGATTGAGCACTTCGGCACTGATTCAAGTGATTGCATTGGTCAAAAATGACGCCAGGCGGCTTTTTCGTGTCGCATCCGCACTGAATCATTAACAAATGTAGCTCTAACCCTTTCATATTTTGAACATTTTCTGTCAATTTCCTTTACCTTTTTTTCCCTTCTCGACCATGGCCCGACGAACTACTATTTCAGCTGAAAAAAATCCCAACAACAACAATCTTGCAGGTGGATCATCTTCTAGTGAGACCACCGTGAACAAGTCTGGAGCGCGCAAACTGCGATTTGTTCAATTGTACACTTCAAAATCGTTCGAGAATCGACGTTCTGAATTGATCAATCCACCGGAAGATAGAGACGGCGAAGGCGGGACTAGTACCAACATATTTGACAGCAAGAATTGTGAACAGAGGAACACTGCAGTCCATGATCACGTGCATCATCAGCAGCAGAATCATCATCAACAACAACAACAACAAAACCAAGACCAGCAACAACACGAATGCACAACGGAAGATTTAGAAAAACACAAATTGTCGCCACGTTTGGTCGATGCCATTTCAAAGACCGCCCAGGTAGTATGGGCCAACACACTCAAACAGGAGGGACTTACGGGACGGTCCGATATTCCTCTACACACGGCCGTGGGGATGCCAGTAGCTGTAGATGCCGACGGGAACATGTGTGTCGTGGTCATGTTTTCGCCCAGTCATATACCCAACACGAACGCCGCCATGGAGTACCTGCAGAGTATCAGTCGCAGTGCCACATCGTCGAGCATTCCATGTCTTATGCCGGCTTTTGAAAATACAGAAAATATACAGCACGTTCCTACGGTACGAAGCAATGCCATTAAGGGGCACATAATGGCCGATTCGCAACACGAAACATCCTTCGGCGAGGGCGTTACCGCAAGATTTGTACCCATGGTGGACGACGGAACCAATGATGAGCACGAAAGTACCAAGACCAGCCAAAACAACAACATTAACAACAATATGCAAGGCGACTTGTCCACGGCACCTAAAGACGTCTTTGGAATTCCCATGTTGCCTTGTTTCAACGAGCCAATGGAGTCCGCATTTCATCATGGCAGAGATTCGCCTTCTTTTGAAGAGGTCTTTGATGAAGCTTCCTACGGAGTCTGGTCCACCATTATGGGAGGTGATCAGCAGCAACAGCAACAGCAACAGTATGCGCATCCACAAGCAATGCTGCCTGCCAACAGCACGACTCATAATTTGAATTATAAGCACACGTCAACAGATGATGCCACGATGCTTGACAGCGGAATTCCCCGGGGACTCAATGAGGGACCTTTGCCCCATGGAGAAAATGATACCACAGATGATGCACAATCCCTGGTCACCTCGCACAAGGTCACGCTGGATCAGAAACGAAAGGATCAGCTAGAAGAGTTTTGTGCTGCATTTTTGGGCATGTCCGTGTTCGATATTGCTGATGTATGGGTACCAGCGGGGCCCAAACATCCAGGATGCCTGAGCCACATAACGTCCATTTGTACTTCCAGTCAAAGCAGTTCTATAGACGACTTTAAGAGAGTATCACAATGCACTCTCATCAAAAATTGGTCAGGTGCGGTGGGACGAGCCTTTGCTTCTGGTAATCCTGTGTGGAGCTGCAATCCGGTACGCATGTTTCATTACTTTTGTTAGATGCATGCATACAGTCATATTATGTACTTGTTTGCTGTTGCTGTTGCTCGCGCCTAGCCGCTCAACTCCTTACTTTTGTTTGGGCCTCGATTGATTACAGGATGTTTACATTGATACGGGTCGATCGCGTGTGTTCGAACATGCCAATATCATGACTGCGTTTGCTGTGCCTATATCAATCGGTACTAGGGCGACACCCGTCGGAGTCGTTTGCTGTTATTCCTTGATTCAATCTGGAGCGGTGCCATTCGTTTTGAAATTTGTGCAGCAGGCGCTCCATTTGCTTTGGTCTGGACTGGATAAGGTACAGCCACACGAGAGCGTGGGACAGGAAATGTGGCAGGATGTTCGACCTGCTGATTTGGGAGAAATGGCGGCAGATGTAGAAATGCAACAGCATTTTATTTCCAAGAAACGACCGCGCTCGTCGTCCGTAGATTTCGATCCCCAAACTGCTCCATTGTCGGCACGGCTGAACAAGATTGATATTCAACAGCAGCAGAGGCAGCCAGCGCCAGTGTCAAATGACTCGAATTTAGAGGTTATTCCGGAATATTTCAACTACCAAACTACGCAACAACAAGAGCAACAGAACCAGACGCAGCAACCGCAACAGCAACTGCACCCTAACCAACAGACGTCGATACAAGCAATTCGTGCCTATCAAAATCATTTTAGGGATGCCGTCCGCCAGCTCGGCGAAGCCATGCCATTTACCCATTCACACGGAATTGCGACCACAGTTGACGGCAGCAAGCGTGCTCACGTGTTCAAACCTCGAACCGAGTCAGCACCATTGCGACAGCCAGCTCCTTTGGTCATGCCTCGTGCATTACCAACGCATGTGATGAAAGCAAATATCCCCGGCAGCAATGGCAATAGCAATAACGGCCGAGGCCACGGAGTAGAATACGGTGAGAGGATTGATACACTTCACTTCATTCCAGTCGAATCGCAGGTATCCACCAATGCTGCTGCCGCTACTGCTGCCGCCACTAGTGGTGCCGCCACTGGTGGTGCTGTCGGTGAAGTGTCGGCGCACGCATCACAAACTGCACCAACGCAGCAGATGCAGCCTATTTCGTTTACGCAGCAACTGTCTGCATCGGCCATGCCTCCGCCACAGGGCAGTGTACCATCGAAACTATCTCAGAACTTGTTGGGCCAAGGCATGTTACAGAATATTTCCAAACAACCGTGTCAGGTCTCACGTAGTGAAAAAGCAACCCCGAGAATCCCTCACAACGGTACTCTTTCTGTGCCAGGTTCGACAGCAGGCATAGCAGTGCCGCAGTCTCAGTCCCAGCAATTAGGTAGCTTCTGCTATCCAACGAATGGCAGTAGCTATCATGCAACACCGGATTTATCATATTCTGCTTCGACTGGCATACCAACATTTGCGAAAGATAAAAGCAAGGTCAAGATTTGTCGTATTGAGGGCTGTGACGAGCCAACTAGTGCTCGACGTCCGTACTGTACCAAGCACAGCGGTAATCGTCTCTGCGAGCACGAAGGATGCGGCAAGTGTGCTCAGGGATCAACCCGATTTTGCATTGCTCACGGAGGAGGTCGTAGATGTACAGTTCCCGGCTGCGACAAGGGAGCACGAGATAAACTCTTTTGCGCTGCGCATGGTGGCGGAAAGCGTTGTAGGGCAGAAGGTTGCAGTAAATCGGCAGTTGGCGGTTCTAGTTTGTGTACAGCTCACGGTGGCGGGCGTCGTTGCTCCATAGAAGGTTGTGACAAGTCAGCACAGTCGTCGACGAACTTTTGTGTCAAGCATGGCGGCGGAAAGAAGTGTGCCCATGAAGGATGCGGAAAAGTTGCCCGAGGTCGTACGCAGTATTGCGCGGCGGTAAGTTTCATTTTTTAGTGCGGTACGGTTGTTTTGAAACTTTTTGTCTTTTATTTTTTGGTTCTCATCTCACTTTTTATTATTATTATTATTTTCTTCTTTGAAAATGAACAGCATGGTGGCGGTGTGAGATGTAAGCTTGACGGATGCAACCGTGTCGCAATTGGAAAGATGCAATTATGTCGTGCCCACGGAGGAGGATCTCGAGCACCTCGAGCCAATCCCAATGCCAATATTTCCCCAACGATGCATCATGATGTCCAACATAATGTCCAACAACAGGAGCAGCCGCAACAACAACAACAACAACAGCCGCCGCCGCTGCAACAACAACAACAACAACAACAACAGCAAATGTGCATTCCATGTGTACCGACAGTTCCTGGTCAACCCCAAGTGTCGTCCACCGTCCACAATGGCAACATGTATCAACAGGGTATGCCTACAATGGAACACTTTTCTACCGCGGCGACTGGATAGACCTACAATGGTTTTTCTTGTGTTCGTTGGTTGTTTGTTTGGTGGATTGAGTGTAAATATATTGGTTGATCGGTATGATATGAATTGGTATGATATGATTTGGCATGATTTGGTTTGACTGGTGCTACAGTACTAGTAGTAAAACAAAACACTTTTACTGTTTCCCGCTGTGCGACTTGTTAAAAAGCCGCGCGGCAACGTCTACTACTTGACTACTCGAGCTAGATGAATACTGTTGTACATTTCGACAAGAGAGAATGTACATAACTATAGAGTTTACGTTTATAGAAGAGTCTGTGGCAAAACGCGTTTTTATTGAAATGGAATGTTTAAATGTCGTCGTCATCGTTGTGATCTTCCATAACATGATGTATTCCATTATTTTCTACCTGTTGGTGGTGTTGACAAGAATATCTCAATTTCAAATCGTACCACTGCGGAGGAAGGGTAATTTCATCGGCTGTTCCATCGTGTTCTAGAATGCAGGAGGATTCACCGCGGTTATTGTTATGAGTAGTGTTGTTGGGATCGAAATGAACTTGGTAAACGTCAATGTTGGCAAATTTGAAAGACAACCCCAGTAACTGTTTGAAGAACTGTGAGTGTCCTACAATGCAAATATTTGAAAATGGTTGTTCTGCCAACCAGTTCTGAAATTTCGTTACACGATTTTCGAATTCCTGAACATTTCCTGGCAACCACTCTCGATGCGTCCGTTCTTTGAGCAGTTCCAGATTGATAACCTTTTGAACCGGTTCCGGTAATACTATACATTTGTTGCTGTTGTTCTTGTTTGTTTCATCCGAGCTGTGGATTTCAATGTGCTGTTCCTTTTCGTCGTTCAATTTTGACGACACGTCATTGGTATTTTGTTCTGTTTCCACGCTGTCAAACAAAATCGTTTCCGTACCATTGTCGTCCAAAAGTTTGTCATTGTCATTGTTGTTGCTGTTGTTATTGGTACTACTACTACTACTACTACTACTACTACTATGAGTAGTAGTACTACTAGTAATACTACTACTACTACTACTATTACAACAACTACTACTGCTACAACTGCTACTACTGGTACCAGTAGTAGTAGTAGTAGTAGTAGTATCACTGCTGCAACCGAATAATTCTTGACAAGTCTGTTTGGCTCGTACCAACGGTGAATGTACGATCAATTGAATTTGTTCCGCTTGTAAGAATTGTTGCTGTTGTAATTTTTCTTTCATGATTTGACTTTGTTGAAGTCCCAACGGACTTATATCAGCATCAACGTTTGCAGAAACATCAAAAAGTTCCAAGGAGGCACCAATATCAGCTCGTTTGGGAAGTTTCCAACCTACATAGTATAATAATAATAATAATCAATAATAATATATATTTTTGTGTGAGATTGTAATAGTAGTGTGGTGCAAACTACAAACTACAAACTACAAACACATGCACGCACAAACTAAAACTACGTACGACCCAAATCACCAAAGCAGGACATCATGGAAGCAATGCGTTGATTCTCCATGGATTCGGCATGACGGATCAAGAAGATTTTCTTCTTCTGATTGTTGTCTTTTGCAGTGGTGGAAGATTTTGCTGTTGCTGCTGTTGCTGCTGCTGTTGTTGCTTCTGTTGTTGCTGCTGTTGTTGCTGCTGGTTCATTGTTGGCTATCATGATGGTTAGGATGAGTATTTTACGAGTAGCATCAGTAAAATCAATACTCAGTAGTAGTTGATGATAGTAGTATTTATTTTTCAGGTCTCAGCCCTGGAAATTTGAAACCTAACTACTACTCCCGTACCGTACTGGGATAGTAGCTACTAGTGGGTAGCTAGCTACACCAGTAGTAGATACTACTGTACTACTCGTAGCTAGTAGCTGCTAGGAGTACCTGGTAGCTATTCTAGTACTCTAGCTAGTAGAGTACTTTAGACGACTGCGAGCTACTACTAGAGCTAGAGGACAAAAATTATTTCAGTAATTATTATTACTCTAGTAGCTACTTACCAGTAAGAGACTCAAGAGATCAGCCCTTTTATTACCAGGTACTGCACATCTTTGTTACCAGTAGAGGTACAGTAGACTACTAGCTAGCTACTACTCTAGCTACTACTCTACTACTACTAGTAGCTACAGTACCACTCTACAGAGTACTAGTAGCTACTACTACTAGTAGCTACAGTACCACTCTACAGAGTACTACTAGCTAGCTAGTAGCTACTACTACTACTAGTACTACTACTACTACTACTACTACTACTACTTAGTTTTAGCCTAGTCTACTACTACTGTACCACTAGCTACTACTACTACTACTACTACTACTACTTAGTTTTAGCCTAGTCTACTACTACTGTACCACTAGCTACTACTACTACTACTACAGCTGCCTACTAAGTAGAGTACTCTAGTAGGTCTCTAGTATAGCAGTAAAAATCAAATCGACATTTTTAGTTGAACTACTATCTGCGATGTGCTGACGGACGCTTTGGGATCTGATACGTAGCCTCTTCCACTAGCTACTAGTACTCGGAGTAGCTACTGTAGCTAGCTAGCCACGTACAGTAATCGAAGACGTTATTATTATCAACTCATTATTATGTAGATAGTCAAAAAATTCTCGAAGATTTTGACGAGCAGACAAAATTTGACCAAAAGTAACACGTCTTGCTTATTTATTTATTTATTCAAGTTTTTAGTAGACCCTACCTGGTACCAGGTACAGTAGTAGCTACTAGTGGTACTACTCTACTAGCTAGGTACCGTACCCGAGTGCCTTGTACTTCAGTACGTAGCAAGTAAAACTTAGCCGTTGAAGAGACTGTAGAAGATTTCCAAAAAATAACAACAGTAGCCAATAATAATACTACAGTCATAGGTCCGTCTACTGTAGTACGTAGCACCGGGTACTGTACCTGGTAGTCTACCTGGTACTCGACTACCTAGTAGTCTACTCGGAATACTCGTTTTCATGTGACGGTACTACTGAGTAGGGAGTAGTACTACTAGTCTACTACCCGTAGTACCAGTACTACAAGTAACAGTAGCAGACGATTAAATTTTTATCAATCCACATGGAACGTGCAGTCGTACTTCAGGGGGAGGGAAATGGAGTGTTTATTTTGCCGGTACTACTTCGTAGACTAATACTACTTGCTACTAGTAGTAGTAGGAGTGGCAGTCGACTGGTAGTAGGTCTCTAGTCTGCTGGACTACAAGTACAAGACCTAGTACTAGTAGACTAGTACTATTACTACTAGTACTACCAGTAGAGTACTAATACTGGTGGTAATAGAGTACTGTAGTTATTATGGACGGAATTGTTTTTTAACCGTATTTTTTTTTGTGGCTGCGCACAACATTCGACCACATCATTATTTTATCATTATTTAGGTTATTTAATTCGTGCTCTTTGGTACCTGGTACCCTGGTAATGAATAATACCAGTACCAGGTACAGTACCAGGTACAGTACCAGGTACCTGGTACCACGAGACATGATGTTGTTGTTGTTGTTGTTGAAACTACAGTACTAGTAGTAGTACTACTAGTAATAAAATAAATATATCATTTCGAGGAGAGTTTTGGATTTCTTTTTCAGAATTATTTAGAATACGGAAGTTTCCTTGTTAATGGAATAAGCAGTACTGCTTCAACGTCACTACTACTAAGGAGATTTTTCTAGTAACTAGACTACTGCAATGGTTCACTCCAAAACCAGAGATATCTTACTCCCCCACATTATCATTATTATTTTTAGAATTCGTATTTTATTTTTTCAGCTATTATACCTAGTAGGTAGCCTAGTAGGTAGCTACAGTAGCATTCGTATTCCTCAAATACTATATAAAACCAAATAAGCAATCGATCATTATGGATAATAAGCAGCAAGGCTCCAAGCCCAAAGTATCCTTCGGTGAACTCGCGGCAAGAGTGAAAGCTGAAAATGATCGTAAGAAGACGTACAGCCTCAGCGATGTTCTCGCCGCCAAACCGGCGGAACAGGAAGCAGAAACACACATCATGAAAGCGCTCGAAAAGCTCAAAGATGTCAGTACTTTCAAGACAGCACCGGACCACGAAACGGACAGACTTTACAGGGACATTGCTACCGAGACCATTTCACGTGCTTCTAAATCGGACGACGATGATGACGATGATAAGGACGATGACGATGATGACGACGGGAAACAAGGAGGAGAGGAACACAATCACAAGAACAACGACGATGTCGAGGTTGTGTCAGCTTCAGCTCCAAATCCAGATGACAGTCGTCCACTGTTGAACAAGGGGCCCAGTACCAACTTGAGAGGAAAGGCTCGTTTCAAGAATTTAATCTCGAAGCAAATTCAAGAGAAGAATTCGGTGGAGCAAACGCTTTTTGGATTGTCGAATGCTCTGCGACAAATGGACCAGAGTGATCACGATGATGATGATGATGACAAGAGCAAGAACAAGGACAAGGACAAGCCTGCAATGCGAGGACATAAATCAAATCCTTCCGAAATTTCCTCCAAAGACCTCGAAGCTCAAGAAACTCACACAGAAGGAGAAGACGGACACGAAGAAGAAGAAGAGACGGAATCAGAAGACAACAGAACCAATGGTGAATCTTCTCGTCGCGGTACCAGAAAGTCCAAAAAGAGCTCCACCAAGAAAGTTGCGGACAATATCGAACTTAACTTGCAGAACTTTAATGCATTTGTGGGCTCGAGAAAGGAAAAGGCAAAGGCTTACTTGAGGAAAGCTGTCATGTTCATCATGTTGCCCTCACTTGGTATTGCTGCCTTTCTCTTTTATGTGGTGGAGAATCCAAAATTGTGCGAAGAAAAAGTACCTCTGGACCCCAATGAGGTAACAGAAGAAGAATTCATCGATGTGTTCGATGTCAATGGTACCGTCATTGGAAATGCCACGGTACCACCAAAACCACCCACTATTATTGAATTTACCTGTCCAGGCTTGGTATGTGTTTCTTTCAGTCCTGTTACTGTCATTATTGACATTAATAATACTATTGCATGCGTTTGTGTACATTCACGTGCTTACACATATATATGTATATATATATATTTCCTTTTTGAATTCGTATTACTATAGGGCGCATCGGTATCCTGGTGGTTCCTCTTTCTTGGCGCGCGACAAATTATTACCTTTACGCTTGCTTGTATCACACAGATATTTGTTGTCGATTATCTGGCCCTGGCAAGTCGGTTTTGTCTTGTCTGGTTCGGACCAGTAGTAACACTATTCTTAGTACAATCCAAAGGCTGGCCCTTTCTTTTGCTATTCTGGGCCGTTTACGACTTGCTCTTGCTCTCGGGTGACCGCGATTTTGCCCATCACTGGGGATACTGGCAGGATTATGTCGGACTATTTAACGAGGATAATCCTTCGGGTAATGTCGTCGACAATGAATGGAATCTAACAATTCTTCGACTGGCCATTTTTGTGGCATTGGCTGTCGCCCTCAAGAGACTTTTTGTGGCCTTGTTTCTCGGTAGACAAACCTTTTCGGCATACGGCGAGAAACTTGCAGAAATTATGAAAAAATGCCTTCTCGTTGGAGAGGTTGCAACACTGGCGAAGGACATTGAAAAGTATAGCGATAGCTACGCCGAAGATTTCTGTTCAACTCCAGCCTCAGTCAATGCATCAAGCAATTATGAAAGTTTCCTGAAAGAAGAGGAAGAACCAAATCAAGATGAAAGTATGGAACGAGTCAATGCAGCACAAGCTGCAAACGACTTTTTCGCCAAGCGCGATGCTGGTCCACCTCCTCAAACTGCAAGTAAACGTAGTTTGAAAGAAGAAAAGGACGAAGACTTTTCTCGCTCTCAGCAAATGCAATTGTCCGAGCTCCTGGACATGTGGGAAGAGCCCCAAACTGCCGAGCAAGAAGAGGTAAGTTCGAAATAGGTTTCAACACAACAGACGTATGTGTGTATGTATTTATGTATGTCCGCCCTGGTTTTGTTTGACAAGTATTATTTTGTCTACTAATACTGTCGTTTCAATATTATATTATTTCCTTTCGTGATCATGTGACTGTAGGAGAAACACATTTCTATTGCTGCCGTTTTGCAGTTCCGTCAATCTCTTGCTTTTATGAAAGTTCGTTTTCCCTTTCTTCCAGCATTTGGATTGGTAAGTTTTTGTTGGTCGTATCACCACAAAAGCCCTTGTTTCCGCTCACAACTTTCTTTGATTCTCTTTCACATCTTTTTTGTTCGGTCTTTTCTTACAGGCGGACACGCGCGAGAACTGCATTGCATCTGCCCAAGAAGTATACGACAGGTTGTTGTTGCGTACACCCAATCAAGATATCTTGCCGTTTAGTACACTTGCTCTGCTGGCAAAGAACGACAACGACACTATTGATCAGAATAAGGCAAAATTGCTAATTCAGGCATTTCGTCCTGACCGCCAAGGAAATTTGACAAAATTAGACTTTGTCAAATCTGTCGACACTGTCTACAAATCCATCAAACTCTTGAATGCCAACATTAGCAATACGTCTCAAATTGAAAGTGCAGTTGAAGGACTCATGAACACTATTTTTTACATCATTATCGGGGCAATTACGTTGGCTGGCTTGGGCGTGGATCCCTTGCAAGTGTTCCTGTCTTTTTCCAGTGTCATCCTTGCATTTGGTAAGTCTGGGTAACACGATACAGAATTTTACAAATGAATTATTTCTGTAGCTACGTTCTCACTTGTTACGCGCATGCCACAGCATTCATGTTTGGAAGCTCCAGTTCCAAGTACTTTGAAGGCATTATGTTCATTCTAATGCAAAAGCCCTACGGCGTTGGTGATCGCATTCACTTGTCTCGACCTGAGCAGGAAACCAGTATTGATGGCGCGAGCGGTTGGATTGTTGAAAAGGTTTCATTGTACTCCACTCATTTGTACTGGGGGGCGACAAACGAAAGGGCCACTCTTGCGAATGGAGCAATTTCCAACATGAAGGTAATTAATGCAGCCAGGTCCCCCTGCGCACAAATCTTTGTGAACATGAAGTTTGCTTTGGATACTCCGTACGAAAAGATTGAAATTTTCAAGGCAGCCATTGAACAATATTTGAAGGACCGTCCAAGAGAATGGTTGGCCTTGGTGGGCTTTCGTCCTACCGCAGTTGCAGTTGAGCACCAGGTGAGTAGAGTGAAGGATGGCTGGAATTTTTTTGGCTTTTGTTGTTGTAGTTGTTAAATTGTCTATAAAATCTCACAACAAATCCAAATTTCCTTTTGTAGTACATTAATTACTTGACGATCGCCCAGCACCGTGCTTCCTGGATGGATTTGGGAGCAGTGTTATCGAGTAAGGCTGAGTTGGTAACGTACGAATTGGAGGTCGCCAAAGCCTTAAAGATGGATTATTCGCAACCCATCTTGCCAGTGGATTTAGTTGTGAACCGTAATGGTGGTAGTGGCAGAAATGGTGGTGGCAGCGACGACAATAACGGTGGTCGCAATTCCACAAGCAACAACAACGACAACACCAGTGGTGAATTGACACCCCAGGACATTCAAGATTTGGTAATGTGAAAAACAAGAAATAGTGACGCTAGCAGACGTCTATAGATATACCATAACCTTCGATAAAGAGAAAATTAAATAGAATTAGGTCATACATATAATTTATATTTGCTACAACTCCGTTTTGTCACCTGCAACTGCTGCAATGTTCCCCCCTTTTTGCATGTTTCCATACAACAATGTCAAATTGATTCTTCGATTAGTAAAACCTGGTTTAAAATGGTACTTGTCGGTGTGATGAAATAATGCGGAATCAAAAATGACAGCTCTGTTCTGCTTGTGAGGAATGGTAACGTTAGCAAAGTTGTTCGGTCGCAACAGTTCGTCCACCACGCGCTCTGTTTGTGTATTGTACTCGTTAAAATTCCAGTCGGCGGGTGGTTTGGCAGTAAAAACCACCAACCCCCCGGATGATGGATCGAGATTGGCCGAGTCAGGAGTCAGCCAAATGTTCACATTAACGGCTGCTTCATCCGCGTGCAAATTGATGCCGGTATACCTTTGATCGTACATGTACGCCCACAGATACCGCAACGCGTGTCCTTTCATAATGTTGGGCAGTGCTTTATGGAGTTCCCTGCTCAGTTGCAATAGAAGTCGATGGTGCAGTCCATCGTCAATGTAAGCTCCCGCATATCCCCCAAACTTGAGAGGCATTTTTGTTTGATACCACACGGTACTTTCCAAAAGTATTTGTCGAATCCTTGTCAGTGCTGTTGGTGAGAGTATATCGTCCACCACTACAATGCCAGGATGTGCGGTTTCATCGATTCCACGTCTTTTTCTTTGTCCTTGACCCAACCACTGTTGTTCTATCGCTCGTGTATCAAGTTCAGGATTGAGCAGTGTAGTAGTAGGCCCTTCACTGCTGCTGCTGCTGTCGCTGCCACTGCGGGTGTCAGTGTCAGTGTCTTGTGGCACGTACAGCGCCTTGTTGTAGACGTTCGCAATGCCAGCCTCATAATCTACCGGCCGGAAGGCGTACAGTCCGTGCGTCCGTTCGAGCTTTTCGAGGGAAGGAATGCGCGCCAAGACTTGCTGATAAATAGGCAATACCGTGTGTTGCAGATAGGTGGTGACATTATTGACGGGGAAGTTTGCTCCTGTGGAGGTGTCGTGACTATGGTTACTACTATGAGTACTACTATGAGTACTACTATGAGTAGAAATCAAGTACTCTATCTGTTCAATGTCCATTTCTAGTTTGCAGGCAGTTGTGTAAGTGGATCCACCCCCGCGCGCGGTCAGCTGCTGTGGTATCTCTCTGTAGTGCCTCTCCTTCTCCTGTTGAACGAGGTCCGTCTTGCTTCTGTCCGAAGCTGCAAAGACACTCGATAACGCCCAGTAAAGACCGTCTAAATCATCCCGTTCAAAAAAATACGCAATGTCATCACTGTCTAGCAGCGCGGGCAGCTCAACGCTACCCGTTGCCGAGCAAAAGCTCAGAGTAGGAGCAGTAGCAAGAAAACTAGCAGTGCAACCAACCCACAAACACTTACTTGGCAGGAAGCTGCTCCTGTATCGTCCCCCAGTAGTCAGGTGTTTCATATTGCTATCGTGACAGTCTGCTACCAGGACTGCTGCTTCAAAATATTGGAAGTAGCCTAGTCTAGTTGTCGGAGGCAGGCGGATTCGTAGTAATTGCTCTTGATTGCTGCCTGCTGTACGTTTTTATTTGTTGTTATGGCGGTACAGTAGAATTAGTAGAATTCAAGATCTGAATCTGATCGTTGTACCACATGTGATGATGTTGCTGTTGTTGATATCTCGTTCCGGATCACATGTGCGTTATACCGTAATACAGCGCTCATAGACTACTACTAGCTAGCTAGTAGACCCTAGCTAGCTAGTCTACGAGAGGAACGAGCTACAGTAACTACTAGTGCGTTAATGTTTAATTTAAGGTCTAATTCACGGAAGAACTCATGACTGCTTTATTTCAATCACTTTCCTGTAGAAAACACGTAGGAATGTACTGAGTTTGCATCCACTCCGAAAGATGTCTTTTACACAGTCTTAACTCAAT
>Ga0210036_1000505_pt1 | contig 46549 bp, 42 predicted proteins | sample CryGeymeta201515_FD_185469 | JGI IMG/M metagenome (GOLD analysis project Ga0210036, IMG submission 185469) | Groundwater microbial communities from Crystal Geyser aquifers in Utah, USA - Crystal Geyser metaG 2015-15 (SPAdes) (version 2) | ecosystem: Environmental > Aquatic > Deep subsurface >...
GCGATTAGATGTCATTCTGAAGGAGCGAAGCGACTGAAGAATCTTGGGTGCGGAAACCTTCTTCTTATGCAGGAGGGTCTAAGCTTAGACAAGCCAAAGTGAGACAGACGGTTTATAGGCGGTTGGTATTTGTTTGATACATGCTTGGTAGATATGATACACGCTTGGTAAACGCTTCTTAGGAAGGCATATCAAAGCTTAGACGCACTTAAGTGACAGAAGTGCGCGAGTGCCCGCTAGATTCTTCACTTCGTTCAGAATGACAGGCAACAGCAGTCTGTGAGTGTTCTCTAGATTCGGAGTTTATCCTGAGCGATAGCGAAGGACCTGCTCAGAATGACAATTGCCGGCGTTCACCATTCGCTAATCGCTCGTTCAGAATGACAATTGCTGGTGTTAAGAATGACATCGAGCGAATAATTGGCAACGAATAGTTGGCAAGTTACTTAAAGAGAGTGGTAAGCAATGATAGCGATAATCGATTATGGGATGGGGAATTTACGGAGCGTTGAGAAGGCGTTTGAGAAGCTTGGCTTTGAGGTCGCAGTCTCGGACGACCCCGGATTTATAAATAAAGCTCAGGGAGTCGTGCTGCCGGGTGTAGGCGCGTTTGCTGATTGTATGGCAAATCTTAAATCCGCCGGTCTTGAGGGAGCGGTTTACGATAGTATCAACAGCTCAAAGCCGTTCCTTGGCATTTGCCTCGGCCTGCAGCTTCTCATGGAGGAGAGCGAGGAGGACGGCATCCATAAGGGCCTTGGCGTTTTTAATGGCAGGGTGCGCCGGCTTCCCGAAGGGCAGAAAATCCCGCATATGGGCTGGAATCAGGTCAGGTATGCGAACAAGCCGCCCATCTTCGAAGGCGTTCCCGAGGGGTCGAATTTTTACTTCGTTCACTCGTATTACGTAGATCCATCCGATACGGGGATCATAGCCACAGTTACCGATTACGGATTTGAATTTACATCCAGTATCTGGTCTGATAACGTGTTCGCCGTGCAATTCCACCCTGAAAAGAGTGGCGACGTGGGCCTTAAGGTGCTTGAAAACTTTGGGAGGTTGTGCAAGTGATAATTTATCCAGCCATCGATATCATGGGTGGCAAATGTGTGCGCCTGTTCCAGGGACGGGCGGATAAGGCGACGATTTATGCCGACAACCCCGCCGACATGGCCGTAAAATGGCAGGACGAGGGGGCGCAATTTTTACACCTTGTCGATCTCGACGGTGCGTTTCAGGGCTCGCCCCAGAACCTCGCCGCGATAGAGAATATTGTAAAGACCGTCAAGATTCCCGTGCAGTTGGGCGGGGGGCTGCGGACTATCGAAGATTTGGATAGTGTTTTTGCGGCCGGCGTTGCCAGGGCGATTCTTGGCACTTCCGTGATAACCGATCCCGAACTGGTGAAGGCCGCATGCGCCAAATATCCGGCCAAAATCGTTGCCGGGCTTGATGCGAGGGCCGGCAAAGTATCGATTAAGGGCTGGGTCGAGGATACCGATATTTTCGCAACCGATGTCGCCATGCAGCTCGAGGCGTACGGCGTCAGCAGAATCGTTTATACCGACATAATGATGGACGGGGCTCAAACCGGTGTAAATATCTTCGCTACGGGAGAACTTGCCGAGAATATAACTATTCCGGTCATCGCCTCGGGCGGTGTTTCTTCTTTAAGCGATATTCGTCAATTAAAACCGCTGCAAGAATCAGGCGTTGAAGGTGTGATCATCGGGCGTGCGCTCTACGAGGGAAACTTCACTCTCGCCGAAGCGATAGAGCTTGCGAGGTGGGATAATGCTAACGGTTAGGGTTATCCCTTGCCTTGATGTCCGTGACGGAAGGGTTGTAAAGGGCGTTAACTTCGTGAATTTAAGGGATGCCGGCGACCCGGTTGAGCTGGCTTCGGTCTATGACAAGGCCGGTGCCGATGAGCTGGTGTTTCTGGATATAACCGCCTCACACGAGCAGCGCGACACCATATTCGACGTCGCCTCTCGCACCGCCGAGGAGGTCTTCATCCCGTATACGGTCGGCGGTGGAATTAAATCAAGCGATGATATACGGCGCATGCTCTCGACCGGCGCCGATAAAATTTCGATGAACAGCGCGGCGGTAAAAAACCCCAAGGTAGTCCGGGAAACGTCGCGGCGCTACGGCTCGCAATGCATCGTCGTCGCTATCGACGCGAAAAGTGCCGGGCCGAATAAATGGGAGGTCTACGTAAACGGCGGTCGTGTCCCGACCGGAATCGACGCCGTAGAGTGGGCAAGAAAAGTCGAGCAACTGGGCGCGGGAGAAATTCTCTTGACCAGCATGGGTAGGGACGGCACGAAAGATGGCTATGACCTGCCGCTTACGAAGGCGATTTGCGGTGCGGTCAACATCCCGGTTATCGCCTCGGGCGGCGCCGGAAAACTCGAGCACTTTGCTGAAGTAGTAGTTGAAACAGGTGCCGACGCAGTGCTTGCGGCCTCACTTTTCCACTACGGGGAACTCTCGATCCGCCAGGTCAAAGAATACATGGCAGGTCAGGGAATTCCCGTTCGATTATAGGGCCCAGGGGAATTACGAATTTCGAATTGCGAATAGGGAATTGCGAGCCTTGGGAATGCCGAATGATTGTAGGTCGAGAGAGTGGGCTGTTTTGTTATAAGGAGCGCTTCTTCAGTTTCTAGTGTCTAGTTACGGGTATGTATCATCCAGGGGACGTGGAGCTTTAATCCGGAGGGGATGATACGCATGCGTGAGAGTGATTTCGGGCGGGTCCATATAAAGAGCATTATCGATAGGCACCTGCTCGATGCGGGTTACGACCCGTACCAGGGGGAGATGGCAAAACTTGTAGATGCCGTTAGTCGGGCCGTTCAGGAGATACTGCGGGAGTATACGAGATCGGTCTCGCCTGGGCTAATAAAGCCGACCCAGCCCGGAGAGGGTGGTAGCACCGAAGCATAATATGGTATATAAGTGCAGAAAGTGCAGAGAGTGCGGACAAAGTATGAAGGGGAGAGTAAGCGCGTGCAAATTCTGGAAGAGCTAAAATTTGATTCAAACGGTCTAATCCCGGCGATTATTCAGGAGGTCGGAACCAATGAAATCCTGATGGTCGCGTATATGAACAAAGAATCGGTCAAGAAAACGATCGAAACGGGTAGGACCTGGTTCTGGAGCCGGAGTCGTCAGCAATACTGGTGCAAGGGAGACACCTCCGGCCACATCCAAAACGTTAAAGAGATACGCTACGACTGCGATGCCGACGCTCTCCTTGTGCTTGTCGAGCAGGTAGGCGTTGCCTGCCATACCGGCCACAAATCATGCTTCTTCAGGGCCATAGATACAACAACCGGCGAAAGCGTAAAAATCGCCGACCCCGAAATCACCACCTTATAACACACTAAAAAAAAGCGCTGAAAAGGAGGTTGAGATACTCCTTTTCAGCGTTGCCCCTCACTTTGTAAGTCTTCAGATGCTACCTTGCAACCCATATTGTAAGTGGATTGCACTAGTTTTGGTATCGGTCAAAAGTATGAGTTATGGCAAGTAGAGAGTATGAGTTTTTCTAGTACTAGGCGTATGAGCAGGAACTACTTCATTGGATCAAATATCTCGCCCGTTTGCGCATCGACTAAGACGGACACGAATCTCGGTATACCAGCGCCATCTTCTCCACCTGGTATCGCTTCAATGAACTTGAAGTCTATGGTCCAAACCAACTGCTGGATACCATTCTTAACCGATACGCCCAACGATGCATTTGGATCATTTATCATCTTAACTTTATTGCCTTTAACAGATAGGCCTAACGATTTATCGGCTAATTTGATTGCCTTCTCTTTGGCAATTCTTGGTTCGATTGGTATATTAACGGCCACATCAGTTTTACTAAACGAAGCGATCTTACCAGTACTTTTATTAACCGCCACATTAATACTCGATGGCAAAATAACGTCCTTGTTCACCTTAAACCATTTAAACAAGTATAAATTCTTGGCTGGACTGTCAGGTCCAAAATCCTCAGTAGTAAGTTCACATCCTGCTAAGTTCACACCTGCTTTCTCTGCAAACTGCTTAGCTAATTTATTAGCATCCTCCAGCGACACCTTTACCGGACCATGAGCATTAATATCATCGCTGCTGCTGATACCTATAAGTTCACCTGTTGATTTCTTTACCTTAACCATAAACTTGCGTTCCCTATCACCGATTGCATAAACGCCCTCTATTGGATACCCATCCAAAATCTCGAGAGTATCCACATTTTTTCCTAACAGCGCAACAGACGCTTTGGCTCGCTCCACAGCCTCTGTTTTGCTAGCAAAACTCTCGGCATTAACTATATTTCTCTTGCTATCTATGTTGTGTAAAGTTATGATCACGGCCATTAGCAAGCTCAATATAACGATACCTGCCATGAACCCCAGTAGCTTTTTACGGTTTATCATTACAGTCAGCACCTCCTATTATATGCCGTATCTAGCTGGTGTACCTTTTGCAGTCGAGCTACCATAAAGTGTTACGCTCCAAAGGCCACCCCAATCACTGCGCCCAAATTGAGGATCGTAAAGTTGTCCTGTATCTCTTGCAGCGTTGTAGGAAGCATTGCCAAAGGTATAGTTGTAACGGACATACCAGAAAAAGGTTTCAAACCATTTCTTGTTGTACTCGTCTAATACTAAATCTCCAAATCCTATAGCTGTGTTAGCCCCTTTTTCATACATCCGCTTGGTATAATTACCATACGTGGAATCGCTATATGCAGTATAGCAACCGGCATTAACAGCTAGTAGCATTTCAGAGAAACTGCTATTAGATAAGTTATTTAACCATACTTGGCTACTTGTATTCGAGCCGCTACCAGACCTAAAGTAAGTCGTTTTCGGATAAGAACTCGTATATGTATTCCAGAACACAACGCCTCCGGGATGGCCGCTGAATGTAACGCCATGGCCAGTAAAGGCATAAATAGCGTTCTGATACATATTATTGTATGCATAATGAGCTGGGTTGTCATAAAGATACATACTGTCATAACCAACAAGATCGAGTTCGTCGCTACCATGCTTTGCGGTCAATCGTGTATCCAGATCAGAATATTGAAATCCATAGCACCTCGCCCGAGGTGGGCTGTATTTTGTTGTTGCATAAGCAATTGTGTTTCCAGCCAAAGCTGCAACCAGGATCAAAACAATCAATATATCTCTCTGTTTAAACATATCCTGCCTCCTTTTCATTTGCTATTGCAATACCTTAAAACAGTTTTCGTTCTTCCTCCTCTTCGCCTCCTCACTTTGCAAACCTTCAGATGCTACCTTGTAACTCATATTGTAGGTGGATTGCACCTGTTTCGGTATCGGTCAAAAGCATGAGTTATGGCAAGTAGAGAGTATGAGTTATTCTAGTGCTAGCGATTGACCAGGTCAAAGAAGGTATTAATTTAAGGAAGCATTTTCTTCTTTGTAGAAGTATGCCACTGCTTCTGATCTTGATTTAAGGTTGAGCTTTTTAAGGATACTTGAAACATGGGTCTTTATTGTGGACTTTGATAGAAATAGCGCCTCGGCGATCTCCTTATTGCTCTTGCCCTCCGATATAAGGCGCAGCACATCCATTTCTCGTTTTGAGAGCGGAACGAGCTGGTACGCGAGGTCGAGTCTTTTATATGCCTGCTCAAGATCTTGCTTGACAAGTCCCGCTTCTTGCTTACTTTCCTCAAGCTGGTCAAGAAGGTGAGAGGGGTAGGCGAAAAAGATTGCTACCAGGAAGAATGAGACGAAATCCGAGATAAACGAATCGAGCTGCTTCATTTGAACAAATTTCGCGATCGAGAACCTATTGCCGGACAGCTCGAGCAAATAGAGCATACTATAAGCTGTTGCCGAATAGATCGCTCCCTTAAACTTGAAAAGCAGCGCCGACGTAAGCAAGGGGCTCAGGCCGCATAGGAAAAACGGGCTCGCCCACCCACCGCTTATGAAAAGAATAAGTGCATGAAAAATAAGGTCGATCGATAGCAGTAGGGGCACTTTTCTGACTTTTTCATACACCTGCCCCGGGAACGAGCTGAGGGCAACATTATATATCAGAACCAACGCGAAGGGTAATAGCGCAATACGCTTCGCCCCGGTCAGGTTGAGGATTACAACATTGGTTAGAGTAAGCCAACGGTATAACAACAGAAAAAGAAACGCCTTTTTCTTGCAAGGTTCTTTCAACGCAGGTAAACGATACCTTTCCGCTCAGACAATGCTCATGTGCTTGGCCGCCACATAGCAGGAATTAACTGATATAAGCAACCATGCTATCGCTACCTATTATAGCACTAAATTATAGGCAAGATACCAGGCCTTTACAACGCTACTGTCCGTAAAATAGCGGATTTACATGCAGGATAACCATTCTCTTTGCAGAAATAGCAAATTTATGTTTCTCACACGCGGTAAAAAGCACGCACAAGGGTAAAAAATGTATAGGTGATAAAAGGTGATAAAACGGCATAAAGAATTTGGAGGGATTAAAATGGCCGATATGATGAATAAAGTCGTTGTGTTTTTAGCGGTCGACGGTTTCGAGGCCGGTGCGTTCAAGTCGTTATGGGAATGTTTTGGGAACCTTAATGCATCGACGCGCATAGCCGGTTTTAACGCAGACGATGAAATTAAAGATGATGCCGGGCTTGTTAATACGCATAGTGATATGTCGTTTGATCAGGCCGGGTTGCTCACCCCCGATGTAGTGGTTATTGCGGATGGCATTACCGCGGGAGCCGTAAAGGACGATCCCGCGGCACAAAGCCTGCTGCAGGAAGCGTTTAATAGGAGGGCTGCGATTGTTTCTGTAGACGGGGGAGCGGCAATGCTTGCCTCGATGGGATTTATAAACGGGCTTACAATAACCGCTCCAGCGTTCTTAAAAGATGAGATTGAGAATGCCGGCGCCACTCTATCGAAAGAGCCGATATCGGTAAGCAAAAATGTTTTTTCAGCAATGGGTAATGCCGATTTACAGGCGCTTTGCGATATGGTATCCGAGTACATAACGGGTAAGATGGAGCAGGCGGCGTAAGCCGGGTATAGCTCGGCTGGATTGACACCCGCCAAAAATCTGTGCTATTGTCTTAGTAATTACAAAGAAGAAGCCGTAGACGGGGAAAGTAGGCTAGAGTAACCGGTAAGAAGCGAGCCGGGCATGGTGAAAGCCGGTACCAGGTAACTAGTCGAGTGGGCCCCCGAGGCGTAGGTGCGAACAACTAATGCAAAGTAGCACCACCGGATCCTCAACCGTTACAACGAGGCAGGTATGAACGAGCTTTTTACAAGCAGCAGTACCTTGAGCACAAGGCAGCAGTCTAAGGTTCTTTGAGAGCTACACAAAAAGAGCCAAAGCCGCTGTGAAGCTGGGTGGCACCACGAGATTATAACCCTCGTCCCATATGGGATTGAGGGTTTTTTTATTTAAGCAAGGGGAGCGAGGGGACGTTGTTTACTTTGAGTCCTAATTTATGTTGCGCAGCAATAAAGACCCACAGGAAACAACGTCCCCTTGCTGCACTTGCTGAAAGAAGTGGGAGGGAACGCATATGTATACACCATCTAGAAGTGAATTTAAGAAGCTTGCAAAGCAGCATAACATTGTCCCTGTATACAGGGAAATCATCGCGGATATGGACACGCCCGTATCGGCGTTTATAAAGCTTGGGGATGAGGTGAACTCCTTTTTACTCGAGAGCGTGACCGGGGGTGAGCAACTTGGAAGATACTCGTTTCTCGGGTACGACCCGTTTTTAGTCATCACCGCGCGGGGCACTACCGTAACCATTGAGGGAGAGGAGGACGCGCAGCTCGAAGATGTTAAGGACCCGCTGAAAATCGTGGAGGACAAAATGAAGGCCTACAATCCGGCGGTGCTTGAGGGGCTTCCCCCGTTTTTTGGCGGTGCGGTGGGGTACGTCGGGTATGATGCCGTCAGGTATTTCGAGCGAATCCCAAAAACCGCGGTCGATGATCTCAAGGTTCCAGAGATGGTGTTTCTTCTTACCGATACCGTAATCGCATTCGACCATATAAAACACAAGATAAAAGTCGTCGCCAACATGCGGGTCAACGGCGGCGATGTAAATGAACTATACAGCAGCGCAGTTGAAAAAATAGATAATGTGATCAAGAGGTTGAGAAGCCCGCTTGAGTACGTGCAGCTCGTGGAGATGGCCCGCTTTAAACCGCGCGAGTTTTCCTCGAATGTTTCAGAAGAGCGCTTCGCCCAAATGGTTGAAAAGGCCAAAAATTACATTCATGAGGGTGATATCTTTCAGGTCGTATTGTCACAGCGCTTCTCGACACCGTTGACGATCGAGCCGTTTGATATTTATCGTGTCTTGCGGACCATTAATCCATCCCCCTACATGATTTATCTTAAGCTCGAAGATTGTACGATCGCCGGGGCTTCACCCGAGCCGCTCATCCAGGTACAGGACGGGACCGTTATCACCAGGCCGATTGCCGGTACGAGACCGCGCGGCGCAACGGCAGAGGAGGAGCGATCACTCGAACTCGATTTATTGCAGGACGAGAAGGAACGGGCGGAACATGTTATGCTTGTGGATCTCGGGCGAAACGACCTCGGCAGGGTCAGCCAGGCGGGGACGGTAAAAGTAGACGATCTCATGTATGTAGAGCGATATTCCCACGTCATGCACATTGTGTCGACTGTGAGCGGAAAACTTCTTGAGGATAAAACCGCATTTGACGCGCTCCGGGCCGCCTTTCCGGCCGGTACGGTCTCGGGCGCACCAAAGATACGGGCGATGGAGATCATCGACGAGCTTGAGCCGACCATCCGGGGCCCGTACGCCGGAATTTACGGGTATTTTGGGTTCAACGGCAACCTTGATTGCGGTATAACCATACGGACCATAATCATTAAAGACGGTAATGCCTATGTTCAGGCCGGGGCCGGTATCGTCGCCGACTCGGTCCCCGAAAAAGAGTTCATAGAGACAAAGAACAAGGCACGGGCGCTTTTTGACGCTGTCGATCAGGCGGGGTATGCGGACATAGAAACCAGCTCCTAGATATGGGGGTCTTAGAGCGATACCCATACAACCAACCGTCTTGTTGTTGACGTTTCCTCTACATGCTCATAAAATTATGGTAGACACAATATCCGATATGCACCCATTGCCGAAGGAGATTGACGTCTGTTGTCAAAACGGAACCTGAAAAACATTCGACAAAGGTGCAAAGAATGCACCTTAAACTCCGGCGAGCACGAACTGCAGGTCAGGAGCGAATCAGCAAACTTATGCCTCATTAGAAATCATGTCAAGATGATTGGTGAGCTTTGCAGCCTGAGCGAGAAACAAATATTCGATCTACAGGTTGCAATCGGCGAGGCCGCCGCAAATGCGATAGAGCACGGCTCGCCCCAGGGCTCCGAGAACCATGTAAGGATTCAAGTCTACTGTGACGGCAACGCGCTCGTTATTAAGGTAAAGGACGAGGGCAAATTCAAACGCCGCATGCCCGACCCCGGCATGGACCACAATAATTTCCGCGGACGCGGTATTCCGCTTATGCTTGCGCTAATGGATAAAGTTACAATTGATGAGGCCAAGGATGGCACAAGCGTTGTGCTTACCAAACGAGTTAAAGAAACCTATGAGAACAAGCAGGCTAAGTGAAGGCCGTACAAGATGGTAAATAACCATAAGCGTTGCTATTACCAGCAATGCCGGAAGTTTCTTCAACATCTTTTCCTCCTAAAGAATCCCTTAGCACTTTTTCGGTACTAACTGCTCGCTATGAACGGGTTACATTTAGTTCTTTGATCTAGTTTGATTGATCTAGTTTGATCGTTAGTTCCCTGGATTGATTCTACAAGCGCTTGTATTCATAGCTTGCAACTACTTAAATATAGCCCATGCGATTTAGCTACGGGTAGGTTCGATATTTCACCATTTCACCGATTCCTAGTACAATAGGGAATATTTGAGAGATAAATTGACGAACATATTTTCAGAAAATAGTGAAATATTTCCGTAATTCGCGTTACCAACTGGTTGTCTATCCGTTGATACGGGTGAAAGCATTAGGCTTATGGATGATAGTTTTGAAGTAAAAAGATTAGTAGATAAAGCGAAGAACTATGATGCAGAAGCTTTCGGTCAGCTCTATGACCTGTACTTTGATAAGATATTTGGATATATCTACTACAAAACAGGTAACCGCGTTGAAGCCGAAGATATCGCCGGTCAGGTCTTTTTAAAGGCGCTCGAGAACATCTCCGCGTTTGAATGGAGAGGGGCCCCTTTTTCGGCCTGGTTGTTCAGGATAGCTTCAAATCTCATCATCGATTACTACCGGTCAAACAAGTACGAGCTGGTTGATATCGCCGAGGAGATGGATGCGTTGCGCGATGATGGGCACGGACCGGAACAGTCGGCGATCAGGGAATTCAACCGCACCGAGGTTGTCAAAGCCCTAAAGACGCTTACCGATGAGCAGCAGCAGGTCGTTGTCATGCGGTTTATCATCGGCATGACGAACGATGAGGTCGCCCGGGCGGTTGATAAAAATGTGGGTGCTGTTAAAGCGTTACAGCACCGCGCGATTGGGGCCTTAGGAAAGGTTCTGGGGGAGATATACGATGAAGCCCACGATAACAGATATTTTTGATGATTGCATAGAAGCGATACGGCGTAAGGAAACAACGGTCGAGGAATGCCTTCGTCTGCACGAAGACGTGCGCGTCGAACTTGAGCCTATGCTTGTCGTCGCAAGCAGGTTACTCGAGGCGGGCAACGTCGTCCCCGATTCAATCAAGAAGCAGCAGGCACGCGATGCACTTCTGGCGGCCGTCGAGCAAAAGCGCTGGGAAACAGGCGTAGAACGAGAGGCGCTAAAAACAGCTCCGGCAAAAAGAAGGCCGCGCATGCTGGCACTGGGTAGCCGCCTGGGCATCATCACCCTTATCTTTCTCGCGCTGATGGGGAGCACTTTGGCGATGGCCAAGGAGAGTTTGCCCGGAAGCCCTTTCTATCCGCTGAAACTCGCAGTGGAACATGCCAGGATCGGCCTGGCCGGGGATGATGCTACTAAAGCCAAGCTTTATCTTAACGCCGCCGATGAGAGAATGAACGAGCTGAAAAAGCTCAAAAGCGAAGATCCGCGCTATACCGGCCTGGTTAAGGCTATGGCTACAAACATAGAGCTGGCTGAAAAGACATCGACCGATGGGTCAGACAAAGAGTTTTCAGTTGCAGTCAGTAGCCTTGTAAAGAAAAACCGGGAAGTCCTCGAGGATACCTTGGATAAGGTACCGCTAAGCGCGAGGCCGGCGATCCGGCGTGCTCTTACAAAACCTTTAAAATCAGGAGGGGCCTTGGTTGAAGAGCCCGATGACAAGTCCGGCGACTCTAATGCGGGCAACGCATCAGGTGGCAATTCAGGATACGCCAATTCTGCGGGCAAGCACCCTGCACCTATGACCCCAAGCGCAAGTTCGTCCAGGCAGCGCTCACATGATTCTAATGAAGATAAAAATCGAACCGTGGACGATAAGAACAAGAAACTCCAAGGCGGCGGCGAAACCGCAACTACGACCAGCCTTCTTCTTCGATAGCGCTCCTACCGGCACCAGCGTACCTGGAGCCGGTATCACCCCACCTTAATAGTTGCTCTTTTCACAAACTTCACCTAAAATAAAACTGTTGTGCTCTATGTTGACAGACATGGGCCTATTTAGAACGGCAAACGTCTCGACGCAAGCCAGATAATTCAAATTAGGATCGGTTCCAAAGGATGGAAGCAGAATGGAAAAGAGAATCAAGACTGGAATCGGCACTTTAGACCGGATGCTGGGCGGCGGTTTTTACAACGGCGCCGCATGTATGGTCAAAGGCGCTCCAGGTACAGGAAAAACAACATTAGGACTACAATTTCTCGCGGCCGGTATCGAAAACGGAGAAGCCGGTCTTTATGTAACGTTCGAGGAGTTTTCAGGTTCTCTCTACAGAGACGCACGCTCGATTGGCATCGATCTTGAAGCGTACGAAAAAGCAGGCAAGCTGAAGATGATATTTACAAACCCCGAGGTCTTCTTGGGCATGGTAAGAAAACCCGGCGGTGAGTTCGATGAGGCGATTCTTAAGTATGGCGTGAAAAGGGCTGTCGTAGATGCATTTAACCACCTTGAGTTCATCGAGGAAGAATCTAAAAAAATGAGAAGCCTCGCCTATATGATGGTCAATTCCTTTAGAAGACACCAGATCACCAGCATGTTGCTGCATGAAGACAAATTGTTTATGGGTGATGTGGGCGGTCTTGAGTTTGGTCTCCCCTACATCGTTGAAACAATCATCCAGCTCAAGTACGTTGAGCTTGAGTCGAGGGTCCGCAAGGCGCTTCTAGTTCTCAAGCACAGGGCAAGCGCGCACAGCAATGCCATTCTTGAATATACGATATCCAACAAAGGATATAAAATCGGCGACCAGTACGAGGCAGACCACCTGATCACCGGATCGGCGACCCGCCGCCCGGTTGTTGAGGGCCTCTTGAACTCCCTCTCGCATGTGGGCGGGCCTTCGCTTGATGTTTCCGTCAGGCTGATCGAGGACACGCTGCTTAAGATGGGGCAATCATTTCCTGAAGAACACTATGCAAATAAGCAGGAGTTCTTCGATGCTATCGAGAAAGGCGAGGCCGGCATCTCAAAACTTGAGTCGAAGCCGCTGCCCCGCGGCAACGATATTTATGCAACGGCGATATGTCCTTTCAAAGCAACGATAATCGAGCTTAGCGATAAAAACTACGAGGCATTTATCGCAATGACCGAGACGTACAGGGAGAAATATCCCGGTCGCGCGATTGTCCATCCGTTCTGTGTTTGTCACCAGAATGTTAGGGAATTAATTCTTGGGAAGACATATGTCGAGGGCCAGCCGATCCACAGCGAGACTCTGGTATGCAAGAGCAATGTCTTGGAAGATATAAGTTATGGCTCAGAGGCACTCAAACCGCTGAGTTTGACCACAGATAACGCGGACGAATTGCTAAAAGGCGATGTTTGCCTGTATAGCCTGCTGATTGGAAAAGAGCAGAAACAAAGAAAAGCAAAGGCAAAAAGCGCAAAACAAAAGGTAAAATAGATTTAAGGATTGACACCCGCCAAAAATCTGTGCTATTGTCTTAGTAATTACAAAGAAGAAGCCGTAGACGGGGAAAGTAGGCTAGAGTAACCGGTAAGAAGCGAGCCGGGCATGGTGAAAGCCGGTACCAGGTAACTAGTCGAGTGGGCCCCCGAGGCGTAGGTGCGAACAACTAATGCAAAGTAGCACCACCGGATCCTCAACCGTTACAACGAGGCAGGTATGAACGAGCTTTTTACAAGCAGCAGTACCTTGAGCACAAGGCAGCAGTCTAAGGTTCTTTGAGAGCTACACAAAAAGAGCCAAAGCCGCTGTGAAGCTGGGTGGCACCACGAGATTATAACCCTCGTCCCATATGGGATTGAGGGTTTTTTTATTTAAGCAAGGGGAGCGAGGGGACGTTGTTTACTTTGAGTCCTAATTTATGTTGCGCAGCAATAAAGACCCACAGGAAACAACGTCCCCTCGCTGACCCTCGCTGAAAGAAGTGGGAGGGAACGCATATGATAGTAATGATCGATAACTACGATTCATTCACATTCAACCTGGTCCAGTACCTTGCAGAGATGGGCGAGAAGCTGGTCGTGTTCAGGAACGATGAAAAAACGGTCAAGGATATTATGGGGATGAAGCCCGACCGTATTGTTATCTCCCCTGGGCCCGGCAGACCCGAGGATGCGGGGATATCCATCGATCTGATAAAAGAAGCCGCCGGAACCATCCCGGTGCTTGGCGTATGCCTCGGGCACCAGTCGATAGGCGAGGCGTTCGGCGGCAAGGTCGTCCACGCCGGTACGCTGGTTCACGGTAAGACATCGAAGATACTCCACGACGGCAAGACGATATTTTCGGGCATCCCCAACCCGTTTACCGCTACCAGGTATCATTCGCTCATCGTCGAGAAAGAAACGCTCCCGTCTTGTCTCGAGGTATCGGCCGAGACCGAGGACGGGTTGATTATGGCACTACGGCACCGCGAGTTCCCTATAGAGGGCGTGCAATTCCACCCCGAATCGATACTCACAAGCGAAGGAAAGGCCATCCTGAGGAATTTTTTGGGAGCCGACCATCTGAATAAGATCGCTGTTGGCTAGGATTAAGGAGGAGATAAAATGTTAGTTGAAGCGATAAAAAAGGTTATCGATAACAAAGACCTTACAAGAGATGAAGCCGAACGAGTAATGGATGTTATCATGAACGGCGAGGCGACGCAAGCGCAAATCGCATCGCTTATTACCGCCCTAAGAATGAAAGGCGAGACGGTTGATGAAATATCCGGTTTCGCAAAAGTCATGAGGGACAAAGCAAGTAGGATAAAGCCGGATGTCGTCGATATCGTAGATACCTGCGGTACCGGCGGGGATCAACAACATACGTTTAATATCTCAACGACCGTCGCATTTGTCGTGGCGGGCGCAGGAGTACCGGTAGCAAAGCATGGGAACCGCTCGGTTTCAAGTAAGAGCGGAAGCGCGGATGTTCTTGAAGCCCTCGGTGTACGGATCGACATGGCCCCCGATGAGGTGGAACGATGTATTGAAGAGATTGGAATCGGTTTTATGTTCGCCCCCAACTTCCACGGTTCGATGAAGCATGCAATGGGCCCACGGCGCGAGATCGGTGTGCGCACCGTGTTTAACATCCTCGGCCCTCTCACCAACCCTGCGGGTGCAACCGCCCAGGTACTGGGCGTCTATGACCGTGAGCTGACCGAGGTTATGGCGCGGGTTCTTGGAAATCTCGGCATAAAGCACGCCTTGGTCGTTTACGGACACGACGGCCTTGACGAACTCTCCACCACCGGGGAAAGCGTTATCTCAGAGTTTAAGGACGGCGGGGTTGAGACTTACGAAATCACCCCCGAGGAGTGCGGTGTAAAACGGGCGACGATCGAGGACTTGCGGGGCGGTACCGCAGAGGATAACGCCGAGCTAACACTGCAAGTTCTAAAAGGCGCCAAGTGCCCGAAACGAGATATTGTTTTAATGAACGCCGCGGCCGGTTTAATCGCCGCCGACAAAGCATCCTCATTTAAAGAGGGCATGCGAATGGCTAAAGAATCGATCGATAGCGGCAGGGCGCTTGCCAAACTCCAGGCGCTTCGTGAGTTCGGCGTTAAACCGAGCGTAGGGGAATTGAAGTGATACTGGATCAAATCGTCGAGGACAAAAGGTTTTATGTTGAGGCGTTAAAGAAGCTCAACCCGGTTAACGAGATGGCGCCCGGTGACGGCATCGAGCGACGCAGCCTTATCGAAAGCATCCGCTCGCGCGAGGTGCCAATCATCGCCGAAATAAAGCGACGCTCGCCCTCCGGTGGTGACATGAACTGCGGTTATAGCCTCACCGAGCTTGCAAGGATTTATGAAAGCAGCGGCGTGGCGGGCATATCCGTGCTCACGGATGAAAAATATTTCGGCGGAAGCCCGGCGGACTTGCTTGAGGTAAAGCGCTGTACTATGCTGCCCATCCTTCGAAAAGACTTCATTATCGATGAGTACCAGATATATGAGGCCTACGCCTACGGCGCGGATGTAATCTTGCTGATAGCGTCCATCTTAACCGATGCGCAAATCCTGCGATTCTTAAGCCTGGCCCATGAGCTTGGCCTTGAGGTTTTGCTCGAGTCGCACAACAGGCTTGAGCTAGAAGTTTCGATCGCAAGCGGCGCTAGGCTTCTCGGTATCAACAATCGAAACCTGGATACATTGAAAACCGATCTAAATACCTCAATAAATTTGATGCAATTCGTCCCGGATGATAGGATTGTCATTAGTGAAAGCGGTATTTCCAGCAGCTCAGATATCAAGAGGCTTCTGGATGCCGGAGCGATGGGGCTTCTTATCGGGGAATCGTTGCTCAAAAGCAAAGATCCGGCCGGGAAACTGGCCGAGCTTATAGATATTAGACACATATAGGTTGTATATAGTATAAACATATATTAGATATACATATTAGACAACTATAAGTGAACAAAGAAAAGGAGTGTTCTAGTTGGAAACAAACAAGTTTATCTTAAGTGAAAAGGAGATTCCCACAGCCTGGTATAATATCCTGGCGGATCTTCCTTATCCCATGGATCCCTACCTCCATCCGGCGACAAAAGAGCCGATTGGCCCCGCCGACCTCGCTCCCCTCTTTCCCATGGCGCTCATCGGGCAAGAAGTGAGCACCGAGCGCTGGATCGAGATTCCCGACGAAGTGCTCGAGATTTACAAACTTTATAGGCCGGGGACACTTTATAGGGCCCGCAGGCTTGAGAAAGCCCTGGATACTCCTGCAAAAATCTATTACAAGTACGAAGGTGGAAACGCCACCGGCAGCCATAAGCCAAACACGGCCATCGCACAGGCATATTATAACAAGCAAGAAGGTATAAACAGATTAACAACCGAGACCGGCGCGGGTCAGTGGGGTAGTGCGCTCTCTATGGCGTGCAATTTTTTCGGCATGGAGTGCGTTGTTTACATGGTTAAAGTCAGCTACCAGCAAAAACCCTACCGCCGCTCGTTAATGGAGGTTTACGGGGCTACGGTGCACGCGAGCCCAACTAATCTAACGCAGGCTGGACGCACGATTCTTGAAAAAGACCCGGATTCGCCGGGCTCTCTCGGTATTGCGATAAGCGAGGCGGTGGAAGAGGCCGCAATGAGGGACGACACGCATTACGCCCTGGGAAGCGTTCTCAACCACGTGCTCCTGCATCAGACGATTATCGGCCTTGAAGCCAAGAAGCAGATGGAGATGGCCGGGCATTACCCGGATGTAGTAATCGGATGCTGCGGGGGCGGCAGCAATCTCGCTGGTCTGGTCTTTCCGTTTATCCAGGACAAGTTTGCGGGTAAAGATCTGAGGGTGATTGCAGTTGAGCCGACGGCCTGCCCGACCTTGACCCAAGGCGAGTACCGGTACGATTTTGGAGATGTCGCCGGGATGACGCCGTATACAAAGATGTATACGCTCGGTCATGATTTCGTGCCGGTCGGCATCCATGCAGGCGGTTTGCGATATCACGGCGACTCACCGATCGTGAGCTTGCTGTACGACAAAGGTATAATCGAGGCAACTGCGTACCGGCAAACGCACGTGTTTGAAGCGGCACTTCAGTTCGCCCGGGCAGAGGGAATTATTCCGGCGCCGGAAAGCTCTCACGCAATCCGTCAGGCGATTGATGAGGCCATTAAAGCAAAAGAGGCCGGCGAAGAAAAGGTTATTCTGTTTGGTCTCAGCGGGAACGGCTATTTCGATATGACGGCATACGATAACTACCTGAAAGAAGATCTAATAGATTACGATTTTTCACTGGCCTGCAGCCCGGATAACGAGTAGCGCGTAGATTTGGACAACGGTTTATTTGCTGTCATTCTGAGGGAGCAAATAGCATTAGCAAACAGCGATTAGATGTCATTCTGAAGGAGCGATTAGCAAATGGCGAACGGCGATTAGTTGTCATTCTTATAGCAAACAGCAAACAGCGATTAGATGTCATTCTGAAGGAGCAAATAGCATTAGCAAACAGCGATTAGCAAACGGCGATTAGATGTCATTCTGAAGGAGCAAAGCGACTGAAGAATCTCGGGTGCAGTTGGTTTGTTTGAAGTGAGAGGGTCTGGGCTTAGATAAACAGCGTGAGATAGATGGTTTATAAATGCTTGGCAGGGACTTCTTACCGGGGCGAATAAAAGCTTAGACAAGCTCAGTGACAGAAGTGCGTGAGTGCCCGCTAGATTCTTCACTTCGTTCAGAATGACAATTGCCGGTGCTCAGAATGACAATTGCCGGTGCTCAGAATGACAGGTAAAGGATGGGGCGGCAAGTGACGCGGGTAAAGATTTGTGGGATAACGAATATGGAGGATGCGCTTCTGGCTGCGGAGCTGGGGGCTAATGCGCTGGGTTTTGTTTTTGCGGAAAGCCCGCGCAAAGTAAAGCCCGATAAGGCGGCTGAGATTATCGCGGAACTGCCGCCGTTTATAGCGACGGTGGGCGTCTTTGTAAACCACCCGGCCCGTGAAGTCAAAGCGATCGCCAACTACTGCAAGCTCGATGTCCTGCAGTTTCATGGCGAAGAGACCGGCGACTACTGCCAGCAATTCCACCAGAGGGTGATCAAGGGTTTTAGAATGCGCAACTACACAGAGATAGAAGACTGGATCTTCCACGAAAACGAGTTTGAAGCCGAAACGCTGCTCGACCCCGCAAGCAATGTCGTCGCCTATCTGGTAGACGCCTATGCCCGCGGGCAATACGGGGGGACCGGCATCCACTTGAATTGGGAACTGGTGCGAAACCTGGAATCCAGAAAGCCGTTAATCCTGGCAGGAGGGCTTGACCACAAAAACGTCGCCCTTGCCATAAAGGTTGTAAAACCGTTTGCTGTTGATGTGAGCAGCGGCGTTGAGCTAAAACCCGGCAAAAAGGATAAGCGCAAACTTCGCGAATTTATGAAGGTAATAAGGGAATGTGAAGGATAGAACCGGTGAAACGGTAAACAGGTGAGAGGGTAAATGAGACAGCGCTATTTCAGCGGAATCCAGCCGACGGGCGAGCTTCACATAGGTAACTACCTGGGAGCGATAAAGAGCTGGATCGAACTGCAGGACAGCTTCGAAGGGATATTCGGCATCGTCGATTATCACGCGATAACCGAGCCGTACAAGCCTGAAGACATGCCCAAGCGGGTCTTCGACACGGCGCTGGATTACCTGGCAGCCGGTCTTGACCCTAATAAGAGCATTCTTTTAATACAGTCCTTTGTCCCTGAACATACAGAGATGGCCTGGCTCTTGAGCTCGGTAACCCCGGTTTCATGGGTTGAGCGGGTTCCGACATACAAAGAGAAAGCCAGGCAATTAAAGACACAGGTAAATATGGGGTTGTTGAGCTATCCGGTCTTGATGGCGGCGGATATCGTCCTCTATAAAAGTACGATAGTCCCCGTCGGCGAGGATCAGCTCCCCCACCTGGAGTTGACCAGGGAAATCGTTCGCTCTTTTAATTCTAAATATAGATCTAAATATGGATATAAGTACGGGTCTAAATCTGGGGACATATTCCCGGAACCGCAGGCATATCTGGCGGGGGGTTCGAGAATTATGTCGCTCACCGAGCCCATGAAAAAGATGAGTAAAAGCCTCGGCGCGCACAATTATATCGCGCTTGCCGACCCGCCGGACGTCATCCGCAAGAAGCTGGCGAAAGCGGTAACGGACATCGGTCCCGGTGGGGGAGAGATGAGCCCGGGTACAAAAAACTTGTTCCAGCTCATGAGCCTTTTCTCATCAAAGGAGACCTGTGACCATTTCAAGCAGCTCTACGACGAGGGAAATATCCGCTACTCGGATATGAAGCAGAAGCTGGCCGATGACATCATAAGCGACCTCGGGCCGATTAGAGACCGCAGGCTTGCCCTGTCGCTAAGGCCCGAATATATCCGCAAAGTTCTCATCGAAGGCAGCAACCGGGCCAGGGAGATCGCCCGGCAAACCCTCCATGAGGCCAAGGAGAGAATGGGTCTCACATATTTTTAGGCAAAAGGAGAAATTCGAATGCAACATGTATTACCGGATGAGCGGGGTCATTACGGTGAATTCGGCGGCAAGTTCGTGCCGGAAACCTTGATGACGGCGCTCGAGGAACTCGAAGCTGCGTACGCGCGGTACAAGGACGACCCGAAATTTAAAACCGAGCTTGAATTTTACCAGAGAACATATATCGGCAGGCCGACCCTGCTTTACTTCGCCGAGCAACTGACCAAGCACTACGGCAAGGCAAAAATCTATCTTAAGCGTGAGGATTTATGCCACGGCGGCGCCCACAAGATCAACAATACGATAGGCCAGGCGCTTCTTGCAAAACGCATGGGCAAGAAACGCATAATCGCCGAAACCGGGGCGGGGCAGCACGGCGTGGCAAGCGCAACCGCCGCCGCACTCTTTGAATTCGAGTGCCAGGTTTACATGGGGGAGGAAGATACGAGACGCCAGTCCCTCAACGTATTCAGGATGAACCTTCTGGGAACCGAGGTTATCCCTGTCACCAGCGGAACCAGGACGTTAAAGGATGCCATGAACGAGGCGATCCGCGACTGGGTCACCAACGTTGAAACAACCCATTATATGATCGGCTCGGTTGCCGGCCCGCACCCGTATCCCATGATGGTGCGCGATTTTCAGCGGATAATCGGCGACGAGACCAGGGAGCAGATGCTTAAGATCGAAGGGCGTATGCCCGACTACATCATCGCCTGTGTCGGCGGCGGAAGCAACGCCATGGGCATCTTCTATCCGTTCGTCGGAACAGGCGTCAAGCTGATCGGCATCGAACCCGCCGGTTATGGCCTTGACACAGGCCGGCACGGCGCCCCGCTGACCAAGGGGGATAAAGGCGTGCTTCACGGCTCGCTTAGCTACCTGCTGCAGGACGAATACGGCCAGATTTTGCCGGCCCACTCGATTTCCGCCGGTCTTGATTACCCCGGCGTCGGCCCCGAGCACAGTTATTTTAAAGACAACGGCCTTGCCGAATATAGTTCGATAACCGATAAAGAGGCGCTCGCCGCATTCCAACTGCTCTCCAAGAAGGAAGGTATCCTGCCTGCGCTTGAAAGCGCACACGCAGTCGCCTATCTGGAAAAAATGATCGACAAAACATCCAAAGACGATATCATTGTTATCAACCTCTCGGGACGCGGGGATAAAGACGTTCAAGTTGTCGCGGATGCGCTGGGGGTGAGGTTGTAAAATGGTGGTAACGAAATTGAACCGCATTGACGAGATATTTAAGCAACTAAGAGCTACCAAGAGAAGCGCCTTGATGCCATATCTTATGGCCGGTTATCCGGATATCGAGGCCTCGCTTAGCCTTCTGATTTCGGTCGCCGAGGCCGGTGCCGATTTAATAGAGTTCGGCATTCCTTATTCCGACCCTCTTGCGGACGGACCGACGATTCAGGCCGCCTCCGAAGTGGCCCTGACAACGGGCGTCAACACCGATATTGCCTTTGACTTGGTGAAAAAGGCAAGGGAAAAGATAGAGACGCCGATTGCCGTGATGACCTACTACAACGCGATCTACCGCTATGGCCTTGAGCGCTTTGCCGGAAATGCTGCCGAAAGCGGTGTAGACGGCGTGATTTGCCCGGATCTGCCCCCCGAAGAGGCCTCTCCCTGGAGTGGAGCCGCCGCTCAATACGGCCTGGCAAATATCATGTTCGCCGCCCCCACCAGCACCAACGAACGGCTTAAAAAGATAGCCCATATGTCTCGGGGCTTCATATACTGCGTTTCTTTAACCGGTGTCACTGGGGCAAGGACTAATCTTCCCTCAAATTTGACCGATTTTATTGGAAGGGTTAGAAAGGTTACCGACAAGCCATTGGCCGTCGGCTTCGGGATTTCACAACCCGAGCAAGCAAAGCAAGTCGCCGATATCGCCGATGGTGTTATTATAGGTAGCGCCCTGGTAAGTTTAATCGGTGCCGACAGAGAAACCTGCACCGACGCGGCCGCAGCCTACATATCGAAAATACGGGAGGCAATGGACAGCTAAGCCGCAAAACGCTATACTTTCTAGAGGCTAAATACTGAATCTAACACTAAAGATTTGAGGCTGAAACACCAGAAATTTGGTGTTTCTAAGCGGAGAAATATGCCAATAGGTGAATGGTTTAAAAAGCAAGACAAGCGCCTACCGGAAAATCCAACCCTTGAGAAACGGGCCGTACCAGACGGCGTCTGGGAAAAGTGTCCGGGTTGCGGTGAGCCTATATTTATAAAAGAGCTGGAGAAAAACAGCAAGGTATGCCCGAAATGCGATTTCCACTTTCCTCTCTCTGCTTACGAGCGCGTTCACTATCTGGTAGATGCCAGCAGCTTCGATGAGTTATGGGCGAACCTGTGCCCCGAAGACCCGCTATGTTTTGTGGCCGGTAAATCTTATACTGATTCCATATCCGCCGCAAAAGCTAAAACGGGGATGAACGATGCCCTGGTATGCGGAAGGGCGCAGATCGATGGGCGCAACGTGGCCGTCGCGGCGATGGATTTCAGATTTATCGGCGGGAGTATGGGCTCTGTCGTAGGTGAGAAAATCGCCAGAATAACCGAGCTTGCAACCGATGAAGACCGCCCGCTTATAATAGTAAGCAGCTCGGGCGGCGCCCGGATGCAGGAGGGCATGATATCCCTTATGCAGATGGCAAAGACAAGCGCGGCAATCGCCCACCACAGCAGGCGCGGACTACCATACATATCGGTGCTGGCGCACCCGACATCGGGTGGTGTCACCGCAAGCTTCGCAACCCTTGCAGATATAATAATCGCCGAGCCGAATGCGTTTATCGGCTTTACCGGCCCGCGCGTTATCGAACAAACCATAAAGCAAAAACTTCCGAAAAACTTTCAGACGGCCGAGTTCAATCTCGATCACGGCATGATCGATATGATTGTGAACAGGGTGGATATGAAGCGCACTATCTCGAGACTGCTCGATTACCTTGATGTTAACGGGGTGGTCGGATGAGAAAGTTCTCGTATGATTTCGAGCGCCCGCTTGTCGAGCTTGAAGAGCAGCTGGAGCAGCTCAAACACCTGGAATCAGCCGAAAAGGCGGATATTGCCGAGGAGATTGCGTACCTGGAAAAGCAGATCGAAAAGCTGCACATCAGGACTTACGAAAACCTTACCCCTTGGCAAAGAGTGCAGATTGCCAGACACCCCGATAGGCCGCGTACCAGCGACTACATCGAGGCTATCTTTACAGACTTTATCGAGCTTCACGGCGACCGCGCGTTCAGGGATGACCAATCGATCATCGGGGGCTTTGCCCGCCTTGACGGCCGGAAGGTCATGATCATCGGACACCAGAAAGGGCGCAACACCAAGGAAAACATCGCGCGAAACTTCGGCATGCCCCATCCCGAGGGGTACAGAAAAGCTCTGCGCCTTATGAAACTGGCCGATAAATTCAGGTTGCCGCTTATAACATTTGTCGATACTCAGGGCGCCTACCCGGGCATCGAGGCCGAGGAGAGGGGGCAGGCGGTGGCCATTGCGCAGGACCTGCTTGAGCTAAGCGTTCTTGAAGTGCCCGTAATCGTTGCCGTGATCGGCGAAGGCGGAAGCGGCGGCGCGCTCGCTATCGGTTTTGGTGATAGGATCATTATGCTGGAAAACGCCTACTACTCGGTTATTACGCCCGAGGGTTGTGCGAGTATCCTCTGGGATGGCGAAGGTGAAGGCAGGGGTGCCGAAAAAGCGGCGGAGGTCCTGGGACTCCATGCGGACAAGTTGCTGGAGCTTGGGATTATCGATGTTATCGTGAAGGAGCCCCTGGGCGGAGCCCACCACGGACCGGCCTCAGTCGCCCGCGGACTAAAGAAAGAGCTTGCGAAGGCCTTAAAAGACCTCAGCTCAATTGACCCCAATGAGCTGGTCAAGAAGCGTTATACGAGGCTCCGAAACATTGGCTATTACACCGAGTACTCGGGAAAACCCTCTGTTCTCGACATGCAAAGCTAAAGTTAAAACCGCACGTAATGGCTACATAACCACCTAACAAAAACTATCCTAAAAATTTCCAGAAATATTTTAAAATATCGCTAAAGCATTGTCGCCTGCGGCCGATACCATGTATATCAGCCAAGACGGAATAAATAGAAGCTTTGGCGAGGGCTTCTAGGTCGTGGCAGACGGCTTGACTGATATGAAAGTCCCGGTCGAAAGATCGGGACTTCTTTATGTTGCAAACCTTTGACTTCGACAGCGTATCCAACCATAATCATGGTATGTTCACTGTTACATCTAAGAACGGTATTAGAAAAAAACTGCTGCTCGGCTATCTCGCAATAACGATTCCCTTGATCATCGTAATCATCTTTACTCACTACAATCGTTATGAAGATAAGCGGCACGATATTTTGCAATCAAGGCTTGTTTTCGCGCGCGATATCTCGAGCAACTTCGATCACTTTATTAAAGAGGTCGGAATAACCGAGCGCGCCGTAGGAATCGCTATCACCGAGAATGACTACACCCGCCGCAAGGCCAGCGAGTACATGGCGAGAATCGTGAATCGCTATCCGGTCTTTAGCATGGATTTCGTGCGTCCCGACGGGCAGATTTACGCATCAACCGACCCGAAACTGGTTGGCTTAAAGCTTACGCACGATAAACATAACCCCCGTTCTGATCTTAAAAGGCTAACCCCCGAGAGGGACTGGTTCGTTACGCCGTTTCATGTCCACGAGAACGGCGGGATGGGGTTTGATATTATAACGGGGGTCTGGCGCAAGTCGAGGTTGGCCGGTATTATGGTAGCCTCCGTCGATTCCACGCGGCTTAATGAGATATTCGTCTTTGAGGTGCCGGGGGGCGGCTACAATATCACCGATAACAACGGAATGCTTGTCTACCAGAACCAGTATCCAAAAAAGCCGTTATCCGAGCGAAAATGGGGCTCCCAGCGGTTTATAAAAGTCGCATCGTCCGGCAAGGAGTTTACTTCGACCGGGTTGACCTTCCCGATTGATAACTCATATAGAATGGGCTCGCAAGTTCCGATTCATAGCCTTGGCTGGAGCGCGGGCTCGTTTGTGCCGGTTGAGCAGGTTCTGGCCCCGATCAGGACCGACATTGTGAGGAGTGGTGTTGCCGCAAGCATTATCGTCTTGCTTGCGGTGTTTTTGGGGTTCTGGATCAGTGAGCGCATAGTTAAGCCTATCACCGTTCTTGCGGATAAGGCAAAGGCGATAGCCAGAGGTAGTTTTGACGAGGAAATCGGGCTCATTAAGACCGGCGATGAGATCGAGGATCTTGCCGAGAGCTTTAATACTATGAGGATCAATCTTAAAGAGTACGTAAATGAGTTAAGCGGCCTGGTCGAGACGGGTGAGAAGATGAATCTGGCGCTTAACGTCCCCTTTGTCGAGGGCGCGGTGACAAACGCCCTGAGAAATTACTTTGACGCCAGGACTGTGTGGATTGCGCTCTATGATGAGCACGAGAAGCAACTTAAGGTCGACCATTTCTGGAGCGAGAACGAAGGCGTAGATTTGAGCGTTATGAAGATGGCGCCGGGGCAGGGTGTGGCCGGTAAGGTGTTGATGACCGGGAAGCCGACCGTTATTAAAGACCTAACCAAGTCGGAGTTTCTATTTAAAGACGTGGCCTTGCAGGCCGGCATAGACTCCGAAATCGCCCTTCCATTGATATCCGGCAGCGGCTCGCTCGGCGTGATTGGGCTGTATACACCGCTTACCAGGCAGGATAGAATAACTGAAAAGGAAATGGGGCTTTTGATGGCGCTGGCGAACCAGGCGGCTGTAGCGATAGAAAACGCGCGCCTTTACGAGGAGGCACGCGAATCGGAGCGTAAGCTTAAGGCCTCAAATGATGATTTGAGAATCTTAAATAAAGTAGCCCTTGATATATCGTCCGGCCTTGATCTTCAGGAACTTTTAGAGAAGATTGTTGCCAACGCGGTCGACCTGGTTGCGGCGGATATGGGCGCAATCGGGCTCTATAACGAGGAGAACGGCAGGCTGGAGTACCGGCACAAAGCCAACTCATTACAGTCGATGCGGCTGCCGGATATTCCGGAGGACCTCGGATTTGCGGAAACGGTGTTGAAGATTCGCAAATCGGCCTTTACCAACGATTATCGCCACGACCCCAGGGCATCGAAAGAGGCGCTCGTAAGGGGTATTAGCGCGGTTGCCGTAGCGCCGCTCTTTACCGGCAATCGGCTTATAGGAGTTATTCAGGTCGCCTCGGCCAGCGGTAAGACGTTTAGCGACGCGGATGTCGCACTGCTTGAGGCCGTTGCAAACCAGGCCGCTGTGGCGATTGAGAACGCCAAGCTCTACGAACGCGAGCGTGATGTTGCCGAGACGCTGCAAAACGCCCTGCTTGCGGTGCCGGATAAGCTTGACGGCATAAAGCTTGGCCTGCTCTACCGCGCGGCTACCGAGCGCTCCAAGGTGGGCGGCGATTTCTATGACTTCATCGAGTTTACCAATGGCAGAATCGGCATCGTTGTGGGTGATGTCTCGGGCAAGGGTCTTCAGGCGGCAACGGCCACCGCTCTCGCTAAAATGACGATACGCGCGTTCGCCTACGAATACGAGCAGCCCGCGCAGGTATTGGCGCACGCAAACAGCGTCCTTACATCCCAGATGGCGTCGGGCCAATTCATAACCATTGCGTATATCACAATCGATCCGTCAACCGGCGAAATCCTCTGTTCGATCGCCGGACATCCCGCGCCGATTATCGCCAATTACAGAGAGCATTCGGTGCGGCAGATGCAAATCGGTTCGATGCCTATCGGTGTTCTCGATGATACGGAATATGATAATAGCGCTGAAAAATTATCCAATGGGGAAGTTATCTTGCTCTATACCGACGGTCTGCTTGAAGCGCGCCACGACAGCGATTTCTTTGGCGAGGACGGTATAAGCGCAGCGCTCTTGGCACTGGACGACCCCGAAATCGCAACCATTCCCAACCGGCTTGTCGAGGCCGCCCAATCCTTCGCCCACGGCAAACTCAACGACGACATCGCGGTTATCGCCGTGGGGCTGGATCATGAGGTAAGCAATGAGATAAGCGAGCAGGTTGATAAGGAGCTTGATGAAGGGCTTGATAAGGGATTATTGGGTAAAGAGCGGCTGGGTAAGCCGGATAACGTTGTTGATATTAGAACGATCAGCTGAGCGTAAAAGCTAAGTAAAACAAGTGTAAAAGCTAAGTAAATAAACGATTAGCTGAGGATAAATAAAAAAACCGCCGATGGGCGGTCTTTTTTGTGCCGAAGGCCGGGATCGAACCGGCATGAGGTTACCCTCACTGGTTTTTGAGACCAGCGCGTCTGCCTATTCCGCCACTCCGGCATGTAAGCTGGCATTATGCGAATTAAGCCCCTTAAGCTATCCACCAGACACACGGGATTCGCCTTTATTTCTTTGATGAAAGCAAGTAAATCCTGTGACCTTATATATTGTAATTATAAAGTAAAATTCTGTCCAGCGAACAGAGTAGTAAATAGGTAGCGCTATCAGCTTCAATCATGGGGGAAGACAAGCCTTCTAAGTAATACATTATGAAATTTCCGATTTAGCACCAAATGAGAAGCTGAACTAGAAAAGCAATAAGCCAAAAAATTCCGAACAACTGGCACACTTCTTTATTCGCTAAGAATTGGATTACTTGTAATGTTAGAGGTTGGTTAATTAGTAACCAATCATTAATACTAGTATTTTAACAGAAGATTATCGTATGATTGTTATTGACGTCACAGGGTTCAGCTTCAAAGAAAAATCTTTTAAATATTTCGAAGAAAAAGTGAACTTTTTCTGCTGTTCTTCGAATATTTAGGCAGAGGTGACAATGTATTCAGACGAAGTCTTAGTGGTGCAAGCAATATCAGGCAAACAAGAGGCGTTTGAAGAGCTCGTAATAAGGTATCGAGCTTTAGTTTATTATGTCATCATGCAAACCATTACCGATCCACAGGAAGCAGAAGATATCGTGCAAGATGTGTTTGTAAGTGCTTTCGGGACACTTAATGGGTTTGATTCAAGTAAGGCTTGTTTTAAAACTTGGCTTTTTAATATCGTTAAGAAACGCAGTATTGATTGGCTTCGTAAACCTAAAAGGGCTCTTAGCGTACATGAGGAAGTTCTAGCTGAAATGGATATTCAAGCAAGGGAGAATCCTGAAAATGCATTTATTGATAAAGAATTTCACGAAGCCCTAAAACATGCGTTTAAAAGTTTAGGAGAAGAGCAAAGACTTTGCCTCGCCTTAAAATCAATCGAAGGACTCTCCTATGCAGAAATAGCGCAAATTGTTGGCATACCAATCGGGACAGTCCGATCACGGATATCGAACGCTCGTAAGAATCTGATTAAGAAGCTTACTTTCTTTATAGAGGACGGAATACAATGCGATGTCGCCAAGTTGAAGACTTATTAAGTGCATATATTGATGATGAACTTGAAAATGGGGAGAGAAAAGCTATTCTTGAGCATGTTCAAGCATGCCCTAATTGTCAAAAGACCTTGAATAGCATGACCGTCATAAAGCAAGCTCTGCAAATGCCTGGAGGCTTCGACGTTTCAAACGAACTGGCAGGTAAGCTTGGTGCTATTACTCAGCATTTTTCAAAAGCTTATAGTGATAGCCAGAAGGGTGAGTTTCTTAGCAGGCCTTTTGAGGGAAGCCAAGACATGTTAGATGACACAACGAAATTACAATCAATAAAAGTACAAAGGGAACGGAAGACCCTTAAGCAGAAGAAATCACACAGAGTCCATGCGGCACTAAAGATTGCGTCGTCTTTAGCGGTGATTGTCTTATCAGTCGCCGCTTTACAATCTGGCATTCTAACGCCCAAACCAGCGAAACCAGTAATAAACAAAGAAGAAAGCAAAAAATCAAATACAAAGGTTATTCATAAACAGGACCTTAATGACTCTAGGTTCGTTCAGCCGCCGACGGATTCTCCTGGCAAAAGAGCACAGTCTTTTAGTGAAGCAGTATCACAAATTGCAGTAAAGCCAAAACTACCGGATGCTAATGCTATTGATGAACCCAACGAGATATATATTCTTGATGCACCAACACTTCAAGAGAAGGGAATCAGAGTTGTTTACAAAAGCGGCATTAGCGTTATCATTCGTCCAAAAGGCAAATGGTATGATTTTGATGCTGTGATAAAACAGACCCCAGATCTTAAGCCAGTTGATATAAATGGAATAAAGAGTTTCTGTGCTGAACCCAGGAAGGTATCGCAGGGCAAGGATCGGGTGCTAAAGCCAGCTATAATTATTTGGTATGAACAAGGGATTGAATATACCATCCAGGGAGATGATACTGGCAAGATTGGCCTTAACCGGTTACTTCCGATTGCACGCTCGATGCGTTAAAAAATCTGGACAATAGCAATGAAAGTATACTTATCTGTAATGTGAGTCCCAAAGCTGCAATATAAAAAGATCCGGAGGATTCTAGGCAACAAGTTGAATTATTATTCGCTTTATTTACTAACTAGGCGTATCAGTACAAAGTATTTAACACCGCATTAAGGTTCAGTTTCTATGATGTCTTTTAATAGTACCTAATGAGCTGTCGTAGTTGATAGGTAGCGCTACCTTTTATATAGAAAAGTTCAATTAACAGGAGGTTTATGTTATAAGAAACCTGTACTGGCGTATTCTTGCATTGAGTCTACTAATAATGATCGTATTACCAACAAACGCTTTCGCGCTAGCGTACGGTGTTACTGGTAAATCAACCAACACTGGTGGCGGCAACACCTATGGTTATGGTTGCTATAGTTACAACTACGTAATGAGCAACCCGACACTTCAATCGCCGGATGGTGAGCATGTAAACTCTGTTTATGTAAACTACCTTGGAAATACAGGCGTTGAGTGTGGTTGGTATCGTCGCTACGGACAGAGCAATCCACAAGGCTTTACTGTGTGGATGAATTATGGCGCCTACCATGAAGTAGCGCTCGGTGCCATGGCTGCAGGCCAAAATGCTGGCCTTAAAGTTGAAAGCGTGGCTGGCACCGACGAGTGGAGAGCGTATATTAACGGAGCTTTTATGTACGAATGGGCTAACGCCGGTTGGACTTATGGTTGGCCAAGAGTAGGCAGTGAACGCAAATATACTGGCGACAGCAATTATGGCGACTTTAAAGAGTTGCAGTTTAGAGAGGGCAATGTGACCTGGAAATATTGGAATAACGTCACAGCTGAAAGCGATAATGACCCAGGTTACAGAATCTATCCAGATACTGCAAATCACAAAGCGCTGGTAGATAACGGATAAAATTCGGGTTTGCCAAAAATAAATGAAAGCTCGCATAGAGCTAGAGGAGGATGGTTTTCATGGAAAGAATGAATCTACGCAAGCGCTACTCGCCATTAATTGCGATAACTTCATTGCTAGCAGTTGGAATGCTTGTTTTTACCATACAGACGGGTGGCATATTATCAACTGCTGTGGGTAAATCACCAGCCAATCAGGTTCAGAAGAAAAATGGCACGGTTGTAACTAAACAAAACAACGATGCTAAATTCATAAAACCGCCGATGAGTCTGTTTGGCCAGCAAGTACAAACGCTAAATGATGCAGTATCTCAAATCTCTGTAGTGCCAAAACTGCCAAATCCTGCTGTTGCAGGTAACCCTAAAGAGGTCTATGTTTTGGATGCGCCAACGCCCGAGCAAAAAGGAATCGGCATCCTTTACGAAAACGGCATCCAGATATGGATTATTCCAAATAAACAGCCTGCCCCCAACTATGATGCTACGGTTAGGATTGAACCGAACCTAAGGCTCGTTGATGTTAATGATGCTAAGGGTATAGCAAGGGAACCTGGCACACAAACATTAATGAGTCACGGCGAGGTGCCAATACCAGGCGTCGTTGCTTGGTTTGAAAATGGCACAGAGTATGAGATATATGGCGACAACATTGGCCTTAATGTTCTGATGCCAATTGCTCGTTCTATGCATTAACAGCCTAATTGTCAATTGCCGACATTGTAAGGGAGAGCATTTTGCTCTCCCTTACGTGGCTACGGCAATAGCATGCAAAAAGAGGCAAGGAAATCTAATATCTTGCCTCTTTTTGCTTCTGTCAAGAATGGAAGTTGAGGGAAGATAAAGCATTTAGCCAACATACAAACAGAGCTTATTTATCAAGGCAATTTCCAGGCGATGCAAGAACAAAGAACTCTATAAATCCGCTTACTAGTTTTTGGTCACGCTTCAAACTGGTCTTAAGAACGAGGACGAGATACTTACGACTATTAAATATTTACAAAATACTTCTCGTTTAGTCTAAGTAATGGGTATATTATAGTTACTTCTATCGCTAGGCTAATAAGGAGGGGTATGCTGTGGATAACGATAAGCAACTTGTGCCCAAAGGCGATCTTCAACAGAGAGTATGGTATAAGACCTGGTGGGGAATTATTATTGCAATCCTTTTGTGGCCTATTATGGGCGCATGGCAAGTATGGAAGAAAATCACTTGGCCTAAAGCAGCAACGATTATTGCAACTGCTGCTATCGTATTTGTTGCACTGATAGCCTTGGCTTCATGCTCATTGGACCGACAGCAACCAGACTTATCTCAAGGTTCCATTTCGACAGAGAAGCCTTTTAAGCAAACCAATATGTCCCCAACAACTAACGCACTGTCTACCGCAACTACCGCACCACAAACACCAAACACTACAGCAGCACCTGCAGGCGAATTCGCTGGAAGCGTCAAATCAAATGTCTACCACTATCCAAGTTGCAGCTACGTAGATCGAATCAATCCAGAAAATCTCATATGGTTTAGCTCAGCTGAAGACGCCCAAGCCAAAGGATATAGGGCATGTAAAGTATGCCAACCACCAGGCTATGCACCTCCAACTGCAGTTGCACCTCAAGATAATCAGCAATCGTCTGGGTCAGATGTCATTGTTCATATCACAAGAACTGGTGAGAAGTATCATAGTGCAGGCTGCCAATACTTAAGCCGAAGCGATATTCCCATTAGTCTCTCTGATGCAAAGGCGCAAGGGTATACACCGTGTAGCAGGTGCAATCCACCAGAATAACGTTATTAAATCGAAGGAACGATATGTCTCCGGGTGGCTACGGGGCGTTATTTTGCAGTTTGGTGCCGTATTTGACGAGTTGTTGGGGTTTGTAGATCTCGCCGTAGGAGTCTTTGTAGCGGTTTTTGATGTAGCGGTGGAGGACGATGTTTACGCCGTTTAGGCCTTTGGGGGAGTTTTCGATGAGGGAGCGGGTGAATTTTGGGATGGGGTTGTGGGATTGGGTGACCTGGTTGGCGGCGTAGGCGACGAAGAGGAAGGCGGCGCCGTAGGAGTTGTTGCTGTCGGTGGTGAAGCCGGTTGCCGGGTTGATGTTTGGGTCGCGCAGGTAATCATCGACGTAGGTGGCCGGGAAGCTGCCGTTGATGTATTCGGCGTAGACGGCCATGCCCTCGTCGAGCCACTCGACGTCGGCGCCGTCGCTTAAGTAGAACAGCAGGTGCTCGAACTCGTGGGCGAGTGTGTTGTACGCCTCGTTTGGCGAGTTTTTAATGAGCCCGCCGTCCAGATAGATGAGCTTCATCTGGTTTTGTCCCGAAAGGTCGTTTGCGTCGAAGTAGCCGTCCAGACCGTTAAGGTCGGTGATTAGGATGTTTACATACTTTGCGCGGTCGCGCCCGGATGCATTGCTGAAATAATCGATATCGCGTGAGTAGATACGTTTATCGAATCGCATAAGCAGGTTCGATAGGGTCGCCTTTGGAATATACTGGGCGGTATCCACCCAGATATATGTATGGTTCCCGTTCGCCAGCAGCTTGGCCTTAAACGTTCTTTCTTTGCCGCCCGTGTTGCCGTAAACACTAAAACCACGTGTTTGACCAACGTGATAGGATGGTTTGGGCGGCTGAACTTTTGTTGTGTTGGATAAGGCGGCGGCCTTGCGCGACGAGCCCCGTGCTACCTCGGTGTTATGGTTAACATTCATTGCAAGAGCGGTTGCTGTATTTACCGTATCATTTACCGTATCGCTCGTTGTCGATGTTGGTTTCTCGCGGATGGCCGAGTACCGGTGTAACGTGTGTTGCATGCTCCGGGCGGCCATGCTTTGGTGCGTGGGTGACTGGGCGATAACCTTCGCGCCGAAAAGGTACAGCGATGCGACAACGGTTATAAATATTCCTACATAAAGTGCTTTGACGTGGTTCTTCGGATCGGCCGATCTAGCTATAAACACTTGTACCTCGCAGCAACCAGACTCTAAATTGACACATGCCTGCAAGTATAATGATTTAATCACCGATGTGCAATGATAAACGCCTGGTGGGTGACGGTATGTAGGGCAAGCGGTGGTTTGGCGCTCAACGGCGCGCGGACGTGCAAAAACGCGGTTAAAATGCTAGAATCATAAAGGTAAAGGGGCTCTGTTTAGCCCTATGTGGAGGAAGTCATTTGCAATTGGCAAATCCGTTTCTTAAGGTCGCGGGCTTAAGCGATCGGCAGATAAAAAAGATCGAAGCGGTGGGGAAAAACATCCAACTCATTGCCGATTTAAGTTACTCGGATATCGTTATGTACTGCCCGTCTGAGGCCGGTATTGTGGCCGTGGCGGCGGTTAAGCCGAATACCTCGATATCCGTACGTCCCGATAACATCGTCGGGCAGGTCTTCGAACATCCCCCGGAAGCTACAACAAAGGCGTTTACCGGCGGCGTGCGCGTCGAGGAACGGTACGGTGAGTTTAACGGCGCGGCTCTCACGATTTACGCCATCCCGATTAGGGACTCTGGGAGGGTTATCGCGGTTATAACGAGCGAACGGCGTTCTCCGGAGGACTGGCGCCCGAGCGAGATGGAGCAGATGTATGTGGCGTCGGCGGATGACCTGATCGAGATGATCGAGGCCGGCGTGGATGTGGGGATTACTTTTCCGTCTTCAAAGGAAGCGGGTGATGGGCTGCTGCGCGTGGACTTCAACGGGATTATCACCTATGCCACCCCGAATGCGGTTATGATCTACCGGCGCCTGGGCGTTGACGCGCTCGTGGGCAAATCTATTTATGAGATCGGGCTGGATGAGACGCCGATCTTAAGTGCGCTTGAGGATAGAAAAGCGGTACGGCGCGAGGTGACCGAGAAGAACATGACGGTTATCAAGCGGGCTATCCCGCTGATTGAAAAAGACCATGTCAAAGGTATAATTGCGATTGTCCGTGACGTCACGGATGTGCGGGCTCGCGAGCAGCAGCTTAAGATAAAAGAGGCGACGATCAGGGAGATCCACCACCGGGTGAAAAACAACCTGCAGACGATAGCGAGTCTTCTGCGGCTGCAATCGCGCAGGATGGAAACGCCGGAGGCACGCCAAGCGCTGCTGGAGAGCGTCGGGCGCATCTCGAGCATTGCGGTCGTCCATGAAATACTCTCGCAAAGCGGCAGCGGCACGCTTGATTTTAAAGAGATCGCGGGTAACATAACCGGGATGATCCAGAGCAGCCTGGTGCACCCGGATAAAAAGATAACCATCATGACCAGGGGCGCGGGCGGGCAAATCCCATCTCCGATGGCGACGGCGCTTGCGCTTGTCTTAACCGAGCTTGTACAAAACGCCGTCGAGCATGCCTTTGAGGGGCGCGATAGCGGAAAAATCATCATCTTGCTTGAGAGGCGAGGCAAAACGCTTACGATGGCCGTCAACGATGACGGCATAGGGTTGCCGGAGGGCTTTGATATCGGCAAGAATAGCAATTTAGGCTTGCAGATAGTGCACACACTGGTAACGGATGAGCTTGGCGGAACCTGGGACATGCAAAGCGAGAACGGCACCAAAGTCACAATAAAAGTGTCGGTAGAACAGGTTTCGCAGGATGTATAGTAAGAGCAGTAAGAGCAGTAAGAGCAGTAAGAGCAGTAAGGGTGGGTTGGTGAAGGAGTAGGCATGGCGCGGTTGAGGATACTGATAGCCGAAGACGAAGCGATAATCAGGCTCGATTTAAAAGAGATGCTGGTCGAACTCGGCCATGCGGTTGTGGGTGAGGCCTGGGATGGAGAAACGGCGCTTGAACTTGCTGAAACCTTACACCCCGACCTGGCCATCCTCGATATTAAAATGCCCGGGATGAACGGTATTGAAGCGGCGCGGGCAATAACGGCGGCGGGTATTTGCCCCGTGGTCATGCTTACCGCTTACAGCCAGAAATCCCTGGTTGAAGAGGCGATTAAAGCAGGTGCGATGGCGTATCTGGTAAAACCCTTCGATAAATCCGATTTGATGCCCGCGATCGAAGTAGCGCGAAGCCGTTTTCTTGAGATGAAAGAGCTTGGGGGCCAGGTTAAAGGCCTTGAAGAGCGGCTTGAAGCGCGTAAGATAGTGGAGCGGGCTAAAGGGGTGCTCATGAAAGAGCACGGGCTCAACGAAGCCGATGCGTTCAAGCAGCTCCAGAAGTGGAGCATGGATAAGCAACTCTCGCTTAAGCAGGTAGCAGAAACCGTTTTGGGTGAATAGTGAATTGTTGAATAGACATCCATGCCACTAAAAGTGGCACCACCAGAGGACAAAAATAGTTATTTTCAGGGTAGATGAATAGGTTAATGGGGTGTGGGTTGAGAGTAAGGGCTTTTGAGAGTAAGGGCTTTTGAGAGTAAGGGCTTTTGAGAGTAAGGGCTTTTGAGAGTAAGGGCTTTTGAGAGTAAGGGCTTTGATGTAGAGGGCCAAACCAGGATGTCATTCTGAAGGAGCGAAGCGACTGAAGAATCTTGGGTGCAGAAACCTTCTTCTTAGGCAGGAGGGTCTAAGCTTAGATAGAGCTAGAATGAAGATCTCTTAGTTAGGTGTATAAAAGCTTAGACATACTCAGTGACAGAAGTACGTGAGTGCCCGCTAGATTCTTCACTTCGTTCAGAATGACAGTAAAAGGTTAATCGTGGGCTATAGGCCTTTGCCGGCTAAAGGTTGGTTGGTTTGGGTAGTAATATTTGGGTAGTAATGGTAGTAATATTTGGGTAGTAATATTAGTGTGATGAAATATTAGTGTGATGACTGTTAACGGATGATTAAGTGTTCGGATACCCGGGATATTCGTTCTTGTTAGTGTTGGATATATAGCGGGGATGGATGTATATTTAATTAGATTGGGTGCCTGAATATCTTAAAGACAGGTGGGTGCCGGTGTGGATGAGAAAGGTATTATGTATATGGCACGTCGATTTTGGGAGACGTTAAGCGAGTTTATAGTTTTGGCCGTTATCGCGTTTGTGCTGGCGTTTGGTATTCGGACGGCGGTTGCGGAGCCGAGGCTGGTCCCGACAGGGTCGATGGACCCGACGATAGCTCCCGGTGATCGTATCTTCACCGTAAAAGCACTGTACTATTTTGAAGAACCGCACCGTGGCGATATTGTCGTCTTTAAAGTGCCGAAACAGGTCAACTCCGACCCCGATGCCGCTCCTTTTGTAAAGCGGTTAATAGGGCTTCCCGGTGATACGGTCGAAGTCCGTGACGGTGTGCTGTATGTAAACGGCAAGGCCTATAAAGTTGCTGCAGCGCGTACTCCCCAATACTCGTACGGGCCGGTCAAGGTAAAGGAAGGCATGCTGTTTGTGCTGGGGGATAACCGTAACCAGAGCTACGACAGCCATGAGTGGGGCTTTGTCCCGGAGGAAAACGTGATTGCGAAAGCCGTCTGCGTATTTTGGCCGCTCGATCACTTAAAAGTGCTTAAATAGATTCTGCAAGTAATTACGTAAATGGACCAAGTATTCCTCAAAATTCATGGTAACGGGGTAATGCATGCGTGGCAAGGATTGTGCAAGAACACGGCGCGGTAGAGATTCATATCACGGGCACCGTCCAGGGCGTGGGTTTTCGTCCTCATGTCTATAGGCTGGCATCTATCCTGGGCTTGAGCGGCTGGGTCATCAACACAACCGCCGGTGTTACCGTACGGCTCGAAGGCCCCAAAGAAACCATCGCATCATTTCAGGAACGACTTCGTACCTCTCCCCCGCCGCTTGCGACCATCGAGAGCTTTACTGCATATGATGTAGAATCCGAAGGGTTTAGCGCCTTTTTTATCCACGAAAGCAAGCCTGCGCCCGATACCGAGATATCCATTCCGCCGGACATCAGCACCTGCGCCGATTGCCTGCGCGAATATCGCGACCCCGGTGATCGCAGGTACGGATATGCCTTTACCAACTGTGTAAACTGCGGCCCCCGTTTTTCTATTACACGCACAGCGCCTTACGACCGCAAAAACACATCCATGCATGCCTTTGAGCTGTGCGAGAACTGTGCTCAAGAGTACGCCGATCCTATGAACAGGCGTTTTCATGCCGAGCCCAATGCCTGCCCTGTGTGCGGCCCAAAAGTAGCACTGACGTCATCCGATGGAACACCGCTGGACGGCGGTATGGAAACGGCCAGAGAATTGCTAAAACAAGGCAAGATTCTCGCGATAAAAGGTGTCGGCGGATACCATCTGGCCTGCGACGCAACGAATGATGATGCGGTCGGGCTGCTTCGTGACCGTAAAAAGCGCGAAGCCAAGCCGTTTGCGCTGATGTGTCGCGATTTGGATACGGTGAGGTCGCACTGTGTGGTGTCGACCGATGAAGAACACCTTTTGACCTCGCCCGCGCGCCCGATTATCCTTTTGAAGCGCACTCCCTTAGGTGGGCTTACCGACGTGATTGCGCCGGGGCTTGATGCGCTTGGAGTAATGCTCCCCTACACGCCACTTCACTACGGGCTTTTCGATGTTGATCTATCGGTGCTGGTTATGACCAGCGCAAACATTAGCGACGACCCGCTCATCCTCACCGAGGAGGACGCTTACCGGCAGCTTGGTGACCTCGCAGACATATTTGTCGTGCACAAGCGCGAGATCGTAAACCGGGGCGACGATTCGGTTATTATGCTTTTTAATGGTGGGCCGTATTTTATCCGGCGTGCGAGGGGATATGTTCCTCAGGGGATACAGCTTCCGTGCACCATCCCGCCGGTTTTTGCCGCCGGTGGGGACTTAAAGAGCGTATTTGCTTACGGCCGGGAGAAAAAGGCGGTCCTCAGCCAGTATTTCGGCGACCTGGATAACCTTAAAAACGTCGAGGCCTACCTGGATGGGGTGCGCTTTTTCGCCGATTTTTTGAAGATTACCCCCGAGAAGGTGGTATGCGACCTGCATCCCGATTATGTGGGTGCGGGGTATGCTGAGCGCTATGCCGAGAAGCTTGGGGTTCCCTTAATTAAGGCGCAACACCACAAGGCGCATTTCGCCTCGGCTATGGCGGACGCCGGGCTTAACGAGAAGGTCTTAGGAGTTGTATGCGACGGCACCGGCTACGGTGACGATGGCTCGATCTGGGGTTGTGAGTTTTTCCACGGCGACTATGAGAGCATCGACCGGGTTGCATCCCTTGAGCCGTTTATGCAGCCGCGCGGCGACGGCGCGGTAAAATATCCCCTGCATATGGCAGCTGTTTTACTGTATTCTCTCTGGAAGGACGAGAAAAAGCTGCTGCAGGTTTTGCCTGAGAGCGCCGATTTGATGCCGTTTGTCCGGGCGCAGACCGTAAATAATAATTTAAGCATTGCCTCATCGAGCTGCGGCCGGCTGTTCGATGCCGCCGCCGCCCTGTGCGGCTTTACATCCAAATCCACTTACGAAGGTGAGGCCGCGATGCGCATGGAGGCCCTGGCAAGGTCATCTGGTCTCGTGCTTAACAACGTTGTGCCTTACGCTTTTGCTATCCTTGAGGATGATATAGCGCGCCTCTCCTGGAGTTTTCTGGATGAGATGGCGGAGGATAAACGTAAAGGGGCGGGCCCCACTATGCTCGCCACACGCTTCCACCGTACCTTTACGACGGCGCTTAATGATATGATTGAGAAGCTAACGGCCCGGTATATGACGCAAAAAGTGGTATTTTCTGGCGGGACATTTCAGAACCGCCTTATTATAGATATACTTGCCAAGGAACTCCCGACAAAAGGAATCATGCCATATTTCCATCGCCGGGTTCCGACAAATGACGGGGGACTGGCATTGGGGCAGGTAATGTTGACAACCGCTGGTCAGTAGCAAACGGCATTTACTGTATGTCATTCTGAAGGAGCGATTAGCAAATAGTGAACGGCGATTAGTTGTCATTCTGAGGGAGCGATTAGCAAATAGTGAACGGCGATTAGTTGTCATTCTGAAGGAGCGATTAGTAGTTGATTGTCATTCTGAAGGAGCGAATGCGACTGAAGAATCTTGGGCGCAGAAACCTTCTACATGTGCAGGAGTGTCTAAGCTTAGATAGAGTTAGAGTGAAGACTTCTTAGCACAGTGAATCAAAGCTTAGACATACTCAGTGACAGAAGTACGTGAGTGCCCGCTAGATTCTTCACTTCGTTCAGAATGACAGGCAACAGCAGTCTGTGAGTGTTCTCTAGATTCTTCGCTTCGCTCAGAATGACAAGCAACAGCAGTCTGTGAGTGTTCTCTAGATTCTTCACAACGTTTCAGGATGACAATTGCTAGCGCTCAGAATGACATAGGGCCGGTAGTTCGTTATTTTAAGATTTATTGCAGGAGGAAGCATACATGTGTTTGGCTGTGCCGGCGAAGATCGTTGAGATAGACGAAGCGACGTTCTCTGCGAGCATCGATGTTATGGGCAATATCAGGAAAATCAGCGTAATGCTCACCCCGGAGGCCAAGCTTGGCAGCTGGGTGCTGGTGCATGCGGGGCAGGCGATTAATGTCGTCTCGGACGAAGAAGCCCGGGCATCACTCGAGATATGGGAGGAATTGCTGCGTGACGAGCAACAGTTTTAACGCCGCTGCGGGCATTATCGATGAGAAAAAGTATTTTCACCTGCTGGTCGAGAAGCTGCGGCAGATTGTCGTGCGACCCGTGAAGTTGATGGAGGTCTGCGGCACGCACACTATGGCGATCGGAAAGGCCGGTATGCGCGGGGTGCTTCCCCCCGAAGTGGAGCTTATCTCGGGACCCGGATGCCCCGTATGCGTTACCGCCGATTCGGATATCGACGCCTTCATGCGTCTTGCTAAAGACGAGCGGGTTATTCTGGCGACCTACGGCGATATGGTCCGGGTGCCGGGTACCGAAGGAAGCCTTGCCGAGCTGAAAGCCCAAGGTGCCGACGTGCGTGTGGTTTACTCCGCGCTTGAGGCGCTGGATTTTGCCCGCACAGAAGGCGATAAGGAAGTCGTTTTCTTAGGAATCGGGTTCGAGACGACCGCACCCGCCACGGCGCACGCCATAAAGACGGCAAAGGCCGAGAACCTATCCAACTTCAGCATTTATAATCTGCATAAAACCGTCCCCGAAGCGTTACGCGTGCTTCTTGAGGATGAGACGACTACGATCGACGGCTTTATCTTACCGGGTCATGTGAGCGTCATTATCGGCGAGACCCCATATGCGTTTATTGCTGAAGAATACGGCATCGCCGGGGCCATCGCCGGCTTTGAGCCGCCGGAGATCATGGCCGCGATCGTGAAGCTGGTCAAGGATATCAACGCGGAAACGCCGGTGATTTCAAATCTCTACCGCAAGGCGGTGCGCCCGGAAGGAAATGTTGTTGCGCAGAACCTGCTGCGAGAGATCTTTACGTCGGCCGATGCCGACTGGCGCGGCCTGGGCGTTATCCCTGGAAGCGGCCTTGCGCTAAGCAAAAATTACGAGCAGTTCGATGCAGCTCAAAAGCTTGGCATCGAGAAAATACAAGTTAAACTACATCCGGGATGCCGCTGCGGAGAAATCCTAAAGGGGATTATCAAACCGCGGCAATGCCCGCTTTTCGCTAAGCGTTGTACGCCGGAGAATCCGGTCGGCCCGTGCATGGTATCGTCTGAGGGAACATGCGCCGCATATTTTCTCTATCACGGGGGCGATGGGCATGTCGGATAAAATTCGCATGGCGCATGGGGGGGGCGGTGAGATGACGGCGCGCCTGATTGAGCAGGTCTTTTACGAAGCTCTCGGGGGCGATTTTAAAGAGGCCAACGACTCGGCCGTGCTCGAGCTTCCCGGCGGAAAAACCGCGTTTACCACCGACTCGTTTGTTATAAGCCCCTTGTTTTTTCCCGGCGGGGATATCGGCAAATTAGCATTTTGCGGGACCGTGAACGACCTGGCGGCTGCGGGCGCACAGCCCGTTGCGATATCCGCATCGTTCATCATCGAGGAGGGGATGGATATCGCCGACCTGAAACGAATCGCTACTTCTCTTGGCGATGTATCCCGTGAAACCGGAATTCCGGTTGTAGCCGGCGATACCAAAGTCGTCGACAAGGGGAGCGCCGACAAGGTCTTTATCACGACCGCCGGTATCGGCATCATTCCCGAGGGAATCGACTATCATCCGCGAAACATCCGGCCGGGTGACAAGATAATCGTCAGCGGTACTATCGGTGACCACGGCTATTGTATTACTGCGTTACGCGAGGGCATCGCGATTCAAAGTTCCGTTACGAGCGATTGCCGGCCGCTCCACGAGCTGGTGGCGCTCCTGTGCCCCCTTGCAGGGGACGTGCACACCGTTCGAGATGCGACGCGCGGGGGCGTCGGCACGGTGCTTAACGAGTGGGCGCGCCAAAGCGGCAACGGTATCCTCATCCGTGAAACCATGCTGCCGGTAAAAGATGAGGTAAAGGGCGGCTGCGCTCTGCTGGGCTTTGAGCCCATTTACCTCGCTAACGAAGGAAAGATGTTGTTCATAGTGTCTTATAACAAAGCCGAGGAGGCGCTTGCGTTGCTACAATCCCATTCCGCCGGGGTTGATGCTGCGGTTATCGGCGAAGTTACGGCCGGCAAACCGCAGGTAATCATGGAAACCGAGTGGGGCACCAGGCGGGTTGTTCCCGTTCCCCGGGGAGAGATCCTTCCAAGAATTTGTTAGACAAGGGAGGCAAGGGGGACGGCAAGGGGGACGTTGTTTCCTCTGGGTCCTAAACTAAACGTAAATACAATCGGCTCTATCTTAGATGCTATTTATTCATATGGACAATTGTGCTAATATGCATAAAAAGCAAACGCTTAGGCAAAAAGGATACTTAGACTCATGCCAAGAGGCCCAAGGCTTGATATCCCTGGCGTGCTATACCACATAATCGGCCGGGGGATAGAGCGATGCGAGACATTTAAAGACGATAACGACAAAGATGCTTTCTTGTCCCGCTTAGGGGACATCCTACAAGAGACCTCGACTTTTATCTATGCATTTGCGCTAATTCCAAATCACTTCCATCTTCTGCTGCTACGGGGAGGTGTTCCAGTATCCAAAGTAATGCAAAGGCTTCTAACCGGCTATGCTATCTACTTCAATCGCCGACATCAAAGGGTGGGGCACCTGTTTCAAAACAGGTATAAGGCAATTATCTGCGAGCAGGATACCTACCTCTTGGAGCTTATAAGATATATCCACCTAAATCCGATAAGAGCGGGCCTGGTGGAGTCCATGTCAACTCTTATGCGCGACCCCCATTCAGGACATGCTTATCTAATAGGGAATAAAAAGGCCGTCTGGTATAATCCAGATATCGTCCTGTCTCATTTTGGAGCTACTGAGAAAGAAGCAAAGAGAAAGTACCTGGAATTCATGTCAGATGGAGTTTCAAGGGGAAGAAGGGCAGATCTTACCGGCGGTGGGCTGAAAAGGTCTTTAGGATATCCAAAAGAATATCCGAAAGAAAGATTTACCTATGATGAGAGGATATTAGGGGGAAGCGGTTTTGTTGAGGCAATACTCGGGGCTTATGAAGAAGTATCCAGAGGCAAGGTTGATTTCAACGCTTTGCTGCTGTCTACTTGCAGTCGCTTTGGCGTAACCGAAGATGAACTAAGGGGTGGTGCCAGGGTTAAGAAAGTAGCAGATGCAAGGGCGTATCTTGCCTACAAAGCCTCAAGAGAAGCCGGCATGGCCGGAAGTGAGATTGCGAGGTGGCTTGGTGCCACAAGATCAGCCGTATCGAAGATGATACGGAGGGGTGAAAGGCTAAGAGAAAGCATTCAAGAAGAGTGAGTTAGGACTCACAGGAAACAACGTCCCCCAAAGTTCGTCCCCCAAAGTTTGACACCGTAACATGAAGTTAATATAATGGTTACACAACTGAAAACAAAGGCAATGGCGCCAACTGACCGAAAGGTTGTTGGTGTTTTTTTGTGATAGCGTGCAACGGGAGGTGCTGGTTTTGGAAGGTAGGAAGTACCGCGGAAATTACCGCAGGAACATATCTGGATGCGGTCTGGCCGGTATGATGAGCGAAGACGGCAGGTTGATGAGCGGGGAGCCGATTATCCGCGCAATGGAAGTTCTGCATGATCGCGCAAACGGTCTCGGTGGCGGATTTGCCGCGTATGGTATCTATCCGCATAAAAAAGAGTTTTATGCGCTGCACATCATGTACGACGACATAAGGGCCAAAGAGGCCACGGATGTGTTGCTTGATGAGCGCTTTGAAATCGACAGCGAAGAAACTATCCCAACGAGAAAGACCCCCGGGATTGGAAAAAGCCCGCTGCTCTGGCGCTATTTTGTGACCCCGAAAGCGGATAGGTGCACTACCGATACGTGTGAAGAGGATTTTGTAATCGACGCGGTTATGCACATCAACGAGAAAGTCGAGGGTGCGTTTATCTTCTCGTCGGGCAAGAACATGGGAGCTTTTAAAGCGGTGGGCTTTCCGGAAGACGTGGGCAGGTTCTATCGTCTCGACGAGTATGAAGCCTATACCTGGATCGGTCACGGCAGGTTCCCGACCAACACTCCCGGTTGGTGGGGAGGCGCACATCCGTTTACGATCCTTGACTGGGCGCTGGTGCACAACGGCGAGATCTCCTCATACGGTATCAATAAGCGCTACCTTGAGATGTTCGGCTACAAATGCACGATGCTTACCGACACAGAGGTGGGTGCGTATGCGTTCGACCTCCTGTTAAGAAAACATAAACTGCCGGTCGAGATCGCATGCAAGGTGCTCAGCGCGCCGTTCTGGGATGAGATCGATCGCATGAAAGAGAAGGGCGACCCGATGGCGGACGTCTATGAGAAGCTTAGGATGGTCTACGGCAGCATCTTGCTCAACGGGCCGTTCGCGTTTATCGTCGGCCACACCAACGGCATGATCGGCCTGGCAGACCGCGTGAAGCTTCGCCCGATGATCGCAGCGAGAAAAGACGACATGCTCTACATTGCGAGCGAGGAGGCGGCGATTCGCGAGATATCGCCCGAACTCGATAGAGTCTGGAACCCGAAGGCCGGCGAGCCGGTTATCGGCCGGCTTAAAAATCCGGTTAACAATAACAGCAAGGCAAAGATTAAGGCTAAGGTTAAGGTTAAGGAGACGGTGGCTTAAATGAAGACATACCAGCTACCCGAAGTAATAATAGAGCGGGACAAGGACAAGTGCATTAATTGCGGAGTGTGCGTCCGCCAGTGTGCGTTTGAAGCGCATAAGTTTGACGAGGAGGGCGAGGTCTACAGCGAGGACGAGAAGTGTGTCGCGTGCCAGCGCTGCGTGAGCCTTTGCCCGACCAACGCACTTTATATAAGAGACAATAAGCCGTTTGTTAAAGATAACGCCAACTGGACCGCCGAGACCCAGAAATACATCTGGAAACAGGCGGAGACCGGCGGAGTGCTTCTAACCGGTATGGGTAACCCAAAACCGTATCCGATTTACTGGGATCACATCCTGCTTAACGCAAGCCAGGTCACGAACCCATCAATCGACCCGTTGCGTGAGCCGATGGAGCTTCGCACATATTTGGGGAGCAAGCCGGACAACGTTCAGATTAAGATGGTTAACGGCGAGCCGGTCATCGAGACCAAAATCGCACCAAACCTGGTGATGAAGACGCCGATTCTGTTCTCGGCAATGTCGTTCGGCGCCATCAGCCACAACGCGACCGTCGCGCTTGCGATGGCTTCCAAAGAGCTAGGCACTTACTGGAACACCGGTGAGGGCGGTCTCAGCAAGAGCCTTTATCAGTACGGACCGAACACGATCGTGCAGGTCGCGTCCGGTCGGTTTGGCGTTCACAGCGAGTACCTCGATGCCGCTGCGGCGATCGAGATCAAAATCGGGCAGGGAGCCAAGCCGGGTATCGGCGGCCATCTGCCGGGCGAGAAAGTCGGCCGCCGGGTGAGCGAGACCCGAATGATTCCGGTCGGCTCGGACGCTTTATCGCCGGCCCCTCACCATGATATTTACTCGATCGAGGACCTGAGCCAGCTTATCTACAGCCTCAAAGAGGCGACCGAATATACAAAACCGATATCGGTTAAGATATCGGCCGTTCATAACGTGGCGGCTATCGCCAGCGGTATCGCCCGCGCGGGCGCCGATATTATCGCAATCGACGGCTTCCGTGGCGGTACAGGCGCGGCGCCTACGATGATCCGCGACAACGTCGGTATCCCGATCGAGCTTGCAATCGCTGCGGTGGATACGAGGCTTCGCGAGGAAGGAATCCGCAACAAGGCATCCGTCATAGCGGCGGGCGGTTTCAGGAACTCGGCCGATGTCATCAAGGCCATCGCACTCGGAGCCGACGCCGTCTATATCGGCACGGCGGCACTGGTCGCGATGGGATGCCACGTCTGCCAGAAGTGCTACACGGGCAAGTGTAACTGGGGTATCGCGACGCAAGACCCGCATCTCGAGAAGCGTCTTAACCCGGAAATCGCGGCACAGCGCCTGTACAACCTGGTACGCGGCTGGTCGCACGAGGTATCCGAGATGCTCGGTGGTATGGGCATTAACGCAATCGAGTCGCTGCGCGGTAACAGGCTGCACTTGAGAGGCATTGCTCTCAGCAAAGAAGAGATGGATGTTCTCGGAATCCAGGTTGCCGGATCGCCGATGGCATAAAGGTGGAGGATTAGATGAAAAGGGTTTACGCGAAGGAAGAGGTTTGTATAGGATGCCGTTTGTGCGAGGTGTATTGTCGCACGGAGCATTCCAAGTCCAAAAATATAATTAAGGCGCACAAGAAAGAGTTTCCGAGGCCGATGGCGCGCGTGTTGGTCGAAGAGTTACGGCCTGTCTCGTTCGCCTTGCAGTGCCGTCATTGTGATGAGCCGGCGTGCGTAGAGGCGTGCATTACGGGCGCTCTCACCAAGGACGAAAGCGGAAGGGTTGTCCATGACGAGGCGAAATGCGTCGGATGCTGGACGTGCGTGCTGGTCTGCCCGCACGGGGCGCCGCAGCGCGACCTTGAAAGAAGAAAAATCGCCAAGTGCGATTTGTGCCCGGACCGTGAAACACCCGCCTGCGTTGAGATGTGTCCGAACGAGGCGTTAGTTTATGAGGAGAGGTAGGAGATAAAGTGAGCTACGTAATTATCGGCAATTCGGTGGCGGCGGTCGGCGCCATCGAGGCCATACGCAAAGTAGATAAAGAAATCAGGATAACCGTTATTTCGGATGAACCGTATTCGGTTTATTCGCGCCCGCTGATCTCTGAGTACCTCGCCGGCCAGGTAAAAGAGGACATGATGGGCTATCGCGACCCCGGCTTTTATGAGAAAAACGGGGTAACCGCAATGCTCGGTAAAAGGGTTACCGCAATCGACCCGGCCAAGAAATCGGTCAAGCTCGATAACGGCGAGGAGATCGCATACGCCAAGCTTCTCATCGCCACCGGCGGCACCCCGTTCGTGCCGCCGATGAAGGGCCTTGAGCTGGGCAGAGTCATGACCTTTATTAAAATGGATGACGCCAAGCATATCGAAGAGATGCTGCCGGAGCTGAAGCACGTCGTTGTAATCGGGGCCGGTCTGATTGGGCTCAAAGCGGCCGAGAGCCTGCACCACCGAGGCGTAAAAGTC
>Ga0210036_1000508_pt1 | contig 46446 bp, 32 predicted proteins | sample CryGeymeta201515_FD_185469 | JGI IMG/M metagenome (GOLD analysis project Ga0210036, IMG submission 185469) | Groundwater microbial communities from Crystal Geyser aquifers in Utah, USA - Crystal Geyser metaG 2015-15 (SPAdes) (version 2) | ecosystem: Environmental > Aquatic > Deep subsurface >...
CCGGGCGCCTCGGAATGGAGAAAAGGTCGGCCCTAGTAAATTGCCGAGTTTCTCCAAACCACCCTACCTAGCCAAACGTAGCCCTAGAGAGCTGGCATAGTCGAGAGAACGCGGTAGCGTTCGCTCGACCTAATAGAGTAAGACCTAACTCCTGAGTCCTATCATAGGAGACAAGGTAAACTGCCGTAGTCCACCTGGGCTTAATTTGTTATGACAATCCAATTCAGTGGACGACACAGCTTCTACCGGTAGCGCGTCTCAAATAGTTGATTTACCCTCTACTAGTAGATACTTGCGTAAATGTGATTTAAGATGTTTCGCAGCTCTTATCGATACTCTCTTTATTACGTTTTCGTCTACTCTAGCTACTGTAGCCCAAATCATGAATGCAATGAAGCCAAGTAGCCCCATGTATCACAGTGAGACTGTGCTATGCCTAGGTACATCTCTTACTTCTAGCTACTCGTATTAGCTACAACTAGTAGCTACTCCTATGTTGTGGTCCCGGCAAATTAGATATTCGATTTTTTAGCTAGTAGTCTAGTAGACCTACTGAGTAGTCTACTCTACAGTACTACTGGGGTAGCTACTAGTGTGAGGATAGTTGCACAGCCAGTTCAGCTACAAATTCAAACAACCATCACAGCACAGTCTCGGCACCACCATTAGTTGGTTCAATGAGTCACCGAGTCATCCATGATCTTCATGTTCAAAGCGGACTCCGCGAAAATGCCGACTTCAGCGTTGGGCCTGCTCCTAGTATATTTGCTAAACTGCTACTGGTGATGTTTGGCCTTAGCAGCAGTTCGCGGCAACTACTAGCGGAATAATTGTAATGGCTACAGTAATAAAAAATGCTGCTTTCTTTGCTTGACTTCACTGGGGATACTGGAGATGAAAAGTCACCAGGAAGAGTCAAACTTTCTACTTGTTGCGCTCGCTTCCGAAGAAAAAGACGAGGTAAAGCAAACAACCTATAGCATTCAGCTAAGAATTTGCTATTGGCAGGTGTGACTGTTCGGGCAAAACATTGCAAGATATCGATGCGAATTGATGTAAAAGCGCCGGTCTGCTCTACTGGTGATGAACGTAGCGTACCGGTACATCTTTGTAAGGGGACAAGCAGGGGGGTTGCGGAACACTGACTTTTTACACGACTAGAACGAATTCCTTGCCCGAGCCATCAACGGTAAGGACAACGGGCCTCTCTAAACAACTACTCGAGTTCAGGCTGCCAAGCTGCCAAATGGGCAGGTCATAATTTCAAGAATACATTAATTTGTGTACCACACACCTAAGTCATAACAAAATTCATAACGCAATGTTGCACATGTCTACAATAATGCCAGAGGCCAGTGCAGAATCTTCTCACTTTCGCAGGTTCGATCGTTTTACGGCAACCTCTAACAAGCAGCTCCAGCCGAATGGAGATAATTTGCTCGTCGACTTTCCTTCCGAAAGGAGAGTCAATGCGGATAGAGCTATGAGAATCCCAAGAAGATCCAAGATTTCCCGGCCAGACTCACCCTCATCTGATAAACATGAATTTACTGCGTCGCCCCTACGAAGAACCGCCAGCTTGCCAAAACGCACAATTTGGAAAGATAAGGGTGGAACGGCTCGTTACATTTTAAGGGAGGAACACCAATTAAAAGAGGCGAAACAGATTGGCAAAGTTGATGCTTGCAGAGAAGCGGTCACAAACGCGATTCTTTCCGGTAGCGTCGCAAGCCTGGCTGTCCTTGAGACAGTAGAGACTGCAGCTGTGGTCACGAAGTCGGTTGCCGCAGCAACACGAATGGGCCTCCAAAGAAGCTTCAGCCAAAAGAGAATGTTGTCTGGCAAAAGTGAACGTGTTTCAACAGGACAAGACAATGAAACCGAGGCTACAGAAGAGGACATGCCAGTTCGATGCGGACGGAGTCTACTGCAACAGACCGAGAGCTTGACAAGCTCTGGAGAGCTCTGTGCGATGCAACGTTCCCTACTCGAACGTGCACGCAAACCGCAGGCGGCAAAAATGAATACCATGTTTGCCGCGTAGAAGCACTCAATAAACTAAAATATCTATCTCCTGTATATATGAACGCAGTCGCACATTCATCGTGCTTGTTGGACTACTTGGCTACCACAAAGAAATTGATCAGTCATTTGCGACATTCAATTTCAGCTTTCTGCCACTCGGTACCGAAAAACGTTTAAAGTTCGTTGCCTGAGAAACAATTGAGTCAAAGGAGGTGTTGGTGCATTTCAACTTTTCGTATCTATGTCTTCAGCTGCTGCTGCTGCTGCTGTACTCGGCACATGCACCTCGTCTAAAATCATGCGCTGCTATATCATCCCTGCAAGTAGCTGTCTACATGAGCGGAGTGATAGCTGAGGGTGAATTTAAGGATGCCGTGGATAATGCAGGCCTGTTTGAAATGACACCCGAGCACAATTACCTAATAGAGCGATAAAACGTTTTAAGGGCAACAGGCTAGCCTGTTGATAAATCGTAATGCCGCCTTGTTAACAATCGTCAGTGAGAGATCGCAAAAGATCAGCTTAGTAAACAAGTCAATAACAATCCAAATGAATGCTTCTTATCTTTTAGAAATATTTACTACCAGGAGAAGATAGAGAATTAGGTGTGTTCTTCTCGCCTCTTTCACCGGTGAAAACAAAAGTGCGAATCCAAGACCGCTTCCCCGCGGAGCGCTTCTTGTATTGATCTTACTGTTCCATAAGCAGCTTCGATCATAATCTTTTTCTATTCCCCGCCCCGTGTGTCAAGGTGGCTACGCTGTATAGGGTCATCACAGTCGGTTTAGTGTGTGCAATAATCTACAGCGTCTAACCAGCTGGAATCTGCTCGGCTAATTTCTCTTTAAAAAAGAAAGCAGCCATCAAGCGCCCACTTTCTTTTGCCGTCGCTTCTGCTCATTAATTGATCAACGTGTACAACGAAACCACTCAGTTCAAAAATATATTTTTACAATCATGTTTCTCTTGTTTAAAAACCAAAGCGTCCAAGAATCCGAGAGCTGGATAGACTTCAGAGAAAAAACAGGCCGCGAGTTCAGCCGAAGCAAGATCTTAGGCAGTTTGATCCGCGCAGACTCCTTCAAAAGTCCTAGCCGCCCTACTACGGCTAGCAGTGATACCAAAGGCAGAGTCAAGAGAAACATTTGCAATCCTGCCACTCTCAAAACCGACCAACTAGGATTGCTTTCTCGTTCCAAGAGCAAAGGAAACATCAAGGTCGGACCTGTATCTTATCGCAGCACATTTTCGCCGGCCGCTTGAACTCAACACATAATAACAAGAATAGGATTTGAGTTTATCCTATTCTTCACAGACCCCTTCCACTAGTAACACGAGCTCTCCCTTTCGCAATAGACAGGCCAATAAAGTCGACATGCGCCGCCCAAGACATCACAACACCCACAGGGTGTTCGCAGAGTAGAAAAAAGATAAAGACCACGTCGCGGTTGACTTAAAGACAAACCGAGCTCTTGTTTTTGACCAGTTCGGATGTGAAGTTCGTGACAGGCTACCTAATCTGTTAGAATAATTGCGGCTGAGCATTACCTGGTACTTTAAAGGTGCCGTATCAATTCATGAATATTGATATTGGTAGATCGCCAATCAGGTTGACCCTAGAACACTGGACTACACATCGAAAATGACTTTTTCTGCTTGGGTTGTGCTTGACGGCGGTATGGCCACCTGCTTGTCTTCTGACATTCCTGCAGATTTTTTGCTGTCTCGTTGCCGGAAACTGCTTTGCTGCACAAATTTTACCAATGTTTCTGGATCCAAACAGTGATACATTCCTTCGTCAGGAGACTTGACGATGAGAAAGGACCCTCCGTCGTATTCTTTTGTTTGTTGTTGTTTCATTAATTTTTCAACACTTGGATAGCCCGTGCCTCGACTGGAAAGCATTATTTGCAAGCCTTTCATAGTTTCGTTGTCGAGCGACAGCAGAGCTCGTTTTGCGGCTTCCATCAAATCGTCCTCGTCAATCGACTCGTGGTTTGCAGACAGTAAGGACTCTAGTGAATAGATATGCCGTGATTTCTGCTCTGATTTCGTCTGTTTCTGAAATGCTCTTGATGGTGATTTCTTCTTGGTTTTGCCAGCAGTAGCCTGCTCGGCAGCCTCATCTTCGGAAAAACTCACCATGGGATCTGCTAGCAACGATGAACTTTCCTTGTCTAAAGAGGCATTATTTGTCTCCCGAGCTGGCGAAAGTTGTTTTTTATGGTTGCGTGTGCTTTGTAAATTCAATTGTTTTCTGGGAAAGCGCGCCTTCCATTCAACTTCGCGTGAAATCGACCAGTCCGGAAGTGGATACGGAATCTCGGAAGGTTTAACTGAATCTGGATCAATTCCGTACAGTACAAATATTTCATTCAACTCCATCCGACTTTTCCGCTGAACGCGCTTGAGATCAATGGCTCCTCGATGTTCTTTTCGCAACGGCAACTTGTGATTTTCTTTCATTTCGGGTGCATCGTTGATTTTGGTATTGTCAAGGACAATAGTTGCCTCCGACAGATCATCGTCTTTGCTCGTGTTGTAAATCGAACATGAGCGATTGGATAACTCATTCTCGATGATGTCTTCAATGAAAGACTCATAGAGGTTGCCGCTGGTGTTAGTGCTGCTGTTGATGCTGATGGTTGTATTTGGAGGTTCGGGAGCATGAAAACGTTTTTTTTTTCAAAAAGTCGGCATCATCATTTGCTGATCGACTTGACTTTGTCATATTTGAAGACGCATCTATCAGGCTTTCGTCATGGTACTTAATTCTCTGTATCTCTTCCTTGGATGCAGCTGCAAGTCTTGTCCTAATGCCGGTCGCCTTTTGGAGGATTTCTCTTTGCGAGAGACGATTGTTCGCATCTGGTCGCATCTTTATGGTCAATCCCTTTTCAATCAACATGACATCTCTTGGAAAATCAATTGTTTCATTGCGCTTCTTGTTGCGAAGTATGAAGCGAATATAATTGAATATTGAATCGTGTGCTTTGTATGGTAACTGGCAACTTGTTAAAGAAAAAATAGTAGCGCTAAGTGACGGTTGGCGATTGTGATATTTTTTGAATGAGCTACAGTGTACGTTTTCTTCTAGTAGTTTGTTCATGTTTCATGTTCCGGTCAACTTTAATAAGTGTTCGGGTGTCATTTATTGCTCTGTCCTACTATAGAGATTCGACATGTATTACTTAATAGTAGCTAGTGGCTACTAGACTAGCTAGAGAGAGTAGTGGTCTACTCGACAACTCTGCTACTAGCTAGCTCTACTACCTGGTAGTAGTAGTAGCTAGTAGTAGTACTCTGGAGTAGATAGTACTACTAGCTAGTACTACTGCTACTAGCTAGAGAGTAGACTACTACTAGTACTAGCTAGTAGCTACTAGTAGTACTACTACTAGTACTACTAGCTACTTCTACTCGCTACTACTAGCTACTGTAGCTACTACTAGTAGTAGAGAGACTACTACTCTACTACTACTAGTAGCTACTAGTAGTAGTGCCAGTCTACTACTAGCTAGTAGAGTAGTACTTAGCTAGAGTAGAGTAGCACTACAAGGTACGCACTACTAGAGAGCTACTGCTAGCTAGCTACTACTCTAGCTACTACTACTAGAGAGAGTATATGGTTGTATTTATGGTGTACGTATGATGATGTAGATACTACTGAGTACCGTAGTCTACTCCGGAGTACCCCTCCCTCATAAGAAGTCAAAAAAATTCTGAAGATTTCGACCGCAAGACAAAATTTGACTAAAGCAACACGTCTTATTATTGTATTACTAAAATAATGATACACGTTGCAACAAAATTCTGTTTCTTATTTAAGTGCTCCACAAACACCCTAGTAGTTGGCTAGAGCGAGTATTATCACAATCATAGCTAAAAGTAATCTCGTTTACTATTCGAGTGCCCCTTCCTGGTGCTCGCGCCATAAGACGTGCGACCCATTGCTCTGCCAATCCTTTCTGTTATTTATTGCAACTTTTTTGGCCACTTATCCTCTCCTTGGAAATCTGGGAGTTGGTCCGGTTGTGATCAACTCTGTCACCCCTGCTCGGGGGTGTCAATGGTTGCACTCAGGTAATCTTGGCACCCTCCAGGTGCGGGGACATGGTCGTGATCCCCGTTAATTAGACAGTTGATTTTTTTATTGCAACTTTCTTGGCCATTCTACCTGGTACAGTACCTGATATTCACGAAAATGGAAGGGAGTGTATGCATTGCGATCAAAAACTATGAGTAAATAGGCGGAAGTGGCGTTCCACGGTACCAGGTAAGGTTGGAGTTCACTTCTGATAAAGCTCGGTAAACGGTTTCGTCTAACAGTGAAAAGTGTTACTTAATGCAGCTCATGCGTTTTGGTGCCAATGATCAACTTCTGGCCATTTTTTAGAATCACTAAAGTAGGCCTCTACTACTCCTAATACTACTAGTAGTACTCTAGCTAGTCTAGTAGTAGTAGTGTTGAAAGCACTCCTACTAGCTCCGTCGAGGCGCAGTAGCATCACTCATTACTCTCAACCAAACACCTTATTAAAGACAATAATATTATTCTCGTATCATTAGAGAGATACCTAGAATAACAGGAGACCCAATAAGATAGAGAAAAGGGGTCTATAGGAAACAAGGTTGCACAAGAGCAAACCATTTTTATCAAAACCTTTTTTGGCGAACCCTAGCACATTCGAGGAGGCAGTTGGGAGGCGAAGAAGCATCAAGACGACACGGGACGAGACGTAGACAACAGACCAACTTAATCACATACGAGTATACGATTTATCTAGCTCAAACCTTGGACAAGATCCACTTTCTTTCCAGAAGCAATTAGCACACCACAACATCATCCATCACGACTCGATTATGCGGACCATGACCAACCAGTCAACAAATGCTACTATGGCCAGGGACGAAGAGGTGGTGCAATCATCTTCCGACAAACGCGTCAAATCTGTTAATGCGATCAGCGGTAGGTCAACACCATCCAAATCAAAGCACACCTTTCGCTTTCCCAGATTTAGTCTGAAAAGTCCAGCTACCTCGACCCTGTCCGCTGCTGCTGAAACCAGTCCTCGCATGGGAGCTCCACCGAGATCACCTACATCTAATTCAAAGCGATTGCGAAATTTTGCGCGATTGCGAAAGCGACATAGTAGCCAGATAGGAACTTCGGAAACCACTGCTGTGACAAGTGCCATGACCGCACTGACCACCGATCATCAAGCAGGTGTGACAGACGACTGCCCCACGAGCAACAGCAGCAGCACATCCACCAACGCCAACAGAACTGCACACCACCAACAGCAGCAGCAGCAGCAGGAGGAGGAAGCGCGGGAAGATTATATTAAGGTGGTCCCAATCCGTAAAAATGCATCTTCAGTCTCGCCACAAAGGAGACAAGAACTAGATGGAACACAACAAGTAGCTGCAGTACCTTCGTCGGACGAGATTCATGATCATTTGGATCTGGTGCCATTAAATCGTCAAGATCAGCTGCAAAAACAGGAAGAACCTTACGCTTGCTCAACGGTCGTCTTCCAAGTTTCGTGCATGGATATGGTCTGTGGTCGATCCCATGGGCAAAAGCAGCTGATGGAGCAGGAACTACAATCGCCTTCACAACGACCCATTCCTGACGATCCCACAGTTCAAGATTCCATTGAATGTATATTTGCATCACAATTACAAGCGGGTCTTGACTTGTGGAGTGAGTCAGACGAAGAAAAAAACGAACGAATTCCGTCCTCCCAACGAAGCATTTACTCTTATGAAGAGACACCAATTAATGCTCCTTCGGAAGCGGAATTACCAAGTCCAGCTCCCCTGATGCAATCCCGACAGAAATCAAGAACACCTCTTCCAGTCATGAGCCAATCGTTAATGCCTTCCAAGCGGAGACAGCATCTGAACAGCCAACTCCACGCAGCAAGCAACGATGGCAAGCCTCATCAAAACCATAATTCTCCACGCCATCACAATCTGAGGTTTCCTAGTGATGACGACAATTCATCATCGTCAGAAGTTTACGATTTACAGAAATTGCGGCAAGCAACATCCAAACGATCCAAACAAGCGGACCGCCAAACGACCAAGGTCGTCCATATTGGTACTTTTGATCCTCGGACCAATCGAATAGTGGACGTAGCCGAAACGGATCACAATTTGATGGAAGAGGATCCCATGGTGCGTGTTGCAGTTTGCTCCAAGGCGGCATCTCCTGCCTGTCCAGGCACTTTGTGTCATTGTCACACCCAGTCCGCTCCGATTCTCCCACCGGAATACTGGCCTCAGGCGCCCCTACTCTTTCGGCCGACTCCTGGTTCGGGAATATCCATTTTGGGAATACGGCAAAGCAGTCAAACACAGCACTTCTGGAAACCATCCGACGGAGGATGGTGGCTTACTCCGCTCTACGAAATGGCAGGCAAGGAAGCACCATCGTTTCCGCCGAATGTGCCATCCATGTGTGCTCAATGCTGTATTTTGCCAATCAACAATGGCAACGAACCAGTTGGTGAAGCGTTAGTGGTTGACTTTGAAACGCCTTTGTTTGAAGGAGAACTGCTGTTGCGACTGCGGCATGTTGATGGCGGTGCCACTGCGATCAAGGATCCCCGTCTCTTTGATTATGACGACAACCAGGGCTACTTTACTGGATTGAATCGACGCTATCAGGTCGTCGTCCGGGGGAAATTTAAATACGAAGTACCATTCACTGAATTGGTCTCAGGATTCGAGATGGATCGACCGTACGGGAAGCTACCAGCCAAGTGGATCATGAAGGGTGCTGTCAAGGTGTTGAGCTTCTTTGCTCCCCAGCTTGAGGTACAAATGGACGGTCCGCGCCCGAAGACAATGGCGCCATTGGGCAGTACCCCGCAAGTTTTGATTGTGCAAGATGTAGGTCCCAATGACGCTCCTCTTCCGCCTCTCGATGCCACTGTGGAAGAGCCAACAGAAGCGAAGTCTTCTATTCTCAACACAGCTTATCCGGGTACTTCATCGCTGCAACGCGCTAGGGGTCGAAAAAAGACATTCGATAAACTCTACGCAACGAATTCGAAACACCCCGTGACTAAAGTGAGTTCCGGCAGTCACGAGACGTACTACACATTCGAGTTCTTACAGCATTTGGTCAACTTTGAAGAATTCTCGATAGAACTAGGAAACTTAATTGGGTCCATTCCTTTAGATCCCATACTGGCGGGACACCCTCTCCCTATTACGGCCATGATGAAGGATGGAAAGCACAAGGTTTGGTCCTTTGATATTTGGCACGAGAATCTCGTTCAAAATGCCAAAGACTATGATACAGCCAACCAAGCAAAATGCAGCGGTGTTTCTACGATGTGAAGACTCTGAAAATGTACCAATATCTTCTGTATTTTGCGGCGATGGTGGCGGCGGGTGGGTTTGTAGAAATGCTAGAATTGCTACTGTCCGGTGTGATCGAGGTGACTATGCCTGCTATAAAAATATTGGAGAGAACTTAAATTAGTGAGACAGCACTGGGGAAGGACCCATTAGCAAGTCACATGTAGCACTTCGCAATTGAGGGAATAAAATGCAGAGCAACCGTGACAAGAGAATCTATGTTTGGCGTCGCCCCATGGCCGCTATAGCCTATTATGAATTCATTGGCCATGCGCAGTACTGTAAGGGATACTATGATCTAACCGTGCGTGAATTTGGGAAAGGTCTTGCAATTCAGAGAGAGAGAAAACTATAAGAGAACCAATTTACTGATACAGCCAGAGTTCAGAGTTTACCGCAACAGTGGCACGTGTTATTTTTCAAAAGGAGAGTATGATGCAGCTTTTGGTCGAACTAATGACAGCTGTATCCAAAAGGGAGCCTTTTCTGGGAGTGAACCACCTTGGTTGTCTTTTGTCCTGCTACGAGCTTGAATTTATATTGAAATTAAAACATAACTGCTCAGGTACTAGAAACAGACCAAAAGATTCAGCTAATGCAGTTTAGAAAAATTTAGGTTGCAAATGTAAAATCGGAAGCATTGCGTATTTATTGCTATGCGTGATCACTAGGAGATGCTAGCTGAGGTTGAACGTGATGCTAGTCATTTAAATCTCCCCTCTTCGACTTTTCCTCATGATATCATTTCGCTCAACAAATTCTTCGGAACTAATGTCTTCATTTTTCAGCTCCTGCCGTCCTTTCTCGACAATGTCAATCATTTCTTTCTGGCTTATGGACTTGAAATGAAAAGCCGTTTTGTCTGTTCCTGTGCTTGTTTGGTTTTCCTTGCGATTCGCGTCCTCTTCCTCTTTTGCATACTTGTCGGAGGCGCTTACACCATCCGGGATGACGTTATTTTCAAGAGCTGTTACAGAAAGGTTCATGTTTTGAGCGGAAGGTACTGTGTGGCGCCAAGTGGGGGTGATTCTGCCCGAGCGAAAGGCGATTCGATGAGGGATGGGGGCAAAACGGATCATTGTTGCTTTTCCAGGTTCTTGTTACGTGAGACGTGTGGTAATAATAGGAATTTTGTGGGCTCTCGATGATAGGTTGCATTTGTCACTTCTTTCGGAATCGATCCGGAACCATCGCGGAATCTTTTCGTTTCGTTGGTTCAAGAAGAACAAACTTCCTACCTCATTCCCAGCATTTGTTCGGGTTGTTCCAACTTTCGGGGCGTAAATTAACCATAAATTAAATAATTAGATACTCTAATATTATTGCTTATAGTGGTGTAGGAGTGTATGACAGTCCAGTAGACTACGGTACTACGGCCTACCTACTACTCGAGTACTCGAGTACCTAGGGAGCAGCTAGTAAGAGTACTCCGTAGTACCAGGTAACTAGTACCGCGGAAGACTCCTTAATGTTAGGGACGCCCATTTCCGTAAAAAAGGGCCCGTCTGTGCATCTATTGATACCCGGACATGTCTCACAGCTCGAAGTGCCGTCCTCCTTCATGCATACTCATATCCGAATGTGTGTAGCCTGGCGCATGCATGCGCCGCCTTCAAAGGGATACCTGGTACCATGAGCAACAATTTCTAGGCTCGGTTGCCTCATGGTAGCACTCCCTTTCTCTCCTGGCTAAACGAAATTTCTGTTACATTTTCAGTTGCTCTACTAGTAGCTAGAATTCTCTGAACATAGCCACTCTCACGCAAAACTCGGAGTAGTCTAAACCGGTACTAGTGTACCGGTAGTACCAGGTAGCCAGCAGGAGTGAGTTTGTGTTTTGCTGTTCACGTTGGCCTCAGTTCGCTTTAGGCCTTAATAAGTAATTAATGCAAAAATGATGAACAAGTTCTATAAATTATTGTACGGATTCACTAGCATCCGAGCAGCGATTTGAGAAGCTTCGGTGTCAACTCAGAGGCAAGTTGGACATAAGCCCTTTCCTAAAAGGCAGTGCAAAAATATTTTTGAATGATGTTGGTTCATCACCACTCATCTGAAATAATGTCAGTTGTACTACCGCCAGCCAGTAGTAGATACAGTACGTACAATACTACCAGGTGGTACGGATAGTAGGTACTGTACCATATCTACTTATCAAAAACCCAAACCTAGTAAAAAATCCGCACGCGAAGCACATCGTCTTGTTTTTCATTTTCACGGTACAGTACTAGTACATCATATGCCTGACATTGAATCTAACAAAAACAAAAATGCTGAATCTAATCCTGCAACCAAGGCAACGAAACAGCCACTCTTTGATGGGCGGCTCGCACTATCGCTGTCACGCATCCGCTGCCAGGCCAAGTAAAACCAGAAGTGGCTTTCAAAGACTAGAGAGAAGCTCTGACTTGGACCATACAGTATCGTCTAATTCCAACGACAGTCCTAAGCGAGGGCAGGGGGGCAGCGACGACAGAATACATAGCTCTGGTGAGCGGCACAAACATAGCAGAACCTCCATGAAAGATCGTCAAGGCAGCTCCTCTAGCTCGTTGTTGTCCTTTTGCAAGCCATCTGTCTCGTCAAACAGTTCCAAAGCTAGTACACGACTATCCATGTTGAATAGGCGAGCAGCTTCCACTAAAACGCTCTTCAGCAAGCAGAAGAGCCAAAGCAGAGGTCTGAAATATGCCGATTCTGATGTGATTGCAAGCCTATGGACCTCCCATTCGCGGCTGCCCCTGAACACACCCGGAGCGTGTGCTACTAGTAGTAGTAGTTGTAGACAGCCACGACATTCGCAGAGAATAACTCGGCGAGAACATTTGGCAAAGTCTATGTCGGTTCCAGATCGAACAATCAAGGATGACAACAAACACGATAACCTGCGCCAGCATGAATCTACACGAGAGTTGGGAGTGAAGGACAAAGGCAGTCGTTCGCACTCCGTTCGTGGGCACTGTGAGCCCTATTATTGTGAGGAATATAGCCCTACTCGAGATAAGTCTCCACCGATCCGAGAGCCTGTCTGCGTCGCGTCAATTCAGGAGCAACGGGATTTTGCATTGCGGAAGTTTGTACCTCGAGACAATGAGAACCTCACTCCTCTGACGTCGACAAGCACCCACGACAAGCAGGAATTCAATCCCATTGGTATGATCATCGAGGTACCACGTAACTTTGTTGGCTCCGCATTGGATATTCCGCTGCCGGTCCATAGCGCAATTATTGATTGCTGACTGCTGATCTAGTAAAAAGACGCCGAGGAAAAAAACTGATTTGAGGCAGCAATTGCATTGTTCGCCAGTAGCTACTGCGATAACAACAGAGAAGATGTAAGAACTTAAGCATTTGTGTGTTATTCAACCTCTGTCTCTATTTTTATTTAACTCTTGCCTGTAAAAAAAACCGTAGCTTCATGGCTAGTAGCGTTCGCTTATTCCCTGAAGCCTAAGTTACACGGGATCTGTTTCGTGTTCGATCTGAACCTTGACTCCATTAGGATGAGTTTGTTCGAGATCGGCGCCATTCACTCTACTGTTTGCTCCTAGCGGCTCGTCGTCTTCATCATCTCCGTCGAAATCAGCAACCATGTCCCAACACGATTCCTCTATTTCAACACATAAAACCTCATTGTCGCGTTCGCGCGAAATGGTCACAACGTACGTAAACGCGTCCTCCAACTCGCAGTCCTCGTTGAATTCTCTTTCCAAATCAAACGAAGCCGTGTCACCTGCTTTTACAAAGCTTTTCATGACTGCTGTACTAATGGCGTCTTCCAGAATACGTTGTACGGCCCGTCGCATGGGACGAGCGCCAAACTGGCTGGCAGCCTTGCTGCCTTCTTTGACCATTTGTTTCAGGAGTGAGGGCTGCACCAAAATGTCCACATTCCGGTCCATTTTGGTACGCACAACAATGTCCAAAGCCATGCGCCACGCAATTTCGACGAGTTCGTCTTCTGTTAACGGTTGGAAGATGACGACCTCGTCAATACGGTTGAGAAATTCGGGTCGCATGGCTTTGTCCAGTTCGCGTTTGACAAGAGCGCTTAGTTTGGTATATGTTGGTCTACGTCCCGTCGCGGAAGTTTGTGCCATTTTCAGAATCTGTTTGCTGCCAATGTTGCTGGTCATAATGATAATGGTATTTTTGAACGATACGGTACGGCCTTTGCCATCTGTTAAGATACCGTCATCCATCATTTGCAACAAAATATTCAAAACGTCGGGGTGGGCCTTTTCCAGTTCATCCAGTAATATCACGGAATGAGGCGCGCGTCGTACTGCCTCTGTCAGGTGACCACCTTCCTCATAACCAACATACCCTGGAGGTGGACCTGTAAGCCGTGATACGGTATGTTTCTCGCCGTATTCAGACATGTCAATGCGGATCATATTGCGCTCTGAGCCGAAATAAGTGTCGGCAAGCGTCTTACAGAGCTCTGTTTTTCTGTAAAAGAGTCGTAACAGAACAAGAGGGGTCAGCAGAGCCGTATTTGCCTTCCACAATCTCTGCGTCAATCAGAGACTTACCCAGTACCAGTTGGCCCCGAAAACAAAAAGGAAGCTATGGGGCGTCGAGGATCTCGAACTCCTGTTCTTGCGCGTCGAATAGCTCGAGCTACAGCAGATACAGCTCGTGCCTGGCCTTTGATCCGTTGCGCCATGCTCTCTTCAAGCTTTTCGAGACGTTCCATCTCGTCCATCTCCAACGCTCCCACGGGAATGGACGACCAGCCCGACACAATTTCCATTATCAATCCTTCATCAACAACTGGGTCTGGTTCATTGGGTACACGGCGAAGAGTTGCTAGCGCGCCGGCTTCATCGAGCAAATCAATGGCTTTGTCTGGAAGAAATCTATCAGCAATGTATCGGTCCGATAGGCGGGCGGCTGCTGCTAGACTCTCTGACTTAAATTCTACGCGATGATGACCGCGATAAGACGGCAGTAAGGCTTCCAAAATCTCAATGGTCGTTTCAACGGATGGCTCACGAATCATAACTGGTTGGAACCGGCGGTCCATCGCGGGATCTTTCGCAATAAAGCGATTATATTCCACAATGGTGGTCGCAGCAACAACCTTGAGCTGTCCTCGTGCCAAATATGGTTTCAGTAGATTTGCAGCATCGCTTCCTCCTCCATCGGTGGCACCGGATCCCATCAAAGTATGCATTTCGTCCAGAAACAGAATTGTTCTGGAAGAACTCCCTGATACAATTTCTTCCACAATTCCCATTAAACGCTCTTCAAAAGCGCCTCTAAATTTCGTCCCAGCCAATAGTCTACTTGTCTCGAGAGAAATCATTTTGTATCCCTTTAATTGTTGTGGGCAGTCGCCAGACACAAATCGCTGTGCCAAGGCCTCTGCAATGCTCGTTTTTCCAGTTCCAGCCTCACCAATGAGACAGACATTGTTTTTGCGTCGCCGTAATAAAATACGAAGGCAGGACTGAATCTCCTCCTCGCGTCCGTGGACAATGTCCAGTTCTCCATCTCGTGCCATTTGGGTTAGATCGGTGCCGTACTGTTCCAACAGAGTCATATTGGTAAGGTCCGCTCCTCCTTCGCCAACAGTCGCTGCTGCCGTATTCCCATAGGGCGAAGATGCCTTTTTGCCGTCTTCTGTGGACGATTTTTGGACATGTAATGATGATTGTTGCTGGACCTGTGGATTGTCATCCGTCTTCTGGGTCTCCCTTTGTCGTTGCTCCATTAGATCTTGAAGCAAATCTTGGCAGATATCTTCTCCCTCCAGCGTCGCGTCCAAATGATACAATAATTCCATGGCTTCGCAGTCATCTCCGCGTGTGGCGGCATACGTTTCTCCGTCGACTTCTTTATAATTCAGTAAAGCCAAAAAGACGTGCTCGGGATCAATTTCGGATGCTCCCATCATTTGAGAAATGCGACCGGCTTCAAACAGTCGTTCTTGTAAATATTGGGCATACGGTAATTGTCTTTGAATATCCGCTTCTTGAAAGTCAGCCAACGTTAAACTCTTGCTGTTCGGTGGTCGATTGATGTAGTTCAATGTTCGTCGAATAGATTGCCAATTGATATTGTACTTGTTCAGGGTGCTGCGAGTTCGACCAGAGTGTTCCGTCAATCCCAAGAGAAGATAACTGGCATCAATTTCTTTCATTTCGGATATTATGGCTTGTTCTTGGGCAACACCCAAAGCTTGCAAGCAATCTTCAGATAGTCTGGTAAAAACGACATTGTGATGGGTAGCTGCTACCGATTGTCGGGGTGGCGTTGTTAGATATGATTGGAAGGATGTCGAGAGTGGAGCAAATGCAGGTATGGTGGCAGGAATTGAAAGGTGCAAAACCAGCAGGAGTAAAAGTCGTTGGGTTTTCACTTCTTTTCTGGAGTTCATGTTGCTTTTTGAATAACCAGGCTGGGTCTCACGGTATATCCTATGTAAAAGCATAAATGAGTCTAACTTGTCATCGTTGTTTCCTCTGTCATTTTCTAATATTTTTCTTTTATTTGTTGGCTACTGCTGGCAGCTCTTCATCTATCATCATCTATCATCAAGATGTTGTAAATAAAAAACGAATGGCCCGTCCGTCGGGAAGACATTAACTCCACCCGGGCAGAGAAACCTTCTCTTTCCAGGTTAAAGGTTACGAGTAGGGAATAACCCTCTCAAGTCTACTAGCTAGACTAGTAGCTTTCAAACTCTAGACTCTAGACTACTCGGGTAGGACCGTAAAACCCTCTCCTCCCCAAAAGTCTACTCTACAAGACCGAAATATGATGCGCTTTGGATTCATCGCATTTGTCGCGGTCACGCCTAAATAATAGTACGGTCACATATGCTCCGCCATTGTATTGGCATACTGTCGCTCGCATCAAGTGTGTTCCTTTAAAATTATCAATTCTTTGTTCCACACGGAGGAAACAACTCCTCCTAAACAGTGGATTGAAGGCGTTTTCTATCGTAATAGGTTTCTTTGTTCTCTGTAAGATGTGAAAGCTAACGTAATTTCGGAGCAATCGAGGAGGCCAACAAAGGGGAAATGGAGACCATTGAATTTGCCGTTTTCATTTCTATTATGTTTTTACTTGTACATATGTTACATTCATATTATTAATGAATATTTCCAATATAGGACATTCACTTGTTTACTTTTCATTTTTCTTGCTGCTACTATTATTTTCTGGATCTTCTGGCGACTTGGTATCCAAAAGGTACTCTAAATTGCCAAACGGTTTTCCTGGAGATGATGGCACCATCGCAGCTCTTTTCTGTCCCCAGAACCCCGTACGCTTGCAAACCGTGACATTTCCTTTGATTTGAATTTGGCACGCCAGTCTCAGTTTCGTATTGTTGTGAAAATTGTGGGGTGGAAAATTGAAACGAAGTTGTTCGATTCGATTCCGTTTGGGTGGATCTACCGTACCCTCCAGCACTTCCAAAGCACACGTGCCGCAAGTACCAATACCACGACAATTGATCAAATTGGCACGTCCGTTGTGTGGACTGGCAACATTCCGTCGAAGAGCTGCTGTGCGAAGAGTCTCACCGTCAAAAACGTGAAAGGAAATAGTGTCTTGCTCGGATTGTTCCAGTGGAGGTGTGTCGTCTTGATTGTCGGCGTCGGTGGGCCTAGTATCTTCCGTGAGCCAAGTAACCGTATGCTTTTTGAGAGCTTGTTGCTCTGCTAGCAAATTGCTTGGCTCCGGCTTGACACTGGCAGAAAGGTGTTTGACTTGTAAAGGCATTCTTCCTAGTATTGTCGACGAAAGAAGAGGTCTCTGTATCCACGCAAGTGCAAACGAATTGGCCGAGTTATATATCAAGCTTGGCAAAGCCAGAAAGAAAGGCATTCTTACTCTCATCTTCTTTTGTGAACTATTCCAATAATCAAGCAATCGAATGCCACATTAATTCTATGCTGACATGCCGAAACAATGTTTTCATCACAACCATTTTTTTAGATGAAACAAGAAACTGCAACTGCTAGTCGTATTATTTATCTACAGTAGCTACTCTAGTAGACTACTCCAGTACTACTAGCTAGACTACTACTACTACTAGTACTAGGAGACTACTACTAATAGCCAGATCTACGGTACTCCTAGCTAGCTACTGAGTACAGAAGATTTTAGTTTACTAGTACTGCCTACTACTAGTAGCTAGCAGTAGTAGCTACTACTACTATATTATTCTACCAGGACTTCAGTAGTAATAAGGACTTAGACGCACACTCACATTGACGATGTCGGAGTTCACAAGTAGTTTTAGGGTTGAAGTTTTACTATCTTGTCACGAAACTTCAAACTCTAAAGACTGCTGCTCTACTAGCTAGTCTACTAGCTAGTAGTAGTAGCTAGCTAGAGTAGTACAGTAGTAGGTTACAGTAATGCAAAGGCGAGGCACACCAACAGTTTCCTTCCTTGTGACATTTTCCCTTGAGGCACATTCAGCATTCAGTACTCTACATCACAGCAACAAGGCATCCCGTGCAAGGCACGTTTTCTACTGCAGCAAACTGCACAAAATTCCATCTGGCTACGCTGCAATCCAATAATACACGATACATTGTTAACCATGGCCTATAGTAGCTACCAAAGCTACCAGAGCTCTGCCTCCAAAAGTCGACGAAGAGAGTACGAGAACGTGAGTGTCAGCAGCAACGCCTATTCCTCCAACAATAGGCGAATGCAATCCATGGAGGTTTTGAGTGGGAGCGAATATGGAAACGAATTCGAACTACCAGGAAGCGGAAGCGCCGGCGGTAAAAGTATGGTATTGAATAGATGGTCTATCTATGCAGGGATAGCCTTTTTGTTTTTCATCGTTTTGGTTGCCCCGCACAATGACGACACACCTGCTACGACTGCCACCACTGACAAGAATGATACCAATTCGAAGAAAAATGGAATGGCTTCCATGCCCAATAATACCAGTGGAATGACTACTACTACTACTGCTACTACTACTTCAAACAATGCCAAGAGTAGTACCCACTCATCGAATGACATCAATAGCGTTCATCCAATCCACCCGTTATTTGTCGACAAATGCAATCTTCCACCAACGGTCTGTCAAGATTCTCATAATTTCACGTATCTCGATCGATCCGATTTTTGTTTAACCGAGGTATGTACAATCAAGTAGTTTTGGCCTTTTCTCGCTCTATTTTCGAGCCAGTTCCTTGCTAAAAAAATTCTGCCTCTTGTTTTCATCACCTTTTTTCATCCTTTCGAAAATAAAAAGCCACTGATCGATGTCGCTTGCAAGTGCTTAAATCCAACTAAGCCAGCTATTCCTTTGTATGGATACGAAACGGACCGAGGGATTGGGTGGAATGGAACGGTCGAAATGAACCTCGAACTGTTGAATCAATCCTTGTTGGCACTCAACCCTTCCAAAAACAACAGCATTGAACAGGACGAACATTTTTTGGATGTGGTCTTTCTGGGCGATTCCATCACGGAACATTGGAATGGTAGAGATATGGGCGTCTTTCGTGAAAAGGACTACAATGTGTCACTTGTCTTTCAAAAATTCTTTCAAAAGAAGAATGGAAGTAGTGTTGAGGGCTTGGCATTGGGTGTTGCGGGAGATCGGGTAAGTTTAGCGACAAAGAAGCGCTGCAAGCACTGTCCAAAAAATTGCGAAAGCTCATTCCATTAACGTTGCGTTTGCCTTTTGTGCTACAGTGTCAAAATCTTTTGTGGAGACTGCAACATGGAGAAATGCCACCAGCGCTGAAACCCAAAGTTTGGTGGGTATTGATAGGAACAAACGATTTGGGCTCTGACTCCTGCAGTGGTGATTCGATCGTGGTTGGAAACATTCGGATCATAGAAGAAATTCGCCGTCAAAATCCTAATACTCCTATTGTCATCAATTCTGTCTTGCCACGTGCCAGAGAAGAGCTCTTGCACCATAATCGCATGTGGAGTATTTTGAGTCAAGTCAACGAGCGTTTAGCGTGCTATGCCAACACTCAAGCCAACATTACCTTTTTCAATGCAACATCATTTTTTATCTACGAAGATATGACAAACGAAAAGGAGTATGGGGCGGGGTTTTACATTAATGAAACCCTCCTGCATGATTACCTCCATCCGTCCAGTGAAGGAGCAATGGTGTGGGGAAAACATATTGTTGAGAAAGTCCTAAACCTTACCGAATCAATATTGCATCGGCCTTAAAAAGTGGAAGAGAGTCCATTCGATTTTGTAGCGTCCTGCGTGTTCAACAGCTTACGAGAAAAACTCTCCCCGCCGTCCACTCGTTCAAATGAAGATGCCTACACTCCTCTTCATGACTTCAGTTATTGGGCCATATGATAGTAACGGCTGATTTGACCAAAACTTGAAGATAGCCTTCGCCCCCATTAATATGGTACAATCCAAAGCATTGCAGGGCTTGCCACCTACCCGGGAGTCAAACCCCCCCTGGAGTTAGCTTCTGAGCTCTGCCAGTACCACCAAGGCCGAGGCAAGCTGCCGGGTCTGGCTATGTTGCTTAGCGGTGGATTCTCATCTTTAATTTTATGATTAGTACGGGGTATGCAAATTGAACTGAAGAAGGCAAGTACTAGTATTTTCAATTGGCGTTTGATGGATCAGTAATCAGTAAAGCTATCTAAAAACAAAGAACAATGAAGAGAACGCGAGCAGAAGCCAAAAGTGTGGTAAACTTCCATCCAACCTTGACTCTAGTGGACCTCGGGAGGATTGAATTTTATAGAATTTCTCAATTTTTCCGTTTTGCTTCTGAAAGGGTGCGCACCCAGCTTCAAATAATATTATTAGAAACCAAACACTTCACAAAGAAAAAAGAGTCTGAAAAATTGCAACATGGCTGCAACAACTACTCAGAAATCGTTGATGGACTTAAAAACAGATATCAAGATTGACTTGGTCGATGGCTGCAAAGCCGCCTTGGACTTGCTTGCAGAGCAACTGGAAACTGGGAATTGCTACAGGATTGTTCGTGTAGAGCTCGGGTATTTCCACATTGACCAACGCGGGCCTACATTTTTTGATGAGTTGTATGTTGATACCGAAAGCGCAAGCAGATTATCTGAGGATGAGGTCACGCTTCTTTTCCAAGGCATTGTGTGCTGCCTTCCCAATCTGAAAACGCTTGTGATTATGTCCTATTTTCGCAATGAGGCCATGTCTTTACCAGTTGCAGCATTGGAAATTCTTTTTCGACGGGCCAATCACCTGCAAATATTGTTATTGCATCAGGTAAACCTGGAAGGAAGTGCTGAAGAGTGTCGCATCATGGCAGCATCTCTAGCTCGGCACGCCTCGTTGAAACGAGTGAACATTCACTGTGACGAATCGTCTACGACAGCAACATCAAGAGCGCTCAACTTGGATCCTTTGGTTTGTGCATTGGCAGGTCTTTCTACCGTGGATTATTTATCCCTGGATCATGTCAACATTACCGAAGCCTCGATTCACTCACTGGCTGGATCTCAAAGTTTGAGGGATGTTTCACTTTACAACATGCCCCAGATTCGACCATGGTTGCCTATTTTGATAGATTCCTTGAGCAGAAAGGATCATCGATTGAAGTGGAATATACGTGGTTTTAGAATACGATCATGTGGCTTGCAAGATAATGAAGGCTACTTGATGGCCAAGATGCTCATGAAGAATACTTCTTTAAGGAATGTAGTGTTCTACATAGACTCTTCCTGGAACGATTACGGATCGTCTCTGGCAGAGGCACTTGCCAAAAATACGACCCTACAACGACTCGAATTCGGCATTGGAGGTAATACTATATCGAGTGCTGGTATGACATCAGACATGGACCGAGAAAATGTGACGACAAAGCACGGACTTGCTGCTAGCCAGATTGCAAGTGCTCTCGCCGTCCACCCATATTCGTCTTTGCAACATTTGTCACTATCGCTAACCGATGCAAACGACAATGAGATTTACGACACGTACACACAGCCAATGGAGGACATGTTGGAAACCAATTACGTTTTAGAGAGCTTGCTCCTGCAGGGATCCAAAAACAAATGTATCCCTTCATTGAGCCCGAGAGCAATTTTTTTACTGAGCTTGAACCATCCATCAAAGCTTGGACGAAGTCAACTATTTCAGGATGTGATGCGGTACGAAGCCAAAATGAAATGCAAGGCAGGCGATACCAAAGAAGAACACTCATGTGATAAAAATGTGTTAGATCCCTGGGTCGATGCTGTCATCCGAAGCAACGACCAAGAGGACCTACTCTACTACATACTGAGAACAAATCCGCAAATGATCACTTCTTCGTTTCGAAACTAGTGATAATAAAAGCATGTTGAATGATGAATAATCAGGCAGCAACAGTGTCCCTATTAGCTTAGAACTGGTTGGCTCGCTACACCAGGAATAAGAAAGGAGTCTCACATTGGTTCAAATTGTATTCGGCACCAGATATGATTGTATTTTGAAACAAGTCGGAACTACGGGGTAGCTGCCATCGCGATCGTGCGCATGAATTTTGGCAAGACTGCTTCATGCATGAAACCAACCAGCTAGACTACCACTTCTTACTTCTTAGTATGGTAGCAGAGGAAATAATTATTATTATTCTAAAAAACTTGGTTCTGAGCAAGATTTGTCATCCGTTCCTACCCCCTTCAGTCACTAAGGAGACGTCATTCATTTCAAGAGTCATCGAGGAGTCATCGACCTGCACAGGCCTCAAGACTCGATCTTGCACAAGAGCGGATTTGCTTGTGAAGTTGCTCTCCTGCTACAATCGTTGGCTAGTAGACTACTAAAATAGAAGAAAGTGTGCTGGGCATCGTACATCGTACCAACAGGAGAGTACGATACAACTCACAACACACACACACACATCACCAACTCGACACACGACACACAAAATAAATATCCAAGATCTGGATTGGATGATCTCCTCCCGTCTCGTTCTTGTTATTAATTTCTCTCTCCTTTCTAAGATTTTGTCAGTTCTCGTAACCTATTGAGAAACATTTTTGCTTCCGCCAACCTCCAATCTCCAATAGTACATAGTACTATCCTAAAAAGTATGGGAAAGGACGGCGCCAAGAGCCATACCTATGTCTACGTAACTTCCAAGGATTATGCCTGGATACCAGCCACTCTTTTGGACGCGGACAGCGGAAAGGCTCACGTGGAAATCCCGCAGTATGCCGATGAACAATCCATCATTTGCGATGGAGGTGCCACTGCTAAGACGACCAAGAAAGAATGGGTTGTGTTGAAAGACTACCCCAACAGCAATTTGCCCTTGCAAAATGTTACGGCCAAGGGAGATTTGATTGAATATCCGGACATGGTCGACATTCCGTTTCTGCACGAGGTAGGTTGTCATATCTTATGCTTATGCTGTTTGTTCGTGCCGTTTCCTTTGTGATGTTAATATCACAAAGGTTCATTGCTAAATTAGCTAACTCTTTATTTATCGAATCATCAAATTGGCAGGCTGGTATTCTCTACAATCTGAAATTGCGCCACAAACAGGGACATCCTTACACCAGAACTGGCGATATCATCATTGCAATCAATCCCTTCCAATGGTTCACAGATCTCTATACGGAGAAAAAGCAGTCCTTGTACTCAAATCGCCTCGTATGGGAAGCACCTGGAGACATGGACCCGCGAAGCAGCCTAGCACCTCATGTGTACGAAGTTTCCTCTCTCACCTACAAGGGATTGGCCTTTGACAAGGAAGACCAGAGTATTCTCGTTTCCGGCGAGTCTGGTGCAGGAAAGACGGAAACGGTCAAGATTTGCATGAACCACATTGCCAACGTGCAAAAGGGACGAAGTTCGGGTAGCTCTGGAGATGCCGTTGACCCTGTGGTCCAACGGGTCTTGGATTCGAATCCACTATTGGAAGCGTTCGGTAATGCCAAGACAACTAGGAATGACAATTCTAGTAGATTTGGAAAGTATACCCAACTTCAATTCGACAAATCGAATTCTATCATGGGTAGCCTTGACAGGACCAAGACGTCCTGCAGGCTCGCAGGATCCAAGTGTGAGGCCTACCTACTGGAGAAGAATCGGGTAACCGGACACGAAGGTACAGAGAGAACTTATCATATCTTTTATCAAATTCTTGCGGCTCCTGATAGCGTCAAAGGAAAAATCTGGGAGAATTTGAAAGGTACTAATTTTAACAGTTTCAAATATGTTGGCGACACAAAAACAACCAAGATCGAAGGCAAGACGGACGCACAGCATTTTGAAAAGACGCGCGAAACCCTTGATCTGATCGATCTCGGCGGCGAGAAATACATGATGCTGACGCGTGCTATTCTTGTAGTGATGCAGACCGGTAATTTAACCTTTGGGGCGCTGGATGGAGACACGGACAAATCACAGTGCACGTCCAAGAACGCACTAAAGGAGCTTGCCGAATTAATGGGAGTCCCTGACAATGCCTTGAATCAGGCCTTCACCGAACGGACAATGAAAACCCGCGGAGAAGTTTACAAAGTGCCACAGGATGCTGCTACAGCAAAAGATTCTGCAGATGCTTTCGCCAAGGAAGTGTATGGTAAAGTCTTTCTGTGGTTGGTCAATGGCATCAACGAAGCTACGCAAGCCGAGAAACATTCCGAGGAGACGGACTTTGGTATTATTGGGCTGCTGGATATCTTTGGATTCGAATCATTTGTTGTAAACCGTTTTGAGCAACTTTGTATTAATTACGCCAACGAGAAATTACAGCAAAAGTTTACGGAAGACATCTTCCGAAGCGTCCAAGCAGAATATATTGAAGAAGGTATTGCCTTGGCGGAGATCACATTCGACGACAATACGGATGTTCTAGATCTTATTGAAGGCCGAACAGGTCTCTGCGCGCTCCTGAACGAAGAATGTGTAAGACCAAAGGGAAGCGACGAAGCTTTCGTGAACAAAGCATTGACACAAAACAAAACGTCTCCTTGCATTGTTGTCAATCATATGGATCGAATGAGTTTCGGCATTCACCACTATGCCGGAAAAGTCATGTATAATGCTGAATTCTTTGTTGTCAGGAATCAAGACACACTTCCAACAGATGTCGAGGAAGTCATGGTCAAGTCGTCAAACCCCATTATTGCTCAAGTCGTCGAAGAGGATGTAGTGCCGGCCAAGAGCAAACCTGGTCGTCAAAAAAGTAATATTGTCGGAACGACTATTTGGACGAAATACAAGACTCAACTGACAACCTTGATGACAGATTTGCGCAAGACGCGAAGCCGTTACATTCGTTGTATTAAACCAAACAAAGCAAAGAAACCTGTTATAATGGAACACATTGGGACTGTGGAACAACTTCGGTGTGCTGGCGTCGTGGCAGCAGTGACAATCACACGTTCCGCTTTCCCCAATCGATTGGAACATGCACAGGCGTACCGTCGCTTCTTGCCCTTGAAAGGTTCCGGAGGGACCGCCGCCAAGAACGACATTAAAGCTCAGTTGGAGGAGTTGATGAATTCAGCGTTAAAGAGCCTCGAGGAGAAGGAGAATGATAAGTTGAAAAAAGCATACGTCATCGGCAACTCCAAGATATACTTTCGAGCTGGTGCTATGGAATACCTCGAAGCGGAGCGTCTGAAGGGTGCCGAGAAATGGGCGATCGTGATGCAGCGAGTTGTGAGAGGATACAACGTACGCAAGCACATGACCGGCATAAATTCTTACAAGATGCAGAGCAAGACACCGAGTGCAATCATCATTCAATGCTGGACTCGCCGTTTGGCAGCCAAACGAAGGCTTGATAGGCTGAAGAAGAAGCATAAGGAGAAGAAGAAGAAGGCCAAGAAACGTGTTCGAGCAGCCATGAAGATACAAGCTTGCGCTCGAGGCTACCTTGTCCGACCCAAGTTTAAGAAGAAGCTGAAGTTGATGAAGGAGCGCGAACGCCTCAAGAAGCTGGCTAACGATCTAGAAGAGAAGGTACGGGAGGCTGAGATGAAACGGTTGCAAAACGTAGAGGCTGCCCGAGAAGCCGCTGAAAAGGAGATTGAAGATTATAAAGAATCGGTCCGTGAAGAGCTAAGAAGTGACAAAGAAAAACAAAAGAAGTATGCGCAGCAGCAGACGTTGATTGATGAAAGCAGTAATATCATAGAATTTTTGAGACGCGAGAATGACAAGCTCAAGAAACAATCCGACAAATTTCGAAAGGACTTCAGGGAACTCAAAGAGAATAATAAACGCTTGCAAGAAGAAAACGACGCTGCGACTTCTTCCTTTACAGCTTTAAATGATCACGCCAAACAGTTGAATGTTAAGAACTCGAAGCTAATCAACAACGTCCAGGAATATAAAAAAAAGTTGGAGGGATTGAAAGATTCTCTGAAGGAGAAACAGTCGTATTACATTGCGGAAGCTGAGTCTCGACTTGCTGCTCAAAAGCGAATGGCTGCCATTGTCGGAACGATCCAGGACAAGTGTCGTGATCCACAATTGATTGAAGATGCCGTGATTATGGCCTTGGAATGTGAAGCGGAAGCCAAGAGTGAACGTGCAGCTCTCGATGCTCAAGACGGAAAAGGTCCTGCGGCACAGACGTCCTCCTCCAAAGGCTTCAACGACGACAACGATGACTCCTCCAATTACGACGATGTGTCATCCGACGATGACTCCGAGGCGAATTAGAACAAGTATTTTTGAAATAAGTAAAGATTGAATAGGTCATCTTTAAATGCATTGTATAGGATTATATACAGGTTAGCAGCAGTGCTATTTAAAAATACAGTTTCTGGTTTTCGTTCCGCGTTTGGCTGCTACTTGTGGACTTGGCCGGCGAGTTGACTCCAGAACACATCCATGGCATCATCCTCATGAAGAGGATCGGCGAGAAGCTCTCGCCAACGCCCGGGCTTGATCAGGTAGTAGTCGTCATGACCAGGTGGTGGCTTCCGTGGTGTAAGAGGTGGGTGCGACGGTATTTGGAAACTATTCACCCACTCACTCTCTTCTTTTGTTGTTGGAATTCTAAATCTTTTCGAATAATAAGGAACGTCTCTGTCTGCTTTCGCCATCATTTCGTCGTTCAGCTGTTTGTACTCAGTATGCAAGGCCACCAACTGTTCCTCAAAGCTGTTCGTGTATTCAACAGGACCATCATCTACACCGGACACCTTTCTGCCAAAAACATCTTTTATAACAGCAATGGAACCTTCGTCAATGGAACAAGCCCCTTCGATCTCGTATCCAACAGGAACATCATCGACGCCAAAAGATTTCTTCCCGCCTACTCCATCTTGCTTAACTACAGTAGGGATCGAATATGCCCCATCAACACGTGGGTCCCAGTGAACGTGGTACTTGATATCATTCGTCAAGCTTTTGGGGACAAACGCACAAGTTGAGGCCGGGTCTCGGTTGCTGTTACGACCAGGAGGAATGCCAGGCAAAAGGAATTCTGTTCCGTCCTTGCAGATCATTCGACCCATAATGCTGCGCTCGGGCATATAAGCCCTACTACAGCGCAGGCCCAGCAGTAGACATAGCTGGCGAGGAAATGATTTCAACCTTTTAGAAAGTGCCTTCGTCATGACTGATGTTCTTTCGCATCGAAAAATGAACTGTCTGTTGTATGTATGTTTGTTGTATGGTCGTTTTTGAAAGCAAACGTAATGTGTGCGGCGTGCGGCTCACTGGGACTTTTCGGCAAAATAAGAGCAGAATTAGACAGCTTTAGATGATGAAGCATCGAATAGCCTTGTTAAGCACTGATGAAGAGATCGCTGGGGGTTCTGCTTCTGGATGACTTTTCTCTGCTTCTTGCTGCGTGCGACATGTTGCGAACATCGAACATTCACTCTTGGTAAAACAAAGGAATAAATCCATTACTAAACATTGAACTTCGAAGAACCCGTGATTGGGTTGGTGGACTTCATCACCACTATCGCCGGCACACCCCAAGGTCCTTAAATACCATGCCCTAACCCTAATTCAATTTATTAAGACAGTTTCAGCTGGTGGGGATGGGTGTTGGTCGGCGAAAGTGGTGAAGTGGCTGGTGTCAAAAAATTTAAAATCCAATCAAAAACTGCGCCGATAGATGATATTCAACAAACGATGCAGAGACCGGCAGAGACAACAACAGCTGAGGTAATACTAGACTAATTAGAGAAGCCCTTATATTTAGGCTTCCATGATCATGACATGGCTCGAGTGGCTGGAACCTCTCTTCCGCGACAAACTTATCGCAGATGAGAGAATACCCATACATACCTTTGCCCTTCCTGGTGTGGAAGGAGTCTTTGGACTGTTTCCTCCTGCTTGGGAACCAATCAAGCAACTGCTACTCGTAAGCCAACATCAATTGTTGCTCTTGCTTCACTAATGTTTTGGTTGACGTGTCATCTTCTTACTATTTTTTCTTTGCATTTGGTACCGGAAAAGCTCATCACATTGTGCCAAGTGTTTCAAGTCTTATTTGCTGCCATTGTCTACCAATCGATAATTCCCAATAGAGGTACCATGGAAGCCTATTGCCTTGGATGGGGTTTTATAATACCTTTGGTGCTCTGGCTACCCTTTCAAATGCTCGAAGACTGGGATATTCAGAACCTCAGTCTGAAGATGGCAGTGACAAACTTGCCAATGATTGTCGTTTTTCGAACTGTTGAGGCAATGTACGATACGTCACCACCGGTCGTAGAGTCGTCCATGCTGAACTATATTACCTATTATACGGCAACCACTCATTTTGTGTGGGATTCAGAAAGAAAGACCCGTCTCAAAGTGAACAGACTAACGCTGTGGAAAACCTTCATCCGAGTCATGTACTACTACCATTTGCTCTCGCTTTCTCTGTCTTTCATGAAATACTTCGACTTTGCTCCCTTTGAAACGCCTGTAGTCCTTGATGAGTTTCATCTGAATCTAGATATCTTTCACCCAGCGCACATTGCCAACATGTATCTGCTAGCTGGTAAGTATATTATGATGTATTCGATTTGCTCTGCTGGACAAGTTCTTTTCTGAAGTTTATTTTTTATTTTCTTTCGTTGCGAAATCTACATTGCCGCTCAAAGTCCACACATACTTCCATCTTCTAGTGGGATTCGAAATGACGAGCTACGGAGAAAATCTCAAAGGCTACATAACCAGGCCGATCTTTCTCAATCCACTGTGGAGCTCGACCTCGCCGACAGATTTCTGGGGACGGAAGTGGAATCTAATGATTTCTAATGTACTGAAATACGGATGCTTTTTGCCGTCACGAAAATTCGTGTCCACCAAAGGTGCCATTCTCCTTTCTTTTTTGATGAGCGGGTTGATCCACGACTACGTTTGGGCAGCCATATTCTACCATCACTACGACAAACGCGACCCAGAGACAGGCGTTTGTCAGCACTGTTTTGCTCCTACAACGCTAAAGCTTACAGCGTTCTTTCTATGGAATGGAGTGGTGATGCTTCTAGAGAAACCTCTGGGGAAATTGTTTCCCTTTGCTTGGATATCCGAGAACATGCCTGCGCCTATCATTTCAACAATGGTACTCATGACGGCACTACCAGTGTCACATTGGTACACTGGAGATTGGGTTGTGGGAGGATATTTTAGTGATTTTGCCATAGCTCTGTGGCACATCAAGAAGTTGCCACAATAGGTACTTCAGCGACGAAGCTACAATACCTCGCTTGTTGTTGCTACCAATAAAACTGTTATTGACTCCGGCTTTCACTTGGGTACTCCGAGGGAATAGATTTTAAAACCTTCACACTAAAACTGAAGGAATATGGATTAAGAATCTGGGAAGTGCAGTCACGGAGATGAGTGCAATAATACAGTAGTATGGTTGCACGATCTAAAATCTTTACTACTAGCCACAGTAGTAGTAATAGTACTACTAGTAGTAGTAGTCTACTCGGGTAGGTCTAGTAGCTAGTAGCTAGCAAAAGTAGTAAGAGTGGTAGTCTAGTACTTGTAGTTAAACACGAAGTCCTACCGTACTTTGGTCAAATTTTGTCTGCTCGTCAAAATCTTCGAGGATTTTTTTTTACTAACTACAGTACACAATAATAACCCATAGCATTGCTCGTCATCTTGTGAATATTATCATTACAGTATATTTTATCTATCCCTCATTAGTTTTGTGAATAGAAGAAACGCAGGCATCTATTTTACCTCGCTTACATTTCCCAATTTAGACCAAAGAGCGTCTTTGTACAAAGCTTACAACTTTCAAACTCTTTCTTCAGCAGTATCAAGAATGGAGATATTACGTCGTTTCATACTATTTGACACGTTCCGCGAGAAACTGGTAGAGGATCCTAGAATTCCGTTTTATTTCTTCTCCATCCCTGGACTGGATGGCAGCTGGGGTCTATTTGTTCCGATGTACGCTCACTGGCGGCAAATTATTTCTGTATGTTACTTGTTGATTTTCCCAGCACCACACATCACACCACTTCAAATGTTTTCCAAAGAGAGTTCTCACACAAGAGCTCTTTCGCACGAACTCTGCTGTTCCTTCATTTTCCGTATCCCTTTAGCTCGCAGTTATAGCCGCATTTCTACAGATGCTTTGTGCGATCTTAAACTACCAATTCATTGTCACGAAACGAGGGTCCGGTGTTTCCTATTTCTTTGGTTGGGCTGTCATGATTCCACTCAGCTGTTGGATTCCCTTTCACATCATTGAATTCTACAATCTACAAAATTCCAGCCTCAAAACAATTTCTTCCATTGTTCCTATTAGTGTCGTGTTCAGAACATTGGAAGCCATGTACAATACCCCGCCTCCGCAAGTTGAAAATTCGCTAATGCACTACATGATTTACTATACGGCTGGTTCACATCACATTTGGGACAAGAAAACCAACACCTATGCCCCACCATCTCTTCAACACATGGCATTGACAAGTTTCAAATTGATCTATTATTTTTTCGCCGTTTGTCTTTCGTTGTCATTTCTCCTGCACTACAATTTCATACCATTCCCACAATCTCCTGTTCAGCTGGAAGACTTCCACTTTGGTCTGGAGATGTTGAACCCATATCACCTTGCTAATGGATACTGCTTTGCTGGTAAGTTTTGAAGATTGAATGCAACGTACTACTATAAAATTTGTATCTCTCAAAGCATTTGTTATTCATATTGTAACGATCCATCCTCTCAACAACACTCAACAAATTAACTACGCGTACGCAACAAATAGTTCATACGTACTTTCATTTGCGACTGTTTTTCAACATTTTGACGTTTGGAGAAAATTTGAAAGGATTCACAACACGAGAGCCATTTCGGGATCCACTGTGGTCATCTACATCTCCCACAGACTTTTGGAATCGACGATGGAACACTGTCGTACACGATATTCTCAAAGGAGGAGCCTTTTTGCCGGCCCGCCGGTACTTTTCCTCCACTGTTTCTTTGGTGATTGTTTTTATCTCGTCGGGTCTGCTACACGAGTATACCTGGTCGGTTACGTTTTATCATGATTGGAAATCTCGAGATGAAGCGACGGGCATCTGCAGTCACTGTTACAGCCATACAATGCTTAAGTTGACCTTGTTTTTCATGTGGAATGGGGCTATCATGTTACTGGAACGGCCAATGAGAAATTTTCCGCCGTTCAGCTGGATTGGCAAATTGCCCGTCCCCATCATTTCAACGTTGGTGCTCGCTACAGCTTTGCCAGTATCTCATTGGTTCGTGGGTGATTGGATTGTAGGTGGATTCTTCAAGGACTGGGCGCCAGCATTCCTTTTGATAAAGAAGCTGTAGTTGAATAGCAGGGTGAGCAAGGCAAGATTTCGTGCAATCATTCGGGACAAATGTCTCTTACGTACACTGCCTAATTGACACCACCAATATCGATGAAAATCGGCACAAACGAAGTTCTTCGAAAGAGATCAATGAGCGCTCAGCAGATGGATTATCCGAACTTTTGCTCGCCAATGGTGTCAGGTTGCCACGAGGAACAATGGAGCTAATGTCTAACTCTGACGGAAGGAAGAACAAAACCGACCTCAAAATAATGCTTTTTTAACGTATTGTGCTTTAGTTTCGAGTACTAGTAGATGTTACAAAGTTTTTCAATTTTTATTGCCTTCCATCTTATGAATGTGTGTGAACTTGCGAAAAGACATGTGCACCTTACATGGCAAAGTAGGCAAGGGCCGGGAAGGCAGCGAACACCAAGTTCATGGCCACGCTGGACATGGCTCCAGATGTATCTTCCAAGCCGTCCTTGGAAATTTGAACATCAGGGTTGCTGCATGTAGGGCGAGCATCTCCTTGGTAGTATTGGCTTCCAAAGCTACTTCCATTACGGATACGCTTTTCGTGTTCAGCTGCCATCAGTCCAACGCCTTTACACATCTTCTCACCCTCGACAACGGCCGCCTCGAAGTGGAATCCAGCCCACAAACGGCTCTGCGAGCATTCGTGCAGCAACGTTTTCAAGTCAGGAATGGTAAAATCGCTGTCGCAACCCTTGGAGGCCAACAAAGGAGGGTCCTGTGTGGGGTCACAGCCGAAACCAGTTCCATTGCCAGCGGCACCGAACGTAATGTATGTTACATTATCTCCATAGTAATTGCTGGTGAAGGCATCGGTGAATTCCGTGTATCCTGTGCAGATACACGAGGAACCAGAGGGGTACTCGGAATGAGGCATGACGCGAAGGAAGGCTTCAAAGTCACGAGCGGCGATATCAACGGGACCATCCACAGACTTGTCGCCACCAAAGGTGTTCAACACATCGCTTCCCCAGCGTTTGATGATAGTTGTGGGGCGAACCAAATCGTGAAGCACCTTTGCACGCCACGCCATTAGTGTCGCTTCGTACTCAGCATTGGACATACCGTCAATGTAAAGAATCTCCTCTTCAAAAGAATAATCCTTGGCGAACTGCTGTTTTACATGATTTTCAATATTATTGATCACCAAAAGTTTGTTATCGAAGTAAGCAATCTTTTGTTTCTTGACAGGATCCGAAGACGTTTCCTTGAGGCGCTCGATAACCTTGAGGGACTCCTCATAGTAATCGTACTGGGGATCGGGACACGTAGGAAAGTCATCGACAGAGTCGTAGAGCTTGGTCTTGGCCTTGAATCCAATGTGAGGAGTAACGTGCTCCTGAGCTGAGAAGTAACCGTTTCCATCCGAGTCAGAGAGAGGTTGCCAGTACTTGTCCTTCTCTTCAACAACATACTTTTCAGTATCGTTGAGAGGTTTTCCGTCCGGGTAATTCTTGGGGAAATAACCGTACGTATCCTTGTAGCGGCGGCAGCTGCCAGTGCATGGGACTTCTTCTCCAGTCTGGACATCGTAGTTCTTGTCGCCCAATGCGTTCCATCCGTCATCAGTGGCATACAAAAGGATCTCCGTGGCCACAATTTGACCCACCGTAAAGGGATGGTAATCATTATCTACTAACAATTGCTCTAGAGACTCAGGGCTTCCACTTTGGGCAGACAACAAAGCGAGACCAATTCCGTCGTTTCGCTTCTGAATACCCTCCAATCCCCACTTCTCAAAGAAGGGATCAAAAAATCCTGGCCTGTCAACTTCGTCAGAGATAAGTGCATGACACTGGGCAATACACAACATTCGACTGAACGAGTTGTGGTATTCCTTGGGGACTGAGACAATGGGTCGTTCTAAAGTGATTGAGTTCAGCATGGTATCGTCGTGGTAGGCAACACAGTTGGTCTGACAGATGGATGAGAGAGAAGCCGCATGGATAACCACGGGAGTCTCGATGGACTTGTCCATCATGTAGGACCCAGAGTATTCGTGCATGGCATAACGGGCTGCAAAAGGATCGGGCATGTTGGGCGGATAAAGACAGGCCACATCGTAGCCAGCGGCCATGGCGGGAAGAGCAGCAGCAAGAATGGTAGAAGAGGAAAACTTCATCTTTGAAAATTATACACAAAAGAATTCAACAATTTTTAATTGCCTCTATAATTTTTGAGAAATAATAGGAAAAGTTGTCGACGCGATCAATGAAAAGATCCAATGATTCTTGGTATCTGCAGGCCGCTTCTTGAATAATGAGTCTGATAGGGAAATTTCAAAGAAAAGACGTAAATTCAAAAGTTGAAGTGATCATTAAAAAAATTGAACCCGTGAGATATCAGTAAGAGAAGGGGAAAATTTGGCGCACGCATCCAATGAGGGTTATATGCAATAAATCTATTTTGTCACATCTTGTAAATGCAAATAATGATCTAACAAATTGCTTACAAGAATCGGTGTCTCCACACGTTCGATGAGGGCTTCTCATCGTATATTCGACAGTAAAAGAGTAGGATTGCGAAGTTTTGCAAATTTCAACTAGTATTATATTTATTTTTAATTGTAGTCGGAAAATAGATGAAGGGCTTCTTGAAAGCGACCATTTTTGCTACGTGATCCTGGGAGTATTACAACATATTTTAATATTGGTTTTTATTCCACAGTGGGACCAGATGGCGAGATGCGTTCTTCAGTGTGTCTCCCGGTCGCTACATCGCTACATACGGAAATACTCGCTTCTGTTCCTGTGACTGGCTTCTGAGCTCACAATTTCTAGGACACGTCTGCTCCCACCGACCCCACTCCCCGCAGTCCCTATTATCAGTGTGTTCATCGGTTCATCAAATAGGAGCATTACTGTCTGCTAGCACTACTGTACTTTGCGAGAACGGCAGAAGAAGGGCTCTTCAGAGACATCCAAAGGTGCGATCAAGTTGTAGATTTTCTTTCATAGCCGCCTTGCTAAGAATCAAACCAAAATGGGCGATTGCTTTGAAAGCTTGTTTTCACAGAATGGAGACCCATCGATAGCAGGTGTAATTTCTACTGTAAAAATAAGAAAATCATTACGTGGCAATGCAAGTAGAAAATAATAGCCTTATGCCTCATCTGGCAGATTTTGATGCGGCGTTGTATCTAGTAGTAGTTGATTGGTTTGACTCCACGAAACGCTTCTCCGACAAAAGATGATGCTCTCTGTTGCTTTACTGCTCCTTTTTCTTCGCGTCGCCTCCTTCCTTGGTGGCTCGGACGGTGAATCCATACTTGGACAAGAAGAACTGCAAGAATAGAATGAAATAACTTCCGTACATGAGCAACGAGGCAACATTGCTACTGGGCTTGGACCAGCAGGCATCTTTTTGTTGAATTTGTGTCGCAAATGCCAAGACCGACAAAAAGGTTCCCGCAAACATTTGAGCAATCTGAAGTCCTGTAATCCACTAATAATTTTTCGTGGGAGAAAAAGTGAATTGTCGATCGAGCCAAAGAGGTGCAAAGGAAAATTAAATTTGGTCAGGAACTCGTCTTCTTCACAATAATATTCAACCTTTATTCCGTTCAGTACAAGAAAGTTTTATTGAATGTACGTACCTGAGGATTAAACCACTTAGGCTTGGCTCGGATGGCCATCAAAAAGTAATAAAAGTACATGATGGAGTGGACTCCGTAGTTCATGGTTCCAAAAAAGAGACCCGTTGGCGCCTTGGAAACAAAGGAGTGCCAGCAACACAGCAAGACAGAAATGTGATGGTACCAATGCAAAAACATGAGCTTTTTCTTGTGAATGACAATGAAAAAGGTATCTCCAAATTCGGGGATCTTGCTCAACACAAAGAGCATGCACCACAATCCTGTGGTACTACTGCCAATCATCGATTCCGGATCCAAGCAGAGCTGTCCCCAGAGTCCATAGTGGTATAGATTGTGCATTAGTTGGGGCAGCATGCGACAAAATCCAATTGTCGAAAAGGTGCTCAAGCCGAGGTTCCACAAGGCGAGAGAGTTGCGCCAGCTCCACGCTTCCCGATTTTCGAAATATTTTCGACCGGTATAGATACTAGCGCCGTAAATGCAGCACATCATGGGAGGGAACCAGACATAATTGTCACGCATCCACGTGTAAAGGGGCATAAAGTCAGTATATTCCCATCCCATGTACGTCTTGCCCATGGTAGGATAAAGGCAAGAAATCTCTTCGTAAGGAACTCCAAAAACAGTGTGCCGCAGACAGGCTCCCGAAGGATCCGTGGGTTTCCATTCGTTCTCCATTCTTAAAAAGTGTTGCTTTGCCTAAAAATTGTGGGATTGCTGGAGTGGGTACTGGTATTGCTGAGAGTGCTGGGTTTGCTCTTGTGTGCTCGGTGCTAATATTATTGCTTTTTCCTGGCAGCAAACGTGGCAAAAAAATTACACTAATTTGAAACAATGCCATGGACCCCCTCATGTTTGAATCAAACGAAGCGCGAGCCAACTCACTGATTGGCTTTGTTAGAGTTACGGCTAACACAAAAAAGTACCTCAAAAATAGAGAAATCTTTTTTTTTGAGTTTTTTCTTTTTCAAAATCTGCTTCATCGGCAACGGCGGATTCTTGGAAAAGTCAGCAAAAAAAATTAATAATAACGAATGGCAAAAACTAAGGCCACCTGTGTTTGAGTGAAGAATGTCTGGAAAACTTTGCATGCAAGAAGTTTCTCATCAAGTGGATGTTTTTTGTGTGGCTGCGAATACGCGAATACGTCCTGTTGGCTCTGAATATCGACAATCGACATATCGACTGCCAGGAATATTCCGAGTCGTTTAATTGTGATTACCCGGTCACAAAAAGTATTATGGTTGAGACCGCCTCGGGATAGCAATATTGGAGTCCATCGAGACGAGCCGTCGTTTAACGAGAGCATCTATCGAAGACCTTCTCGCACCTACTACGACCTACGACAAACACCCGTAAAGAATTGGTCAAACTCTGGCAACGGCAAAAGTTTGTGGATCAGCATGTGTAGCCTAATCGCTACTAGTAAGAACTAATTGATGACTTTCACAGCATTGCCACACGTATTTTTTTTGCGAATTGATCTAATTAGCTACCGTGGGGATACCCCCGAAGCGCAAACTTTTTTGTCGTTCGATTTTTGGTACAGCATGTAACTTTTTTTTTACAGGATAGGCATGACTGGCTTTACCACATGACTTGTTTTGGTCTTCACAACTTCATCGATGATTCCATATTCAACAGCTTCCTCTGGAGTCATGAAGAAATCCCTGTCACAGTCTGCTTCCACTTTATCCTTTGGTTGGTCACAGTATTCAGCAATGTAGGTATTCAAAACCTCACGAATAAAAAGAATTTCTTTCGCCTGAATTTCAATATCTGCAGCCTGTCCCTGGGCTCCTCCGAGAGGTTGATGGATCATGATGCGCGAATTGGGCAAGGCGCGTCTCTTTCCTTTGGCTCCGGCTCCAAGCAAAAAGGCACCCATACTGGCAGCCATACCAAAGCAGACGGTGGAAACATCACATGGCACGTACTGCATGGTATCATAAATGGCCATTCCAGCACTGACACTACCACCGGGGCTGTTGATGTAGAGAGTGATATCTTTTTTGGGGTCTTCATTGGCAAGGTACAAAAGTTGAGCCACCAAAACATTGGCCACTTCATCGTCAACTCCCTGTCCCAAAAGAAGGATTCGATCTTTCAACAGACGACTCAAGACGTCCATCTGTCCACTATCAGTATCAATCACAGGCATACGAATAGGATTTGCTGGTGGTTTGTCGTCCGGATTCTTCCGGCGAGGGTCGACCTATTCATTTTGAAGAAGAGTCAAGATACGAGACAGACGTAGTGAAACCATGTTGTGGCGTTTGAATCGTCAGGATTAATTGCAATTGGAATATCCAGAATTGATTACATCAAACAGCTTTAAGCGCGAGATAAACAGGTCAAGAACCAGTTCCTACAGCAAAAGCAATGCATATTCATCCAACAGTTCAACAAAAAACAAAAACAAAAAAAAAGATTCTCCACGTGGAAGATCTTACCTCCGGCACGGGATCATCCATTTGCCAGGATGATCGGATGGCTTTTTGAACCACTGTCGACTGTTGGGGAAAGGCAACTGGGTTCTGAGGTGAGAAGGCAGTGGCAGACGATAATGTCGCCAACAATATTGCGAATCCTTTGATCATCTTGGTAAGTTGTTGTGTTGAGAAAAGAGTTGTTGTTGTTATGAGCAGACTCAAAAGATATTAATCACAATAATTATATTGATGAAGAAGGATGCAGTGCTTTGTCATCACATCACTCATCAGAACATCAGCAATGTGGACAGCTGGACGGACCGAATTAGCTCTATCCGTAGTGGAACCCAATCACAAAACTATACTACAGTACCTACAAGCTACTAGTAGCTACTCTAACTAGTAGTAGTAGTAATACTCTACTACTACTACTACTACTAGACCTACCTCTAAAGTAGCTAGTAGTACCCGGTAGAAGTACTACTCCGTAGTAGCACCACCACAGGCAGTAGTCTAGTAGAGTAGTACTCTAGCTAGTTCTGTGTGCTGTAATAAAAACAGACTCTTTGGCCATAGCCGCAGTCGTATTGCTTTCATTTCTTTAAGCAAGGAAGCTACCTGCTGCTAGCTCTGCCCAGCGAGCACGAATTAAAAGCGTGCAGTCTAATAGCTGCAGCATGGCAAGACTTTTGCTCCCTGGGCGCTAATTTCCATATAAATTGTTGGACAAAGTGTACAGTTTTCCGTGGGAGTGATACTATTAGCAGGTGATATTTATCCTTTCTAAAAAGCACGTGTACGTAACCCGAAGCGCTTTGATAGCTACGCTCACATTGTGCACGAAAGCGAATCCTTTCTCTAAATATTAGGGAACAAAGCCTGCTTAGTAAACCTCAACGTGCCACTGCTTGGACTTCTTGAGTCCCTTGAGCCACTCATCGTAGTCGATTCCTTTCTTCTCGGCCACGGCCTGAAGCATGTCTTGGATTCCAGGCATCATACCCTTCAGTCCACAAAAGTAAATGTGGGCGCCATTCTCAAGCTTGGAGAAAACTTCATCTGCATATTCTTCAACCTTGTCCTGGATGTACATCTTTCCACCCTTTTGGTTGTTCTGTTCACGGGAAAGAGCATAGTCAAGTCGGAAGTTCTTGGGGAATTTCTTCTTGGCCTCTTGGAATTCGTCATCATAAAGTAGAGCATCCGAATTTGCAACACCAAGGAACAACCATGCTTCGCCCTTGTAGGCGTTGGCAGCAGGGGTGTCCTCGGCAAACAGACGACGGATAAATCCTCGATAAGGGGCAATACCTGTTCCAGTAGCAACCATGATCAAATCGGTGGAAGGATCTTCTTCAGGCATCAGCATCACCTTTCCGGCAGGTCCAGTCATCTGAACTTCATCACCAGGCTTGGTGTCACACAAAAAGTTGGAGCAGATTCCTTTTTTGGCAGGGTCGTCGGCCTTGAGCTCAGGGCACCAGTACGTGGCACGACGAACGCACAAGGATCCAGTCTTTCCAGTCATATCGTCTCCGTAACGACTTGAGGCAATGGAATAAAGACGAACCGAGTGGGGCTTTCCGTCCTTTTCGCGAACACCAGGGGGAATGACTCCCCAAGATTGGCCCTCCCAGTAAGGGAAGTCACCATCGTGGTCGATAATAATATGGCAAGTTTCACCAGTAGCCTTGGGTCCAACAATTCGCTTGGTAGAAACAATCTTTCCAGTGAAAGGGGCCTTGTTCTTGTAGACGTTGACAGGAACAGTGGACTGATCGTAGTAAGGCTCGGCCTCGAGGAAGTCCTGTTTTCCATTCAAGGAAGTACTGTGTATTTTTTCAATTAATTCGAGAAAAATGATCAGATATGAAAGATTAAAAATACGCATTCATCAACAAGGCTCCTCGAGTATCAAAGTAAAAACGCTTCCTCGAGATTCTCCTCGACCAATAATACATGAGCGATGATCTTTCGAAGCGTTGCAGGGAAAGCCTTCACAGACGTAAATTGATAACTTCTGCAGAGTCCATAGATAGGGGGAAGAAGACTGAACACAATAATTTTTCGGAGGTTCTTGTTCCCAGTAAAATCTTTCCTTCAAACAAGGTCGAAGCCCCAAACAAGGAGAAAGATTCACTGTACCATCTTTTTTGTTGGAAGATACTTCCCCCCCTTCTCTCGTTTGCTTGAATTGATTTCAATGAAGGGAAGACAATGACAAAGGACTTACGTGACAGGGGCCTTGGTAGAAGGGGCAAAGGCGGCAGCCGATGCGACACAAAGGGAAAGGATGGCAGTCTTCATAGTTGTTTCTCTTCGATACAATGTATGTGCACGGATCTGTTGCCAGTGTGTACTCAAATATTATTATTTTTTAATTTCGAACGAACGTCATAGCATGATTGTTACGAGCATTCATAATTACTGCTCACACCTTTCACTCTGCTTCGAACGTCAGGTCCCCACAAAATTAAACACGTACGTGCCGATCTTTTCCGGGTTCCCGATCATCTCCTGGTAATAGTAATTTCTTCATTGGCTGCTGGTGTGGGTGCTCTCTACTAGTACTACTAGCTAGAGTAGACTACTAGCTAGTAGAGTACTAGAGTAGTAGTAGTAGCTACCAGACTCTCTAGTAGACCTGCCTGGTACTACTACTACTAGCAGTCTACTCGGAGATGAGATCAAGTGTGCATTAGTGTAGTATCAAAAAGGAGCTACGCTTCGATTCTTCGCTCTATTAAACCTGACGTCATACTACTAGCTTAATTGGGAGTGTGATATCATAACAGATTGCAACAATGCATATCTGTACTGTAGGGCTACTGGCTAGGTCGATCTTATCAGATGCTCGGCGTCTGAGAATGGCAAACGAAGGCTCTTATAGGTGAAGCGAAGGAACAAGCATGCTACAGAGGAAGACGCAACAGCACACAACCTGGTGACATTGTTGTAAAAGATTACAGTCGTTGAAGTAAATATAGATGGGAGACAATCAGGATCGTCGCCGAGCATTTATCCCACTTTGCCATTTCGGATGGCACTTGTGCAAACTCCTGCGCTGGTCATGAAAGGACGTCCCAAAAACTCGGGAACACCGTATTCGGATGTCAGCAGGTAAGGGGCCAGCTTTTCGACAATCTTTTTCTTTCCAACCTTGTTCTCGGCGTAGGGCGCACCTTCCTCACTTTCAAAGTCAAAGTCCGGAATGGTAACCCGCTCTCCCACCGTAGCATCTACAGGTGGATTGACAAGTCGGACATCAGTGTGGTCTTCGTTGGAAGCGCAGAGAACCATCCCGTGGCTAGGAAAACCGACAAGATTACGTTTTTTCAGGTTGCACAAGACGAGAACCTTTCTGCTCTCAATATCTTCCGCCTTCAAATAGTTCTTCAAGCCAGATGCAATCATACGAGGTTCATCCTCTCCTACATCGATTTCTTCGCAATACAATTTGTCAGCTTCCTCGTGTTCCCACACTCTCTTCACCAGGCCAACTCTTATGTCCAAAGCGGTGATTGGCACACCGTCATAAGTGTCCTTGGGATCAGCAGTCGTCGTAATTGACGAAGTTCCCGAGATGGCGGATGGGTCCTTGTCGCTAGATTCGGCAGTATCCTTGCTCTCCTTCTCGCTCTTTTTAGCTCCCTTCGATCCTGGTGTACGAAAGTCCTCCGGAATGCTTTCGCAGAAAGCTTTCAATCGAGCCATCCGCTGAGCAAAGAATACAGTGCCAACCTTCTCGTTGTCGATCACGCTATCTTCCTTGGCTGCAAAAGAAAGAAGGGACATCTGTTTTGTGACATCTTGACCGCTCATTTCTCCTGTCAAGGCTAATCGCACAGGGTGAAATAAATTCTTTCCCTTCACACCCTTCTCCTTGGCCACTGCCTTCATGTACGCCATGTATTCACTTGTGTACTGGCACGTTGGTTCGCCCTCTTTAGCTTCTCCTTGGGCATCCTGAAATGTAGCCATCAGGTTTTCAGTGTCGGGTTGAGGTAAATGGCCGTTTTCAAACTCTTCCACCAAATACATGGAAAGCGAATAAAAGTTCCCTTGTTCGATCATTTCCTTAGCTTCAGCGTCCTGAAGTTCAGCAAAAGTGGTTGGCAAGCCGTATTGAAGTACGGTTCTAGCATTTATTGCAGCGTCCTTAGTCGTTTCCATCATTTGTCGGGCAAGAGCTGTGGCAGCGGTAGCGAATTCCACGACGCCTTCTTGCGATGCACCATCCTTCAAGAGACCCTCGAGCTGAAGCTGTTCAGATACAAATTCAGAAAGCTTCTGCGCCGACAGCATTTTCATGTGTTGAGAGTTGACCCATTTGAGCTTCTCCATATCAAAGACAGAAGGACTCTTAACGACACGTTCGACTTCGAAAGCATCAATCAACTCCTCCCGCGTGAAAATTTCATTGTCAGTTCCATCATTCCATCCTAGTAAAGCCAAGTAATTAATCATGGCATCAGGAAGAAATCCATCTAATCGGAACTGATTACAAGAGGTTGCTCCATGACGCTTGGATAGCTTTTGTTTGTCCTCCCCGAGAATCAAAGAACAATGTGCATATCGAGGTCGCGGTGCACCTATGGCATCTAAAATAAGAGCCTGTCGCAAGGTGTTGGTAAGATGCTCTTCGGCGCGAACAACAGTTGTAATTGCCATCATAGAATCATCAACCGCAACACAAAAGTTATAGACGGGAACTCCACTGGATCGAAGCATAATAAAATCTCCGACAGTAGCAGAAGCATCCCACGCCACAGTGCCACGGACAACATCATCTATGACAATTCGAGCGCCTTCAGGGACCTTGAATCGAATTGTGTACGGCCTGCCTTCATCCAGCATCTTTTGGACGAGCCCTGGGTCAGCGTCTCTCCATCGGTTGTCGTAACGGGGCGGGATACCCTCTGCTTCCTGCTGCTCTCTTAGTTCTTCGAGCTCTTCCGTTGTCGCGAAGCACATGTACGCTTTTCCTTCCTCCACAAGTTTGTTGGCAGCTGCAGCGTAGATGTCGTTACGCTCCGATTGGCGGTATGGTCCATATTTGGCACCCTCAACGTCCGGACCTTCGTCCCAGTGAAGACCTAACCAGGTCAAATCTTCCAAGACGGAAGCCTCAGATTCTATTTTTTGCAATATCGATGAACTCAGAGGTTAGGGGGCTACAAATCAAATAATACAAAATACAAGAAACGAGAGAGAAAAACACATCCGGGATCACTCCTCAGTATCTTACCTCTCGTAGAACGGGCCAGGTCTGTATCTTCCACACGGAGAACAAAAGCAGAGCCGGAACCTGGCATATCTAATTGTCCTTTTTTTGCCATTAACCAATTGTACAAAGCAGTACGAGCACCTCCCACGTGTAAACTTCCCGTGGGAGAGGGAGCAAATCGCAGTCGAGCTAGCGAATCCAAGATTTCTTGTTGTGTTTTACCTGCGAGAGGAAAAACCACTTCAGCGTTGGACTTCTTTTCTTCTGTATCTGCCATCGACGCCATTCGAGGAAAAGCGCCGTTCCGGAATTCCAAGAATTTACCCTCCTCTTTTTGCAGTCGTTCAACGAGAGAATTGAGGGATTCGCCACTGGCTTTTTTCTTCTGGCGACGCAATCCAGCTGTGAGGACAGGTGGAGCAGATGCTCGAGACGATATCGACCGACGTGCCACTGGGACAAATGCCTGAAGTCATGGAGAGATAAAAATAATTGTAAAAGTGTGTCAGAAAAATTGTTGGAGGCAGTGGCAGCACCCTACAATTAAAATAATTCCATCCATCCGGAAAGTGGTACAAAATGCAAAACCAGAATTACTGTACCCACCGACACAAATCGTCCAGTGGATGGACCAATCATTGAATATATTGCCATAATTGTAGACGCTATTAAAAGCTGCATATTGTTTATGTTGAGATGTGTCGTTTTGAGTCAGGCAAATCTTCTTTCGCCCCAGAAATTAATTATCGGAAGAGGATTCCAATTTCCAATGCAATACTACTAGTAGAGAATTCCAAAAGCAAAGCTGTGTTTACGTTTCCTGACGATTTCCTTCCGGCCGTCGTGATCTGAAAATGGTGAGAGCAATAGAAAGGAGAGGGGTGGTTGTAGTTGAGGAGAGTAGATTTTTACTATTATTATTTCTGATGCAGCATCAATTTCTCCATCCCTTCGTCGTTCTCACAAACATACGAAACCTTGATCTTCAACGTTGACTTCCACGTGTTTTCTGTCTTGACTGAACTCGTAAGCCGCGCAGTTGCTCAATCTAAAAAAATTAGTATTACTTCGGCACCACCAGGTATGGGTGAATAATATTACCAGGTATAATAATAGTAGAGTATGTAAATAATAAACAGCTACTAGCCTACTCGTCATATTACTAGTGTACCTTTTTATGTTCGCTAGTTAGAATTATCCGAGAAGTAACAATTGCTTGAACTGTATCAAACAATTGCATCCATGATATCAGATGTCCGACTCGCCCCAGAGAAAGGGTTCACTCATCACAAAATTCGGCTGAAAGGTTGCTTGCCAAAGAAATGGGCTCGTCTTGAATAAAACAAAATTGATATCGATAGAAAGCTGGATCAAAGTGTTGCAAATTAGCAAGTATCATGTGTCTCATCAAAATACCTCCATGGTGGGGTTGGAAGAAGTACAGCAGATCATCGTGTAGCATCTGTGTAGCAACTGGCAGGGAATCAACGTCGGTAGCAGCAGAAAATGCAAATCCTCTGCTTTTCAAGAGAACATACAAACAAATACGAACAGTTGCAGCCGCATGGCACATGGTAGAGTATGCGCACTAATGATCAAAATCTCACAAAAATGAGCGATACCAAAAGCATTCGTATCAAGATCTAGATCCTGCACGACCACCGGCACCGGCACCCGGCTTTTGCTTGGATGCGACTTTGTCGGCCGCTCTCATAGCTTGGCGTTGTAGTACGGCGTGCGCCTGTGAAGTGCCGAGTTGATGAAGCTGAGCGGGTGTCAAATCGCGAACAAAGCGAATGCCATCTTCACCATCAATTAGCCCCAATTGTCTCGCTGTCTTGGCCCAGTAAGGTCGTCCTGCCACAGAACTGGACACTTTCTTATTCCCCGCTTCTCGAAAAATTATCTTGTGTTCCTCCGGCATCTCGGTACAGACACAGCTCTGCATATGGGTGGTATTCATGTTCTGGGCTGCTTGATAGAGACCGTGCAACGATGCGGGAAAGTAGGTGGAACCTTTTTGTCTTCGAGCTACGGGTAAATGAGCACAATGCACACAGCGGATGCCTACTTGACCCACTTTGATTGGCTTGTTGCGCCCTCTTGTGTGAGTCGTCAGATCGTCTTTTGTCGCCTGGAACGCCTCAATCTGGTTTCGTAAAAAGACCTGGTGACTGGACAGCTTTTGAGTATCTTCCGGTACTGCTAACAGACAAGGCAACTTGGCTGGAAACTTTGTGGGGTCTGCCTCCCCTGTTGCGCCCGAGAGCAGATTTCTAGGTTGATGCAAATCAGAGGCTCCCGTAAAGCAGGTTCTTCCCTGCAAGGAAAACGAATGTAACCTCGTTTGCGGCAATGCCGGTAACACACGTCCGCTATTCAAAAAAGAATGGTTCGAATCCATATTTTCAGAAAGTGTTCCAAAAGGTAACGACGAGGACAGCTGTAGCCACCCCTGTGCAAGGAGTCGTCCTCTCATCATGGTATTCTCCCGCATTATGGCCGCAGTAAATTGATCGCGGTTGTCTGTCGTGTTGGAATAAGCAACATTGCCAGTACCCTGCAAAGTAGATATGTTTATGCCTAAGCCATTATTGCTTGTACCGCTTCGCAAACCCATCCCCACCCTACTTCCGTACAGGGAGGCCAGGGGGGTGATATCTTGACGATTCGTATTATGCTGAAATGAATTTCCGCTAGTAACAGTACCGCTCGCACTTCCAGTACCTGCAATTGCGACAGCGTTCGACAGCATCCTATTCAAGGCATCCGAGTAAAGGAGCTTGTTTTGCTCTCCCAAACTGCCGAGACCGCTCCTACCAGAGTTGAACGCCCTAGAAGTGCCACCGAAGCTGCCAGACATGGTAGTGGTAGCGTTGGCTTGCAACATTGAAGGAGATCGAAATATACTGTTCGAGAATGAATGTTGTTGTTGTACATTCTGGCTCTGCGCTTGCTGCGAATTCAACATTTCCAGCAGTGCGGCAGTCTGAACATTCGCGTTGACAATGGATTGGTTAGGGTCAGGCGTGGGTTGAACCATGGAAGCCTGACGGCCCGAAGGTGAGCCCGCCAGCCTTTGGTTCATTATGACCAGAGCCATTTCATGGCCTTGCAATGCGCGGTAAGCCTCTCCATTACCACTGTTGGCTTGGAGGTGCTGATTCTGATCTAATGAGAATGAATCCATCAAAAGAAGTCAAAGGCAGGTAGGTAACACGCAGTCAGCATACTCAACAAAGCATCAATTTAAACTATTGGATAGGATTTGTTCAGCTTCATGCAAGCGATCGCACAACACAAGAAGCATTTACCATTGTTATACATCTTTTCGTCAGCTTAAGGAAAATTCATGTTTTATCATAGTAAGAACTGTCAGTTACAGTACTGATAGATGTTTCTTGGGTGCACAGATTGTTTATTAGTACAGTTCAGTACTCCTCCTCGTGCGTGCTGCAATTGCAAGCGTAGTACCCTGGTACTGTACCTGGTACCAGGTACGTCGGTCCAGCTACAGTAGTCTAGTTGAAGCTTCTGTGCTTTTCGCCAAGGACAACGAGTTCACGAAATAATTGTGTATTAAATGGTTATTTTACCTGGTAGTCGGAAGATTCGATTGCCTACTGAAAACAGTATGTATTATGGTACCACCACCAGCTGGCCTACTATGGTACTACCAGGTACTACGTACCAGTACTAGTGGTACTACCTGGTTGTACTACCAGGTACGTACCTGGTAGTAGTCTAGTAGAGTACCTGGTACCACTACCAGGTAGAAGCAACAGCTCAATAATGCTCATTTGTCTGACGTGTATTTTCACCAGGTATGGTACCGTACTGGTACTAACAGGTACCTACCTGATACCTGGTACTACCACTCCTATGAAAAATCGGCAATCGAAGATAGCCGAGTGCATTACCGGCAATGGTACCAGGAAGGTCCGCCAATTAGAGCTCATATCCTAAATTTAGAGTGACGTTACTATTTTACATGAAATTTAAATAATATGCTAAATAATACCTCAATTAATCCCGTGTTGAAATATAGTCCCGCCTTTGAG
>Ga0210036_1000513_pt1 | contig 46215 bp, 21 predicted proteins | sample CryGeymeta201515_FD_185469 | JGI IMG/M metagenome (GOLD analysis project Ga0210036, IMG submission 185469) | Groundwater microbial communities from Crystal Geyser aquifers in Utah, USA - Crystal Geyser metaG 2015-15 (SPAdes) (version 2) | ecosystem: Environmental > Aquatic > Deep subsurface >...
TTAGTCTTAAAAGTACTTAGGAGAATGTGTTAGCCCTGTGGACTTAGTGCGAGTGTATCCCCCTGTAGGTTCTGGTACTTCTTCTACAGTCTCATTTGTAGTCTTATTTTTGGCGTCTATGGGCGTAGTAGACTACTACTACTACTACTACTGATGTAGCTAGTAGTAGTACTCTAGTAGTAGTACTACTAGTAGTACTACTAATAGTAGTACTACTACTTCTCTACTACTACTAGTAGTAGCTAGCTAGTAGTAGTAGCTACTCCGAGTACCCTGGTAGTAGAGAGTAGCTACTACTAGCTAGTAGTAGCTCTACTTGTAGTAGCTCTACTGGCTCTCTAGTAGTAGTAGCTAGTAGTAGCTAGTAGTAGTACCAGGTGGGAGAACCATTTGAACCACACTTGCCCCATCGACATAAAAGATGATTGTCCTTGCTGTTGCATACTGGTACCTATGATTTTTACTTTTTCCGATTTTGGATTCTTGATCGAGCCTCACTATCTCTCATTATAGACTACCATTATAACGACCGTCTTTGCCTTTTATCTGGAAGGGATTGCCTCGTGGAAAGCAACCGCTAATGCTTCCTTGATTTTTTCCAGTGAGGCTTTATAGGCATCGAGTCTTTTTCTGTTATTCTGTTGCACGTGACACTCGATTGGAACGTCTACATCGCTGGTGCTGTCGTTTTATTTGCTTGTGTCGTTGGTGCACTAAGCGATGTCAAAGGTCATGTTTCGTCCACCAGTGACGGAATTAATGTTGGCGATTAGTGCTAAAATTTAGAAGTGACGATTGCGTTACTGCTTCAGAGCGAGCCTGCAGACATGCTCAGGATTGCTGTTGCTATCATCATTGTCCACTCCTACAAGACTAGAAACTACTCGTACACTAGCTAGCTGTTGCCCAGTAAAATTGTGTGAAATTCTTTTCTGTCAGTAGGGTTGAGGATACGAAAGCTCAACGCCTTAATTTCTTCAGACGAGCTACTACTACTCGTAGCTAGTATGCTATGATTCTACGAGAAAAGGCCATGGAGAACATCATGTCTTGCGCTCGGTAGCAACTGTACTGCTTCTTCTTGCAGCTGTAGCAATCAATTACTCGAGTAGTGAGTGAATTCAACAGCAGCAGAAGATATCCGCTGGATGGGATTATGATGGTACAAGCGGACGAGTTTGTCGGTGAAAGCAGTAACAGTGATGATCTAAATTCCACAGCAAGAAAGAAATCGAGTCTTGTTCATCGGTTTACTCAAGCGAGGACGATCCAGAACCTTCCAAGTGAGACATTTGAATCCAAAACACCCTCAGTCGACAGAGTTTCCTTCCTGTGTGGTCTCGGTGCCGGTGTAGTCCAAGCTGCCGTCTTGACCCCATACGATCGAGCTCTGTACCTTTCCATTGCCAAGAAGCGACCATTTATAAGCATTGACAACTTTCGAAATCCCTTTTCTGGCATAAGTCAAAGCATTGGTGGAAGAGCCTTGTCTTCTGGCTTGTATTTTCCTTTGGAGCAGTTTTTCTTTCGTTCGTTTCATCCCGAGGACCACCATGCTCATTCTGGTTGTCAACTGCGCAATTTTGCCGCCGGAACGGCTGCAGGAGCTGTGAATGCGATGGTAATCAATCCTTTGAGTGCCGTCAAGTACAAAACATGGAGTCGCGTTACCTATAATCGAGGCATGGTAAAAGAAGCCATTAGTATGCTACAACAGGGAGGCACGGGGGTATTTTACAAAGGGTTAGCGTCCACCTTGTGTCGTGATATATCCTTTGGAGGATGCTACACGTTCCTTCGGCTGCAAGCTCAATATACGTACGAATTGCCACCAGAACACCAATGGACCGCCAATCTCTGTGCTGCAGCCTTGGCCACCATTGTTAGCGGTCCATTTAATTTAGCACGGAATGTCCAATACCATTCCAAAAGTTCTGAATCGGCTCCCAGCACTTGGACGGTATTGGAAGAATTAGTGGCAGAAACGCGACAAAAAACGGGAGGTACACACGAGCGCGTGGCATATCTGACCCGGCGATTGAGAATAGGATGGGGCACAGCACGTGTGGCCACCGGTATGGCATTCGGACATTGGATATATGATGGTTTGCACGAACTAGCTCATCATAATAATACAAGTGACTAAAGATGTAGACTATTGTAGTACAGGTCGGGGTCCTTGGCAATCAACACTCGAATCATACCAGTCACCTACAGCTAAAGCTAACGAATTTACCGTGTAAAATACTGGAATAAAGATGATGATAATATAAAGGTTTTCTATTAAAAAATTTGTGGCATTAATAGCTTGTACGATACTCCGTAGTAAGCAACTGACTGATTGGAAGCAATAGGTGCTCCGTGACAAGGATATTGACATCATTCTGTTCTACACCAGCAGGACAGCATTGACACATCCGTCCAATTCAGGATTATTAGTAACTTGTGCAAACTTGGCCCATGCTACTTTTCTGCAAAGACGAGAAAATAACATAATGAAAACAAAGACGTGAGAAAAATGTGCCACCACAACGCCCCCCAAAATATTTTTATCATCAAAATAATAATAAAACGACAGTGTGTGTACGTACCCGGAGGTTGTAACGAGACCCAGTTCCGAGACATTGACTTCTAGTACGGTACCCTTCGTCATGACTCCTAAATTAGTGTACAATTGCGAGGAAGGGTTTTTCTTGACGCCCAAAATATCCAGTTGGAAGGTCGTCTTCAACTCGGGGTGTGTCACATTGGCCTTCTTCATGCGCAAACCAGAGGGACGAATAAATCGTTCGTACTTGGGTGCCTTTCGCGTAAAGCTTTCTCCCACAAAGGTACACTTGGTAACGACGCGCTTCCAGGCTTTTGATTTTTTGGATCCCGTTTTCTGAATCTTGAACATTTCGTCATCGGCCACTGGCTTGACCTTGGGAATCGGAACTTCCCATTTACCCGCCTTTTCTTTGCGCTTTTGTTTGATCGTGTTGCTCAACACCTTGGCACGAGACACACCTTCTCGGTCCAACAAGTAGGCAGGAAGAGCTCCTTCGGCCACGGCTTCGTCGTTGGCGTGTTGATTGTTCCGTTCTCGATGCTGACTGATCGTCTTGCGCATGGTAGCCTTTTCCTTGTACCGGCGCTTGTGGTAGAGCTTGGCACGAATACCGTGCACCTTCTGAGAAAACTCGGACCGCTTGTGAACTAATCGAGCCTCCTTTTTGCGCTCTCTCTCCGGTGCGTCCATGCGACGCCCGTGGAGCTTGTAGTGCCGTTCCATATGTTCGTGTTGAGGCATTTTGACGGTCTTCTTTTTCTTCTAGACGTTTGGATACCAGTAACTGTACTGTTACTCTGCTTGCTTCTTGGTAGAATAGTTGTTTGTCTGATAATGCTTGCTTGATTTGCAAAGAAAGAAGAAGTGAATAATCAAGATGTTAACAACAGAACGAATAGCAGTGTCGATTGGTGACTACTAAGGTACTCTACCATACTATTCTACTACTACTCAGTACAGTACAGTACGTAGTAGTAGCTCGAGGAGATTATTACCCTGTTTTTATTTAATTTCTCGTGGTGTTGAGCTAATAGGCTATGAGCTTTGCATGTATGCCCAGGTGGAAATATCTTTTCAATTGTGAATCTTGTGATGAGCTTCTTCAAAAGAACGAACATCAAAATAATCATAAAACATCAAACATCAAACCATCAAAGGCACACAAGAAGACGTTCCTTGTACTCAAACACACAAAGCAAAAGAGTATAGTGTACTCAATAGCTAGCTGAAGAGTATATAGAATGTCTGCTGATGAAAGTTTGCTCACACCAAAGTCGTTGGCGCTTTCTCTGGCGGCTCCGAGGATGCCTCCGCATGGTAAGCGAGCGTCTTGGTTTTTCGGTAACACAAAGGCACACTACCCGTAGAAATCGAGTATCTGGCAGGTATTCCCTACTTGCTGATCACTCACTTTGCCTCTTTCCTTTATCTGACTGTCTTGTCTTTTTATAGGAACGGCACATCGAGCCTTATTAATTGGAGGTGATCCAACTATTTTGCCATGGACGTTCCACCATGATCAAGACCGTCGCAATTGTCGTCCTACTACTACGGGTAAGCCTCATCGGAAACGAACGCAAGAATCCGAGGAAAACGTCCCAACAGAAAAATACGACAACAATCTGCATCGACAATGGGTTTCTTTTTTGCAGGCATCAACCACAGGAATGAAACAGCGACCTCGGATGCCTCATCCGCATTTGCCCAGTGGACCAGAACTTGCTGAATATATCACACGTACGCTAGGTGTCTGGCTTCCGCTGTCGTTTCAAAACTATGTACGTGATGCGGGACACGTGCGAACCATGATTGATCGTTTGATGCACTTCTCGGCTCCAGCTTATGCATTGATACATCCCGAGGCTTACCGTGAATTTCAAAGATTGTCACATCTATGTGTCCGAATACCCTACGCCACAGATGTAGAAGGTGTCGATCATCATCCCAGTCAAGTGATTGACATGTTCTTGCCACCCACAACGACTACACCACGAGGCTTGATATTCTTTGTGGTACGTATATGACGAAGATCTTTGAGAATTATTATTATTTTGTCTTTGGTTTTTAACTCTCTTTTTGGTTCCGTCGTCGCAGCATGGCGGCGCCTGGGGATCTGGCAACCCCTGGCTGTACAGACTGATAGCATCTCCTTTTCTTCAACAAAACCTGGCGGTCGCCGTTGTGGGCTACAGGACGTATCCGTGTGGTTCAGTGCTAGATCAAGTCCAGGATTTGAGGCTGGCTTCCCAAGAGCTAGTAGAGCGATACCCTCGCATTTGTCAGCAAGAGACGGATATGGGAGTGTGCATCATGGGACATAGTAGTGGTGCTCACATAGGCTTCCTTATGGTAGCCGAATATACACGTCAACGTATGATGCAATTGGAGGAGGTGCTTCAAAAGCAAGCAAAGACAAAGATTACTTCGTCCATGGCAGCTGGACTAGATTTGGATACGGGCATGCGCATTGACTCCTTCGTAGGAATATCTGGCCCGTACAATATTTCACACCACTTTGACTACGAAGCATCTCAAGGATTGGAGGAGATATCACCCATGAAAGCTGCTTGTGGATTTTCGCGGGAGGAATTCCGCAAATTGTCACCAGCTCTGCGGATCGTGGACTGCATGTCAGTCTGGTCGCAGGAATGCGAAAAGCGAGCACTTGACAATATCTTGCCGCAAATTGTACTCCTTCATGGGATCGAGGATGATGTTGTTCCTTTCACTTCGACAGCTGAGGCAGCTAGCCTCTTGCGATCGTGTGGGGTTATGAAATTGAGAGAGATTTATTTCGCCAAAACTGCTCATAATGAATGTGTTACTCAAATCATGATGGGGGGAATCGTACGGGATGCCCTTATGGACTGCTTGCAAAACTCATCAAAATCTACAACCAGTAAAATGGCGGATTTGGTCATTCAAAGTCGGCTATAGCTGTAATGTCTTCAAAGGTTCCATCGACAACCATAGTAAAACCGTCAATCCCGACAACGTGGATTTGACAAGCCTAGAGAACCAAGGACACAACCGAGACAGCAAGCATGCCTTCACATATAAACCCAGGTTTCAGTTTTGGCCAGTCTTGCTTTTCCGTCAAAGATCATAATCTGATGGTAAGGAATGAGTCGATTATGACATTGTATAGATTTCCTCGGAACTTCGGACATGTCAGAGAGGCGTACAACGTTTTCGACGCGCCGTCTGAAGAAACATCGAGAGTCTCCTGCTGCGAGAGCACTGTTCCGCAATGGAAGAAGTAGCCGTACGGCCTCATCAAAAACAATATAATCATGTAGGCGACTCCTCTTCCTTGGGAAAAAACGAGAGAGAAACGAGACATGGGCTCGTCGAAACGTAAGTGTCAGGTGCACGGAAAGTGGGTGTTGGTCATACAGCGCACAGTCGTGACAAGCGCAAAAAGCGCTCGCATATCTGAAGGCAACTCTTATGACTAGATACCAGTAGAAGAAGAAATTTTCATGGTAGTCTAGAGGCTTTAGCTAATAGTAGAATTACAACTAGAAAATTATGTCTTTTCCATTGAATGAGATACGTGTATTCGCTTTTCTTGCGTGCAGAACTTACCCCGCCTTAAGCCTTTGGGAAAGTCTCGGGAAGACCAGATCTGGGCAGCTCGAGTGTTCCTCTGCATGTTCCAGTAGAATCTCTCCTAGCATCTCGCTATCCTGTCGCTAAATGTTTGTTTTTGGCCGGGCTGAATCCCGCTTAGGGCACAAAACATGTCCCTTCGTTCCCCTTTATGATAGATTATTGACCCTAGCTGCGGCTCGGTGCTCCAGCCAATCCATGACAACCGATTGTGTCTTTCCACCAAACATGAGTTCAAAAACAGTATCGCTGTGACCCGTCTCTGACATAAACATGGAATCGCACTTGGTAATTCCGGCATTTCGCAGTAATTTTACTGCTTGTCGAGTGGATGTAAACGGCACTGTTTCGTCTTGAACGCCATGGATCATGGCCATGTGAGGACAGAGGTCGTTCGCTAATGACTTTAGGTAGAGGGATTGCTCGTTGAGTTGATTGGTAAATTGCAAGACAGGAGAATAGTTGGAAAGCCGTTTCACGTCATTTCCACAAGCAGCTTTCATTGGGGATAAATCCTGAAGGCCGCGCAAAGATTCGAATTCGTAGTGGCTGGCAATTTCGTATGGAGCCGACATGCTGATAAAGGTGTCCAGCCTCATTTCTGGATATTCATCCATGGTAGTTGACGTATTGTCGCTCAATCCTATTTGTCTTTGCAATCGATTGACAAGCATTTGCATGATAATGTGCGCTCCCGAACTATGGCCCATGGCGCAGACACCAAAGTCGGATTCTGACTGACAAATATCTGGAAATCGTCTTGTCAACTCCTTGGATGCCATTTCTAAATCACGCACTTGATCTGGAACGGTTCCATCTGGAAAGGTTCGATATCCGACAATAGCAACTGCCATGCCCATATCTAAAAATGGTTGCGCAATGAGTCGGTACATCCACGGCAATCCTGACCCCCAAGCACCACCGTGAACAAAAAATAGGAGTCCCCTGAGAGTTGCTGTCTTTGGAAGAATGACATCTATACCTTGAAGGGGGTGGTTACCGTAGGGAACACGGGTGCAGTCCTTGGTCAACTGCAAAAACCTTGGCAAAATGTCGGGATTATCAAAAGCTAAGGATGGTACTCCGACCGTCACTAAGAAGTCCATGGTGGCACGAAGAGAGCCTGAATCGCGCAAAAAATGGTGAATATTGACCTTTAGTTGATTCTGAGCTTGACGGCGAGTTCGATCCGACTTTAGGAGGGCATTTCCAAGCCGCCACCACCACCAAGCTTTGCGGTTGGATGGATTCTTTTGGAGCAACTTCGTTTGTTGTTGCAATGAGGCAGCACCATCATCTTCTATCTTGATTGAACTGACTTTTGGAGATGCTTTCTCCGCTTGACCATGATTGGCAACAATATTTTCCTTCTCTGGTTCCTCAATGTTCTCGTTGGCAGGTGTAAAGGAATACAGTCGAAAGGGATCGATGAAGGTACTTGAGGTAACAGAAAAAGCGGTGCATTGAAGCATAGGTAGATGGAAAGGTTGGATCTTAACAAAGCCGTGGACCATCTGCAGCACTGATGCGGACCAGAGTACTTGCAGAATCCTGCTGGTCATCTTTCTCTACTGATGAGGATTGCTGCAGGACATGTCAATTCCGAGTTTCGACCGAAATCTTGTCTTGAATTTCTTTAGGTGGCTGTAGAGGTGCTACTGTAGAAAGTTCACTCCGTTGTATTCTCGCATTATTTAGTTAGGATGTTAACGAATATTATTCATTACTGTAATTTCCTCCAAGAGCTCTACCAATACTCTAGCTAGCGTAGGCTACCTGATACGATACGATAATAGGTACTCGAGTACTCGAGTAGTCGGGTCTAGTAGTCTCTAGTGCCTAGTACGGGTAGTGGTAGTGGCCCTCCCTAACGCTAATGTTTTATATTTGGTACTCGTACCTACTAGGGTAAGAGTGGGCTACTACTATAGAGTCATAGACAGCGTATGGTGCTTCCAACGTGCTAGCATTCGGGGTTCAAGGCACGACAAACAAACGATTTCTACTACAGTACTAGTCATGTTTGAGTACATAACATCTACCTGCATCCAATCGAACGTGGATGCGATTGTTTTTGCCTAAACTTTTTTAAAGCGCATAATATAGTTGGATCACAGAACACTGAAGCAAACGTTAACCAAAAGCAAGCTTTAAAATGACACTGAACTATTCCCTGCAACGTTCCCATCGATCGTGTGCCCGTATGCTGCCGACAAATAAAATAGAAACGTCGACGGCAACGTACCCGCTCCCTCCTGAGCGTCAAATGACAAAACTCGATACGCGCGTACTCTTTATTGGGCTGCTTCAATCAGCCAGGGAGAAATCAACGCGTGTGGGAACATGGGGGCGTGCTGATAACGATACTGGGCAGAGAGAAATGCTGTGAACGGCTTTGGATGGCCATGACTCCGTGCCTGCGAAGCCTATGGAACTCTGCAAGACGACATTGGCGTTCCTTTTGTGTATCTTGTTCCTCGAACATTGCCTTCGGGTCGTCTGCCACTCGCAGGACAATCACAAATTTGTCCCGAGAGCTTTCGCAAGGATTCAAGGTTTGTGTACATGTGGATGAACCATTTCGTTTACGAGGATTTGGCCAACCAAGTGATCACAACATCGTTCAAAGAAATTTCTTTCTCACAGTCGGGCATGTTCAGGTATTGGTATCATTCGTAGAACATCTGGGTGGTCTCTGAAACCGAAGCAGATTTCATCAACAGATCTCAGAGTATTCCTTTGGCTTTCACTCATGGATCGTAAAAAAGACCAGAACCTTTTTGGTGTCATTTGTTTGAATTCCTCAACACCGAATGTCAGAAAGTTGCAACTGTTGTTGTCTTGTCTCCAGTGTCTCCAGTGGAAACAAATCTCCTTGCTTTTATTTGTAAAAGGTTCTTTTTCATCTGGAGACAAGAACGCTGCATCAGTAGAAGTTCATCCTTTTTCTCAGGCGCATCAAGTATTAGATTCTTCATAGTCTCATTGGAAGAAACAGGTTGTATCAATGTGAGGCGGTAATTGTCATCCTTGACCATGATTGCAACGTTGGGCTCTGTCTGACTGCTCACTTGCTTCGGGGCAGAGACAATATGAGCAATTCTTATGTTGATAGTTGATACTGGTTTGCATTGTCAAGAGAGGGATTGGTTCATGAGAAACGGCTAGAAGTGAAATGTTTGATTAGGTATCTTTATAAAAATCAAGGCAGGAATACAAGAAATCTCTGGATGCATGCATGCAGAGAAGATCCAGCCATATTAAATATAAATAATGTAAAAGCTAATTAAAGAAATTATGTCCAACGACCTCAATCGACAAAGAAAAAGCCTACAGCTCAATCGATAGAACCCATTCCTGCGAACAAGACCATACCGGAACAAAAAAGATTTGCAAGCTTGCCAGCTAAATAATAGCCACAATGACATGATTGATTTGTTCGCCACGTGCGCTTGTCGGGCGACAAAATTGTTTACAGAGTAGGCGACAAACTGCTGAGGTTGGCAAATCCGCCAGGCATGTGTTGAGAAGAAGGCTCATCGACACGCTTCTGCTGCAAGTATTTATTGCAAGCATCCGCTACACCGCGTCCTTCATGAATAGCCCAAACAACCAAACTCTGGCCACGACGGCAATCACCTCCAGCAAAAACACCTTCCACACTAGTGCGGTAGTCTCCGTAGGTGGCATGAATGTTCTTTCGTTGATCAAGATCGAGTTGCAGCTCTTGAGCAATGTAGTCCTCAGGAGACAAGAATCCCATTGACAAGACCACTAGATCTGCTGGCCATTCCTTTTCGCTGCCCTCAATTGCCTTTGGTCCCTTATCGGTAATTTCGACATCTTGTGTAACAAGACCAGTCACGTTTCCGTTGGCATCTCCGACAAATTCCTTTGTCATGACTGAGTAGACGCGAGGATCCTTGCCATAGACGGCTCGGACTTCGGCATGACCGTAGTCCACACCAAAGACACGAGGCCACTGAGGCCATGGGTTGTCGGGGGCACGCTCCATGGGAGGTTGGGGCATGAGCTCAAAGTTTGTAACGCTCTTGCACCTGTGACGCATAGAAGTACCAATACAATCTGTTCCGGTATCTCCACCTCCGATCACAATCACATCCTTACCAGCAGCTGTGATAAAATTGTCTTTTTCCCACTTAGACTCGAGCGTTCCGTCCTTGGTCATGAGCAATCGCTTCTGGTTAGCAGTCAAGAATTCCTGCAAAAACACGAAAGTAAATTGAGTTATCAAATAGATTTCGTATCAAATAGATTTCGTACATGCAATAAAATCACAGAGAGGTCAAGATGTGATTCCAACAAAAAAGAGCACCTACCATAGCAAAATGTACCCCTTTCAATTCACGACCAGGAACAGGAAGATCACGTGGCTTGGTGGAACCAACACAGAGAACCATGGCATCAAAATTGGATTGGATCTCGTTGACATCAATATTCTTACCAATGTTAGCGTTGGTAACAAATTCAATACCCTCTTCCTCCAACAAATTGACACGACGATCGACTGTTTCCTTTTCGAGTTTCATGTTGGGAATTCCGTACATGAGAAGTCCACCGACGCAATCGGCACGTTCAAAGACAGTTACTTTATGTCCCTGTTGGTTGAGCTGATCCGCACAGGCAAGTCCTGAAGGTCCTGATCCAATCACTGCCACCGTCATACCGGAACGTTCCTCGGGAATACGGGGCTTGATGTATCCCTCCTTCCAGGCTTTGTCGACAATGGCGTACTCAATATTCTTAATAGTCACGGGACTATCCACGAGACCAGCCACACAGGATCCTTCGCAAGGAGCCGGACAGACACGTCCAGTAAATTCGGGAAAATTGTTGGTCGCGTGGAGACGATCAATGGCATCCTGCCACTGTCCATTGTAAACAAGATTGTTCCATTCGGGAATCAGGTTATTGACGGGACATCCATCGTGGGTCTGACAGAAGGGAGTTCCACAGTCCATGCATCTGGCGGCTTGCACTTTTCGTTCGAGAGGTGTGTGGTACTCGTCCGTATCGGCTTCGGTAGGATTCAGTTCTCCCCAATCTTGGATGCGCTCCAAGGGCTTCCGGTAAGGTTCTGGGATTCGCTCGTAATTCAAAAAACCGCGGAGCTTTTCGACACTTTCGAAGCTTCCGTCACGGCGCTTAACTCTGCATCATTGTGATCGTGTATATCAGATGCGTTGGTTGGATGCGAAATGTAGATAGTTGGTTTACAGGTAGTCCCAGTTGCAGAAGTACAACAATGAAGAAAAGAGTATATAGCAGAAAGAAAGAGAATAATAAAACGGTTAATCTGGTCTTGCGTTTGGAATACTTCCTACCGTATGTGTGCCAAATAATAGAACAGGAATAGATATACGCGACATTACTACTACTACTACTACTACTACTACTACTGCACAGCCCGATATTGATAAAAACAAACTTACTTGGGTTCATTGTCGTGATCGTAAATACCTTCACGCCACACTTCATGACGTCCATCGGCTCCGATAACACCTCCAGTAGCTTTGTCTACCTTGGTACTCAAAGATCGGAGACCGGATGTCTGACGCCGGGATGCCGAAAGCATAACACTCTTCATCATTTTTGTTCTCTTTTAGCTAGCAGATACAATATTATAGACGGGTAGAATAGGTATTGAGACTCAAATCTACTCGAGGAGAGCAGCCGAAAAAAATACTGAGTTAAACAGGGGGTACTCTAGTAGTAGAGTACTCTAGTACGTAGCTAAGCTGTAGTAGATTGTAATGTTGTGATCAAGAATACTCGTATCATGTCAGAAGGAGTGAGCCAAGGTTCTTCCGTGATGAATGGGAGAATTTCCTATTACGTAGATATTTGCTCATTACCTATTCTCACCCCTACTGCATTGATTTTTCACTGTGCCTGCAGTTTTCTATTCTGGTGCTGAGCAAGTAGACTATCAGCTAGTTGTCGTAGTAGTACTAGTAGACCAGTAGTAGTAGTAGTAGTAGTAGTAGTAGTAGACTACTTTTAGCTAGTACTAGTAGTAGTACTAGTAGTAGGTAGTACAGCAGCAGTACTACTACTGTACTAGAATAGTCAGTGCTCGCCAGTCTACTAGCTAGTAGTAGTAGTAGGAGTGCAAGTGCAGCCAAGCACCGGCGATACAATAAAATCCAATAGTGCGCATTGCTATGACGAAAAAAGAGGTATCATCTCAACTCTCAACATACTGCAACGAGTACGAGCTATATGATTGACTTATCAACCGCTAGTTTCTGGCTTGGTGTTGACAAAAGCAAAAAGCATGAATAAATTTGCATTCAGCAGTTCTGCCACCCGGAAAAAAGCATTCTCGTTCTGGCCTAATCGTCCACTAACACTACAATCATCATCGTCATCGTCTTCATTGGGTCGATTCCATTCGTTGTCGCAGCCATTTCTTGCAACCTACCGATGGCATCAAACAACTCGTCGTTATAAACCATTCCGGATAATATCTATTTCCTACAAACATGCTCACCAAGCAAGGAATACTTTTAATGTTAGAGAATGGAGATACTATGGAACTCAAGGGACCAAACCAGACCACAAGGAAAAGTCTATACACGCCAAAGACGATACCAACAGCAGCTACAACACCACCACAAGCAGCAGCTACAACAACAACAACAGCAATATCAAAATCAATAGCAGCGAAACATCGGATCCTGCTGTTTTGGGTTGGGTTGATACGCACCTTCCAGAATCGTTCAAACCCTATGCACGTCTGGCACGAATCGATAAACCCATTGGAACGTGGTTGTTGCTGTGGCCCTGTTACTGGTCGACTGCCTTGGCATCGGCTTCTCAGCAGGCATACATTCCGGATCCGTACTTGTTGGGACTGTTCGGAGTCGGTGCTGTGGTCATGAGAGGTGCCGGATGTACCATTAATGATTTGTGGGACAGAGATATCGACCAGCAAGTTGCACGGACCAAAACGAGACCCCTGGCAGGAGGAGACGTCACGGTACCGCAAGCGATTGCATTTTTGGCAGCGCAACTATCGATTGGATTGGGAGTTTTGGTCAGTTTACCGCATATGGAATATTGCTTTCTGTGGGGTGCCGCATCGTTGCCACTGGTGGCACTCTATCCTTTGACCAAGCGATTCTTTACGTGGCCACAATTGTTTTTGGGAATCACCATGAATTGGGGCGCCTGGATGGGTTGGGCGGCTACCTATGGAAGTATGGATTATTCCGTTCTTCCTTTCTTGTACGGATCAGGCGTGACTTGGACACTGGTGTACGATACCATTTATGCACATCAAGACAAGCATGATGATGCCAAGTTGGGTTTATGTTCGACTGCTTTAGCCTTTGGTAAGGACGATGACGAGCAAAAGAAGGTGCTGCACGGATTTGCTGCCTTGACATGGCTACAGTGGATGGCGGTCGGTTACAATGCGAGTGACTTCTTGGCATTTCCTTACTACCAACTGGGAGTAACAACTGCGTACGCACATTTGGTGTGGCAAATACAGACGGCGGATTTCAATGACCCACATAGTGTCATGGCTCGGTTCCGCTCCAATTCAACTTTGGGGGCTATTATCTTTGGTGCCATTACCGTCGGAGGTGCCCTCCAATAGACAATAATACCAGGTTATCATAGCTAACTATTAGCGGTACGAATAGCGAATACGAGTTCCCGTTCTACCTGAACTTCTTTTTGTGTGCGCTCCAGTGACCTTTTCAAAAAATATTTTTGTTCATATTTGAACCACCAACTACGTGGTCTGCCCATACTTAACCCGGACAACACCTTTCTTGCTCTTAATACCAGTAACGTTCCAACCGTTTGCCTTTAGCACCCCCGTGCTCTTAACGTGTGTTCCCCCGCAAGGACAGGGAAAACCAGCGACAGTTACGACTCGAATATCTGTGGGCTCGTCCTTTCCACCGCCAAAGTCTTTCATATCAAAATTCTTCGCAATACGATTGCACAATTCATTAGCCCGGTCTTCGGACATCGTCTCTATCTTAGTAGGTATATCTTCGCCAACCAATTCCTGGAAGGCTGTTTGCAAGTCTTTCAGTACCTGGGACCGCTCCTCGACAGGAATTGATCCTTCATATTCTACATAGCTGCCGTCGAGAAAGTGGTAGCCTTTTGTCGGCTTCATTAACTTGCCACATCTTGCCATGGCACTGTCTACAACATGACCAGCAGTGTGACATTCCGACAGGATTTGTCGCGTGTCGCGGTCAACCGAAACGCGAACGGCTGTCCCGACTGGAGGAAGGCATACCAAGTCGTTTTTGTTTTCCACGGCTCCATGATGTGCCGCGACACCCGTCTCGCGATCAATAAGCACTTTATTGATATGCACTTTAATTTCCTTCTCGTCCTGCTGATACGTAATGCTGCCGATATCGGTCGGTTGTCCACCGCCTTGAGCATGCATGACCGTCCGATCCAAACAAAGTTCAACAGTAGCAGGCTTTTCATCTCCTGAATCTTTCTGGTCAATACTAACAACCTTCGAGGAGCATTCCAGCTCAAAGTTTCCCTCGTATGTATAGTAAATCATTTCGGTTGGAGGAATACCCTCGTCTGCATCTGGTTCGGTCATCTTTTGATTATGTGATTTGGAGACTTCAGGTTCATGCCTCATCTACTATTGGTGCTTACTCTCTAGTAGACTATTAACTACTCGAGTACGTAATAGCTACCACTACTAGCTAGCAGCCATGTTCGAACACTTGATTTTTGTTGTTGACTTTGTTAACCCTAAAAATCACACCTAGTGATATTCGAATTCTCCACTTGTAGAAAGCGAGGCTACTACTAGAGCTACAGGTGCTCTAGTAGTAGCTACTACGGTACTAGCTAGTAGTAGCTAGTGGAGTACTATGGTTGGTTCAGCGTTCAGCACAGCTGAATCAACGCTGTACTCGCGATTCAAATAACTGGATACAGCATTTTTTAAAGCAGGGAAAAGCAAGGAAGATAGGCGCAATCTTGATTTCCGCAATTTTGACGAAGTCGGTCTCTCTCCAAGCCGACATGCTCTCGGATAATCCAGTCACCTGTACCGGGAAGCAGCGAAGTGTTCAGCTTTGGTGAGGCCCTGGCCATCCAGCGATGCGGTAATCTTTTAATGAAATAGCAAATAGGTCTGCGCTCCCGGTCAACGCTACTACTGGTATTATTGTCAAAAGTCACTTGAGGTCAACGCTATGGTCAAAAGTCACTTGAGTGTATCTATTGCTGCTCTGCTACCAGTAAATCACTGATTCCTTCTGCTGTCAAGCTGAGAGTGCTTCGTTTTCGTGGAACTGCCGGGCATTAATGTCTACCTACCACTGGTAGAGTACTGGTAACTCATTTAGTACGCGCGTTGGCTGCTCAGGCTATTATTCGCGGAGAAGCGCTTAATGCCTTCTTTTGTGCGGATTTATTTTCGCGTGTCCAGCTTCTTGAAGCAATCTTAAGGACTGGTAGGCACAGGTGCTAGTAGTCTACAGTAGCATTAGTACCAGGGTACCTGGTACTACTAGTAGCTAGTAGGCCAATATTTCTTGCCAATTTTGTGGCAACTCTGTGATCGCACCTGTCTGTTATACCGTACCGGTACTCCTAAAAAGTCAATGAATGTTCTTGGGAACCATTGCTGCATGGCGTTAAGTACTCTAATGTAGACTGGACTGCTTTACCTTTATTGCCCTTTGTTGAATACTATTAGTCAAATGTGCAGTACGAAGAAATGCTATTTCTCATTTTCATCAGATCATAAGTAAAAAATAGCTTCCAGGCCTGAGCAGGTGGTGGTAGCGTTCACATCAACAAAACGAATCTTCGGTAAAATAATGCTTAGCTGCTCGTTGCTGATATGCATGGAAGATATTTCTAGCTAGTAGTAGCTAGCAGCATTTACTCTATACTTCAGCACAAACAGCAGAATACGAATCGAAGGGAGGGGAAAACAACCAAAAATGGCAGAGACTATTCTGATAGGATCTCCATCTTCAATGCCACCGTGTGCAGAAGCTGCACATACTGGGTCGCCTCTGTTGCCTGGACTATCCAAAGACATTATGAAAATAGTAGGTTGTCAGCAACAAAGAGTAAGGTTTCAGGAGGGCAGATCCATAAGACGTATTGAATCATCTGTCGAGTTCTCAGACGCCACACGAAAGCTCCTTTGGTATTCAGAAGATGAGATTGAGACCTGTAGGACATCCCTGAGAGAATTAACTGAAACAATAATTGGAAATGGACGTGTTCAAGAAAAAAATGCCCGAGGGCTCGAGCTAAAATTGTCCCCGGCAAGGCAGCGCCGGAAGTACATGATAATTCATGCCATTTTAAAGGCTCAACGACGATATACAAGACCGAAGCAGCTAGCAAAGATTGCTTGCAAGTGCACAGTGTGGTCTAAGGCTGCGGCTGTCATTATAGCGCAACATGACTACTGTGAGGTTTATCATCCAGAGCGATTGGAGTCCATTGCAAATGTCCCGCCGCTCGAAAAGTATCCGTTACCCTTCAAGTCTAAAGAGCAGCCAATGACCCCATTCCCAATCAAGAGATCAAGGAGCCCCGTGCCAGAAGATCACCGCGTTCGCCCGAGACAACCACAACAGGCTCTATCTTGTTGACTCAGCGGAAGCGACAAAAATTTGCTTAAAGAGCTCAGGGGCAGTACCACATTCTTGAATATCTGATTTCGAGAAGAATAGTACTAAATATAAAATAATCTACATGTTTGTTTTTTACTGTAAGAAATGATGTGATGAAGAAACTTTGGTCATTGAATATTGTGGCAAGTGGTCTACAAGTAATTTTTGTGGAGTACGCTGACTTCAAGAAAATGTGCCCTAATAATGCATACTCGGGTACTAAAATGTTTTAAGCTGCGTATTATTCGACGACACAAATTCCTGAACATGCATTGTCTTACCAGGTACAGGTATTCTGTACTCTGTACTAGTAGTAGTAAAATGAAGTAGACACCGACAAGCGAATAGGCGTGCCGTCATCGCCTTTGTCATTGACTGAAAGCTGCCTCAGTCCATCCTTATTATTAGCCTGGACTCCGGTCTCCCGCTACTATTTAATTTGGTGACTTTGCTTTGCGCATCAAATATCTCTGTTCTACTCTACTCTAGTAGCAGTAGCGACTGCTATCTAGAGAGGAACTAGCTAGATTCTACTACTACTAGGTCGAGATTCTTTAGTAGGTGTACCATCTCGAATAATAGGTACTGTAATGACGTGACTCCATCACAAGCTCGTGACTGTAAATTCCACCGAAGACAATAAGTTAATAATAATAATTATTATCAGCATTGTTGTTGCTCTACTGTTCTTGAAATTCTACACGAGTGTATCAAGTCTCAAATAAGAACGGCACTGAAAAGCAAAATGATCAGTTTGGGCCATAGACCAGCACTATGGCGACGGCAAAAAAGCACCTTCGAAAAAAAGATCCTGCAAACTACCAGCCGTTTCTTTATGGAAAACTCAACCAAGGATTTGGGCACGGTAATTCTGCTACGGCATGGGCAATCCGAATGGAATGCCGTGCCCACTTTCACTGGCTGGTGTGATCCCAAATTAACGGGAAGAGGTATTGCAGAGGCCGTCTGTGCGGGAGAATTGCTAAGAGCGAGAGGCTTACGACATTTTGACCTGGCGTTCACATCTCAATTGGTCCGTGCAAGCCGCACATGCGAGATAGTCTTGGAGGCAGCTGGATGCGATCCATCGACTCCAATCATACGGTCTTCTTGTTTGAATGAGAGACATTATGGTTCCTTGCAAGGTCGGAGAAAGAATGACCTAGATTTGTTTGCAAGATATGGAAAAGAACAAATGACGAAATGGAGACGTGAATTTCGTGCCGCTCCACCCCCCATGGATGAGGATCATGAGCACTATCAGCCTCCACCAGCACCTCGTACCGAATCTTTGGCAGACTGTCAAGTTAGGGTCTTTAAGTATTGGAAAAACGAGGTATTTCCTACGGTACAGCCTGGTAAAAATATTCTAGTTGTGGCACACTCCAACACACTCCGCGCCCTGGTCGCCCATCTCGATGACGTGCCTGAGGACCGAATCAGCAATCTCCACATTCCCAATTCTGTGCCCTGTATGTACCGATTTGATAGCGAAGGCAACTCCGTCTTGCCTCCAGTGGAAAATGCCGCGGGAAGGACTCGGGGATATTGGCTGTTTTCTAACGAGAACAGGGAGCGATTACGGGACAAGATTGGAGGAACAGAATCATTTTTCCGGTCAGTCTTTGATGCGTGGGATACAAATGGTGATGGCGAATTATGTAAAGAAGAAGTTAAAGCAGGACTTCAATGGATCATGGGGGACGCAGACATTACAATAAGGTTTGCAGCTGCAAAAATATTGGAAGAGATCCGCTTTGACGAGGATGGCGCAACTTTAAAGCCCGATGAATTCCAGGAGTATGCCTCGCGCGTCTATGAAAAATATATGTCTGGTTTCCTTGGTAGTGCTACTGAAAAACCGTGATGTTGACATTTCTTTGGAGGAAGACCGAGCGGAAGAAAGGAGGCCTTGCACTTTCAGAAACAATCTCATGGTAGTGCTCTTTGTTTTTCCTTTAGGTGTCATTTCTTACCGTGTTCAACCAAGCGATTGATGGATACAATTTAGTCGTCTTGGAAAAGTAATAGTGGCTTTTCTTTTCAACAGGACTTATGGTGAGAGCAAGGAAACAGTTGAAGGGCGGCGTCTTCTAGTGCGCGCCAAAGTTATGCCACAGCTTCGTTCTCGAGTGAAGTGCCAATTCCGACGAACCTTATAAAAATTGTGTATTGATAGAGAAAGTCTGTAAAGCAATTACGAGAAGGAGTGTGTTGACTCCTTGAAGGCTCCCCAGTGAGTCTAAACTGTACGTGTAAAAAGAAGAAAATCAGTAGACCTAGAGCATGAAGTTTTCAGAATGGAACTTATAGTCTGATAATCACAATCCGACGAATTATGCAGAGGACCGTACAACCATGGAACCTATCCTGAACACGAAAAAGGAAGCCGCGCACAAGTTTTTAGACTCGTCAAGATATACAAGTGCTACTCTGTCCAAGAATAGTTAGTCTTCGGCTATTTCAAAGCCATCAACGCCAGTGGAAATCAAAACAATGATACAGGATATCTTTCCAATGTCAAGTGAGGTACACACGCATTGGCGCAGCTCTTTTTTCTGGGAAAGAGAGGCAGCGTCGGCAACTCTCAGTGTATTCCAGTGCTTCAGTGATTCTTTGCTGGCCTGCAGCAAGATTTTACTTGACTGCCATCTTGCAGACGTCATCCTATTGCGTGATTTAGGACAAGGTAACAGTATGTCATTATGAACGCAATAGTAGCTCGTTCTGTGTTTCAGGAAGGCAGCATGTGACCGAATTTAAGAGTGAAGTCATAGTCTCGCTTTACGTTTGCATACAGTTCCTGGTCCCATACTGTCATAGCCTTCAGGTACTCCGAAGACTCTTTTGTCATGTTGTACCGGCCAAACAACTGAGGACCCTGGTTTTCATGTCTGATATTGTTCGTATTGACAGTGGTCGTGTCTGGAGCTATTAAAGTATTGGCATCTACAGACCTGGAAATAGTTGTCGTATTATGCCCATCAATGAGCAGAGTCAGCAGTGGAATGGTCTCGTTCTTCAATCGCTCCGTTGTTCCGATCCAATCCATGATCCCTCGTAGACATGAATAGGATCGTTGGCATTCACCGTGAGTCAAGTTGGTAGCTCTCAGTTCTGGACGATTTCGTTGGTAGGCCTGTTCACTGCGAGCCAAGAATAGGCACTGGGGGTTGTTGTGCATGGTTCGTTGGAAATTGGCATTGGTCAGGTGATCCGGTGGAAGATATTCGAAGCGCCGCTTTTCGTGAGCAACTCCGTGATAATAGTTGAAATAGCTAATCCCAAAACTCTCAGGTTCTCGTAGTACAGTAAAGGCAAAAAATGGGATTTCATTTTGTTGAGCTGTAACTTTCCAATATTGTACTTGTTCACAAATGCTCAAAAAGGAGGGATTGTTTCGTGCGTGGATTTCCAGTATGCCAATGTGAGGTTCATTGATTTGTGTGGTACCATTGTTGATGACAGTATGTTTTCTTTTTGTCCTCCGAGGTGCAGGACCGTACTTGACCCAATTTTGCATCGTATCTGCAAACTCGTCGTATTTGGCTTTGTTGCTGGAAAAGAGGTATGTGACACGCCTTCTATTTTGAAAACTCTTGCGAATGGTAGTTCCTCCTGTTTTGGGAACGTGAAGATGAAGTATTATACCTCCCGATTTTGAGAAATTTAACTTGTGCAGTCTTTGTGGAGAAACAGTGGTAGGGTCCTGTGTATAGTTTTGCGTGGATACCCTGGTGGATACTATGAGAGGAGAGAGAAGAATATCAGCTCTTCTTCGAAATAGACCTTCCCTTGAGAACACAGTCGTCTTCATACCGGCAAGGCCAAACATGAGCAATCCTATTAGAGGTAGAGCTCTAGCAACCTTGCCTTTGCAACATAATCTGAATTCGCGCATCTGTATAAGACTTCATGACATACTACTAGTATGCTTGCAGTGATTGGTACTGGTTGGGTTGTTGTTCAGATTTTACATTGGATGCTGGCAGAAAGTTTAAAAAGTGAGGTATTCTTACTATTTTGGTTGAGTCTGCATGCGTGTTTAAGTAGTCTCACTCGCTAATTTCTAAGTACCATAACGCCAGCCGTGAGCAGCTTTCTCCGCAAAACGCCTTGTCGAGCAGCTCCGAGACAGTTCAGTCTCCTTCAAGGGAATAAACTGCATAAATATTACTTGTTGTCTCCATCACTGAAGTAATAATAAATAAAAACACTTCCCCGAGTAGATACACTCGAACATCAACAAACAAACAAGAGCGAACCAGACAAACGAGCGCTTCAGGATCGAGAATGATAGTGTCCCTTGAGCTAAAGGAAAGTTAAGCTAGATTTATAATGTCAACCTCACTTGTCGATGGCGACTCGGTTGTTCATCCGAGGTTGGATGATGATGGCACCCATCGCGATATTTCCATAACGTCTTTGTCGCTGTATCAAAAATTCACGCAGCTAGAAACAGCCTGGTCCGGCTACAACAAATTTGAGAGCTTGAAAAAGCACTGGTCCCGACTAAGCAATACTACCCCTACCAATACCTCCTTGGACTCATCGAGAAGTGTTCTCACAACGGTTGCCGATGACGATGACGAGCCCAAAATTCGCTGGAATCAACAAGACATGGTGGACGAAAAATGTACGAATTTACTTGGCTTTGCTGTGGAGGAAAAACAACAGCTCGAACAACCACCCGTAGTAGAGGAACAATCATCTCTCGTTGAGGAAGGACCACTGGAGCCGGAACAACCCGAGGAACCCAAAATCAGTCTGAAACGACGAGGAGTCAAGCGTCCGAGGAGATTAAAAGCCCTAACAGGGACTCGGAATTGGAAGTCATACTCGAAATCATCTCAGAGCAAAGACGATGACAAAAACAAGCAGGCAATAGCAACAGGGGAAGTTGTCTTGGAGTCGCGGTCACCTCACGATAACGACGACGACGACGATGATGAACAAGTGGTCTTTGAATCTTCCGACCAGTCCAATACGAGTACTTTTGAGGATGAACAAAATGATCAGCTGTCTCGTCGTTATAGTCATTTAGCTGATGATTCATTACGTGACAAAGAAAGCTCGTACCAAGACCTTACTGAACGGGTCTTGATATCCATGTCGAATCATGAACTGTGGGATACGGCCAAAGAAGATGAAAGATACGGGGAATGGCAGGATGCCTACCAGGGTGCTAAAACGGCTATGGGTATTGGTAGCATTGCGGGTAACAACAATTCCTTCTTTGAGGAATTTCCACTGATTTCTCAACAGGAGAGAGTAGTTGTCTTTCCAGCAAGTACTCGTGACGAGCCGGTAATTGATGCACGACCTACGTTTGGGAACAGCGACGAAAGGGAGGGTATCGAGGAACACTCTGTACGGATCAGTCACGAAGAAAGTAGAAATGGCTTTCAACCAATATCCACCGGGGAACAAAGGGAAGCCATATCTCCAGAGAAGGGCATCAACGACAACGGGGCAGAAATGTGGGTCCAACATCAGAATTCAAAGCTTTCTTTTGTTTCTGCAATAACAACGACAGATGCAAGTCATGAAAGTGACTCCATGAGTCAGCATAGCGAGACTCTCAAGCCCGTTCTTCGAGATCTCCTCCGCATTCGACTATGCGCCGTCTCTGCGCTTGTCATTCAACGTTGGGTGCGATCCAAACAGGCGAGACAAAAAATGTTAAGATGCGCCCAAGAGCGTACGCGACCAAACGATGCAGCAAGGCGACGACGAGATTTACTGTCGCCTAAAGTTGCGCTTGTCCGATCCACAAGAAAGTTCCAATCGGCAGATCGATACCGGAAGAGTGTTATAGTCATCCAAGCTGCCTATCGGTCTTGGGGTTGCAGAAGGGATTTTCTCGAACTGCGTGATACTGTGATCAAGGCACAGCGCTATTCTCGTCGTTTTTTGCAATGGCGTCGACAGCATTATGCGGTTTTGGAAGCTCGACGTGCATGGCTGAACCGCGGGAATGCCTCGGCGGAGTGGTCATTTGATGCAACAGGAATCTCAGCGCTATCGTTTGACAATTCCTACCTGGAAGACGTGCCAGTTAATCTTCCGCGGTATCCCATATCTGTCACTTGTGACATGAACGATCCCGTGTCTGCTTTATCACCCCTTCCGCCAGCTGCGTCACTACCTACCCGTCTGCCGTCTCCTCTACGCACCCGCCCTAATTTGCAACTGTTGACTACCGTTTCGCAACCGGCGTTGCAGCTTCCTCCTTTGTCACCCTCCGCGAAAAATCGTCGATTATCAACTGATTGGACAACTCGTCCAAGTCGTCCAAGTCGTGTACGATCTGGACTGGACATTATCAAGTACAAATTAAAGAAAAAAGGGCCCGCAAACAACAACCGAGAACCACCCAAAGTTTTCTTTCCGCCCGATACCTCAACCCTTGAAGATACTGGTATTACAACACAACCCACTTCAAAAACAAAGACAAAATCGACATTGTCTTTCAATTCTCCCGGAAGGACGACACGTTACAAGTGCTCTCCACTGGCAAGCGTCGTCGCTGATGCTCCAAATGGTGCAGACATTTTGAAACAAAGGTACAGCGAGAAGAAAAAGGTCCTGTCTACTCCAACACAAAAGCTCTCCCTGAAAGGCAAGTCATGGCTGAGGGGAAAAGGAGGGGCCGCAAATGAATGCAAAAATACAGATTCGATGAAGGCCGAACCTTTGTCGGTGCGCCCAGAATCTTCATCTCCTCACTTCGAGCATTTTCCGATGATATTTAAACCAATTTATCGAGATATTCATTTCACGGCTTGCACCAGCATCCAAGCTATCTGGAGAAAATATCGCTCGCAGCTTGCTTTCCTAGCATTGATTGTGAAAAGCTCTACAGTTGTCTGCGAATGCAAAAATTGTGGTACGCTCTCGCAGGATCGTCGAGTCCGTCAAAAAGCGCAAGTCCGTTGCGCAGCCAAGGCCATCAATCAGGTAGGTTGTGAAGGAGCAAAAGAGAGACTAACATTTGGGGAGGCCGAAGTTGCTGCTGAATGGGAAAATATTGTGCATTTCAACTTTGAGCTTCCCGACGGCAGAACTGTCAGAACATTTTCAACGATTTATGTAATGAGCACTATACAACGAACAATGATAATGGAGAGAATGACCAAAAAGCGTGTTTTCATGCTGATTATCAAATCTGCATTGATGCAACATCTTTCAGAGCAATATCAGAAAGTTTCACGAACCTCAATGCTAGAAAGATCCTTAACAAGACGGAGAGCACCGTTAGAGAGAGATGCAGCGGTTATGATTGAAAAGTGTGCCCGTGGCTCAAACCACCGTCGACGATATACGTTGAAGAAAAAGGCTGTGCTGTTCATTCAGAAAGTGACTCGTACATGGCTGGCGGAAAGGTTGCTACGCCGTGCTTTGAAATCCTCGACGAAAATCGAAGCATTCTTTAGGGGTGAACTTGTACGGGGAATCGTCTTTCAATATTGGGGTGCGGCCATAGCGTTAAGACCTTATTGGAATGAATATCGCTTGGAGAAGATGGCAACAGCAGATGCGCTCGTCACGAGGATCCAAGCCTTGTTCCGTGGAACTCGGGCTCGTGAGCTCGTGGCTCAGCAGTCTATATTTGCCAGAATTATCCAAAAGAAAATTCGGTCTTTCATTGCTCGGGAGAAATTCATGAGAAAAAAACGAGCATATTGCTTTATCCAGGAGTGGTGGAGATTTTGGCGATATGATCGAATACTGCGAGGGTTGTGTGCAACTATAATTCAAACCTCATATCGTAGCTATCGAGACAGCTGTGACTTTCACTCTCTTTGCTCTGCAACAATTGCTATCCAGAGATCCGTCAGGGGGCATGCCGTGAGATCTGCTTTGCGTTCTCGAAATAAAGCCGCGGTCTTGATCCAGCGCACCATTCGGGCAATTTTGGTTCGCCGTCGAATGAATAAGTCATCCACCAAGATTCAGGCTCTCTATCGTGGATTTTCTACTGAGTCAAAATACCAGCAACTTCTATGGTCAATCTTGGTCCTACAATCCCAAGCAAGAAAAATGGCGTGTGAGCGGAGAAAGAAGAAGAGAGAGAGAGAGATAAAGGCGGCAAGTCAAATACAAGCTTTTTGGAGAGGACACTGCGCCAGACTTGATTTTCTCTTTCTCAGGTACGTATTTTGTTGTCGATGTTTGATATATGAAACCGGTGGACGCAAGTAGACCCACTCATCCTGTATCCAACTCTAATTTTGTTACTTTGATTGATTTCCTTTGGAACAACTTTTCCTATTAAGAGATTGTTGTGTGGCAATTCAAGCCATTTATCGGGGACACCGACAAGAGATTCTTGCCCAGAAGGCGCATGCTACGGCGTGCATTATCCAAGCTTGGTGGAGAGGATATGCACAAAACTTCGACTATCATATTCACAGGGGTGCGACAATTTTTCTTCAGCGTATCTGGAGAACCCAGCTCGCAGTGAAGTCAGAGCATCAAGCGGTAGTGAGAATACAGGCTTCCTGGAGGCGTGTACAACGAAGTAAACGCTTTCGACGGAAGCGTGAGATGGCAATTCTAATTCAAAGCTACTGTCGGCGGTGGTCTCAAATACGGAATCTCCTCCTGATAGATAATAAATCTCTTATCATACAAAGGAATATTCGTGGAAGGAAAAAAAGACGCAAGTTTCTCGAAATGAAGCGATCGGCAGTAAAACTTCAAAAGCTTATCCAATCTTGGCGGCAACAAAGACAGCGTGCTGCTACACTTTTACAAGCATTCACCCGGAAAAAACAATCACAGGTCATGTTGAATCGTGTGCTGGTTGCTGCACTTCATATCAAGCGACAGTGGCAACGAAAACTTTTACGACGAAGACGACTTGCAGCTGTGAAAATCCAATCATGGTATAGATGCAATATACTATTTTGCAAGTTCGTGATCAAAAGATTCAGTGCTGTTAGCGTACAGAGTGCGTGGAGGTCATTCCGACAGATAAATGAATATCAGCAAACACGTCATGCCGTAAAACTGTTACAGAGCCATTTTCGTAAAGGCCTTGTCGTCAAATCGAAAGTTCGAGCCACGGTTCGCATTCAATGCTTTGTCAGACAACAAAGCGCGAAGAAGAAATGCTCGGAGCTGTTCGCGCAAAAGAGGAAGAATGAAAAGATGCTTCACGTTCGGGCGCGGCGAAAGATGAGAATTGAGCTAGCCCAAAAGAATGAATCCGCCGCTACCTTACAGCAATTTTACAGAAAATACCGTTTACGAGTCCAAAGGCAATTTTGTCAAACTCAGCGTGAACGAGTCGAATTCCTGCAGCTACAAAGTAATGCAGTTGCCCTCCAAGCACTGTCGCGTGGCTTCCTATGCCGTCTTTTTTACGTAAAGCTTCGACGGAGCCTACATTTGATCAAAGAACGGTCCAAATTGTGGTACTCAATGAAAAATACTGCTGCAATTTCACTACAAAAATGGTTTCGATTTCGTCAGTGCCAGTCTAACTACGTCAAATGTCGAAAGAGCGCTACCTTGCTTCAAAGCACATGGCGCTCACGAAACCAAAATCAGTTGTACCTCAAGCTTCTGCGAGGAATTATTTCAGTCCAGGTGTTGATCAAGAAGAAATACCAAGACAGAAGCAAATGCGTTCGCTTGATTCAAAGGAATTGGAGAAAAAGCTACAACCAGAGTTTGAAACTGCAAACCCAGTCAAAACGATACCAACTTTCGAATCGACAAAATGAAAAGCAAATTCATGTAGCTGTTGTTCTTGTTCAAAAGAATTGGCGATCTTACTGTACAAGATTCAATCTTCTGATCAAGATTATCAGTGTTACAATTCTTCAGTCTGGTTACCGAAGGTACCGACAGCAAAAGGTCTATAAGAACAAGTTGCTGAAGATGTTGGAGCAGAAGATCCTGCTGAGAAAAGCTTCTCCTTGTTGGACACAAAAGTCAGCAAGTATTAAGATTCTACAACAACAAATGCTGCAAAAAAATGCTTCTGGAGTGATAGTCTCTCCAGCCTATGCTCAACTAGGTATTATCCAATGCCAACCTAGCCTACCTTCTGTTGCTTCTGGAGAAGCCATGTATACAAGCCTTGGGCAACTTTGGCTGGAAGATATTGTTATAGGTTTTCAACCAGCAAAAACAGCCAGTGTTTTTGTACACTATCAAAGAGAGAAAAAATACCAACTTCAGTGCATGATCATAAACATGAAGATTAAACAACAACAAATGCTGCAGAGAAATGCTCCTCAAATCTTGGTTGCCCCATCCTTCCCCCAGCTAGGCTTCACCCAATGCCAACTTGGTCAGCCCTCTGTTGCTGCTGAAGAAGCTATGCATGAGAGCCTTGGTCAACCTCTGCTAGAGAATATTGTTATAGGTCTTCAAAGAATGACGGCAGCCAATGTTTTTGTGTTGTGGCAAAGAGGAAACAAATGGCAACTTCAGTGCATGATCATAAACATGAAGATTGCACAACAACAAATTCTGCAGAGAAATGTTTCTGGAGTAGTGGATGCCCCATCCTTTCCTCCTCTACTAAGCACTATTGAATTCCAGCTTGACCAAGCCCCTGTTGTTACCAGAGAAGCTATGCAAACAAGCCTTGATCAACTTCTGCATGAAGATATTGTTAAAGGACTTCAAAGAGTGACAAGAGTCAGCTCTTTTGTACACTGGCAAATTAGAAACAGATGTCATTTTCAGCATGTGAACAAAAGCATTAAGCTTTTACAACAACAAATGCTGCAGAGAAATGTTTCTCATTTGTTGATTGCCCCACCCTCCCCTCCTCAACTTAATGTAATTGAATTCCAACTGGGCTCACCCTCCATGGCTTCTGGAAAAGCTATCCATGAACAATATGGTCAACTTTGGCTAGATGCTATTGTCAAGGGTTTTCAAAGAATGACAGGAATCAGTGTTCTCCAAACAGAAAACAAATGTCAAGTTTGTCAGTCCATGATCATAAACACGAAGATTTCACAACAACAAATTCTACAGAGAGAAGCTTCTGGAGTATTGCATGCCTCATACTCCCCTCCTCAACTTAGCGACATTGAATGCCAGCTTGGCCCAGCCCCTGTTGTTCTCAGAGAAGCTATGCATACAAGCCTAGATCAACTGCTGCTGGAGGATATTGTTAGACTTCAAAGAATGACAAGAGTCAGCTCTTTTGTACATTGTCAAGGAAGAAACAGATGTCACTTTCAGATTATGAACCAACGCATTAAACTTGTACAGCAACAAGCACTGCAAAGAAATGATCCTTCACTGTCGGTTGCCCTATTTCCCCCTTGTCAGCTTAGTGTCATTGAATACCAACCTGGGATATCCTCTGTTGTTCCTGGAGAAGCTATCCGAGAAAGACTTGGTCAACTTTGGCTTGATGCTATGGTTAAAGGTCTTCGAAGAATAACAAGATACAGTTCTCATGTAAAGTGGCTTAGAAGCAACACATGTCAACTTCTGTGCATGGACAGCATTGTTGAAGGCAACCAGCTCAGTACTTATGAAGCTACTCTTCACCTAATGAATCTTGAGGATTTCTTGAAAAAACTCTCCCGGAGGTTATACCTTGGTGGATCTTTGGTCTACACACTACAGTTGGCTCTCTCTCAGTTACTGCAAGGGTGGATGGAGAACCAGCAGTTTCTTGAAGGTATTCCATCAGATGTGTATCAGAAATATTTATGTGGAGTAATCTGGTCTTCCGGGTTGGTCATCATGCAGCGTACTAAAAGGTTTGCGACCGTAAAGATGGTGATAGTTGTGTCCTTTGGTTGCTTTGCAGTGTTTGCTAGGCACGCTGGCAGCCCGACTCTTGCGTTTTCTTTTTGGACCTTGGGTATTTCTGCCTTGGCCCAAGGATACCAGACAATGCATGAACGCATGGAAGGGGCGGCGATTATAATTCAAACTATCTGGAGATGCTATTCTATCAAGAAACAGTATCTCCAAGAAGAGAATCAATGCATTGTGTTGCAGCGCGCTGTCAGAGATTGGCGGGTAAGACGTAGAATCAAGGCAACTATAATTCTCCAGCGGTTTCTTCGAAGGAGGACAAGTGTCTCAATAGTCTCGCTCCAGACAGATGCAGAGACATGTTTCTTGATTCTACGTGGCCAGATGATGATGGTCAAAAGAATTGTGTCGAGAAGCAGCTTTCTGGTCTTTTTTATTGCAGTTGCACATGCCCACGCAAGTTCGGAATTCACGTGCCGTCTCATTTCCTTCCTGCAGCTAGCCCTATTCTCGTTGGCAATTGAGCACATTCGTGGTCAATGGGTTGCAATGCTCTCTAGACGAGGTGACATGTTGAAGACCGCCCAAAGAGCTTTGATTCATTCTAAACAGTTGAGATTCCGCCAGATATATCCTGAATCGATGCTGGTACAATTGAGAGAAGCAGTGCTCCTGGACCTTCAACGTAATAATGGTCTGGTGGAATCCGAAGAAAATGCTCTCGTAGCAATTTACACCGAATTTTATCGCGAGGAAACTGCTGCTAGTCGTATTATATCCTGGTGGAAAAGCTGTATGGAGTCGACAAGACGTCGCGTTCACTTCAAGTCCTCCAGGGCTGCAACTGTCTTGCAAAGCGTGTGGAGAGCCCATCGAGCCCTCCGGCTTTATGTCGTGAACAAGAAGATGCAGGAATATCAGCTCATGAAGAATGCCTTGATTCGACGGGTGCAAGTTCTCTCAGCTGTCGTTCTGCAACGGTGGTATCGAGCAACGAACGAAAAGACCAAATCTCAATATTTGCAAGAACTGACCATGAGTGAATACGCCGCGAGCTGCATCGCCCTTCGATGGAGACATTATCAAAACGTTCGTCGTGTAAAGGCAGCTAGTTGTATTGCCCGTCCGTGGCGACATTATCAAAAAGTTCGCCGTTCAAAAGCAGCTAGTTGTATCGCCCGTCAATGGAGATACATTGAAGCAGTGCGCCAAGAACGCTTGCGGAAGGATGCTGCACTTTGTATTTCGCAATGGTGGCTTGAACGTTTGGAATCTCGAGATGTTGCTTCAGAGAAAGAGGTAGCGTTAGCCATTCGTGAATATTGCGAGAATCGTAAAGCTACCCGTCAGGCATTGGCCACGGAAAATCAAATTTTGTATGGTTTTTCAAACCAAGACTCTTCCGCGTCTGATGTCATGGATCTGGTCAATTATCAAGTTGTCTCGGCCAACGCAGACATAGTGTCTAGTGGCACAACAAGTTATATGGCATGCTTTTGTTTGGACGGTGCAATTCTTGATGAATAGATACAAGTGATGCTAAAAAAACATAAAAATTCAACTAATTTAGTTTGCTCCTGCTTTATGGAGTATGGATGTGATGCGGGCTTTTCCTGTCCGACGACAACGCCTCGACTACAAACAAGATCTTGGATGAATCTCAGCACTGGTATCTGCCTTTGTTCCGGCCATCGCGACACTAGCGAAAACAACAATTGTGTGCACTGATCGTAGTAATATGTAATTCTGTAACTGCCCAAGTGGTGCTGAGTGTGTCGTCATGGATCTACAGCAGCAAGTACTGGTACTATCTAGTAGTAGTATTGCTGGAAGAGCTACTACTATTAGGTAGTAGTATCACACTACCACAACTACTAATACTAGTAGTAGTAGCTGCTACTACCACCACTCATCTACTAGTAGTAGTAGTAGTAGTAGAGAGAAGTAGTAGTCGTCTTTCTACTAGTAGTACACTGGTGGTACTACTACTAGCTAGTACTAGTAAATAATACGAACTCTACAGTTTGGTAGAGCTGCAGGTATTGAGAACTCGTACTATGGTTTGAAGGAGTCTTGCAGGACTGCGGTGCAACTTCCGTCTGGCCTGCGTTGACAAAAAATGCAAAATCCAAAACTAAATAATAACAACATTCATCACCCCGCACATCGTAATATCAGACATCAGTAGACTACCTGGTATTGTGACAAAAAGACAACGGCCTCTGCTGGAACAGTTGGTAGCTGTTGTATTAGAGGTATAGCAAGGAGAGCCTTAGTTGACAGTGGCAGCCAATTAGGGCAACAAAACAAAAACATCATGGATCTGCCATCAGAAGCGGCAGCGGATGACGACGATGCCGTGGAAGTCATGGACTTCACAAACAACGATAACGATAATAATAACGATAACGACAATGAAAATGAAAATGATAATAATAATAATGGTAATGACGAAGAAGAAGACGACGACGAAGAATTAGAGGCGCAAATCATGGATGATAATTATGACGACGCCGAAGCCCAGGCCCGTCAAGAAGCCCAAAATATGAATGTAGAAGCTGTCGTGGAAGAGCTGGAATCTAAACATGCATTGCTCCAGGAGGAACACGAAGCCGCCAAGGCTCAACTGGAATCTCAAACCAAGGATTTGATTGAAAGTCGGGATCAAGTCAAGCAACTGAACGATGAAAAGCTCCAGCTCGAGCAACAATTGGCCGAAGCCAAGCGGATGGCGCAGACCGCTTCGGAAGGGAACAAGACCATTGAGCAAGAGCAAAAGAGTCAAAAGGAGCGCATTAATCGTATGGACGCTGAGGCTGATTCTCTCCGCGAAGAAATCAGGTTTGTCTAATGTATGCGTGTAATGCTATGTTTGCGTTGATCGTGGTAACAGCCTAACACTTGTTATTATTTTTCCTTTTCTCCAACTAATCAACCTACCAACCACAGCCGCCTTTCCAAATCCAACAAAGAATATCAGGCTTCCCTATCGGAAATGGAAGTCAAGAGCAAGCTTAGCAATTCTGAGATTACGCCCCTGATTCACGAAAACCAGCGGCTTCAGACTGAGATTGATTCGGTAACTGCCCACAGCAAATGGTTGGAAGGAGAGCTAACACGCCGTGTAGACGAGCTTACCAAACTCAAAAAGGAATCGGGAGAACACACCGTTTCGTTACAGAATAAGGTGTATCAGTTGACGCAAGAAAAAGAATCGGGAGCGGCCCGAATGTTGTCCTTGGAGCGATCGGAAGAAGAAATGCGCATCAAGGTCGAATCGTTGTCCAAGCAAGTCATGCAACTCAAACAAGAGAAACTTGATGCTGGAGTAGCCGCCGAACAAGAATTGACCGCCGAACGACGATTGGTTCAGCTACAATCGGAGCAGATTAAACGATTGGAAAGAAAGCACGATGATGTCGTTCGAGAAATGGAGGGTATGCAAGCCAAGGCCCAACAAGCGCTGGAGGAGTCTCGCAAAGAGCGACAACAACGCGTGGAGCGTGAATCGGAGCAACTGAAAAAGGCACTGGAAGAGCAAGCTACGCAGTACGAATCACAATTAAAGGAACTGACCCACCAGGTCCGAGAAGCTGATCGTCGACGAGTGGAAGTCGAAGATCGTTTCTTGGCGCTTCCTTCCTCAACCACAACTGGCGCGACCACTCATTTGGCCATCACGGCTGGAGGCGATGAGGGCGACGATGGCGTCACAAGCTTGACGGATCTTGTGCTTCGTTTGCAGCAAACTACGTCCGATTTGAATGCAGAACGAGCTCGTCGCAAGAAGGTGGAGCTGCTGTTTGAGCGCATTCAGGCAGACATCGAATCGAAGGCGCCCATTCTCATTCGACAGCGACAAGAATACGAGAGTGCCATGCAGCGACAAGATGAATATCAGGAACGTCTTGAAGCTCAAGCCAATGAATTACTTGTGCAGCGATCTGATTTGCGAGAATTGAACCATGAACTGGCCGCTACTCGCAAGAAAAACCGGGACTTGCAGGAGGAATCAACAGAGCTTGCCAAACAAGTTCAAGCTTTGCTTATGAGCCGTTCGGGTGCCCATGTGACGCCTGGGGATATTCCAACTTCCATAGAAGAGATTCAGAGTCAGAACCAGCGCCTTTTGGGGGAACATAGACGTTTGACAAGCACTGTAAAGGAGTTGGAGGACAAGCTGCGTTCCGATGCTCTCACCATCAAATTGGAAGACGCAGAGAAAGAACTAGCCTCTCTTCGAGAAGACAGACAACAGCAGGAAAGCCTCGTGTCGAGTATTGTCCAACAACGCGACCTATACCGAGCTCTTCTTTCGAAACACGACAGTAAGCTTCTTGGGACGGAAGAAGAAGAGGTCACGGCTATTGAATTGACGAAGCGGCAATCGGAGAGAGCCAATGCGTTGGAAACGAAAAATGCCGATTTAGAAAATGAACTCGCAGCAGCCAGGGGCGATCTTATTCGGGTCAACGAAGACAAGGAGGTTATCGCGGAGCGCCTTGCCCGCAACGAGACGATGGTGGTCAATCTCACACAATCGGTAGATAACCTGAACATGCAAGTAACCACTTCCAAAGCGGATGCCGCCCGAACCAAGGCGGAATGCACTTACCATGCAGAGCGGGCAACTCGCATGGAAGAAGCTCTACGAAGGGCGAAGGAGGAAACGGAGCATGTCGCTAACGCCAAAAGCGAGCTTCAGCGGATAAACCATGAACTTCAAGTTGCTGTCAGCAATGCCAATTCCGAACGAGGGCGATTGGAAAGCGAAAAAAGCCAGGTGGAATCAAAACTGAGACTGGCCGAGACGCAGGTTGAAACAATCAAGTCAGCCGAAAAGAGAGCCGTCGAAGAGAACAACCAGCTTCGCAACGATTTGGCCAGACAAGGAGGGCTGCTCGACTCTGTCAGCCGCATTGAAGCCAGCCTAGCCGCGAAGAAGGACGAAGAGACAGCTGCAATCAAGGAAGAATGCGAAAAACTCACTACCCAGTTTGCTATGCAAGAGTCAAAGCACACAACCGAAATTGAGAAGCTGGCCTCTAAGATCCACGACCTCGAAGTGCGTTCGCGAGATCTGGAAAGCAGCACCGATAAAGCGAAAAATGAGTCTCTTCTGGCCCAAAAGGATGTCTTATCAAAGCAAGAGGAAATTCAGAAATTAACGACCAAGTGTGCTACATTGGCTTCACAACTTCACGATCTCCGTCAAAAGTATGGCGAGGCGGACGATTCCGTAGACGTAGACGTAACTCTGCAGACTCGAATCAAGACGTTGACGTCGGAGCTGGAAGCAACCAAGACTGAATTGGCCACTCAAAAGGAGGCCAATGATAACTTCCAGCGCGTGGCGAAGGCGAGTGAATCTGCTCTTGCCGATCTCACCAAGTCTACGCAGGAGTTCCGAAAGGCCCGCGAGGAAGAGATTAGCAAACTCAACGCAACGTTGACCGAAATGAAAAGGGAAGTCAAGACCAAGCAAGACATAATAGCGGAGCTCACAAACGATTTGATGAATGTCCGAGAGGAAGAAAGCAAAAAGGTAGATGATCTCAAGAAGGAATTAGAAGCCGCCAAGAAACAATTGGAGAGCCAACAAAAGGACGCCGAGTCTGCCGACGCTAGAATCGCAGCGCTTACACTTGATATTGAAACACTGCGCGAGAGCGAGTCATCTGCGCAGACTAGCTATGAACGTGAACTCTCGCAGCACGCTGCTGCTCGCACGGAACTACGCAAGTCGCGTACGGAAGCCGAGGAAGAGAGGCGCAATCGCGTTTCTGCCGAAGAAAGGCTCAATGTATTGAAGAAGGAAACAGAGGGTCTTCGTACTGAATATGAACAAGAAAAAAGGCAAGTGGACGAGGCCCTCGCAAACGCAGAAAAGAGGCTCAAAGATGCTCAAGGCCAGAACGAAGTCCTGCACAAGCAGTTGGAGACTCTTGGCGACTTGGCAGAAAAGAACCAAGAACAAAGGGTAGCCGCGGCTGCCGGCGATGGTACCGAGGATCCGGCGTCTGGCAAAAATGCCGAAATTAACGCCCTCAATAAGACAATAACGGAACTTCGGGAAGTCATTCGATTCTTGCGCTCAGAAAAAGAGATGATTCAGGCGCAAGAAGATGCAGCCAAGCGGACCGCCGAACGAGAACGGGCCGCTGCAACTGTCATTAAGCGCAGTCTAGACGAAGCGCGGGCAGAGTTGTTAGTCTTGCGCAGCTCGTCTAATACAACTTCAGAGGATACAATTGTAAAGGAGCTTGCCCAAAAGTATCGGTCCGCGGAAGATCAACTGAAACTTCTTCGAGACAGTAACCAGCTGCTACGCGAGGAAGCAGAAAAGCTACAAGTCTCACTTACAACCGTCAAGTCGGAGCTCGCTGCGACTAATCTGTCGGCTCAACCAGCTGAAGACCGTCAGCGTGAGTTGGAAGTCGAAAAAGCTTCCTTGGAAGCAGAAAAGGCCAGCCTTCGACGCGAAATTGAGTCCTGGAAAAGAAGAGTTCAGACACTGGTATCCACTTTCAATCAAGTACGTGCTCATTGTCTGTGAATGATTATATTTTAGGTTTTTAATATTGATTCATCGCTCTCACTCTTTCATAACTTTAGATTGACCCCGAGGAGTACAAACAAGCTCTTGACAGGATTGAAACAATGACCAAGGAGATGGCGACGTTGAAGACGGAGAAAGAAACTGCTACGAATAAGGGCACTCGTATGACGACAATAGCGAAAAAGCTTACTTTGGAAATGTCTCAGCAGAAGAAATTGAACGAGACACAAAAGGAACAATTGGCCAAGCTAACTGAAGAAAAGGAGGCTCTCGCCAATTCCAAAAATGCCCAAGCTGCGATGGAACGCGACCAGCTCAAAGAGAAGGTGGAAAAAGTGGAGAAGGCATTGGCGACTGTCAAAACCGAGCTTGCTGGCGCTAACGAGATAAACAACAAACTTCGTGAGAGACTTCGTCAATTCCAGAAGATGATTAAAGAATTGCGAGAAAAGAATAAATCCCTAGAGGCCCAAGCATCGCTGTCTGTGACAAAACCAGGAGATGCGAGTGCCGCTTCAACAGCTGCGAAGGCGCCTGCCCCTGCCACTACAGTGACAGCGGCAGCAGCCGCCAAAGTCGAAACTGATAAAAAGCCGGAGAGCAAAGCTGAGCCGTCCGCGGAAAGCCCTGCTCCTGCTGTCGCAAGCGCGGCGTCCAAGGACGAGCTGCTAAAAGTACCGCCTGGTGGTTTCCAATTTGGACCGAGCGAAGGTTCAACTGTACCAAAACCACCGGGCCATACGCCTTCCCCCGCTCCTGCACCTTTCTCTCCAAAACCGGCATCTACTTCGAGATCTACGCCTCCAAAACTAGATTCGCCGGCCAAAGCTCCCGTCGCCCCTGGACAAGATTCTGGGGTCAGAAAGGAGATGTCAATGAAAGAACGACTTTTGGAAAAGAAGCGGTTGTTGGCAGCTGCTGTTGAGAAAAGAAAAGCGTTGGAGAAGGGTAAGGCTACCAAAGAGGAAAGGTCTGAGCCAGAGACGAAACGACCCAAGTTGGGAGAGAAAACTGGCGAAACGGCTACAACGAACACACTAACAACCGACATTACCATGGAAGCTACCGAGGACTCCCAAAGAGCTCCAGTTCCAGCTCCTGTTAATGAAGCCCCAGCATCAGCCCCTGAGGTAGCACTTGCCATTGTGCCCACCGGTGGCGCCGTCACGGGGGAAATTTCCCAAGTTGAATCGAAAGATGACAAGGAAAAACAAGATGAAGAGGGAGAATTTGCGGAGGTCTCTAGCGGCCTATCCGCCAATGAAGAGCGAAAGAATACCAAGCCAGAGTCCTCTAAGAAGCTTAACCCTAATGCTTCAGCATTCGGTGGAGGTTTTGGAAGTTCAACATTTGGAACCGCCGCTTCTAGTACACCGGCGACTCCATTCGGCACGAGTGGCGCTGCACCCTTCGGCACGAGTGGCGCTGCACCCTTCGGCACTGGATCTACTTCAACATTTGGCTCCTCGAATGGCAGTACTGGATTCGGAACTTTTGCGGCAAACGCCTCTACCCCTGCTATTGCCCCTGCTCCTGGTGGCAATACCTTCTTGAACACTGCTCCACCAGGCGCGCAGGCAGGAGCACCAAGTTTTTCTTTTGGAAGCACGAGTAAAATAACGCTACCGATCCCTTCCAATCCTTTTGGACACGCTGCCGGAGGAAACGATAGCAGCCCATTTGGCGTCTTTAGACAAGGAGGAAGCTCGTCGCCATTTGGTGCCTTTTCTGCGTCCAAAAGCAAGCCTTTGTTTGGTCAGCCTGCTAAGGAGGAAGTAACAAAGGATGGCCCACAGGAGGAAAAGACAAAGGAGGAAGGAGAGGAGAACGCCGAGGAGGGAAAATGATTGGTTTATTACTGTAGTTGCCTTCCTAGATTGCAATTATTAAGTGAAAGATATTGAATGTGATACCTGAAGAAACTAAAAACAAAGTGAAATTCGACTGTGTATGTTTATCTCGTGATTGCGCGTTGAAGCGGTCGTAGCGTATGCCTAACGTGCTCCTGACTCTTTAACCGAAAGGAGGCTGTTGAAAAGGCGAAAGAGCTCTTGGCATCTCTGGCTATGGAGACTGGAAACCCTTCATTTTTTCACCGATGTCAAAGCTCCAGGGAACGTACGCAGTTCCATGGCTCTTGCTGCTTCCAGAAGACTGATGTACCGGTAGAAACGGGTAGAATAGTCTAGTTTTCTGGATTACATTGGATCCAGTGTTCTCCTGTAATCTGTGATGGTTCTGAATATCACTGCCAGAGGGCAGGCTGCTGACGTGGACTATTACTCTTTTGAATCATGATTCAGAGTTTCTCGTTTGTGTGCTTGCTGTTGTTCAGGACCATCAGTGTCCAGAACCAATGTTTAAGCGACCATCACTTACTGCACACGAACGAAACCCACCACAACCGCACAAACCACCACTGTTTTAGTAGTAGTTGTTTTCCGCTCTTTTAATAGTATGCAACAGTTTGATCCAATGAATCAGTGCTTCCGATCCCTTTTGTTTCAAATCTTCGACACCATGCGTTGTGACGACATTGTGAGATTGGCCCGATACAATGATAATGGTCGGTATTTCGTAGATCCGCTGTTGCATCCCAATTTGTGCCATTTCCTTTTTCGCGGCGACTTTGAAATGCCGTTTCAGCCTGGTTCGTTCATCGGTATCAAAGGGCAGCGTGATCCAGTGTCGTCGTGCGTATTGGTTCATTTGGTCGGCAGTTTCATCACTGCTGACGTAGACCAGAGACATGGGACGTCGAAATTTCTTGGTTGTTCCAGTGTTCCTGGTTTCGAAAGCGGATGGCAACAATATGTCACCAAATTTGGCATCCAAGAGTTCTGTCACGGGCGTCGACATGGGACACCAACTGGCAGCATAGTACAAGAGAACAATGTCTGAATGGTCCAGTGCGTACTGGATGCTGGGGAATTCGCTGAGAGGTAGTTTTTGTTCGTCCAGTGTGGACCAGTAACTGCTGCTTCGCAATCCTCCTCCCGTACCCTTGGAGGATGTTTGCGAAGACGATGACGACAATTTTGACGATAATTTTGATGACGATGACGACGACAATATTAAATCTTCTGTCGCTGGATTGATTTCCCAGACCATCCGGCGGAGTATATTCCCAGCCACCAGGAGAATCAGTATCACGGAGAGTACTTTTACCGCCGACAGGACGCTCATACTGGCAATGAATCCATCTCTTTTCATCATGGCATTGTTAGCAGAATTCAAACGTCGTCGTAATCCATTATTGCTGTTGTTTCTGGTTGGCGAACGACTCGTGTTGCGGTTATTATAATGATGATCGCCATTGTTGTTGTAGTCGTTGGAGGGAGATGCATTGTGGGTCGGCAGTATAGGTTTGGTCCCATGAAAGTAACTGGCATTGCTAAAACTGCGAGGAATTCCCTTTCGTTGTAACATGGCTGCGCTGGGTGCGTGCTCTGTGTGATGTGTTTTGCTTTGCTTGGTTTTGGTACTGTGCTGCGTTGATTGATGGCGAGAACAGATTGCTTTGTTCCCTTTTTTTTATCGTAAACTAGCCCAGCTCAGCCCAGCTCAGCTTCTCGTCTCTCTCTGTGTGTGCTCTGCTCTGTGTCTCTCCTTCAAAAGTCTAAAGAATGGCGCTTCTTATGCTATGACTAGGACTTTATATTATAGCCGAAACAAAGCGGTGGACACAGTAGGAACGTTATATTCTGTCTGTTGATGAAAGGATGTAAAGGTTGCCGTGATTACAGCCCTTCCGATACGGTGCTCGTATAGTAGTCTCTACTAGTATTGTCGGTTTAGTGTTCAGTACTAGCTCTAGAGTAGTACTACTAGTAGTCTAGTAGTATTGGTAGAAGAGTAGTAGTCTAGCTAAAGCTACTACTAGTAGTGTCTGCGAAGATGATGTTGTGTTGATTTTTTCCCATCATTCACGTTGGTGGTCATTTTGAATTTTGGGAACGGTGTTTTAGTGTTCAGGTGAAATACTGAGTCCCTTTTCTGATGTCAGAGTATCATCTTCTGGTCACTCCTCACTTCGATGGTACTAGTAGACCTAGAGTAGGTCTAGCTAGTCTACAAGAAGGGTAAAACTCTGGTACTAGTCTACGGTAGTAGTCTATGATTTTTTCGCAACTTCTGTACATCACTCTTCATCGCACAACCACAGACACAAAATTGTACCATGATCATCATCTCAAGGCTGCTTGCCTCTTTTTTACTGCTGCTTGCTACTCCACTACCGGCTGCTACAGCATGGATTGCTCCCACCACACTCATTATTGGCAGTCCTTACAGAAGTAGCGGCGCATTTACATCTACACAACTTTACGCTGATAGCAACAACAACAGCAGCAACAACAACAACAACAACAATCCCTTTGCTTTCTTGTTCAATCCTTACGAATCCAAAATTCCAGATGATCTGAGAGATGAAATTTATGCTGCCGAAGCTAGAACTCCTGCGGCTCAAGAACGTGGGGTTCGTGTGGCGACCTATGCTATTATTGCCTTTGTAGGCATCGTGTTGGCCTTTTTCAATGCCTTTGTTACGGAATTACGCAACACAACCCTGCCGGAGGGAGTCGATCCAGGAACGGATCCACTGGCGGTGGCTGGCTTTACCTGGGTCTACTCCAATGTCCTACTGTCATTTTTATTTACCAACAAGTTGGGTGGCGGATTAAGCTTGTTGCTGGGTGCCGGAAGTGGTTTAATGGCCGAGGCCGAACTCGATACGAAACGATTGAACGCCGAAAAGATTTTTCAAGAAATGGAACGACGTCGCCTAGATAAAGGAAAGAGCAATGGCAAACAACAACAGCAACAACAGCAGCAACGCAAAGGCAGAAAACGACGACCGGGCAAAGAACAGAAGCGAATGCAAGCCCTTTCGGAAATTGTAGACGTTGACGAACCAAAGACTACAGTAGTTGCAGCGGAAGGCAAAGCTCAGGAAAGCGTTGTTATTACTACATCCGACAAGAGCAATCAAGAACAAGAACAACAACAACAACAACAACAACAACCGCAGCAACAAGAGGACGGTATTCTGGGAAAAATCAAAGGCTTTTATGATAAAGCGGATCAAATGGCAGCCTCTCAAGCTCTGCTTTTGAATAAGGAATTGGAAGACAAAGGATTCGTGGAAAAAATTACAGATGAAACAGGTCTCAAGGTGGTCGGGCGGGAGAAGGCAGCACAATTAAAGCAAGAACAAACGACAGCAAAAGTAGAAAGAGACGAAAGATCGGATGAGAGGTAAAAGAGTTACACAATCTCTTGAAAGTCGAGAAATTTTCAACGACAAACTTGCACGAGTGCTGATGTGTTACAGAGCTATGGCCACTTGATTCGGAAAATACACTGATGAGGCTGCAACAATGCTTGAAAAATATGTATGTAAGTTACTATTTTTTTCTAAACGTCGTCTATAGTCTATAGAGCAATCAAATTATTTGTTCGTCTTGCGTTCCTCGTGTTTTTTGCTTTGACTTCACACGTCTACTGCAGCCACGAGTATCGACCAATCATTTCAAGGTGTGACTGCCAGACAAACGTTTACGGACGCGATGCATCGTTGTCCCAAACTGGCTTGCCGGAAATAGGACCCTAGTCAATCATCAGTATCCGTTGTACAGTAGCTCTCTGTGTTGATTTCTTGTAGTAATATCATTTATCAGTTTCTAGCGTCAGCAGCAGCAGCAGCAGCAGCGTCAGCAGCAGCAGCAGCAGCAAGTCTGTGCATTGAAAGCACAGCGCGACAAAACAGGAAGATTCGTTCGATTCAATTGTGGGCGATGCTGTGGAGCACACGCTCAAGCAGAGAAGGTTGAGCTTTTTTAAGCTCGTGTGTCTGCCTGCCGCTTCCTCGCGTTTTTTTCTTCTTCTCTTCGTCAAAGCTGCCGGGTAATACGAGAACACAGTGTCCCTGGAATGTAAGGACGCATCATAAGAAATAGCAGCAGATGAAAAACAAAAAGTACATTTCCCGAACACGCACACTGCAAAGGTAAAGAAGTAAAGTAGACTACTCGAGTAAGTTGGTTCTTTCGTTACGTATGTTGAGGGTTTAGGTTACTTCTGATGATGATGTTTGTTTCGAAGAAAGTGTGCTTCCTCCTTCTCGCACTCTTTGGATAGTAGGCAATGAATACGTCATTCAACCATGGCATCCATCCCGATGTCGACAGAAGTTGATGGCGTGAAAGCAAAAAAGATCGGGACACCAACAAACGTACTTTTACGCAAACATGGTGGGCAGTGTGTGATGGATCTGGACAAGCCAACAACAAAACAAAAAACATACAACAGATTTGAGAGTGCTGCTGTTTTTAAAAGCACAAAAAATAAAATAATCAAAGCGAATCCTTCCTTCGCAATTGTTTGTTACAGGATCTGCTATAATAACAAGGAGTTCATCCATCATACCGTTAGTTGAGAGGATTATTTCACCGTGGATATCGATACAAATTGTGAAGTTTAGAAGCAACAGCAGCCATGAGGATTCATTTGAACAGCATAGTGCTCGCGAGTCTGGCAGTACCGACAAGCTCCTTCCAGATGTTGATGAGCTTCAACTACTTAGATAGCATGGGAGGAAACCAGAAACCTCGAATTAAGGAACCCTGGAAACCTAATTCCTCTCCCCCTCCTCCATCCTTTGCGTCGGAGGCCCCTCAGCAGCAGCAGTACCAGGAACAGCAGCAGCAGCAGCAGCAGCAGCAGCCTCCGATGGAAGATTCACAGTACGGCGAGCCCGTGATTGACGCCATGAACGAGTTAACAGATACTTTTGTCAAGAACGAAGAGGCTACATTACGAGCACTCCAACAGATTAGTGAATCCATGAAGCAATTGGCCGAGTCACAAGCAGCCGCCAATGTAGCAGCCGGTATCAATAGCCTGCCACCACCACCACAAGCCGTCATTCCTACTCCCCCTCAGCCTCAAGGGAGTATCCCTGCTCAACAGGAGGTGGCGTTGGGGTCTTACTTGAGCTCGCTCGACGGAGGATCGGGCGGTTCTGGCTCTGGACCAAAGAGTTCGTATGCAGTTTCCAAGGGAAATTTCAAAGTATCTCAGGGAACACCAGGATCATACTTGGAAAACGTCGCAGCTTCTGCGCCCTTGGAATTTAGCCCCGCTGCTCCTGCTCCAGCCCAAGCTGTGCCTGCTATGGAGAGCACTCCAGCTCCAGCTCCAACCCCTGCTGAACCTTTGCAACAGGCAGGCACTGGTAACAGAGGGCCAAAGAAATCTTATGCGGTTTCACAAGGAAATTGGAAAGTCTCAACAGGAACACCTGGATCATACTTAGACAATATGGCTGCTTCTGCTCCTTTGGAATTTTCCCCAGCACCAGCTGCCCGCACGCCACAAGAAGTTGCCTCTCCACGTCCACAGGCTAATGCGGCTCCACCACAACTACAACCACCTCAAACGTCAGCCCAGGTCCCCACAGCTGGACTTCCCGACGCCATTCTTGCTGCGCAAGCATCATCTGGACAGCAGACCATAAATGCTGCTCCACCTTCGTACCAACCACCGCCCACTTACAAGCCTCCTCCCATGACGACCTCTGTCGAGACGACACCACCTACCCCCGAGTCGCCAGAAAACCCCGCTAGTATTGTTGGAGCTGGATTGTCTCTGAGTGTGGCTGGATTGGGTTTCTTGTGGGCACTCACAAGCGGTGGTGATTTAACTGGCAACTTGCCGAACCCTCAAGTCAAATGGAATGGTCCCACCTGGTCAGAACTTGGTCTCAGTAATGGTGTCACGAGTAATACTGCAGGGGCATCCAAGGCTACCACCACGACAGTCGCTACCACCACGACAGTCGCATCAGCTCCAAAAACGTCCCCTGCTCCTCCAGTGGTGACTCCTACGCCAGCACCTGCCCCTGCCGTGGTGACTCCCACGCCAGCACCTGCCCCTGCCGTGGTGACTCCCAAGCCAGCACCTATTCCCGTACCTGCCCCGGTTCCTGTTCCCGCACCTGCTCCTGCTGTCATGGTCCCACCCTCGGCGCCGAAGCCCGCACCCACTTTTCCACCTATGCCGGCGCCGCCTGCAGCTCTTGTAGCACCAGCTATGAAATCGGCTGCCTCGGGAGGAATGGCTGTTGCTAGCGGAGTTGCAACGGCTGGTGCCGGCGCAGCAGCGGCTTCAGCTGGGGCCTCCACTGCTGCTGCCGTACCATTCAACCCATCAAAGCCTGTCTCTTCCTTTTCGTACGATCCAGCTTCGAGCAATGGACCCCAAGGATGGTCAAGCCTGAATATTGAGGGCAACCAATGCGGAGGTAAAAAGCAGAGCCCAATTGCCATTACACCCAGTGGCTGTAATGTTGGTGCAAATTATAAGATGACGGTAAGTCTGACGGGTTTGATTGATTCAATTTACAATTGTCATTTGTACAGTGACCAGCTCACAGGTGTCGATTGTTGCTGTTTCTAGACAAGCGGATCGTGTACATTGGACGGCATGGATTATACTCTTGGTAAAGGAGGCCCAAAGGCTGCCTTTTCAAAGAAATGTGCAGGGAATACAATCGAAATCCCTGTTCTCAAGGGAGTATTTGAGGCTGTTCAGTTCCACACTCATATCGGTTCTGAGCACGTGATTGGCGGACAGCGTTCTGGAGCTGAGCTTCATATTGTACACAAAGAACAGGGCGGTGACAGATTTGCTGTTGTTGGTATTATGATCGATGGCGATGGTAGCGTTGACAGCCCTATCTTTGAACGTCTGCTCAACAAGTGGTCGGCTCTCGAAGCAAAGGTCGCCGCAGATTGCGACGGAGTGACTCCAGGACCAAAAAAGAATCGTCCCGTTGGCGCCGATAACTCCTTCAATGTATATGATCTAATTCCTGCGGGTTCGTCATTCTACCACTATGATGGAAGTTTGACAACGCCTCCGTGTTCCGAAGTTGTTTGGTGGGAAGTTGCCGACGGCATCTTACATGTTTCACCCGAGCAGCTTGATAGGCTCTACAAGATGACAACAACCTACACAGATCCCTCCACATGCGAGCTGCAAACTGCTGCCTCTCCAATTGACGGATCAACGAATCGACCGATCGCGCAAGATATAGGAGGGCGTGAGGTGCAGAAGGTTTGTCCTGTTGATTCCGTTGGCAGCAAGACGCCTATGATTGTATCATCTGCCGATATGAACCCCAATATGATTGCTTCCTCGTTTGTGGAAACCAATGCTTATCCATCAGCAGATACAACGTATGATCAAGGTTACTACAACCAAGAATACAACCAGGAATTTGGACAGGGCTACGAACAGGGCTATGACCAGAGCTACGAGCAAGGCTATGACCAAAGCTACCACTACAGTGGAAGAACTCATTTCACGGCTGATGATTATGACCCCTATGCCGGCATGTAAATGGTGATTATTAACTTTCATATTCCTTGTTGTAATTATGTGTACTTCCAATACGTTTTCTCCACCAGAAACCCAACTTGCTACGCCCTCCTGTCTTTTGTTTGCAAGTGAAGGCAGAATGGTTTTACCAGAGCACCGCGCTCACGCACTGTACTGGTAGCTGTTCAAGGAAAGGAACCCTTTTCTGCAATGTATCTGGACATGATTCGTATGACGCTTTCTCCTAGTCTGTCGAGCGCCTCTTCCCAATCGTAGGTTTGCTGTCGGTAATCCCAGTAGCAGAAGAGAGACGAGTCATTTCCCATGACGGGTGTAAAGAATTCTGTGGGCGCCTCGTCGTAGCTTTTATTCCTCAAAACAAGATAATGTTGCCAACTTTGAACATCATCTTCCAGATTAAAGTTTTGTCGCTGTAGGAGCAAGACGTCGCGGTCGCCAACACCCTGGATTCTTCCATAAAGAATTGTCAGATCGAATTGTTCGTCATCTACGTTTCGCGAAAAGGGATGGACAACCGCAAATTGCTCCAGCTCAATGTCTCTCCAATAGTTCAAGGCCCCCAATGTCCACTCTGTGGTACACTGCAGAGATGCAGTAAACGTCCCAAAAATGGTTTCCAAAGGACCGACCCAGACGACCAAACCCTGCTTTTGCAATTGCAATTGCTGTTGCTGTGATGCCGACTGTTCGCACGAGAAAGATGACGGTGACAAGGCGGATCGCTGACTTTCAAAATAATCCAAAATGGCACACCATTCGGAAAATTTGGCAGTATCTTGACTCGTCCTGATGTCTTCTCGTAATACCATGAGAACATCTCGTATTTCTTCGTTCTGAGCTGGCAACTGCCGTTGCAGCTGTCCGTAGCGATGAACGAGGGCATTTCTCAATAAAATCAAAACACTGCTGTTGCTGTCATGCTGTTGCTGCTGCTGTTGCTGGGATACCGAAGAACAGCCCTGAACGACAATCATAAAAGTCGACATGGACTTGCCATCGAGGAAACTACCAAGAGCACACGACAGAACCTCGCTCGGCAATTCCAACAAGGGAAAGGAATTGGATGCTGCTTGTGTTGTTGTTTGTGCTTCTGGGGACGATATCATCATCATCATCATCATCATAGCTGACCAAGCAACAAACACGACCTCTTTTCAAGTACTTCAACAAGTACTCGTAAGCCCCAGTGGGGGAGAGATACAAGAGTTGATAAAACGAAAGACGACCAGATGTATGGTGCGAAAGGAAACGAGGAGGAATAATCTTTGATTTGTGTTGTGTTGTATGTATTGTGTCCGCCCTGTCCCTTGTCCCTCTCATTGTCTCTACCGTAGTTAGAGTCTCTTGCTAGTCTCTACTACTAGCTAGTAGCTACCCATCCAGCACAGAACCTGATTTCGACAAACTAAAGATTCGTACTTGAGAGTAGGTCTAAAGTTGATGTTTGCTTGTGTCCGGCCGGGGGTGTTTGTATACGGCTAGTAGTAGGGGGTTTTGTGCACATCGAGCGAACGCTACCGCGTTCTCTCGACTATGCCAGCTCTCTAGGGCTACGTTCGGCTAGGTAGGGTGGTTTGGAGAAACTCGGCAATTTACTAGGGCCGACCTTTTCTCCGTTCCGAGGCGCCCGGGTGAGAGGGCAGACCGCTAGGGTTGCTCTCACACTCGGGTAGCCAATCGGGCGG
>Ga0210036_1000514_pt1 | contig 46215 bp, 28 predicted proteins | sample CryGeymeta201515_FD_185469 | JGI IMG/M metagenome (GOLD analysis project Ga0210036, IMG submission 185469) | Groundwater microbial communities from Crystal Geyser aquifers in Utah, USA - Crystal Geyser metaG 2015-15 (SPAdes) (version 2) | ecosystem: Environmental > Aquatic > Deep subsurface >...
TACAGTTGCACTAACTAGTGCAGTTGGCATCACTACCCAGGGAACTACCCGTTCTGTCTGCATCTATTCCCAGGGTGCAAATATTCAGTTCCAAGTGAGAAAAGTCATTGGATTGACAATTACAGACAATCCTAGCACTATCACACAAGCAGTCTGGGCAGCCTCTGCTGTTGCTGAAGCAGGATATGCCGACAGTGCTTGCGTAGATGCAAGTGATTCTGATATGAATTACTGTTGGGTTGACTTTTTGTTGAAGGCAAACTTCTTTGAAACAAATTCAGTTGTCTTGACAGGAACTGGCTCTGTTTTGATGGAACTTGGTAACAGTGTTGGTGCTACTCGCCGTATGCTTCGCCAAGATGTCAGGTCTTTGCAGGAAAATGGAACTGAAGAAGAATTCAAGGTCAAGCCTGTGACTTTGGAAATGGAAGAGATTGAAGGTTCTTCTGCCAATGCTCTCTCTAGCATTGCTACCCTTGGAGCCATTGCAGGAGCTGTCATGATGCTTTAAGCAAGCAGTGAAATGAGGTGGAATGTCTCATATGCGGAGTGGAGATCACATTCATTTTTTGGTCGTTAGCAACTTGAATCTTGGAGTATTGAAGTATGGATAACAAATAATTGTAAAGACGATCCGAAGACGAAATAATGAATAGACAAGGAAGAAAGGGAAGGAGTGCACGGACAGGACCAATAGAAAAAGGTGAGAACCAAAAATTCTCAAGATGCCTTACCAAAGGAAGAGACAAATTACATGAAACGAAAGTATTATAAATTATAACAATAAAAAAGAGAAGTAAAAAAAAACGTGTCCTTCAACTTAACCTCGCTAAAAATGTGCACCATAGTCGTTGTTTGTACGCACCTTGGCAAGCTGGTTATGTATGTCAGTTTTGCCGAAATGAATAATTCTTCTCCTTCTTCTAGTAGACCTTGCGTAAGATTTAAGATGCGTAACGTAGTCGTGGTACGGTGGTACGTACTGTGGTAAGCAGTTATTGTAGTTTTGCCGCAATGCTTCGATGCATCACTTCGGCGTGCATTGCCGTAACTTGTATCGTACCGATAGGATATTCTAAAAACAAGCGGTGTTTGTGCTTTGTGCTTTGTGCTTTGTGCCTGAAGAGTTCATCTCTCATTTCACTAAAACAAAAAAATGATAATCTTTGATCTTTGGAGCGAAGTTGTTTTTATTCCAATCCGTGGAAATACTGATTGAGGATTGAAAGTAGACGCACAGTATCTCCATCCATTTTTGTCCACAGATTTATCATGGTGATGCATGTTGATTGTTGTATGGTACGGTACAGTTGAGAGTAAAACTTTCATGATCAGGATGTGATTGATTAGAGGAGCACATCACTCAAAGTCGGCGAAACATTCAAATCTTCTAGCAGCCTTGGCGGAAGTATCATGTCCGATTCTCCCGATAGCAATACCGCCACAAGCGACGATGACAGTGATACTGATCTTTTTGATGAGCAGCAGCGTCAGCAACAACGCCAAAGATCACGAGACCAAGCTCTGTATGGCGTTTTTTACGACGTAGACGACAGTCGTGGCGGTCGGGGACGTAATGTTGGTGGTGATGGGCGAAGAAGGACAAAACAAGACACCTTTGAGGCTGTCCCTCAATTTGTCAAAGGGAAGACCACAGATGAAACGAATGATCATATAGACAACGACGACGAAGCAGAAGAACTGCATGAGGACGAGGATGATATGTTTGGTCAAAATAAGTACGACGACAAGATGGTAGTTGAGGATGAAGCTGTAGCGGCAGACGATGAAAATGACGAGAAGGAAACAGCTGAAGAATTGGCCAAACGAGAAGCTTTGCAGAACCGACAGAAGGAAGCTGACGAGTATTTTCTCAACCTCTTGAAGAGGGGGAAAGGAGAAACAAAGAAGGGACGTCGGGCACCAACCAGCACGTTCGTCTCCAGTAATATCCAATATGCTGATCCCTCTCGAACTTCAGCAAGGGATCTAGAAGCTTCCAATTATCAACAGGAACAAAATTTGAGATTTTCAGAGACTACACAAAATACTAGTGATCCGGTGAGTTCTGCTCCCGCGTCTGCTGGATTGGAAATGCATATCGCGGCTGGTCTAGGCGTGCCAACATCATTTGGCGGAAATGCAGGAGGAGGAGTAGGAAGAGGTCTGGGATTTTCTCAGCAACTACCAAACAGCAAACCATCGACTTTTGTCAAAGATCCCAATCTCGGATCATGGGAAAAACACACTAGAGGGATTGGAATGAAATTGTTAGCTAAAATGGGTTACAAGGGGACGGGTGGACTAGGATCCAAACGACTTAAGAAAAGGATGGTCGTTGACGAGAAAAGTGGAGAAAAAATAGAAGTTGAGGCTCCTGCCAAAAAAGGAATATCGAGACCAGTTGAGGTGGTTGTTCGTCCGAGTAATTTGGGATTGGGCTACGGTAATTTCAAAGAGGCGACCAAATTGAAAACCAACCAGCAAATCGAAGCGGAAGTCCGAGGAATTGATTTAAAAAAGCAGAAGGAAAAAGAAGAATCCGATAAACGAAAAGCCAGAGAAAATGTTGCCGTGGCACAAAAGGGGACAAGCTCGGCCCTACCAAGTGTCAATGATTTGATGCAACAAAAGTTGTGGAAACGTGGTGCGAAGCAGTCACAAACGTCTCGCAAGCGACAAAAGCGTACCATTATCCCATATCAAGAGTTGTTGAAGAGAAATGATTCCCAAGGAGCGGTTGTGATTGATATGCGGGGTCCATCGACCACAATTCCAGATGAGAGCACTTCCGCCACGGAAGATGGTCTGCCACAAGCGGTCCCACTCGCAGAAGAACTGCTTCACAACATGTCACTACTTTTGAATACCTACGAAAACAAGATCCAGTCGGGGTCACATTTTGTTCGTTCAACTCAACGAAAGGTGGAAAGTATACAATCAGATATTGCTAGTATGGAAAATCGTCAAAGTGAGAATGCACACCGCCGCAAAAAGCTCGTCACTGTTGTAGATGTGATCGACAAGATTGAAGCCATTGTTCAAGAGTCCTCTGGGGGGGAGGCGAAAGGGGGCGATGAAATCATGTCCAAAGTTCAGTTGTTAGTGCGCGATCTAGAGCATTCCTTGACTGAAGAAGAACGCGACAAACTGCGATTCTATGATGTCCTAGCTCCGTCCTTGTTAGAACCTGCCATTCAAGCACGACTAGATACATGGGACCCACTTTCGAGCAATGTAGAAAGTACCAATGCTACCATGGACGCCATCATCAACCTTTGCCTAGGCGACGAACAAAACAAGGAACACGGTGTGATTATGTTACGTACCATTTTTGATACAGTGCTGTTGCCGCGTGTTCAACATTCTTTGGAAAGCCAGCGATGGGATCCGATCAGAAATGTTGAAATTGGCCTGCAAGTTTACGAAAGTATCTGTCGTGTGGCCGCTCATGCATCTTCACAAACTGCCACTTCCACCTCTACTTTTGAAGATGGCACAGCTCAAATTTTGCCGACTGAAGATGCGAAGGATGATTCTGCGCAGCTGAAAGAGTTGCTACAGGAAGAAATCATTCACAAAACTGTTTACTTTAAACTGGCCAGGGCTTTGGGTCAGTGGAAGCCAGCGCTGGATGCATCGGGTACCGGTCTACGCGACCTTATCCATATGTGGATTCTTCCCTGGCTGCCGCATCTCGACCATCGATCGATCCTGCCAACATTACTTTCCGATTGCAAACGAAAATTGAAAAGTGGAATGTCGTTTCTGCACAAAAATATCCGCGACGATGATGTTTATTGCCGCGCTGCATTACAGACACTTCGACCGTGGTGCAACATTCTCTCGAAGGAAACTCTTCCATCTCTGGTTTCTACGTCTCTAGTCACTCGGCTAGCGGGATGCGTGGCGACTGCTGCCTCGACTGGTATGACAAAAAAAGATGATATCACCTGTTTTGGCATGGATTGGAAACCTATAGATCTGACTATGGAAATGCATGCTGCGTATTTGCTATCTGACAAAGAGATGCTAAGCGTGCTGGAGGGCGAGCTTTTGTCGCGGTGGGCTACCAGAATGCATCAATGGCTAATGAAGAATCCTTCCGCATCGAAAGTCGCTGCAGATATTTACATTGAATGGCGCCTTCGCCTCTTTTCGACAAAAATCGTTTATAATACTACATCGCCGAAGTGCTTGGCTCAAGACCACGGTATATGTACAATTTTTTATGCTGTGTTACTCATGATCCAGGCGTCAAACCAACTCAGCAAAGATCTTTTAAACGACTACCGCCCCACACCAACCAGTGTCCTTGCAGTCATGGCTCGGAGAACCCGTGAGGAACGAGAAAAGGCACAAGATGAGTTATACCGCATGGATGCCACAGGTAGGGCTCCTGGAACCAAGGGTACTACTTTAGATTCAATGGAATTGGAGGCGCGTGTCCGTGCTGCCCAACACCACCAAGGACACACCCCGACCTTTCGACAAGTCGTCGAAGCGTTTGCCGCCGATCAGAACTTTCTGTTTCAGCCACGCATGGGGCACAACTCTACTATCGATGGCAAGGCCGTCTTTTTGTTTGGAAAGATTCCGATTTACCTCGATTCGGATGTGGTCTTTGCGTATCGTAATTCGGAATGGAGTCCCACATCTTTGGGTCAACTAGCGTCCATGGCGCAAGCCTCTGAATAGGCTTAGACGAAGAAAGACTTTAATCAAATAATAGAATGAAACACGATAGCAGACAGAGAAATTACGTATCAACTTGACAAAGTTCCTGCTTCATTTATTTCATGCTTATCAGGTTCACATTACTGTATGCTTATGAGTGATCTTTCCAATCAAATTTAGGGTGTCCCCTCCTACCGGATGCTTGTCCATCAATTATGACCTCCAACAGTCTCTTTTTGATGGTTTCTCTAATTTTTGCATCCTTCGTACTGATCCAAATTTCCAGCCTGTACATGGGAAAGCCTCGTGATTTGTCCACAACTCGTGCTCCATTGATATAATTGCCAATATTTGCGTTCTTTTCGTCGGCGGCATCTTCGATGGTCTCTCCCACGACGCCCATGACCAGATTCTGCCAGTACAGGTCCAACTGTTCGCCTTCAAAGTACTGTCGACAGTACCATTCTCCTCCGCATACATTTTTAGGATCGCCCCATTCCGGTTCGATGCCCTTTTTGAACAAACTGTACTCTTCGACTGTTTTGCCCTCCGGGCCGACTGTTTTTCGGCACTCGCCATCGAAAAACACTTCGGATGGAGTAGGAATGTGGTTAAAGTAGCGCCAGAAATCCTCCACTGTCTGAAAGGAACAAAGTTCTTTCATGTTCTCCTTCCACGTATTGGGATCTTTGGTCGCAACGGCCTTGTGTTCCCAGAGGACCCATTCTTTACAGATAAAAAATAAAGGACAGTGGAGGGTTGGGTTTGAGATTGATGGTAAAATATTGCATTGATAGGTTCCATAGTTCCAGGAGGAGCAACAGACAAGAGAAGAGCAACAGATAGAGAAAGGCAACAGTGAGCGACGCAGACAGTACTTCATAATGTCTACATGAGTATACGCAAACTACATTCGATTGAATAGTCTCAAAAAATATCAAGAGCGACAATGTCGTGTCAATCCCACATTGCGTTGCAAACGAGTGCGTTGATCGATCAGATCAGCTCCTCGGTAAGCTTACAGTAGTAAGTAAGCCAATTACTTCCTTCAAGTTTCACCTACCATGCTCTAGCGGATGTACATCTTCTTCTCCCATTGTGTATTTTGGTTCAACCTAAAAAGTAGTATTGGTGGGGTGCTGTTGGTGTTTCCTTAATCTACCTTGTGTTGCTTGAATTAGCAGTACTGCTGTACAGTATGAGATTTAATTATTAATTATCTTATTTTTTGTTTTGGCGTTCATTCATTTTGTGTTACTGTGTTTGCAGCAGTCAATCACTCTTAGCAGTAATGTACTGTAATTTTTTGTGGTGGTGCTTATGACGAGACAGGCAGACGAGTGATGAGAGGTTGGAAATACCACCTGATAAAAGTATTCACATATGTATTTAGGGTGGAGGATAAACCGTTCTGGAAGCGATCAAACTGACAGTTCGCAAAAAACAAGCATCGCACGAAAACCTCATTCGCAATAGACAGCTCGAATAAATAATGATGAAGACAACTCCGATATGTTGCACAATGTTCACCTTTACGGACGCGCTAGCTGGTTTTCCTAAGTTTACGTGCAAAGCTAACGTTCGAAAAATGAAAGGGTCACATTTTCGTTATGCGCGAATCAATCGACGAGACATACATACAGTAGGATGGGGAGGGGGGAGGGGGGTCAACACGCTGCTTCCGCTGAAAATAAACGTTCGTAGTTAAGTTCGATTCGCTGCAAGAGAACAGCAGTAGCATAAATGTACGATTCGTTGATAAAAAAGAAAGTGACAACAACTCCCATTAATTATAATCGAAAAAAACTTGCTTCGCTTGCTACTGCTTCATCATAATTTTGAACTTGCACTCTCATCTCACATCGCAAAAGTTGCAGACTCACCTACATTTGCTCTCTTATTGTTTTTTCTTCTTGTTACACCAAAATGGCCCCCTGTTTTCATGACGAGACTCCACCGGAGAATATGTCCGTAAGCGAATTGCGAGAGTGGTTGAAGCGCTTTGAAAAAAAGCATCAGGATCATTATCAACAAAATCAAGTTGCTCGGCGTCGCAGTCCTACTACCCTGCACAAGAAGGGACGTGAACGCCTCAGTGTTCGCAATCGTATCTGTGACTTGGAAAAGCAACCCAGTACGATTATTGAAGAGGGAGACGAGGATAATGACGAAAGGTATTATGTGCCAGAGAACCCTGGAACGGATCTTCGCAGAACTGTTGCTACCACGATGGAATCTTCCATGAAGTGCTTTGGAAAGCATTACAACAATGAAGAGAACGAGCGTCCTTCTCTTCTTAACCAAGTCCGTGCTCCTTTTGCGACAGATGGGCGAAAGCACAGTGCTTACATTCCGTCTCCTCCATTCAACGACGAGCCTCCCAGTAATTTTGAAGACATGGATAGTCTGGAGCTCGCGTCAAGTACGGAACAGAAGGGAAGTCCTCAAGACCTTTCTCTGGCTTTGTCGGCTGTCACAATAACATCGTCTACCTCTTCCTCGGTAGAGAAAGGCGCCAACACAAAAGCAGCTCCTACCATTAGTACAGAGAAAGAACCATCCAAGCCGACCAGCAAGCAATCCCATCGTCGGAAGGTTGTTGAATCCGTCAACAGAGCCTTTGCCAAAGCTATCACACAGCGTGTATCAAAATCCAACAATAAAGCTACGATCAAGTCTACCAAGACCTCGAAATCATTGACTGCTCCTCCACCAAGAAAGGTAGTCCCAGAAGAATGGTCGGACTTCGAGCCTGTAGACTTTGATGCCTCCTTCGAAAATTCTTCTGATTCCGAGAACGAAAAGGAAGCAGGCTTCAAGTCGTGGCCGGGCTATTTCAAGGACCCCAAGGAATATTTGAAAAAGCAGTCAGTCCCTTCTTTTCAGGGATACTGGTCAGATGACGAAGATTTCAGAGACTTTGACGACAGCTCGGTAGCTACAGGCCGGCGAACAGAGCCTCCACAGTCACGCTACTTTAAATCTCGTAGTCGCCGCGGGAACTGCAAGAACGGCACTCGCTCGTCATTTCCCATGCAGCAGCAACGTTGCGAGGATTCCGTGTCCATTTTGACGTTGGCAGATGCAGCTGCGAGCAGCATGCCAGGAGGTACTAAGCAGGTCAAATCGAAGCAACTTTCTCTGTCTGAACACTTTCTTGTCAATAAGAAATGCAGTGGCTACGAGTCACCCATGAACGGTAGCATGCACGATGCGGATGTGATCTGCAACACTACCATGACAGCCGGAGCTCTTGATGTCATTTGTAACGGCAAATCGACCACCAAGGCTCGCAAAGAAAACGATAAAAAGACGTTGGAGAAGTTTTTTGAGCGAGGTGACCAAGGACCAGACGACTGGAGCGTCGACAGCGGAAAGCCCTCCATTGCTCCCGGTGCTGTCGACGACAAGTTGAGCCAAATATTTGCCAACAACCAAGTCGCAAACAGTTCTTTAAAACGTGCTTCATCCGACGAAATGCGCGAACCGAAGCAAGACGCTTACAGATCTGCATTTGGCGAAGAACGAGAGACTGTACCCGACCTTAAATGTCATACTACTACCGGAAAGATTGCAGGACATTTGGATACTACGAAAGCAATGTCTGGTGGTCAGGACCAAGTATCATCCAAAGTTGTAGGAGTTTCTGTTGCTGGCAGTAGCATCAGCAGCAGCAGCAGCACTTTTTCTTCCAACGTGAAGCGTTTTGGAGGCGTTATTGGCGAACGAGCCATTCGAAAGACTCGCATCCAGCGCCAGAAGGAGGCCTTGGAAGAGCAATGGGCTACCAATCGTCAGGTCAAACACGTGAAAAAAACCAAATGGCAAATTTCTTCGGCAGGAGGCGGTTACAAGAAGAAGATTGTGTTGGATGTTGAAGAAAAATGAAGCAGAGAAATTTCAAAAGACCATGAAAAGTAAAGCAGTTTCGAGTGTGAAACTTGTATCATGCGTATCGACTACTAGGTACTCGGAAGCGAAGAACGCCTCGAAGCGGGCGGCAAAATGTATGTTTGCATTTTAAAGAGGTATAATGGTATTAGATTGATATTGAACAACGAACCGCGTGGCCTTGCTTTTTCTCGTCCTGAATACGTCTGAGATTTTCGTTGTTTATACAATATTTGTAGCATTTGTGCTAAAAAAAGCTCGTCCGTAATTTAGCATTTAAGCTCGAACGATCGTCCGTACCCCAAGTCCCGAAAGACGGAACAACTTACAACTTTTCCCGTACTGGAGTCGACACTTGCTTTGACTTGTCCGACCATGACACCCCTTCCTTCGCTCTCGTTGGTTTGTCCCAAACCAAAGGGTAATGGAATGGCGGCTCGTCCCATACCTCCCTTTTTAAAACTGGCATTGAATCGCACGGCAACCTGTCCGACCTTAGGTGATCCAAACCCTAGAATGTTGTTCACACCTTGAATACGTCCCAATTCTTCGTTCGCTTGCTTATCCTTGCGCAGGGCTGCAACAACCTTGTCAATATTCGTTCTGGCTTCCCTTTCAGTAATCTGAGACATGAATAGTTTTGTCGACGAAGATGCTGGCGCTGCTGATGATAATGATGATGATGAGGAGGACGGCACACGCACAGCAGCAATCAATGCCGACCGAATGCCATTCTGGTGGTAGCAGGAACGACGGCCGCGTGACGACGATGTGAATGCATGGCCTTTCTTGACGACGAGTAGCAGCAGCATGATGCAACTCAAAAACAGCAAAAATACTCGGATGCAGGATGACATTGTTTTTCTGGTCGAATGTGTGCGTGTTTTTGTGGTTTTGTGTTATAATAATAATAGAAGAGATAATTATTATTTTAGTTTAGTTTTGTGAGCCTTGTTGGTAAAGCCGAAAAACAATCATGTTGTTCGTTGTGTGCAAATATTGCATACTAGTAGTGTTGTTTACTGTAATCAAGATCTTCAGGTTGAACTGAAAATCTCTAAATTCTCCTACTGCAAAAGAAATAGATTAGATGTGCGACCTTTCTTTAGGTTTTCATGAGTGGCAGCAAAGCTCACTTCGAACTCACCTTCGAGCTCTTATCAACTCCGTTCACTCACTACAAGGTACCAGTAGTCTAATTCTTGTTGCCATTCACAATAATCCGCACACTCTCTCTTGTTCAGCGTTCGAGTATTAAATAAGTTCCTTCTATTTTTGAAAACCTATCCGTTCAAAATGAGCAACAAAGCCACACTAGCTACCGTAAACGGCATTAAAGAATCTCTGTCGAAGCAAGTAGATAAAGCAGATGATGATCTCGACGTGGAGGCTACCAAAGATATGCTACAACAGCTGGATGGGTGCAACATGACGTTGGTCGTTTTGACGAAATCATTGATCGGTACAGTCGTATCCAAGCTCAAGAAACACGACTCCGAAGTAGGTTCGTTAGCCAAATCTCTCATCAAGAAGTGGAAAAAGTGTGCCAAAGAAGATGAAGCAAAAAAGGAAGCCAAACAAGTAGTAGCAGTAGAAAGACGCAGCAGCAGCAACAGCAATACGAATAACAACAATGCTTCTCGTTCTGACGTTCCTTTGGTTGATGCCGAAGAATGGGAAAGTCTACCTCCATCACGAAAAAGTGTATGTCAGAAATTACACAAGTGTATGGGCGTTCACAAAGCCGCAATGGTCAAGAGTGGCATCAATGCCGAAGCGGTAGATCATTTGTTAATTTCAAGATCAGTCGAAATTGAAGGAGCCGTGCATAACAAACTATCGGGCAGCGCGTATGCCGACAAGGCTCGATCGTTGTGTTTTAATTTGAAAAAAAATGCACGATTGGCCGAAGAGGTCATGTTGGGACAAGTCACCGCCGACGAATTGACCCGCATGACGAGCGAACAGCTCATCAGCAACGAAACCAGAGTCGCGCGAGAACAGGATGCCAAAAAGTTGATCGATAGCAAACGATTGGATTGGGACACGGCCAACGAAGACAAGATTAATAAGATGTGTGGCATTCATGGTGATCTGCTCAAGGCGTCGTTGTTTACTTGTGGACGATGCAAGAGCGAAAAGACGACGTCGACCCAAAAGCAAACTCGTTCAGCGGATGAACCCATGACGGTATTTGTCTTTTGTTTGAATTGTGGCAAACGATGGAAGTGCTAGAAAATAGCACAAGTACAGTAAAATACAATACAATACATACGTATGAAAGGTACAACAATCAACCTGTTTTACAGTGTTGCATGTTGTATTGTTGTAATGATTTTCCGTGTTAAGGAAGGATTCCCCTAAATAACATTACATGAGTATTCCTCTATACAGTAGTACTGGTAGGCAAAGAGCTATGAGAGCATCAACGAAATAAATATGACAGTTCTCTTCTGAGAAATGAATAGCTTTGGAGGAAGTTGATCAAATAGATTTTAACGATCTTTTTTTCACACATCATTGAAACCTGTCACTTTGTTGAGTGTTGTAATGATTCTTCATATTGAGGAAGGACCCCCCTTAATAACATTACATGGGTATTACTCTATACAGTAGGCAAAGAGTATCAACGAAATAAAAATGGCGTTCTCTTCTGAGTTGATCAAATAAATTTTAACGATCCTTTTTTTTTCACACATTGAAAATTCCTATCTTTTTCACACCTTACTCCATCAGTGCCCGCCACTGAATGAAGGAGAGGTCCGAAAAAATTCCCGGTTCCGATCCAAGATAGTCGGTACGAAAGGTTGCCACTCCCTCTTCCCGCAGGGCCAGGACCCAAAGGATCATGGATGGAAAATCTTCATTCGCTTGTCTTGCGAATTCCACATCGGACTGAATGACAATGGTGTGAGGGTGTTCCGCCGAGGCATTAAAGGACGTCGATCGAATCGTAGAGTTCATGTTGCCCGTGAAATGTGCAACCTCGGTCTGATTGGGAGTAAAGTACTTGGAAAAAACATCACCGATGAAAGCTTCGCTCTGTTCCATGAAAGCATCATACTCTTCTTGGGTGGGCTGACGATCGCGGACTACAATGGGCGTAACAGACATGGTCCACTCGAGGATGACATCAATCGTGCCCAACACGGTAGGACCAGAATTGGTGCTGTGGTTGCCACTGGAAGCACCGTCTGGTGCGATGGTAGGGACAGAGATAGTAATATTGGCATTCGTAGTGTTCGTGGTCGTCGGGAGAGTTGTGGTCGAATCGGTGGAAGTGGATGGACCAGGAGGGTTCGACTGAGAACCGACCATGGTAATCTTGACAGAACGAGAGTCCCTGAAGACCCCGCCAGCCGGGGCTAGAGGGACGATCCAACCACTGACAAAGGTACGGAAGTCATAATTTAAACTTGCCTCTCTTGCAAGTGTGATACTGGAGACCGCGTCGGTTGTTTCTTCCACTTCAAATGTTGATTCACAGAGCATGGCAATCGAGTGCTGATGATCAACTTGACGGACAACCGAAGTGTTGTTTCCCTCAGCTTGTAGTAGCTCACAGTCAGTTTCGACGTATGTCAAGCCTTCAAAGTCAGCATTATCTGTGTAGAACTCGACACTATTCTCGTGGAACCAGGATTGAAAGGCAGCAAGCAAACCATCGTAGTTTGCTTGAGCAGGCGTAATTTCAGCTGCTTTATCGCTCACACGAATGTCCAATGTGGCTTTGAATGGTACCTGCTCGTTTTTTCTAGTGGCTTGCAGATCGCGGCTGCTGCTGCGACGCAGGTACGTTGATGCTTGGACAAGGCTGAACAAAAAAGGGACGAGATAAATGCCTCGCATTGTTCCGTGTGTGTTATATTCGTTTTGTGAGAATCGTATTATTTTGTTTGTATTATTTTATGAGAAGCAATCTGTCTTCCGTTAATTTATTTACTGTATCAGGAAAAATGAAATCAAACTTTATTATTATTAAATAATATTGCTGATCGATTGTTCGCTGTTGGCTGTATGTTTGGGATTCCTTTCTCTCGGAGTATCTTTGCTTCGAGGAAGTACTGTACCAGGTACAGTAGTGTTGTAGTTCCCTGATGCGTTGTTTACCAGGTACCTGGTAGTACCTGGTACCAGGTATTGTAGAATTCGGTGTAGTCTCATCGCTTCATTTTTTGAGTTGCCATTACGCTAGCTACTAGTACGTAGTACCAGGTAGTAGTAGACGAATGTATCCGAGTACTACTACTAGTAGTAGTAGTAGTAGTAGTAGTAGTACTAGTAGTAGTCTAGTAGTACCATAGTAGGTCTAGTAGGGTTTTCAAGCGGCCAGGCAGGCAAACAGAAACCTTCCGACAAACACGAGGTGTTCGTTTTCTAACTATTTCGCCTAGTCTACCCGGGCACAATTTTTGCTGCGGTTCAGAAAGCAACTCTCGTCTACTAGCTAGTAGTAGCTACTCGAGTACAGTAGTAGCTACTACTAGTAGTAGCAGCTACTCAACTCCTTTTGTAAAGTCGTAGCTATCAATATATCGATCATGGCTAGACTTTTTTTACAAACCCACTGTGCAACAACCTATTCTACAGATAGGATAGCGGGGACTGCAACGCACATCTAGACTTTTGTGAATGTGGCCAACTGCTTGTTTGGTTTCATAATAAAAGGAGAGTAGCATCTATTCTTCATCCCCGCGACACAGAAACTCTGTTGATTTTTTAAACATTTTTTCACTCTCCGTATTTGGAGGTTTAAAACAAAATTCCATGATACTGTATTCATATGGTTCAGCCAGCTAGTTGGTAGAACAAGACACGGACAGAAACATCACTGCTAGTAGTACCTATTCATGATACTATGAAAGAAATGTACAGTAATAATAATAATAATAATAATAATAATAATAATGTCACGATTGAGGTTGATGTACTCTATTTATCGTTCTTATGTGGCCCGCGTCCAGCGCTCGCGCCATTTCTCCGCATCTGTGATAATGGCTTCGTTCCAACAAGTTGCATGCCAGTGCTGGTGTTTTTCTACGAATACTTGATTGCAGAGGGATTCAGTCCACGCGTAGTAGTTGATGTGTTCAAAAGTCCTCTCCTTCATCCAATAAACCTGTTTGTTCCACATCTGCCGTCCGACCAGTTTCCGATATGATGCGTTCAACATTTTTTATTTCTGCTGAATTGGAAGGAGCCGCTGCCATGCCCATGGCACCAGCGATCAGTGGCAAGGGATTGGCCGTCAACAGGGCTGCCGAATATCCTATATATAATGGAATTATAGCTTGCATTTCCTTTTTTTCGATGCGCTGAACAGCCACTCGTTTGACTGGCGTCAAAAGTTCGTCAATTTCGGTTTCGCGATCCAATTCGTGTTCCTCAGCGTACCTTACAATCATTCGTAAAATTCGCTTGCAAAGCTTCTGTGAGACGGTCACATCGTTTTTCTGAATGTCGTAATTATCCTCTTCTTCTTCTCCTCCTCCTTCTTGTTTTTCTTGCTGCAGTTTGAACTGGTCTACCGTTGTCGTCTTGTTTGTGGTAGGGACCGTGATGTTTGTGGTAGAAGGGTTGGTTTCGGCGGCGTACGCTAATATAGCACTCAGTTGTGCATAGCTGACTTGTCCGTCTTTGGTGTGAATGTACTGTTCAAAATCCTCTTCATCTAACATCTGGTGAACTACCTCCCTTGGATACGTATCTGGAGCAGATAACATGGCATAGATCAGACTGAATTCGATCTTTTGTTCAAACCCATCGCCAGAATATGCAAAGTCCTTCTTGTTTCGCTCCAACTGCTGCAGAGCCTTGCTCTCCGTCCCCTGCATACGAGGTTGGTTCTTGCGCTGTCGTTCTCGCCAGCTCTTGGCAAGTGGGTGTTGGCGTATTTGTTCTCGAAGCATACTGTGATGTGGTTAAGATAAATAAATTAGAGTTATCACTCGGTTGGAAAAGAATAATGATACTGATGCTGCGATAGTCTTTTTGTCTTTTTGGTGCTGCTTGTCTCGTACCTATCGAGATTTGAGCAGTCGACTGCAACGTTGCTTTTGTTTGATCCCGTCGTCAACAATCGAATCGTGCTGAACAGCGGCCCGTAAAAGGATGATTCTGTAAAATTCATGTGCGTCCAAGTTCAAAGGCAAGATGGATTTTTTTTATGCAGTGGTGGGCAACAGACCACCAGCGAACCCTTGCATACAGAGGCTAGGCTGTTTCGTTTTGTTAGTTGCTTCGTTGCTAACAGGTCCCCATCTGTACTCACCCTTGGCTATGTTAGCTAGTTATGGTTTAGGCAATCCCCCGATTCAGACTTTTTCCATGATATTATTTTATCATTTTTTCTTGTGTAGACAAACCTACACCTATTTCTTGGGTCCACCGTGGCACATGTCGTAAATAATGGTCGGTTGTGCAAAGTATCCCATGATAACTGGTTTTTCAAATTTATCACTAATGTCGCCCAGAGATGTTGTATTTTCTTGCAGCAACTTTTGCCATAGCAGCCAATCCTCCTGATGAAATTCTCGTTCGGCAAATCCACCCACGCGGAGAATCAGAGATCGTCGTACCACCACAGTACTTGTAATGGCACAGTTGTGCCACTTCATAAAGCTGTAATCCCAAATGGCGGGTAGGAAGGTTCCATCACGTATAGGCGATTCTTGGAGACCTCCCAAGGCATTTCGAAAAACACCTCCATTGTAGAGAGGACGTGGTTCGTTTCGAAGGGTAACTTCCGGATGCTCCAAATCCCACGGCGTAAAGACTCCAGTACTGCTTTCTCGGCATTCTCCCGATCGACCTATGTAGGCTTCCGATCCGAACAGGTCCAGTGTACCGTACAGTTCGGCAGCAGCAAATTGTCGTTCCAGTTTGTTCGGTAACCAAGCATCGTCGCTGTCCAGAAAGGCAACGTAGTCACCCTGGGCATGATGGATTCCCAAATTGCGAGCGTAACCAGCAAATTTTCCTTCGGATGGTCTGGCATCTCGTAATACCCAGATGGGGACCCGGCCCACCGTCCGATTCTGAAACAAGTCTTGCCCTTTCGATAGGTGGTTCATTTCAACATCGGGAATGATATTGATGACAATGATTTCTATTCGTCCATGGTACGTGTACTGATTGTTCAGTACACTTTTCACAGCTTGACGAAACGGTTCTAAGCGATCGGCTTTGTGTACGGGCAAAATAACTGAGACGAACGGTCGTTGTTGGTTCTTGGATGCTGCTGCTGCTGCTGCTGATGCTGCTGACGATTGTTGTATTGCTGTTGATGATATTATTTGTGGCAAGAACCAATCGAGCCCTCTAGATACTTGTTGTTGTTGTTGTTGTTGTTGCTGCTGCTGTGCATGTTTTTGTTGCTGCTGTTGCAAATCACCAGCACAATGTAAAGCATGTCGATAGTTCGTACTAACGCTCACCAACAAAAGAAAGGTCAAAGAGTAGACCACCCAACCACCACGATTCTGTTGACAATTATGATTATGATTGGCACGGGCAGGTGCAGACACTATCTTTTTGGGTCGGACCACCACTGGCATGACTAACAGACACTATTGTTGCTTGTGTTGTTGCTGTCTACTGCTGTAGGTTGGTGGTAAGGCAATGTTGGCAAAGGTAGTCAACGTTTAAAGTGTCATGAATCACTTGGATGCATAACTTTTGTTTTTTATTATTATTTGTACTCGCCCTGATGAAGACAACAAGAAAAATAATACAGTTTTTTTTTTGCGATGCTTTTACCAACAAAAATTTACATGAAATGGGAACCAATGTGCGAGCTTTTCAATGCACTTATTCTGAACCCCAATGAATCGAGTGAGTCAGTCCACAAACCCAGACGCTACGCTGCGATTGTTGAGGCAACGAAGCAGCAAGCACAAGGGGAAAAAAAAGCACATTTTCGAATCTTCGTCAGGTGATGATTATGTTGTAGAGTAGTAGTATTGATAAGAAGCATGCTACTCACGTCATAGCATCATGTTTTCAAAAGCTATTAGAGCAAACCGTGGAGTCCTTGCTGCATCATCTGCGGCTGCATCCGCTTGGCTGGTATCGTCGAACAAGTCTAGAGCATCATCATCATCATCATCAAAAGCTCCATTCATTCATCTTTCGCATCATCATCACCATCCATTGGTACATTGTGAAAGCAATGATGATACAACAGCAACACGTAATAGCAGCATTCGCAAGCGAAACTCACTGCTTCATGCCAACGAAACATCATTTAATCGAAACGATACGCGCGCTGAATTGTCCAAACTACGTACCAGACAGACCGCCATCATGCGTCAGTGGGAACAAGATGAAGATGGATGGCGATCACTTCCGGCCCGCGCCTGGCCCGAGTATCAGCCCAATCCAGAGCAACTGGGAGGAATCGAACAAAAAATTGAACAGAATGGTTGTTACAATGCCGCCAGCAACCAGTACGATTCTGAAAAGGACGTTTGTCGTACGTTGTTGTTCCATCTCGCCTCGGGTTTGGTATTTTATTCGGTAGATCCTGCCAAAGGCTTTCAACTGTACCAATCTCTCGCAAATCAAGGACACGTCGATAGTATGGTCGCTTGTGGTGTCGTTTTGGTGGAAGGATTGCTAGGAAATAAAGGAAATAATCAAGAAGCTGAGGGAATCGAGTGGTTTCGAAAGGCGTTGCATGCTTCCAATCAGTCTTCGAAGCAGGCCTTTTACGAACTGGGAACGGCATATTATGCTGGTATTGATGGTGTCATTGAAGAAGATGCTAAGGAAGCGTTTCGATTATTCGAAGAGGCGGCTAAACTTGGACATGTCGGAGCCATGTACATGACGGCGGATTGTTTGATTGAAGGGGAGGGCTGTGAAGTGGACGTTGCCCAGGCCATTCCCCTGCTCTACAGAGCTGCTGACCAAGGGCATCGCTTCGCTCGACAACGGATTCGAGAGTTATTGAAGGATCCGAAGTATCAATCAGCATGAGCAATCATACAGCGTGACGCTAGTGACAACTACTCGAGTAGTTCACTACAGGTACTGTAGCGTTGAAATTTGGAAGGTTAATGCACCAGTCACCGAAAATAAATGAATAGTATGCGAACATTCCGTAATAGCCGTGATTTATATTGAAAGAAAATTCTTTACAGGAGACACCATTATTGTTTTGTCGTCGTTCGGCGTTTAACATCTCCAATCCTAATCTCCCAAAATAGTAACGTGCATGTTGTTGCGCTTACATGTCAAAGTCGTCTAAATTGATATCACGGTTGCTGGGGGCGTTTGTCACCAAACCCTGCACTTCCTCCTCGTCTTCCTCTTCTTCGTCGAGTTGCACCACTCGAATCGTCAAGAATTCGCGTGCTACCCAAACCACTGCATTGGGAATCACCATACAGCCTACAGCTACCGCAAAAGCCCAGGCTGAATCACGAACAGAAACAATAATGTCATTTCCATAGGCATTCACCAAGGAATCAGGCGCGTAGAAGAGACGACACCCGACTCCAATATACGCCCATAAAATAAGAATGGGGACGACCCAGTCGGGCGGTCCTTGGCCTCGCGTGAGACAGGCGCCCGCACACGGCAACAGCAGTGCCAGGCAGACGATATCCGCGGCAAGCTGCAATCCCACATTGTGCCTTCCATAGCAACGGAAGATCATGCTTCCTCGACTGGCCAATAAGGGCAAAAGCCAACCTAAATGCAAATCAAAAGGAAATTGAAAGACCCAATACTCCCACTCTGTAATTTTGACCAGGGAATTGATCTCACGTAGTTGATATTGCAGCAACAACAGAAACACTCCATTGATAGCCAGGGCAAACCAAGCCGGGATGATCCATCGAAGACAAAAGAAAATAATCGACAAAATATGTAGCATTCCAATATAAAACCAGCAATATCCAACACCAGAACCTACTTCGGGACGATTGCGCACGGTTGGCAGCAGCTGAACCAACGAGAAGAGTCCTTCAAAGACAATCACGGGAATCCAGATGTATTGGCCAGCCCAATCGGGTGTTAACAAGAGCGTTTCGTAGCCACCGGTTTGTGTCACAGTCCACGGCGAAGGCAACCAAGGGTATCCGTGATTGTGCATGATGGTTTCTACCAGACCGCTGCCCCACAAAATGCTCACTACCAAGACAGCCGCAAAGGTTGTCAGATTTAAAATATTAATGCCACTAAGAATGGGAGAAGGCTGAGATGGAGGTCGTCTCAGTCGCACAAAGGGTAAACGTAAATTACGTCTTGATTCTTCGTCATCGTGGTGGTGGCTGCTTCCACGAAGCAATGGTTCGTTCAACATCATTGTTGTTTGTTGTTGGCGAGGACACTGTTGATCGTTCATCACGACGAGGTAACGACTCGCGGGAGATGATGATATGAAGGCCGCATCTTCTTCCGTATCACCATCGAAGATAAATCGGTCTGACGACGGAGGATAGTGTTGGGTGCTGCTACTGGTGTTGTTGCGACTACGATTCACAGAACCTGGTGATGTGTCGAAGAAGTCGTCTGGTTCGTGATTTTGTGGAAAGCTAGTGGAAGGTTCTTCTGTCCGACCACTGGTGCTGCTGGTATTTTTTCTCGCCATGGAAATAATTAACTTTATCTGTGCGTATATAATCTAAATGTATTTTCACTTGGGGCAAGCCGGAGTCTGGAGTAGTAATGGTAAAAGTATTTATATTATGATGTACAACAAAACATGTATCATGTATGCTATGAGTGCTCTATCGAAGAGAGTGTAACGTGCTTCAATCTGGAATGAGAACTAATGTGCATCTAAGTGCCCACGGTTTCAACAACCACAAAAATAAATAGAATTCTCCATAATAAATCCAGGCTGATTCCACTGCAGTCATCGATATCGTACGTATATTTCGGTAAAACTAACATATACTAGTTGCAAGCAAGCCTCCATCGCAGATTACTGCGGCACAGTGATACCTACGTTTCTCCTTCCCATGAACGATGCAAAAAGACAAACGTTTGAGATTTTTTCTGGAAAGACTGGCAAGTTTGCAGCGCGCGGACTGGTTTTAGAACTGTGGATTGTTTTCGACGGAGCCCTCTCCGCTCTGCTACTAAATACTCCAATGAATTGGTGCTGGTAGTCTAGTCCCAGGAGGGAAAAATACACAGGCATCGAAAGAATTACATGACGGCGTCATCCTGGGTCGTTCACAAAAAAAAGAGTTTCCGAGGCGGGACTCGAACCCGCAACCTACAGATTAGAAGTCTGTCGCGCTACCTCTGGTAATGTGAAGAACACGATTTCGTTAGCACAAGAACACAGCGGCAATCTGTGCGGAAGGAGTGATCATCGATGAGACTTACTTGCGCCACACGGAAATGTCGTGAAAACTGGTTGGAATAACAGCCGTTAAAGCGTATTTTAAAGTATCTATCCTTTATTTTATGATTTTAAAAACTATTTTACTAGGTATATTTATTAGAGTATTATCCAAATTCACGAACCCACAATGTTGACTTTGACCAAAACCGATCCTGAATTGAACACATGATTACATTGTTGTTGCTCCAAGTAGGAACTACACACATCTGTTAAATGAATTTAGAAAATATAGAATACCAAACCGCAGCGAACGCATCCAGCGCATCGCGCATACCGAGCTACACGTGCCGAGCACCGGGTTGGACACTTCCTGTAGGAGTAGACGATGACATCACGGTACCACCACCGCCGAGTTCCAACAGAGTTTGCATTAGCTCTTTCACTTGCATCAAATCAGACAAGACTTCACTCTGAACAGCTTCTACTTCCAACTTTAGACGGACCATATCGTCCCGGTCCGACTGCATCTCTCGCCCAAGATCAGACTTGAAAGACTTTAATTCCGCCGAGATACTCTTCAATTGTTCCAGTTTCTTGTGTTCCAAGTCAGCTCTCGAAATAGCGGTCTCGTTCTGAACAAGCAACCATTCTCGAACCTGTGGAGGCCACAACCACCCGCAGGTAACTACTCCAGCAATGATCCACAGAGGAATAAAGAAAATGACCGCCAAAACCTGGAAGCACAAGTAACACCAAAACTCGATATTTCCTGGAGTCAAGTCAATATCGTCATACAAATTCGAATCAAAGAGCAACATGAGCTGCTTCCAACCCTCTCGGAAATACCGGGTACCAGGCGAGCTGTCTTCATCGTCGTCGTCGCCTTTGGACGACAGCTGAGGCGCCGCATTCGGAGTTTCTACCACTTCCGTAGGTGCTCCGGGTGCCAACCCTCCATTTCCTTCACCAAAGCAACTCCGGATACGCTTTCGTGTTCCGTACGAAATTGCGTCCATCTCGGCAACAAAATCCAATCGATTCGACCAGAAGACAATGGCCGCACGATCGTGCTGAATGACTTCGTACAGATCTGTAACGATAGCAATCAACATATTACTCAGCAAAATGACCACGACAAAAGAATAGACAACGTAGACCAACTGCGCCACAAGGTTATCATGATAACGTTGCTCGTTTCCAATTTCTCCCATCATCATTGTGTAGACTTTCAACAAGGACTGCCAGAAGTCGCAATGAGGAAATTCATTTCCACAAGTGCCCTCATTGCCCTGAATAAGGTCCTCTTGCGACTCAACAAAGGAGCCATCAAAGGACAAATATACCAATTCATCTGATGCACTCAGGCCAGCTGAAGTTGTGTTTTCGGTAAACTCCACTGTACAAATGTCTGTTTGCTGGTAGACAATGTAAAACATTTGGGCAAAGGCGAGCAACATTATTCCGACGGCCAGCAAAAAGGCAATAAGTCGGTTCACCACGTAGTAAACTCCCCCAACAAACACAGCAAACTGGACGTTTGTAGCCTTGAGGAAATAAATAACAGCCAACCAAAGGATACCTTTCGTAAAGGCACAGGAGGCTCGGAAGCGATCATTGTCTCCAATCTCGGGCTCGAGCATCAAAATGGTATTGTAAAGGACCGTAAAAATGACTGCCATATCCAAATAATTGGTTGCGTCGGTAAACCACGTTTTGATACCCCCCAAACTGATCAATGAAATCACTTGAACCAATTCACGTGTCATAAAGTACCCAACGCCCAATAGGAGAATAATAATTTGCACAAAGGTTTCGTCTTCTACTGGATCGTCGGGGTCTTCAAATCGCATTTCAATGTGATTCTTCGTGGCCATTTCAAAGGCCACAATAATGAAGAACAGCATGTAACCGTCCATGATGAGAATGGACGTCGGAAAGCGTTGAATAATTTTCTGGTTCAAAATGTTTCGCACGTGTTGATTAATGACGGCAGTATCTTGCAACCAGTCAGGCAAATCCTGCAGGGCGGTTAAAAAGTCGGCATCCGGAACGGGTCCGGCACTGAGGTACATTTTCAAGCAAGCACTGACATTGCTGCGCTGCACGGATCCGTCGGCCCTGTAATTTTCGAGCCCTTTGGCCAGCAAGTGCAGGGGTAAAAATCCGTCGTGATCACGACGATTGACAGTTTTGGCACCCTCGCCTTCCAACAAGAACTTGATAACTCCCGGACTGGCATCGCGATGGGCATTGACCATGGCCAAGTGCATAGGTGTGCGACCCTTCTGTTCCCGCGCTGTGAGGGAATCTGGATAGGCATCCGCCAGGACCTTGAGGACGATATCCGACGTACCGTAGGCACAGGCATAGTGCATGGGCAACATACCACCTCGATCCGTCAATTCGGCGGCACCGCTATCGCACAGCAGTTCGACGTTCTCGACCATGCTCGCAGGATTGTCACTGTTCCGGGTGGCATAAAAATGCAAGGGCGTGCGATTGAGCGAATCCTGAGTAATCTTGCCATCCGGATAGGCATCGATTAGCAATCGGAGTACATCCGGACTGGCACCATTGGCACATGCGTGATGCAGTGGCAACCATCCGTGAGAATCGGTCCAACTAGCCACGTCCGGAGCGGCATCGACAATGTCCTGAATCAGATCGGGAGGTGGATTATTTAGCTTGCACATGAGATGCAACGGCGTTGCATTGGCCTGTCCCCGAATGTAGGCTGCCGCACAGCGTTCTTCGGCATCCTGGTGCGTCCAAAGCCACCGTCGGACCAGATCCCACGTATGTTCGACCAATTCTCGACGTCTCTGCTGATCCGTTTCTTCGTTGGGACGGGGCACCGCCTCTTCGAGGATGCTGAACAATCGAGCAGGACCCTCGTCCTCTTCCGAGGCATCCAGTTGTGTAAAAGAACCCTGAAAGGCACTGCTAAACGCGGGATCCGACGTCGGTGTACGGATTTCTTGTGGCTGAAAATCAGTGTCAATGTCAATGTCGTCGTCGTCGCCAGGGAATTCTTCCTGCAAGTGCTGTTCTTGAAGGTCTGTGGACGACATTTTTTTCCCCAATGTTGTTGTGTGGAATGTTGTTTAAATGTAAGTAGATTTTGAGACGAGGAGTGAACGGAAATAGTGTTGTTGGGTGAATGCTTGTTTTGTTTTGGGAGAAGGATGCGAGAGATATCACACTCAAGACTACTTGTGCTGGATGCTTCGGGGTTCGGCGGGGGAGGGAATCTGCTTCCGTAGGCAGTAAAAAGTAATACTGTACTACAGTACCTATTATTTAGAGTAATAATATTACTGGTAGTAGTAGTATGATGATGTTGTTGTAAGCAACCAACAAGTTTTAAAGATGCTGCTGCTTAAACTTGAGATAGAGAAGTCCTCGCGTAATTCAGCAAAAGCAGAAAAGAGATTTAATAAGTCAAGGAGTTACAAAACTATTATAATAATGACAAACAAGATAAGCAAGTGATTTTACTAGGTACAGTACTGAAATGCCCTGTAGTTGTACTACTAGCTAGTAAATGCTTGTTAGTACTAGCTAGGGTCTACTCGAGTATTAATAAGAAAGAATGCGGCTGGCCTTGGCTGCTCTCTGCGAGCGCAAGAAAAAATGCGCGCCGATACGACAAGATAAAAAATAATACAGTAGTAATGATAGATGAAACCAAAACACAGCAAGCAAAAAACTCCAGGCAAGCGTAGTAGGCAGCATATTTGCAAGCAAGCAAGTTTCTAAATTCAGGACTGAATGACCAGACGGGAGTCACATAACAATAATATTAATGACCCGGATTCAACATTATTATTATTAATACTTACTCGAGTACTTCACATCCTTTTTCTTACTACTACAACGTAATCGTAATAATAGTAACTTTGTAATTGTCCCGTACGTGCACATTCTACTTTCGATCAGCAGCTTTTCCATTGGCTTTTATTACCTGAAAAAGACCCCACTATTTTCCATTGAGCTCTAGCTCTAGCAGCAGCAGCAGCAGCAGCAGCAGCAGCAGCAGCAGCAGCAGCAGCAAGTCGAACAGATATCCTCCTGCTTGTTTGTTTGGTCAGACATCACCACTTTTCTTTACTACAATGATCCGATCTAGAAAAACAGCCGTTCACAACAAGAACAACAACAAATCCTCGTCGTCAATAACAGGAGAGGAATATGATGACAAGTCATCCCTGTTGCAGTTAAATAATAATAATAACAATAGCAGCAATTCCCGTTCGTCATCTCAACGAAATTTGCATGATGACAACAATAAAGGTATGAGTCATAATAATTTGAGTCAACAATTAATCTCGCACAAGACTGTACTTGGGGTGGTGGTGAGCATTTTTGTATTGGGATTTTTATTGGAACGAATGGGCACTTCCACCACCACCACCACCGCCACCTCGATGTTATCCGTTCCTGCTGGTCCACCTGGTATTAGTCTGATACCTTCCGAAGAAGATGAAGCATTGGCCAAAGATCCAGACGGACAGGTCTACCATGTCATTTTCAGTACCGATTGTGGAACGTACCAACATTGGCAGTCCTATCTAACCTTCTTTCGGGCCATGAAAGTGAAGCAACCTGGTCACGTGACACGCATCGCTTCGGGATGTACACGAGAAGAAAAAGAAGTTATTGAACACTGGTTTGCCAATCATGTACAACACATGTCCCAACGATTTCATCTGTTGTTGACGCCCAAATTTTCTGAAGTCAAGGACGAAACCGGCAAGGTTATCGGAGAGTATCCCTTTTTTAACAAACCTCATGGGCTCAAATATTGGCTCGAACATTCACCCTTGATGGATTTTGATGGTCACAATGATTTTCCGACCACGAGAGATGATATCGTCATTCTCATTGATCCAGATATGAGCATTCTGCGTCCCATTACCAAAGATTTTACATCCGATGAAGACATTGTCATTGCTCCCTTTCGGAAGAATCATATAATTGCACGGACCGTGGCGCACGGAAAGCCCTTTGCGCAAACCTACGGCTTTGCCAGTCAATTTTTGAACATGGATTTGGAAAAAATTGATGGACCCGATTCTCCCTTGCTCAAGACGACTCACGAAGAAGGTCGACTCTATTATCCAGTCGGACCGCCCTACATTGCAACTGCGACGGACGCGTACAAGATTGCTCTGAAATGGACCGAATTTGTTCCCAAAACCCATGCTCAATATCCGCATTTGTTGGCAGAAATGTTTGCCTTTTCGCAGGCAGCAATTTCGGCGAAATTACCACACCAGCTCATCAATTCGCTCATGGTGTCCGATACGCACAGTGGAAATGGAGAAGGATGGCCCCTGATTGATCGTATGCCAGCCGATCAAGTCTGTCAAATTGCCCGAGAAGCGGATCACACCAAGTACGGACTGCCCTATGTGGTACATTTATGCCAGCGTTATTCGCTTGGAAAGGATTGGTTTTTTGGCAAGCGCCGCATTCCCCATGATGTCTTTGACTGTCCCAATCCACTCTTTGAAGAACCGCCGGACAATGTTGGCACATCCTACGATTACAAATGGCCACCCAATGCCAAGGAAAAGACGAATTTAACACCAGAAATGGCACAACGCGAAGCCTTCATGTTGTGTCACTTGACCACTGCTCTCAATGAAGCTGCCGAATATTACAAACGCAGTGCTTGTGCCAGCGGACAGTCCAACCTGAAAAAGAGCAAAAAGGTTGCGGATCTATTTCGAGGGCACACATAATGATCCCTTGAAGCTTGTACTTTTTGGGTGTTGTGAGCTGCAAATGTACAAGGTTGTATTTATTTTGTTATGCCTTTGCCTTAGACCTATCTGTTTTGCGTGAATAAATTCAAAAATCTTGTGTACTTCAAATATCACCAACTCTTAAAACGCTGCTGCTAACTGACTATCATGTTGGAATGCTGAAGTGTTGTTCTTCTGCTTCCTTTTGATAACTAATCTTTGCGTGGAGCCACTACTGCTCTGGAGCATATCATGACAGAATAAAGTGTCCTTTCCATCTACTCTTTTGTTTTTGTATCTTTTATAGTTTTGGAATCCTGGTCGTTTTTTTTTTTAAATACGTACTTCTTCATCGCAGCTGCTAGTGAAACTGCAAATAGAAGTAATGCTTTCCAACCGATTCTGATCCGGTAGTGAGATCTTAGCTTCGTGCAATGCTCGCCTTCTCAGTACGCTCCTCCACCTCCTGTTGCTGTTCAACCCAACAATCAAACGATCTAGATACCAAATGAGATAAGAAGCGCGTTCCCGTGAACGTTGGGAAGTTTGCTACTTTGTAGAGGGTTTCCACGAGGGCCAATTCCTTCAAGCTTCAACGAGCGATGAAGCATTTCAAGGATTGATACACAGCTTACACCTCGAATATTTCACAAAAATCATATTCTAACTAGTGATGAAACCACTTGCTTATTATTTCATTCCAGAACAAAATTTGAAAGTGGCACCGCATGACAAGTCGACTTCAAAAATACTGGTCTTGTCGATTATCCTTATGTTAGCCATAACTTGCGTCTAAGTCTCTACGACTACTCATTTTTTACTTGATTCCAATGAGTGGCTTGGCACGTTCTCCGCTAATATACATTTGCAATGGTGGGGCAAGATTGTCAATTAGAATTTCATCACCGAGTTCCAAGTTGTGCGTCAAATGCGACCCGTCAATGAATATCCGACCCTTTTGAGAATTCCATCTCAAATGCATTTTTTCACCGTCGCGAATCATTCCATTGTCAACATCGCTATGCCGAAGTGGTTCTCCCTGATCGTTGACTGCACCTGGTTCAATCATGTGTTCTCGGATGAAAAACTGCAAATCAGTAGAACTTGGATCCATAATCTTCCCACCTGCCGCTGCCATGGCGGCAGTGCTTCCAACAGAAGTTGATACCCACATTCCGGAAGACCAAACGTTTAAGCTGCTGTTGATTTCGTAGGGAATTCCACCAAAGCGCGTGACAGTGCCGTTTGATTGGTTATAAACGTGGCCATCTGGAGGCACATCAATCTCATAGGGATCACTTTTCATATCTTCCTCGATTCCAGTGCCTACCGGAGTCATCCAACCCATACGGAATCGAGAAACAGCGGCAGGACTGGGATTTGCCAGAAGTAAGTCGTTCAGTGCCGGGACAAGACGAGTTTCGGAAAAGGTGCTTTTCACCTTACAGCGAATGCGCGTCTTCTTTTCCAAATGTCCCTCTCCGTGCAAGACAGCTTCCAATCCTTTTTCCATATTGGTGGATGTCAACATGCAGAGAGCACCGTGCGATCTTGTTTGTACGAAGGAGAATGAGAAACATGAGCGATATGGTGGAGGTCCAAAAAAAGAGATGTACAAACGCCAAAAAAAGCAACCGACACCGCCTCCAGTATTCGCCACGTACCTGCGCTCATCAGTTTTCTTCTTGGTCACTTTCTTATCTTCTTCTGAAACATTTGGATCCGAATTGATTCCCAACAGAGGAATGGTCCCGTGATCCAGAAAATGGGCACTGCTGAGTACGGTTCCATCACCACCTACTGCGACCAATAGATCGACGTCGGCCAAATGCTGACGATCCAGTTCAACTCGATTGACACAGCTGAAATTGACCTTGTGCCGTCGTAGAATGGCTAACAAACCATTGACACACTCTTTGTGTGCCTTATACCGCTTTTCTAATCTCTTCCATCGGAGTGCCTTTGGGGCCTGACCACGCAATTTCAGCTAAGATTTCGAGGACAAAACGGAGGACGTAGCAGCGAAGGATATCACGCCATAATAAAGGTGTGTGTGTGAGAGAGAGATGAATCACAAAACAAAAGGCATCACGGTTCTGCTTTTTGGATAACGCATCAACCTTTGCAAAAATGGCATCCAATTTTGGCATTGAAAAAGGGCATGTCAGAAACTCCTCTCTTACCTGCGAATACTCTTCAAAGGCGGTCTGCTTGATAACCAACAACAAATTCTTGTGCTTTAATGCCCTCCCTCCGACATTCAAAGCTGCTGCTGTTGCCGCTCCTGGAGACGCCATTTCAAAACAAACATAAAAACTGCTATTCAAGTACCTTATGCAAAAAGTTAACAATCAAAAGTGAATGAATGTAGCGACTGGAAATTCTCGGTAAGGATAATTCGAACGCACGAACAGTAATTTAAGCTTGATAATCTGTTGGAAGATGATGATAGTAATCTTGCGTAGAGTGATACTCGTAGGCTGTTCGCATTCGAATCCACTGCAGCAGCGTTGTTGTTCAAAAAAAAAGTAGAGAAGAAGGGAAAGATACATTCCAGTCCCAGACAGGACTTAATCGTGGACACGCAATTTTTATCGGGGGCGAGTGAATAAAAGGTGGCGGAAGCTACACAACGGTTTGTGACCCTCTCGCTTGTGGAAAAACAAAAACAACTTCGTAGTTGTTCTTCTAAACTAGCTAGCAATAAGCCTATGATATTACTGGTATGTATTATAGTAGACGTAGATTTGCTATGCCGAAAAAACATGCTTGCTACCTAGCATTCAATCTTACTTGACGTGTTTGTTTCGATCGACCCACGTTGAACATGTATCTCTCTCCTTTCAATGACACCACGGATTACACGGGACGAGGCTCAAAGGGAAACATCTTTTTGGTAAGCTGAAGTCCACCCTTTCCTGGATATTCCAAAATTCCCCGCTTCTTCAAGGCTGTCATCAAATTTCGCCAAGTCGAATCACCACCAATGCCCATAGCCTTCCGAATATCATTTTTGGAATGGACGCGACCATCCGATAACTTGTCGAACAATTCAATTTCTTTAGTCTTTAGTTTTCGGACCGTCTTGATCGTTTCGTGATGTTCTTGGTTGGTTTTTGGCAATTCAGCAACGGCACTCAAATCGGCGCAGTCCATTCCTTTGGGTGTTGCATGGGCCACCTTTGCCACGACAATCACGAGAGACTGTTTTTTGAGAGCCGCCATACCATTACGAATGGTCGACGCTCCTGCTATCCCGGTCAAGGCAGGTAGCTGCTCCATTTCGGTTCCTTCGTCAAACTGCGCCTTGTTGGAGGCAACGGCATTTAAAATCTTGGTGGCAGCCAGTGGTAGTTTCGTCATGACACTATTGCTTTTTGAATAATACTTTAGTTACTTTTTGTTCCCTGAAAAAAGAAAAGAAATGGATGAAGTCGAAATCTACGATAAGAGAAGATGGGATGAAAAAGTGAATGCGAATAAGCGACCGTGAAGGCAACAACAACAACTTCTTTGCTTCCATACTGCTTTTCCTTTCAAAGCAACAATCGTGGTGACTCAATGATGATGCTCTTCGTTTCCCCCCAGGCACACAGCACCAGGAGAGCGTGTCGCATTCGTCAAATGAAAAAAATAGAGAGTGAGAAAATGTTGGTACGAATTCATTTCTTCGAACGTTTTGCTCCAACAAACCGTGGAATCGCGTGGACACGACGGCAATGGATATTTTTTTGGTTCTTTCGTCGAAGCTAGGCTAGCCTAGTAGTAGTACTTAGGAAAGAAGAGTAATTTACGCGGAAAGCAAAACACTTACTTGACCAACGAACAACGTTTCACCAAAGTAACCCGTGTGCGAACAGCCAGTAGACCCTTGCTTGAGCGTTGAATTAGTGTGAGTCCCACTGTAACAGACAGTAAAGGACGTTGGCGTATTATCTTCAGAACGTGTCACATGTGTTTTGCCACTTGCAGCGGAAGGCTGCCATCATTTGTGATATTTCCATGGGGAGCCAATTAGACATCAACATCAACTTTACTAAAGTCGCCATCCAAAATGAGTCGGACATGTACATTATCCATCATGCAAGGACACACTCGATTACCTAATACCTGAGGCAAGGATTGTAACATCAAGAAAGGTGACACCGCATCATTTTAGAAATTAGAATAAGCGGACTAAGTAAATAATAACGTAAATGCTAATATTCTGTTATGGTTACTAAATAATAGATAGGGCAGGAAATTTTGTTTTGCCTAAAACATTATGCGGGAGCAAAGTCAACATCTGGTTCGAATGAATTGATGCAGATGCTCATCGCACACAATGAAAAGACTTATTAGTGTATACAAAGAGATAGAATTTTTAGGAAACCATTCGCTTTAATCCAAGGCAAGGCCGTATGCATTCTCTTTAGTTGTCCAGGCTGATAGTGGCACGGTCCAACTTGGTCTTGAGGTAGTACACGTATGCCGACAGAAGAACAAAGGCAACAACAAAGATTCCAATAAAGATGGAAGCAGTCTTGTTGGCCTTGGATCCAGAACTGACAATGATACCATTCTTGCGAATAACTTGAACTCCTTGAATGTAAGAGCAAGCGTTGTAGTTGGGGTAGATGCCATCAACTTCCAATGCCTTTTCGCACTTTCCTGCTTGGGAGTAGATCTGTTCGCAAAGCTCGCTAACATTGTCACCGTCGTCGTTATCGTTTCCGTTGTTTCCATTCTGGTTGTATTGGGCTTCGGCTTCCATGCAACTGAAACAGTCCATGGTAATCATGTTTTGTTCGCCATAAGGTAATTCACGTCCAGTCAAGGAGTAGAAAGCTTCTTTACCACCGTAGTCATCAGCAAAGGTAGTACAAGAATCGTCCGTGAAAAGACCTAGGTAGATGGATCCTCCCTGTTCGGCACAGTAAGGTCCCATGTAGTACTGCACTTGTGCCTGGTCGAGCTGACGTCCGCCGTTCTGGTTCTGAAGGTTGGCCTGAGCACAGTAAGTGTAGTCGGCAAGATCAAACTGTTCCTGTTGTTGGTCTCCGTTGTTGTAGTTGTTTTGGTAAGGGTTGTATTCGGCACAGATATCAGCGACTCCGTTGGCGGCATAGTAGTCGTACAAGCAGTAGTCACCATTTCCGTTGTCACCGTCATCGTCGCACCCAGACATGGCTTCGAGGTACTCACATCGAGCCTCGTTAAATTCACCAACCGACTGGGTGAAGGCATCAAGGTAAATGTTCATGTCAATGACGTAGTCTCCATATCCAGAGTCGCAACCGCTGGCACTCGAGGTAGAGCAAGTGTTGCTGGGGCAGAGGCGGAATCGTACCAAACGCTTAGTAGCGATGCGGACGTCTTCATCGCCATCGGCCTCATCGTTCCACTGGGAAATGTGGTGGCATCCCTGAAACTTGATAGAAAAGTCGGAAACCCAAGTAAAGGAAACATCTGCGTTTTCCTCCAAGGCACGGGCGTTGGCCATGATTCTTTGACCAAGTGCAGAGTCGACCTTAACGGAATCGGGAAGCTTGGTCAACTTGCTGGGGGCACTGCCAGCACTGGCAAGAGTGGCCAAGGAAAGAAGGGAAAGTACGAATTTCATTTTGGGTGTGTGTATGTAAGTCTGTCGAGTCAAGCAGCGAGGGGGAAGTGTAGAGATGAAATGTTGTCAGTTTGTGCAGCAGCTAAAAGGACTCTGTATTTGTGCTGTCGGTGATCGGATCATAAAAAACGGAAATGGCGAAGAAATAATAATAATATTCTTCTGTGGTGTGGTGGCTTGCTGGGATCCAACCAAAACGAGCATGCCTCATCATCGAAGGAAAGGAGACAGGGAACGGAGTATTGCATCGCAAGATGAAAAGCAGGAGTGGACCTCATTGTCTTAGATGGGAGTTGCACCTCATCCGACTCCCCTACACTACTATGCGCGAGCCGCCACCACACATAAAAGTGCATGTTTCTTCCATCCTGACAGGAATCCTGTTCTCTTCTACATTTGTATTCTAACAAACAAGGCCAACAACATGCACAAGAACTCGAAGACTCACCTTCTTCTTGAGGAGGATAAAAATTCAGAAGTTATGTATGGGAGCAACAGACTGGTGTCGGTGTAAATAAACCAAAATAATAATATTTTTTGTCAGCGACTGTTTTCAACTTTACTGTCCACTATTTGGTACTGAATGCTCTGCCTACTTTTTAGCTGATGCTTCGTCCAATCTCCAACGTTTCTGAAGAAACGACTCGCCGATTGTATCGGATATTTACATTTTATACTTACCTTCAATTTGTAGGTATGTATAAATTTCAAGATGTTCTCTATTTTTGTATAGTAAACATAGTTCTGGATTGAGCCGTTGGATCTCGTCCAATCCAAGCTTAGTATTCTGCAGTGTGTGTAGGCGAATTTCTTATCGCGCGCACCTCTTCACTAGAGCACATGGTACGTCTTTCCTTGAACGTTAAACCAGCTCCTGACGAACCTTTGAGTGCCTGCGTTGAGATGTGACATGCCACTTTAAATAACTTAACGACTGCGCCGTTCAACGCCGACCAATGCCTAAGTGGAGTTGAACATCCTGCCTTTTAATGATCTTCAGGTTGAAGAAATAAATACTTGAAGGTAGGGTTCGAAATCGGCGAGACTTTTCTTTAGCCTTTATTTTTGGTGAAAGTAACGTTTCCGTTCACTTCAATTCGATTCACAACACCCCTTTACGTCTTTGCACAAATCTGTTAAGTTTAATATTTTCATTTCTTAAATTCTATCCAACACAGGTGTGTTATTCAAAGATGTTGTTGCGTACTCGAGTAATTGTGGTGATGAGGGTTGCTAGATAAGATAGGAATAATCAAGTTAATGGGAAAGGCCACGAGGACGGAAAGGCAGGACTCTAGCAATGCTGGAGTTGGAGATGAACGCTGGTGCAATCTTTTGCAACAAAACCCCGTACAAAATCCTCCTCTCTCGACCAGTGAAACACTCGGAGTTGAATGGTTCAGCAACATCATACTCCGTGCACTCCCCTGTGACTCCTGTCGATCTCTCTTAAAACTTGTCCATACCTATCCAATCTACTGATCCACGTTGCAGCTGATGCTTGTCTTGAATTGATTGTCTTCTCCTTTCTCTCCAATAATCTCAGTACATCATTTACTCACAGCACACCTCTTCCTTTCTTTTAGATATTAAAAATGAAGTTCACCGCATTCACTCTTCTTTTTGCCACTGCCGTCTCGGCCAACCCTTTCCGCCCTGTCAGCAACAACAGCCCAAAATCTGCTTATGTTTCCAAGCTTGTTAAGGGAGCCAAGGCCACTCGTGCCCTTGAGCAGGAGATTGATTTGACCCAATACTCTCTCAAGTTCGAACAGTGCCAGTTCGTCAAGACATACTCTGACGAACTCGCCGAGAACGAGGAATCAGCCACTGTCCTTTCTACTATGCGATTTGTCATTTTCCGCTTGTGTCCCGAAAACAGCTGCGAATCTTGCTCAAGCAACTACGGAGAGTATGTCATTGATCTTGACACTTACCTTCAGGCTACTGTTCAGTACCAGCAAGAACTTCAGCAAACCATGTGCGAGAACTGTGAGAACTACTGTCAAGTTGAGGAAGAGGAACAAGAGGAAGACAATGGCGACGAGCAACAGGAAGAGGAGAACGCAGAAGAAGAAGACAACCAGGAAGATGAGGGACGTCGTCTTGCCCTTCGTAAGTTGGCCAGCGTTGACTGCGACACTTGCTACGAAGAGTGCCAGAAGATTGAGAACATGGAACAGAATGGATACGTTGATGCCACCAACTTCCTTGAGTGCCAAATGATCTACGATCCCGAGGACGATGGTGCTGCCGCCCTTTACGCTGGACCTATCTGCGCCAGTTACGGAACCAAGATCAAGATTGGTGTTTTCACTGATGAAGAATGTATGACTGTTGACACTAGCAAGGACGTCGAGGATTATCTTATGGACGAAAATGGTTACCAAATGAAGTTGTCTCATGCTCTTCTCAAGACCATCTACGCCGAGGACTCGTGTGTCTCGTGCATGGAAGAAGTTGAGGACAACGGCGACGAAAACAATGGTGACGACCAGGAACAACCTGGAACCAACGAAATGTGTATGGCCATCTACGAAGAAGCTGCCAAATGTGAACAGAGCCACGGATTCGAAGGTGCCTTTTACCAAAACCAAAACAATGGAAACGGAAACAACAACGAATATTACAACCAAGAAGCCCAAGAAGGACTCGTCTGTGACTTCATCACTTCCCTTCAAGCTGGAACTTACGATGAGACTGGTGAGATTATTCTTTCCGGAGCCAGTTCTGTCGTCGGAGGTGGATCCAAGACAACGGGAGGACAAAAGTTCGCCCTTACCTTCTTTGTTTTGGGAAGTGTTTCTCTTGCCGTTTACTCTGCTATGCTTCACAGTAAGCTCACCAAGGGAGGAAAGGCCGATCTTTCCACTCAAGGAGGAGCCATGGCATAAGCTATCTGGTAACCCTTCCAACACAATTTCACTGCATCTTATCAATTGGACGAATGTGACCTCAGGCACTTGCTGCTCTTCCAGTAGCTAGTAGTTTCTCTATGTGCAAAAAGTATGGTGCCTTGAGGCGTTCTAAAATAATGACAAATATAAACAGTACTCAAGTATAAATTAGTAGTTTTTTAAGAATTGGTATCTCTTGAACTGAAATAGACTCTTTGTAAAATTTCGAACCTATCTTTTCAATCACTTGGTTGATGCCCGTCCAGGTTGCCAATAAGTGCATATCACATCTACGGAGAACAACGTTGCCACTCTCGGCAGGGGCCGCGAAAAACCAGTATAACTTTCAAGGGAAGTCCCCTCAACCGAGACCACGCACACCTCCTTTCGTTTTCCTGTAGATGCGACAGCGGAAAGGGTACGAATGCCGTTCGAGCAATCTGCCATCTGCCTACTCGTAATTTTAATTTGCTTGGGTTGTTACGAATTATAATTTTAAGATATCCTGATAAGGTGGAACTACACTCGTATCTAAGAACATCTGGCTTGTAATCCATTCTGCATAACAGATCCTACTGTGCTCAGAGGTGAACGCGAAAGACTTCAAGCTTACGGTTGCGACCGACTTTCACGCGCCGCTTCTCTTGTTTTGCATCATTCAAATTGTGAGGCTGCGTCTTACTAGAAGGCTTTTTTGAACCTTTACCGTGGCGGATGGCAACAGCTGCAGCCTTCTTTTTGCGGTCCTTTTTCTTCTTTTGAATGCGCTCGCTACATGGATCGCGGCTCCAGGATCGAATATGTTCCAAAAACTGGTCAGGATTGGCCACGACAACGGCTGGGCTCGCCAAGAGCTCTTCTTCAATCCACACCGCTGATTGACGACCCTGCTTTAAGAGTAGCTGCCGCAAAGACTTGTATTTGGGAAGGCAAATGTCCGCTGTCTCCGGATACGCCTTGTGTCCTACAAAATGATTCAAGTTCTCTCGTCCCATGGGCTTGATCGGTTCTCGCAAACCCAAAAATTTCTGGAGAACGCTGCGAAAAGCAGCACTGCGTTTGACGTTTGGGTCTTTCATTTGTTCGACTGTATAAAGAAACATCGGAAAAATGTTCGGTTTTATGGCTAAGGAATGCATCTTCCGATCATTCAAGTTGCTATCGCCAGCCAACGTCATGTTGCGAAGCTCTGAGGCGTTAACATTAGTTTTCCCAAACTGAAGCAAGTACTTTTTGAAGTTCGTACTATCCGTCGAGACATCCTTCCACTCATTTTTCACCCCGATCAGTCTATCCATGGGTGGGATCTCGTCTTTAATGTCCGCCAGGGCGCCCCCTGTTTGTAGATATTTGTCGTGCAGTTCCGTCACGCGGTAGTTGTAGAAGCTCTCTAAGAGAAGTACGGGGTGACGGAGACCAAGGACAAACTTGACATTAGGGGCGTACTGTTCCATCCGAACAATGGCGTGATACGCATGGTAGACAGCATTGGGACACTTGATGGCGCGTTGGACATTTGGACTCGGCGACAGTTCCTGTAGTGCTTCTCGAAGCTTTTGTTTTGCCAAATCCTCTGATATTGCAGGATTGATAATGGCGCATCGTTCCGATGGAGCAATATCGGTTTCACTGTGTTCCCCAAACGCGTAGAGCATGCTGGTGGTACCGGTCTTAGGAAAGCCAGCCAACACAAAGTTTAGTTCGCGCTGATACGAGTTCGTGGCGGTTTTGGAAGAAGCTTGGGTATCATTGCCATCAATGCTATGAGAAAGCTGTTGCTTATCAACATCACGCAAGAGACTATGATTATCTTGGTTGACCTTTGCAGAAGGATCGTTGGAGCCAAGGTTCTTTGGGTCAATGGTAACGGAGACATTATCGGCAAGAGAAAGGGTTCGGTGCAAGTACACACTCGAATGAAGGACCGAGGCCGACGCTATAAGCGATAGAACAGCTAAAGCCGCAATCACAGTGCACTTGGCATTACTGGTGCTGATAGAACGGGAAGACGCTGCCATTGTAATACTACGTAATGCCGAATGATGGGATGGAAAACGTGGAAAACGTTGCAGTTTTGATTCAGTTGTTTCTCCGAAATTTGTGTGGAATATATTTTCGAAACAAAAAAACGCTCGAGTGTGACGAGGAATAGGGGAGCGTCTCTGTCTCTGTCGGGAAATTTTTCCTCATTAAAGGCTGCACCTCTTCTTTGTCGTAGTTATTGACAGTTGGGCATTGCAAAGTCTACAGTGAAGGAACCTATTGTTACTAGCTTTAATAGAGTGCGCATGGAACTTTCTTTCCGCCGAATACAAAGAACTATTGCTATAAGAAGATTCCGAGGAGAATGTAGAGAGCACAAAAGAAGACATGCTTGTGGTACTGTTGAAAACCGTAAAAGGTGATCTGAGACACAAGAGCAGCCATCGTGGCCACCATAATAGGAATACCCCAAACTGAAGGAAAAACAGTCACCTGCAAAAATGCCACCAGCGCGGGACCTCCAAAATAAGCCACATCTTGGAGTTTCAACTTGTCTGTCCACAAACGCTGTGCTAGATCGTGCAAGGTGGAAGCATTCCGATCCGTATTGTTGTCTTCAAAGGGTTTCCAAACCCTCCAGAGCAAACCTACCAATATGGCTCCCATCCACATGTCGACGCTGTAGTGAAATCCCTCGTAAATTTCCACAGCAAAGTCCAACGCCAGCATCATGGACACTGCTACACTAAAGAGTGGATCGTCTGCCATTCCGACCGCAACACACGCGGCCGTGGTGGTAACGGTTGCATGACCGCTGACGATCAAATCGTTGCACCCACCCGAACTGTTGGGTTTAAATCCTTCCAGTATCCACGCTTCCCAATCAGCGGGAGGTGGGTTGGGATAATGTTGTCCGTAACAATGCTTGTTCTGTGACGGCAACACCGTCAGCAAAAACGAAACGGTCCGTAAAAATCGGGCACTGGACAGCGTCAACAAAGCCCGACATCCCATGCTCCACAGTTGTCGCGTGGGATGGTAGTCAAAGGTACAGAGCGCCGTTCCCAAGGCCGCCACGAGAGCCCACTGTACATTCCAGACCCGTCGCATCGACACGACGTCTCGCTTGGTCAATTCGAGCTCATTGAACAGTACTTGCATGCTGCGTCGTCCATTGTCCTGCAACGGTTCGGGTGCTGTGAGCGGATTCCAGCCAGGCTCAAAGGTTGCACTGACAACCCAAATAAAAAAGTTTTCCGATAATAAGACGATGGTCAACAGGGCAGCACAGAGTGTTGTCTTTCCTAAATTGTATTGCATTTGTTTCGACATTCCGGGTGTTACTGCTACTAGTGCTTTTTGCTTTTGTTGTTGATGTTGATGATGATGCGTGGTGATGCTGCTGCTGCTGCTGCTGCTATTTTCGACGAGATGTTTCCTTTCTTCGTCCGATTGTTGTTGTACGTCGTTAGGTGTAGTACTTTGATCATCTTCTACAGGTCGTGTGATCCAACCAAAAATGAACAAGGCCACGGCTGCCAGAAAGGCATTGACGTACAGCATGCACCATTTAGGAAATCGTCCACAAATGACGGCGGTAACGACTACCACGGGCGTGATGCGCTGATGGAGCTGTTTGCCGGGTCTTACAGCCGCATAAAGTGCCATTAGCACTGGTATCAAGGAAACACCCAGCACAGTGTAGTAGACACGTTGCTTGCGCGTGGGAATGATAACTTCCCACACCAAAATAGCTATCAAAATCAGCAATCCCAAGAAAATGAAAATACCAAGATAATCTATGAGTGTTATCCATCGACGAGATGCTGGATTTCGGGCCCGTTTTAGTTTAGCGTACGTCTTGGAACAGATCACATCGTTGGTCAAGTTCTTATCCTTCTTGTTGTCACGATCGTCGTCGTCGTCAGCTGCGTCTGCCATACTGGTCGTCATCATGTTGTTGTTGTGGTTGTGGTTATCCTCAGGGTCACTGGAATGCTGCTTTCGTCTTTGCCGCTGTCGCTGTGCCATTTTTAGAAAGCGTAATCCTCAATTAAGCTACGGTACCACCAGAGGGGATAGAGAGTGTTTAGATTTGTGTGGAAAAAAGGCAGTGGGATGGGCGCTACCGATGTATATCACGAGTGGTGGGTTTGGATACTTATTACCACTTTATTGATACTGTAGATAGAAGAGATTCTACTTGTTCGTGTTGATGATGATGCTCTCAATCGAGTTCGAGATAGTCTACTGCTTAGTAACACTGAAACTTACTGTACAACGCATCCGGTATCCCCTTCCCTATTGTAGACTCGCGTTGTAGATAGTACCTGGTACAGTATGTGTTACCGTAGTAGTGGTGGGAACGTTCTGTCTCGTAATTCCATCTTCTTAACATCGTTTCTGTTGATAGAAAGATGTTAATATCGACGTCGTTCTACAGTGTATCATTTATTTACTCTATTATTTTATTGTCGTTCTTAGCTTAGTGTTTTAGTCAACCATAGTGCTGTTTGATGGCAAGAACAAAACATCACGACCAGTCACAACCAGCACGAAAAAGAAGAAATCGAACATATCCGTCTGAGAGTGGTTAATGATTGCTACCGCCTACTAAAGCACGACAGGACAAAAAGACTGTAGCGATAAAATTTATGATTCCTATATTCTTTTAAGTTATGTACAATGGAGACTTGAATTGCTTGATAGAAGCCCTGTTTTGTCCGCTTGTAGAATATGTACTACATATGTGCAATTTTATCGCGTGTGCGCCTTTTGGAAAGGAATCTATGCAACAACAGAGGGAGCATTCATGGCAACAGGAACGACTTCACCGGAGGCAAGATCCAAGGGGAAGTTGTGGGCATTGCGCTCGTGCATGACTTCAGTTCCAAGATTGGCACGGTTGATGATATCGGCCCAGGTGTTCACAACGCGACCCTCAGAGTCAACAATAGACTGGTTGAAGTTGAATCCATTGAGGTTGAAAGCAACCATGGAGATCAACATGGATGCCATCCAGACTCCAATCACAGGCCATGCGGCAAGGAAGAAGTGAAGAGCACGAGAGTTGTTGAAGGAAGCATACTGGAACAAGAGACGTCCGAAGTATCCGTGGGCAGCGACAATGTTGTAAGTTTCTTCTTCTTGGCCAAACTTGTAACCGTAGTTAAGAGATTCTCCTTCAGATGTTTCACGGATAAGAGAAGAGGTCACCAAAGAACCATGCATGGCAGCGAAAAAAGCTCCACCAAAGACACCGGCAACTCCAAGCATGTGAAGGGGGTGCATTAGGATGTTGTGTTCAGCTTGAAGCACTAACATAAAGTTAAAAGTACCGGAGATACCAAGGGGCAAGCCATCGGAGAAGGAGCCTTGGCCCATCGAGTAAATCAAAGTAACAGCAGTGGCAGCCGCGACGGGAGCACTGAAGGCAACAAAGATCCAGGGGCGCATACCAAGACGGTAGCTCAACTCCCACTCACGTCCCATGTACGCACAAAGACCAATAATCAAATGACTAATGATCAATTGGTATTCACCACCGTTGTAGAGCCATTCGTCCAAGGATGCAGCCTCCCAGATAGGGTAGAAGTGCATGCCAATAGCGTTAGAGCTTGGGACCACCGACGCGGTAATGATGTTGTTTCCGTACATGAGGGATCCTGCGACGGGCTCGCGAATTCCATCAATGTCAACTGTAAAGAGAAGGAATAATAGTATGAAGGGAATTCGTGAGCGATTCTTATGTTCGAGATAGAGACGAATACACGCCCAGCAAATGATACGTACCTGGGGGTGCCGCAATCATAGCAAGAATGAAGCAGGTGGCAGCAGTGAGCAATGTTGGGATCATAAGGGTTCCGAACCAACCAATGTAGAGGCGGTTCTCGGTACTTGTAATCCAGTTAGCGAACTTTCCCCAAAGGGCAGTCGCATCCTTTTGCTTGAGATCGCTGGGCTCCATGGTAGCAGCATCCAACTTGGTAAGCGAGTCGAGGAAGGATTCCGTAGTGGAAGTTCCCTTGGGGGCGAAGGCCAAGGCAGGCGATTCGGACACCACGCGACTAGACACGAAACCGCGGTTGGGGGCAACGAAGGCATCGCACGCAGACGACATGAGGTAAACAACGACGAGGGAGGCAGAGAGCTTCATGATGTTAAAAGAGATTGGTAGTAAAAGGTTTTTAAGTTTGCAGTTGCTGTTGTTTGATGGCTTTCAAAGTTTGCTTTGAAGAGATTGTGAGAACATCATTTTGTTTTCTCGATCAACTCGAAAATAGAAGTGATCGCATTTTAGCCTCCCATCAGCTTGCGTGGCATAGTTGCTAATGCCGTGGCCGTCTTTTCATTTCTTCCTTTCGTCGTTTCTACAATCTAAAATAGCTAAAAAATATCGTTTGGTTGCTAGCTCGGTGGGAACTCTGATGTTAGATTCGTAATTCTGTTCCTATTTCAGTATCCGTGAGTCGATTCAGTTGCTAGAAATCAAAAGCTTTGTTCTCCGGTCTCAATTTAAGTTGCCGCGACTCACGTGGTCTCGCAGGGCTATCAAAATGGTATTTTGGTGGCCGGGACAGCTAGCTTTAAGTAATGTCCGGGTGGATTTAAACTCTATCCATTGATACGTGATTTTGAATACCGTAAGGTCGCATTATGGTACTGGTACTCTAGTACGCCTTCCAAACGAAATAAATATACCGGTACCAGTACCAGGTTCTAGTTCTACTAGACTACTAGAGGTACCAGGAGTAAATACTAGTACAGTACCCTGGTAGTAAGAAGTGTCACCAGGTACCAGCACTGCTCTGTTGACTAGTCTACGGTACCTGGTACTCCACCAGTAGTACCTTGTTTAAATAATTTTGTCTGCTGGTAAAATCTTCGAGCATTTTTTTGACTAACTCGACCTACTCGGGGAGTACATATTAATTAGATATCTTGAAGGTTCGTTTTGCGGGAATGCTTGCACTTAATTCATTTTTAACGGCTACCAGGTAGCCTGCGACCCCAACACCGCTCGCCGGAATAATTTTTTCATTAATTTTTGTTGTTCTTGACCAATGTTGCATAAACAATCCCCGTTTCTACTAGACTAGGCCAGGTCGATCCGGTGACCCTTCAATACTACCATACCTACTAGCTACTAGTACGGGATTCATAGGATATTTTTCTATCGACAACGTGGAAAGGCAAAATGAAAGTGTCTTTGGAGTGTTCAGTGAAAATGCAGGCTTCCAAGGAGAGTTCTTCCAGTCAATTGATAAGTAAAACAGTAAAGCTATCGTGATATATATTTCTTCTAGAAAATTACTAGAAGTCAATTCTATTGTATGTAGACATGTATGTTTGAAGTGGCTGCCTCCTGTTGAGTGGATCCACTTGTTTCTTTAACAGCTTCAAGGTTCTAGGCCATCAGGAAATTTGTTATGACTTCTCATCATTCAGGTTTCAGGTCCCTTCGTTCTTTGCTTTGCTTTTCCTGAGCTGGTCAAAAAAGGAAGCTGTAGTGTAGTGTTATTTGTTATTCATAACGATTCTTACTCCGAGGAGAAGGGAAATTTCGTTGCGATTTACACCAAATAGCGATTTCAAGGTTAATACGTTCAGTTTCAGTTTTCAGATATATGTCTTACATAAAGTCTTCATCATCGAGAAGGTCAAGCACAGCATGAAGTGTTTCATGCAAGATAGTCGCCGTCATCATTCGACTTTCTCGGTTATTGGTTGTGCTGGTTTGATAATCAAAGTGTCGGTGCTCCCGGACGCGACAAGCGTAGGGAGAATTGGTTAGGGCGAGCAAAGAGGGCAAAGGAGGCTGCATCTCACGAATCTCGTGTAGCTCCGTTGGCGTTGATGACCTTGGAGCAGCTGATGTGGGAGGGGGATCATCCGTGCCTGCGGACCCCTGAACTCTTTGATTGAAAGTGCGAGTTTCATCGTTTTTATTCATTTGTTCTTTAACCATGTTGGAACTAGTAGTATCTCGGCATAAAAATCTTTTTTTAATTTTTTGTTCTCCGTTAATTTTTTCTTTATTACTCTACCACTACTGGTAGTACGTCAAAAGAATTTGGAAACTAAGTTATGTGGTACTACTAGAGTACTGTAGTACCAGGTACCTGGTAAGGGCATACCGTAGGCAACTTCCGCAAATATGACCGACAGAGGAATGCCGGGAACGCTGCGTAAAATTTGTACCAGGTACTACCGGTACTACTAGTAGTCTAGTGGTACCTGGTACCTGGTAGAAAAGAAAAGATCTTATCGGAATTATGATAGCCATTCTACGTGAAAATACCTCGTAATACCTGGTAGTCTACTTCTAGTAGTACCAGTACGGTACCAGGTACTGGTACTACTACCAGGTATGGGACAAGTGTTATGTCGGAAGGGGCGCGTCATCATATTACTACCAGGTACTGGTACTTAGTATTTTTTAAATCCCTGCCTGGTTTGGAACATGAAAAAAATCTTGTCGTCGATGTTCAAGCTGCAGTTGAGAGAAGAAGAATTTAAATAAAGGCTGTGTTTGCTACCAGGTACCAGGTACGTGGTACCAGGTATGCGTGCATGGTGTCTAAAAAGTAAATAAATGGCTTATGATCCATAAGATAGCGATTGTGTCGTCGATGTTCAAGCTACCGTTGAGAGAAGGGGCAGTTCAACACTGCTACGTGTGCTTTGCGCGCATTTTTTGTTTTACGTGTGCATATTATAGACCTACTGTACCTGGTAGTAGTACCACCAGCACTTCGAAACGCTTTTTCGCAACTAATGACCAAAGGGTAAACTTTATTGCAATTCGGAGAAGGAGAAGGGTCACGAGATGGAGACGTTGACTCTCATCATCTCACTGTTCGCGTGAATTATTGTTCTTGGAGATCATCAGCCAACGTACTCCAGTACTAGTCTAGTATGACGGTTTGGTCATGGTTGCCATGAAACAAAAAAACAAATGTTCTGGCTTTGCTTGCTTTTTGCTGATGCATAAGCGGCCAAGCTATCCAAATCTTCGAGGCAGTCTACCGCAGAGTACTATTATTATTTTACAACGTCTAGAGGTATGCCTGTTCGCTCACAAATGCCATTTAATATAAATGCGCGCTAGAATGAGAGCAATACTCTTCGATCGCCGAGCTCGCTGATGAACTTTTGAACCAGCCACCTGGCCTATGACTTCGGAGCAGACAGACATCGCAGCAATTCTTGCCTCAAAATCATGGGATCCTTTGTGTAATGATAGAGCAGTTGAGGATCACTGTACTTATATCTGTCTCGTCCGAGCGAAATACAATCCCGCAACTCGATCCAAGCCACCATCGAAGGAGACAACAGAGACCAATCACTGCCATGGCACACGGAGTGATGCAAATACTTGCCCAGAGACTTCGCCGTCTCTGACATGCGAAGACTTCCGTAGTCGACGCCAGAACCATCCGCCGCACTCAATTTGATGGCTACTTGCATCTGGCGTTGCGCCTTTTTTATTTCCTCGGGTGGTACAGGACAGTCGATTTGAATAGGTGGTACTGGTGCCTTCGTCGGAGTCTTTTTCTTCTCTTCTTCTTTCCGAACAACCACGACGGCTCGCTGACCTATCCAAGTACCAAAAATAGGATGGACACATAATTTGGTACCCTCATCGTCGTTCCAACATAGTCCCGATGCTTGAGCCACTCGCTGCATGCACACCAAAAAGTCACCAGTTTCTTTCGAGCTTCTGTCTCGTGTGTCGCAAGTCTCTCCACAGCACGATTTTTTACCTCCGTGAGCCCAGAAGATCTCGCAGGAGCAGTGCTGGAAGTGGTTTTGTACAATGCGAGTCAATTGCTGCTCGCAAAACGTATCAAATGGATCTTTCATGACCTGTACAAACTTATCCAGAGATAATATCTTCGCTTCGTTTGCATCTTGTTTCCTTTCCGTCATGGCGGTTCCTTCATTCATTGAGTCCACTGTATCTTGTTTCTGCACTATTTCATATTGGTGATATTGCTCTACTAGCCATCCGCAAAAGATCGGCCAAATAGATTTGGTGTTTCCGATTAAATACGCCTCGGACGAAATTGGTAGACACTGAAGTTGTCCCGAAGCAACCAGACCTTCTTGTTGGATTTTCGCATTGTACCAACTAGTGTGAAAGGGGTGACATATCTCAAACCCATTCGAGACACATTCGCTAGGAAAGGAATTCGCCTTACGTGTCATGTCAACAAAGAGATGATGTCGCGGTCAAGGCACAATGCTGTCCATTTAATGCTTATTAGTAACGACCTTTCGAACAATAGGCTCTTCCATAGCCGCAATATGTCGCAGCTAAATCATACTATTAGTATGTATCTCTTCTTGACCTGTTCACACTTCACACTCGTCACTGGTTTGAGACGAAGAAAAATAAATACTGTATCTACTACTGTACTACTACTACTAGCTAGTAGACTACTAGTAGTACTAGCTACTACTGTACTCTACTACTAGTAGACTAGTAGACCTACGCTACTAGCTAGTAGAGGGATTTTGCGACGATAATAATATATTATGAAGAGAGTAAACACGTCATATTTCGGATCTGAGGTCTACGAATAGATGTGCGTTCCATAAGCTGGTGCTTTCTCGTTTCTTTTTCTATTCTTTTTGGAACGCAAAAATCCCGAGGTCTTCTGTAGAGAGCTTCATATCGCGGACAAAAGCGGCAGCAGCAGTAGTGATAGTAGTAACATCATCAGCAGTAGCAACAGCAGCAGCAGCAGCAGCAGCGGCGGAAGCCTATGACTAGCCAGCCAGCTAACGAGCTACTCCAAATGACAGGCGAATAGAGACAATGCACACACTGAAAATGACTGTCTTAAATACAGTCGCCGCAGTTTTCGTAAACAATGGCTGTATTCATTCCCCATGTCATTTGAATAAAGGCAAAAGATCTCTTCCAATACGCGCCATTATTTTCGTCTTCCAGTGATTTTAGCTTGGAGAGTGCGATCACAGTCTGTAGTTTCTTGTATTGGCGGCGATTTCTTGCAATGACTTCGGCGATCTCATCGATCGTTTTCTCGGGAAAGCACAAAGATGAAAGGAAAATGTGGGTTGCCTTCGAAAAATCTGCCTCCAAGATGTTTTTATTCACAAATTGAATCCGATTCGGGTCCACCTGACCACCGTGGTGGAAGAGACTGTTTTGCTGCAGAGCTTGCCATTTTTGCAAAGCCAAAGAGTGGCGCAAAGTGCTAAGCTCAATTCCAACAGACGTGGTGGCCACGTTTTCCAATATCATTTGAACTACAAGTTTGCCTTGACCCGATCCAAGGTCAAAGAAAACAATATCGCCGTTCCTCTGGTTTTCTTCTTTATCCCTGATGTCCTCACCGTCAAGATTGAAGAGTTCAATCAATTGTCGGGCCCCCAAGTTCGTTACTTCCCCGTATGTAAAATGTTTGTCTTCTTCATCGCTGCCTCGCAGCCAAGCCCGCTTGTCATTCCAGTGAGAGTTCAGTAACCTATCAATGCGCTCACGGTCCTGATAGGTTTCCCCATGCCTCAGGGGGAGGGGAAGGGGGGTATCTTTGAGAAAAGAATCCAAAAACTTCATTCCTCTTTGTCTTATTAGGTTTCCTTCTGTGAGAAAGGCGGAATAACAATCCCAGATTAATAAAACAAACTGGCCTAGGCCATGTTCTTGGAAGCAGACGGATAATAATATATATTATTCCAGTAGTGAAGCAATTGCGTTAACCTGGCGATTCGACAGAGCGCACAGTATCTACTACTGGAAGGTCCGCCAATTAGAGCTCATATCCTAAATTTAAAGTAACGTTACTATTTTACATAAAATTTAAATATGCTAAATAATACCTCAATGAATCCCGTGTTGAAATATAGTCCCGCCTTTGAGTCATGTTGAAATTTGTTGGAATGTGTTGGAATGTGTTGAAACGTGTTGAAACGTGTTGACAGGTGTTGAAATGTGTTGACAGGTGTTGAAATAGTACTCCCTCTGTAATGGAAAACATGAAGCATGTCGCATGCCTTGCCAGTAGCAGTTAAATTGCAGTGTAGTACATTTCTACAGGGATTCTACAGGGGACATGCATCCTTGGTCCCACAGATTTACTT
>Ga0210036_1000518_pt1 | contig 46070 bp, 18 predicted proteins | sample CryGeymeta201515_FD_185469 | JGI IMG/M metagenome (GOLD analysis project Ga0210036, IMG submission 185469) | Groundwater microbial communities from Crystal Geyser aquifers in Utah, USA - Crystal Geyser metaG 2015-15 (SPAdes) (version 2) | ecosystem: Environmental > Aquatic > Deep subsurface >...
ATATTATTATCTGTCAACTCGGTAATTCCCACATCCCATGCCCATGCCACATCCCCGCCGCCACCACCGCCACCGCCATCACCACCACTGTCTCCGCCGCAGGATGAATGGCACGATTCATTCACATCATCCACAAAAGAAGATCCGATCTGCAGTAATGAACGTTCCCATCGCTACGATCCCCTTGCATGTTGGCTGTGGAGACTAAAAGTTGATATCCCTGAACAAGAGTTCAAAAAGGGACTCGTCAAGGTTAAAATTCGCAATTTGGTTTGTTCCAATTTTACAGTGAACAGCATCGAATCTGCCTACGGTCCTTCTCAGTACACTACCAGCACGAGCATCACGAGCAGCAGTGGAAAAATAACGCCATCACTGCAGTTGTCGGTACAGGGAATATCCGCTGCCTGCTCTGGCCAGTATAAGGTGTCACCAGGATACATGTCAGGAAACCTCTACGCCAGGGCCAATGACAAAGATGCAGATCGACCAGTTTTACAATTGAATTGGGATATCGAATCATCGTTCTATCCTCCTCGTGTCAATCCAAATTCTACTGCCAATCAGTATTTGATGCCAAAAGCGCTTTCAACAAATCAATGCCAATCACGTTTGCAAGTTGCTGGTCTGCATTTCAAGGGTTCAATGTCCGCTAAAATTACTGATTTGTTTACAACCTTAATCGAGAAATCCGTGACGTCTCAGTTAAATGGAATACTATGTCCAAAGCTTAAAGAAGCGGTCGATCCACTTGCCACCAATGCCATTGCGGCGGCGGATGCGGTACTAACCAAGCTTTTACCAAACGACGACGACGATAGTAGTAGCAATGGCACTACCACTACCACTACCACTGTCACTTATCAAAAGAATGACAACGATTATACGGGAGCGTTATCAAAAGTTGTGCACTCCAACGAAGGTCTTGCATGGCCAAGTACATCACGATCGCACTCGACAACCTTGGTTAATTTTCAAAAGGATACTCCATTTTTTATTAACCTTTTGAGGCAGGTCAACTCATTCTTCGATTGTTATTATGATGCTGGTGGTGATTGCCAGGACATGGTAACCAAAGCGCTAAAGTCGCTCATGGCAGCAATAATGGGCAGTAATTTGATCAAGCAAGTTCATCTTCCCCTTCCGACAGCATGGCACGAAATTCGGTTTGTAATACCCACTTATGGTCGGATTTTGTTGGACCTGCAAGACATCGTCATTGAAGGACTCGAACAGCTGGATTATGCATCCCTATTATCTCCTTTGTTGAGTAAGGAGGACAAAACTATTTCCGAATTCCATACCTCGTTAGTTGCGGGGACGGGGTTGAACATTACAGCCAGTGTTAACATTACCGTCTTTCCAGTGCCAGGAAGCACCATTGAAGGCGATACTTTGAACGAACTTTTTCATGTTCACCTCAACGCGTCGTCTTTGAATACATTTGCCAACATTGCCTTGGGACTAGACCGCGAGATCTTTCGAAAAATTCCCATAGGAGTTGTCCTTGATTCGCTGCCAGATGTTTTTCATTTGCCCACGGCCAATTCCAGTGCAGAACGAAGGTGTGTGTTGGATTCGATTCATGACCTTAGTCTTTTGGACGTGGGAGTGAATGCCATTATTAAATCGGCATCACTTGTTCCCCGACTTGACACAAGCAGCAGGAGGCGCTTGAAGCGATCTCAAATTCTGACCAAGAAACTGGAACAAGGATTAGACGAGCTACTCAACAATGCGCTCAAACTTGTACTGACGGAATACCAGCCTCTTCTCACGGATGCTGTTTCTGGCGCAGTTAGAAGACCTCTCAAAAACATGATCAATCACTGGATAGAGGAAAGTATTATCAACCGTGATACTACGCCGGAGAACGCAACACTCCTGGAAACCATCCATTTAGAGACAGAACCAGCGCAATGCACGAGTGGTGACGAAGACATTGACAAGAACCATCACGAGGTTACCAATTTCACAGATTTTAGTCTTTTTTCTAGTCTCAACAACATTCTTAATTCGGCATCTACCTTGGATGCTGTGAACGATGCTATCGAACGCTGGTCAGATAATGTCAACAACGACCACACTCCATCGTCTCTCCAGTCCGTCTTCCGTCGGATATCGTACCTCTCCGAGTTAACATTGCCGGGCTTTTCTTTCCATCTATATAATCTGCACCTTGAGAACCTTGGCAGTGTCGATCGTATCAATCTTCTTTCCCCTGTACCAAACCAGGATTATTTAAGGAGTGCCATCAGTATAGGTACGAACAAGAGTCAAGCGGAGACGCCTAGTGCTCACGTGTCTCTGCAGGTTGGGTTTCGCCCTCGTAACCTGTCTGCAATGGTGAATGTGACTGTATCTCTCGCAGATCTAAGTCTTGATGGCCAATCCCACTTGCAATTTGATATCACGCGGCTCCGCCAACTGTTACTCTCGAATGTGCTATCTTGTGGTCACTGCGGGCTTGTTCCAATTCATCATCAGCTTCGGTCGAACTCAAATGGCAGTGTCATTGGATTTCTTCTGGCGAATGCGAGCGCCACTGTCAATGGCAATGCCTCGTTCCAAAACTTTACCGTGATTATGGACACAGGAGAATACCCCTCAGTGGCCTCACTAATGAAGTCTACTTTGGATTGGATGGCAAATACGCTCAAAGAAAGTCTCAATTCAGCTGTAGATTCTAGCACAAGTCAAGCTGACCAATATTGTACAGCAGGTCAAAAATTTGGATATGACGATGACCCACCAGTTCTTAACGATGGCTTTGTGGATGAATGGATGTTTCCGACTTTGAGTGTTTTGTTTTTTGTTATTGTGTCGGCCCAGGCTATATTTTACTTTGTGCAAGAGCGCAATGGCGATGGTGACAACAGCGATGCGGAAGACCTGCTGACTTCTAGGGAACTAAGTGAGCCTTTACTAATTGTCAACAATGACAACATCGTAAATGAAGAGATTGAGTCTGTCAACGTGGCACTTGAAAAACATGATGAAGTGCTCTTTCAAAGCACTGCTCTCACACCAGCAGCAAGGCATTTCGTTGTTGTTTTTGTGGTAGGGACAATTATACTTTTGGCTTCCAGCAATATGAGCGCTGGTGCAACGGTGGATTTGTACCTTTCATGGAATGAATCAGAGACGTTTACGCTTCCTTCTTTGTTTACCTTCAGTCTGGCGAATACTATTAGGGATATGTGGAATGCTAAGATCTATCCTCTGTTTTTCTTGGTATTGATCATGAGTGGAGTGTGGCCTTACATGAAGCTTCTCATGATGCTAGGGTCTTGGATTTTACCGACAGGGTTCCTGAGCCCTGAAACACGAGAGACCCTTCTTTTGACCTTGGACTCTCTTGGGAAATTTGCTCTGGTGGACACTTACTTGTTTGTCATCTTTATGGTTGCCTTCCGGTACCACGCAAACCTGTCAGATCAACTTGCTATTGATGTCTACGTGTCACCTGAGACTGGTTTCTACACTTTCCTGGCGGCTACGTGTTTTTCGCTGCTCGTTGGGCACTTCATGGTTTACTCACACAGAATATCAGAATTGCAGCATTTCACATCGCGAGGAGATACGGCAGTCTTTGGTTTACAGGAGTCAGTTCTTAGCCACAGCTTTACCGTCCACGACAGGACCAGTGGTGAAGAGCGGAGACTCCATTTTTCGCTCGCGTTCAAGGCTTTCGTCGTTTCAACTGCCCTAGTAGCGGCTGGTCTTCTTGGGATCGGAATCACTCGCAAGAGTTTTAAGTTTGAGATAGGAGGGATTGCTGGGGATCTATTAGGAGACGAGCGTATCCAATACTATTCGCTCTTGTCTTTGGGGTCTTCCTTGAGGACAGGTGTCCGCGATGCTGGGTCTTTGGGTGTTCTAGTGTTGGAAAGTACCTACTATTTCTATGCAGTTGCGACTCCCTTTGCTTGTCTTTTTCTTTTGCTCGGTCTCTTGGTCTGTCCCATGACTCTACGTATGCAGCGCTACGTCTTGGCCCTGGCCGAGATTGCAAACGCCTGGTCCGCCGTCGAAGTCTTCGTGGTTTCTATTATAGCCTCTCTATTGGAAATATCAACTTTTGCTACCTTCATCATTGGCAATAAGTGCGATCTCATCGATGATGTTTTGAAAACGTATTTTGGCTCTGCTCTTGACAGTGATACAGATGCAACATGCTTTACTGTGAGATCCTCTGTGGAAGACAGTGCTGCTTTCTTGGTCGCAGGAGCGCTGCTCAACTCTTTCGTTGTCTCTTCGTTGCTGCGGTTTATGCATTGCAGTGTCGCGGAAAGAACGAAGGCCGAAATGATGCCTCGGCTGGCAAGACCTATCGACGATGCACTCCGCTCGGATTCTCTTTCCAAGTCGTTTGCAGATCTCCTGTGGTCAATGGATTTTCTTGGGGTCTTTATTTTTGGTAGAAGGCAAACGACTGCTCCCGTCAGCGATGGTCCTGGTGCATCTGTGCCTACCGAAGGTTCAGCTGGATTGGGATCCTCACATCGTTATGATCCTCAATCGGAAGGCACGTATTCGGTGACATTAGATGTGAAGTGGGATGATTCCACGCTGCAAGACAACCCACACAAGGCCAATGACGAAACAGATCCGGACATGGCGGCAGATAGTGTCGAGGAAATGAAAAGCGCCTTCGATTGAATGTAAAGTGTTCTCTATAATTTCGTTATTATTAGCTATTAGCGTTCTAAATTAGCCTGTACATTGTTAGCATGGTGTACATTACCGTAATTTGACCACATATTCTTTTTCGGCCAGATGTGGCGGCTGGGCTTTATCGTTTTTCTTTTACCCCAGTGGCTTGAAATCCAGCTATGGGTTTGGTCAGAGCGGATGGAGGAGCCGTGTTGTGGTTAAAATTAGTTTTGCAGCTGTCTTCTTTCTTCAAAATTCCCCCCCGGTTCCGTGCGAAATGACACTTTTGGAATTTGGCGGCACCTCCTGTTAGTGTTGCACCACAACCCCCGTTCTCCGTAATCTTTGTGTTCAACACTTGGATTTCAGAGTGGCTGCAGACAATTCCATTGCCTTTGTTCCCTCTTACGATGCAATTTCGCATTTCAACCCTGGCACAAGCTTCTAGCTTTACCCCTTGTTTTGCGCCTCCGCTGATAATGACATTTTGCCATTTGCCAGCAGCGTTAGGCCCCTGAATTGCGATGGTGGAGTCACCGCTACTCCCAGTATTGTCGACAACACTGTGGATCATATCCACTCTCCCGCCGGATAAAATTCGAAGCATATCATCTGTCGATCCTTCACCAGACGAAATCTTGGGTCTCCGGAACGTCACGCCCTCTACCCATCCCGCTCTGCCAGACCACTTGATAGTTCCACTCATTTCAATCACAACGTTTGATGCATTGTTTTCATCACCTACTAATCTGAGAGGCTTCTCCACAGACAGCCCGGGTTCCTTTACCCAGTAGTGGCCATCGCCGAGCTCTGCAGAGGAAAGAATATAAGAGTTAGAACAGGAAATTTGAGAGAGCAAAATACTGAGAGAAACAGAATTTGCTCACCAATCGTGTCGCCTGGAAGCGCCACAGCGAGAGCATCGGCAATGCTTCGATAATGATTGTGACCCAAGCGATTGTCATTCTGTGCCATGGCTCCCATTTCCACAGGATAAACATGACGGACAAAAATAATATCAGTTGCTGCCTGACGCCATTGGCGACACATCTTAGCGCAAGTGATTCTCTCGGGGTACGGCAACAGGTAACTCATAATATGAATAAGTGGTTTGTGTGGCAGACCCGACCACATCTTTTCGCGGGCATAGTTTTCAGCCTCCAGGTCCAACAATACTGTCGGTTTGTCCCACAGAGCCTCGCCAGTATCGGTATTATAGTAAAATGGCCTTTGGTCTCGAGCATCTTCTCTAAGTTCCCAGTTTTCTCCGGTAAGTTTTCGTCGCTTCTTGTCTGCCTTCAGCCGAGCCTTTTCTCGCAGGTAGAGATTGCGTTGTCGGACAAGATCCTCTGGTCTTGGCCGGGTGCCCAAGAGATCGCCGTCTTCAATGGCCTGGCGTTCGTCCATCGCTTTTCCCCGCTCAATCTGATCAATATCAATTTCGTGCTTGGTCTCTTCGGCTGCTTCTAGACGACGACGCTCTTCGAGAATAGCGAACATGGACCAGTAAGGATCAATTTCCTGCCGAAAATGCAAGCCGTACTTTTCCGTGGGTGACAGTGACGCCTCGAGAGCCGATGTATCCAGACCTACATTGTTCTGCCAGGCAGCAAATTCTTTAGCCATTTCCTCCTCCTCATTCTTGGCATTTAACTGCTCATTTTCCTTTTGGGCACTTGACTTCGCTGCTGTGGTTCCTTTCTTGCCAGCTTCATCGTCAACGTCATTGTCCGAATCCACTTTTAACTCAATCGACTCGTCAAATTCTTGCAGCTCTTCCTTGGCTTCTTTTTCGGCACCACGCAAAGCTAAAACGTCATCCTGGTCTTCAACAGTAGCCATGGCTGCTACCATTTCTTCTCGAGTAGGTTCGTTCTCATTCTCGGCAACACCAGGACCATATCTGGCTTCTTCCGTGATCTCGTGCGGTTCATCGTGCATTCCCAAAATCGCTCGCAGACCTCCTTTCGAAAAGACATCAGATGAACTCTGTTGCTCGAAATCGTCCTCTGTCGTAATACGCTCGCTATTCAAACCAGCTCCATCAAACTTTCCCTTATCCATAACCAGAATATCCAGATTCCGTTTCTGTTGTGCTTTCACCAGAATATTTTCTTCGATAGAATGTTCCGTAATGAGCCGGTAAATATGAACTTCTCGAGTCTGCCCGATTCTATGAGCTCTGTCTTGGGCCTGGGCGTCCATGGCTGGATTCCAGTCACTGTCATAGAAAATAACCGTATCTGCGCCAGTCAAATTGATACCCATGCCTCCACTTCTTGTACTGAGAATAAAGGAAAAGATCTTATTGTCATTGTTGAACCTATCCATCAAATGCTGCCGACGGTCCACGCCAGTGCTACCATCAAGGCGCACATACGTATGGCCATTTAAATTAAGAAACGCCTCGAGAATGTCAAGCATCTTGCTCATTTGTGTAAAAATCAAAACTCGGTGCCCGCCTCGCTTCAAATCGTGAAGTAGATCTGATAACGTCTGCAACTTTCCGGCATCGAATTGAACCAGCTTTTTGTCTGGGAAGAAGGAAGTCAGTCTAGCATGAGCTTTGCGGAAAGGGCGGAGGCATTCTTCAAGCGGTTCCAACAGCATGTCATCGAGACGCTTCGATTGGCTGTCGGCCTTTCGAGTCACCAAGGCTGGACGAGCTGCCCCTGCTTTTGGGACACAGAACACAAATTTTTTGATCATTTCATCGACATCCTCCGCGCGATCATGGCGACTCTTTCGCATGGCAAGTAGGCGTGAAGGCGTCGAAAGAAAATCTTCCTCGCTCTGGTAAATTGGGTGTTGCTTTATCGTCAGCAATTTCAGACGGCGAGTTGAAAAAGGAAATGATGGAGCGCTGCAGCGCAAGGAGTTGATTTTGTGTTGAAATTGTACCGTATCCTTTCTATCGTCCATAGACTGTTTCTTCAGGTCATCGAGCAGCTTGATCAGTGCAGAAGGAATATCCAAGTCGGCTGATGTCTCATCTTCGGAAGTTTCTGCTCGCTCCGCTAAGCTCAACTTTCGATCCTCTAGCTCTCTCAAAGACATTGAACGAACTTCATCGTGTTCAAGCGCGGAAACAATGGATGAAGTGGCGCAACTACCTGACCAAAGCGGAGACAGCAAATGCTGGCTTACATGAGCGAGCGCGTTCTTCATTACAGCGATTCCAACGGCTTGATCGGGAAACGGAATATCAATACGATTCAGAGCGAATGGGGTGACGACTGAGCGGGGCTCGAACAAATCTGGATGGTTGCACACTTTACGGAGTTGCATCAAGACATTCATCATTCCCATGTAGTTCCCGCCTTTCTTTAAGGCTTGGCGGGTGGATGATCGCGCCATGAATTCCTCATAAAAGAACATTTGTCGCCGAGATAATGGGCACTTAACAATATGCTCAAATTTCCCAGGCAATTGTGTTTCGACGTCCTTTTTCAGTCGACGAAGCAGGAATGGCCGAATAATGCCGTGGAGGCGCGAAATCATTACGTCATTCTGATTGGAAGTTCCCTCAATCATGCTGTTCATAGGGTTCGAAAACCAGAAAGAGAATTCCTTCCGTGAACGAAAGATGTAGGGCATCAAGAAATGCAGCAGTGACCAGAGCTCCATTAAGTTGTTCTGTTGTTTAAAGAAGAATAAGCCGCGGTGAGCGCAAGGGCCAACACGTATTCATAGCCAACAACGCGAACAATCAAAATTACCTGTAAAGGTGTTCCAGTGAGCAGTAGACGACGCTGAGTATTGAAATTGATTAGAGTTTGCCATCGCTGACTTTGGAAGTTTTTAATATTTTGGGCTTCGTCAAGAATAAGATAGTACCATCGCTTCCGCTTGAACGCAAAGGCATCTTGTACTGCCAGCTGGTACGATGTCACCACAACGTTGTACCAATTGGTCTAATCAAATATTGAAAGGGTAAGACCATGTCCATCCGAACTTGTATAAACAGTCAAAAATTCAATCGTACCTTAGTCCATCCAGTCCGAAGCTCCTTACGCCGTTTTGCCGTGCCGTAGTAGCACAGAGCCTTGAGGCCAGGAGCAAATCTCTTTAATTCGGTTTCCCAGTTCACAATGACAGACGTTGGTACAATGACAAGGTGTGGACCCCAGATACCTTTATAAGCCGCCAAATATGCCAGCAAGGCGATCGTCTGCAGGGTCTTGCCTAGTCCCATTTCTGCACGAAAAAATGTAAGCCTCCCTGAAAGAGAAAAAAAGAACAGGTCTTCACAAGAAAAGACGTCTACGTACCGTCTGCCAAGATGCCGTTGAGACGTCGCGTTTGCATCGAAACGAGCCAATTAAGGCCAATCTGCTGATACTCGCGAAGCTTAACCCATGGGGCAATTAAAAAAGGTCGGCTGGCGAGAGTTCTTCTCGCACGTTCGGCGGACTCTTCCAAGGCGTTGATAGCTGCAAGCCCTTCATCTGATTCCTCGCCAGCCTTAAGTCGCTTGCCGTTGCCATTTTCTGGCGAAGACTCTCGTCTACGTTTTGTCGCTCCTTCATTATCATCATTGTCATCATCATCACCACCGTCGTCGTCGTCGTCATCACTGGCAATGTGCATAGCATTATCAGAAGTTCCGACTGCTTCCATCTTATGATAGATTTCGAGCAATTGTTCAATGGGTATCTCGCTCTCTTTTTGTAACATGGCAAGCTCCTTCTCGGGCGACATCTCTCGGCCTAGACGTTCTTCAGCTTCCATGGTTGTCTCGTCATCCATTTCCTCGCTGTGGGCGACAAACTCTGCGTCATCGCCCACATCACTCGCAGTCTCGTCCACGAGTTTAGACGACGCCAGTACGGCGAAGGCGCTCTTCTTGCCGTTTTTAACGTTGTCATCGCTTGCGCCAGTTGTACTACTATCCCCGTTGGCGAATGCCCCGGCGTATTTAGCCCTCAATTCGTTGACCGACATTTCATTTTCGCGTTTTAACATTGCTAGCTCGTCGGAATAGGACATGTCCCGACCAAGCCGCTCTTCCGCCTCCAATGTTGTCTCATCGTCAACGTCATCGCCAGCTTGAGGCTCAAAAACACCTTCATCACCATCATCTTCATTGTCTGCTCCTGCTAGAAGAGCATTGGCCAACGAGGATTTTGTTAACGCACCCCCGTTGGCAAATCTGGTATCGTCGTCGCTCTCGGAAGGAGCAACATCGCTGTCGTCGGATTCATTGTCGCCGTTGAGAGCGGCGGTGTTATGCAGTTCCTCAGAAGGCGCCTTAGCATATGTACTAGTCCCGAATATCGCAGCATATTGTTGGCGGAGCTGCTCGACGGACATTTTGTTCTCAGCTTTTAGCAGCTTGATCTCCTCTTGAGCCGTCATTTGCTGTGGCAGCCGTTCTTCCTGCTCCATGGTAGTCTCGTCGTCGACCTCTTCTTGGTCGGCTTCAAATTCTTCCGAGCCATCATCCTGTACACTGTCTTCATTCGACGTCACGTCCACATCGTTATCATCATCATCGTCAATGTCAATGGAAGATGCCGCTACAGCAGCACTTCTCATGGTAGTGAGTGCTAGAGCTCCCTGGGCATTTTGGTTCCCATTAGTAGTTGTAATAGCAGCATTATTGCTTCCTTGCTCAAATGCACCCGCATACATTTGCCGTATCTCATCTACGGACATTTTTTGTTCTCGCTGGAGTAGTTCAATTTCTTCCTGGGCAGACATTTGCTGGGGTAAACATTCTTCTTGTTCCATAGTCGTTTCGTCGTCCCGTTCTTGTTGGTCCACTTCATATTCATCGGATCCATTGCCGTCGTCATCACTGTCATCGTGACCATGACTGCGAGCTCCCATCAAGTCGACAAAATCATCAACATTTGTTTGTAATCGTCCTCCAGTGTCATGGCGTTGGTTAATTAAATCATCAACATCGCTGGCGTCCGCATCGTCGTCCGCATCGTATCTGGCGGCGGCCGCAGCCGCTGCCGCCGCATTGGATCTTCGTTTCGGTAGTACAGTAGGAGAATTCTGAGTGTCATCAGTAGGACTCGTGCTTTCCAGGACAGCTGCTGGATCTGAGGCAAAAGATACATTTCTCCTAGAACTTCTTCTATTGTTGTTGCTACTAGCTTCATCCGTTGTACCGTTATCTCTTGCTGTCTCATCGTCATTATCGTTGGAGTCCCCGGTGGACGATTCCTCTTCGACTGCTCTGCGATAGCGTTCCAGTACTTGTTCAATCGGTAAAAGTGATTCTTCTTGCAATATTTGCAACTCTTGCGGATCCGCGACGAACGAAGACAAATGTCGTTCTTTGCTTTCGATTTCTTCCGCTTCCAACATTGTCGTTTCGTCATCATCACCAGCATCACTGTCTTCGTCCAGACTAAAGGAAGCATCGTCAGATCCAGCGGTATCGGATGCGGTGGATTCTCCATACAGGACATCGTCATCTTTGGACAATTGCAGTCGATTGTAATCAATAACTTTTTGTTTCGATCTCCTTGTTCGTTCTCCCATTGCCAATGCTTCTTCAATGGTCATGGTCGATCGTCGTTGTCGTCTTCTTCGCTTCCGTCTCCTCTGGTTATTGTTTTTGTCGCTTTGCTGCTTGTAATTAGTATCGTCAGTGTCATCACTATCCATATCCATGGTATCATCATCATCATCATCATCATCAATACCATGACGTGTCATTAACGACTGAGTGTATTGTTCGGTTTGCTTGACCAATGTGACCAACTGTTTGTTCATGGCCTGTCGTCGTTCTTCATCGGCCGAGCATTTTTGTTTGTAGGCAATAACGCGTTCCAGTTTGGTCCACCAGGACTTGACATCACGGCCAATTTTGGCCGCCTTTTTGCGCCGCTTCGATTCGGCCTCTACGAGAGCGCGCTGTCGTTTCGAATCGAGCGTCTTGTGGTACTGCGCCACGGCGTGAGCCAATTTGCGCGCCAAACTGATCTGTCGCTTCCGTTCGGCTTGAAAATCCGTTGCTAGCCACATCATTTCCTTCATGGTAAAATCCCAATGTACATCGGAGGTCTTTTCGATCACTGGAACCTGATTGGACTCCAAGAGGGATGCTTCTTCTTCTTGTTGTTGTTGTTCTTCATCGGTGGTAAATGTTGCTTGTGGATTGGCAGCAGCAGCAGCAGCAGCAGCAGACCGCCTCTTCCTCTTCGTTTGACCTGTGCTACCGTTGCTGCCGCTGGCGTTGGTGTTGTTGTTGTTGTTCTTGTTAGTGGTGGTGCTTTGAAAGGTGGTTGGTTTTTTGGTTTTCATAGGTTCAATAGAAATTACAGAAAGACGCGATTGGATCTCTTCCTTGCGGGCAATCAAATCACTGTACGACATGGTAGCCACCGAATCGTTTGTGACACAGGAAAAGTTGGTGGCTGCAGTAGGAGTAGTACTTGTAATGACTGCGGGAATTGCGGGTACCGCAGCCAGACCAGTAGCATCAGCTTTCGCTTTTGGCTTGTTGCTGTTGGATCGTCGCACCATGGTGAAGCAACAGAGATGGCAGGTCGGTACTGTCACAAAAACAAATCAAATCAAATCAAATCTCGTCTCTAGATATCAAAAGAAAAAATAATAATAATTGTAACTTGTATTACTACTGGTTGCATGTGCAGATGGTGGGGTGTGGGGTTGTTGTTGATGCACGAGCGTAACAAGATATTACTATTTTTTTTTGTAAGCTCGAGAGATCTTTTGTGAACGCTACGGGGTTGATCTATCCGAATGAAAACCTAAAAAAATTGTATTATTCGATTTTGCTGAAAAAAGCAATCGTCTCATAACCTGTTGAAAATCCCACTTGACTGGAGGAAGCGCGGGATTACTGTACCTTTGGTGGGAATACTACTACTAGTAGACTCAGTAGACTAGCTAGTAGTAGGAGTAGTCTAGGAGGAGGAGAACATCTAAGGGTGACTGGTGGTGGGTTCATAAACCACAACAAAAATTGCTGCCTGGCTGATTCATTCTTTCTTCTGCTGCAGCAACACTGCTGTAGCATGTAACATCACAACATCGATCCGAAAACGCTATCGACCAAGTCTCATTATTACTAACTTGTCTTAGTACTTAGTATAAGCTTTACTCTTCAGCCAATTAACTGTACTAGCTGGCAGTACAATTCTTGGTGGGCATAGCTAGAGAATAAAGCACACCAGCAAAAATGTTGGATACAGAGATGAAAAGGCTACACTCATCATTCTGGCGGAAAAATTTCAAAAAGTGACAAAAGAAGAACACTGGATTTCATACATACATTAATCCAGACTGTTCTTCTTTTTGGTGATTGGAGTCCCCAGTGTTGTTCTTTTTTGAAATTAGACCCTAACCCTTGTTGGCGACGACAATAACAACAACAAATAACAACTGCACAACCACGTCAAAACAGAAGACGACGACGATGACAAGAACAACATTTAATTGCAAACAAACAACAACACCCCCCACCGTATTACTAACAATTAAACCACAGCCTGCTTCACTCAAACACACTCAAACGTACTGTATACACACAACACTTGCCACTTGCCATGACAGTGCCAGCAGCAGCAGCAGCAGCAAGGACAACAACAGCATCGGCAGCAAGACGAATGATTCAACGACGAGCACTGCAGTGTTCCTTTTCGTCCGTTTTTCATTTACGACAAGCCGGCATGGCCTCAAAGCAAGCGCAAGAAATCGAAAATTTGTTTACCGTCACAGTAGGTGTGCCCATTGTCATTTTGGGAACTACAGGTTTTGTTTGTGCCGTGTCCAAATAACAAGGAATAGAGGAAGCAACGTTCAAGGTTGGTTAAACATCAACTATGACGCAATATTGGACACCCAATGGATACTGCAAGATGGATGTAAACATCAAAAAAGAGAAGGCATTTCGCAGGATCCTCATCTCATATATTAAGAATTAAGACTCAACAAAGAACAAAGAGTCTGCAACAATGGTAAGATCACAACATCGAAGCACCCCTCTTCCCATCCCTAGTCACCCACCCACCCGCATTGCTACTATAGAGTTGGTTGAAAATGCCGTGACGATTTACTATTTCACACTGTTTTACACAAACGAAACCTCTCTGAGAGAGTCATTTTTTCCATGAGCGACTCAAGTTGTATTCAGGCATATCTGAGCATTCATTTCCAATTTTATTTTTTCTTGTGATTGTGGTGGAGTTTGGATTTTTAATGGTTTGATTTGTGTTCACACGCTGTATCCATTTTTTATCTTGGTGAAAATCTCTGTCTCTCATCCTATCACTTGACTTCTTGACTGTATATTATTATATAGAGTACTGCGTGTCTTCTTCGACAGCGATTGGTGCATGTGTATGTGTCTCTACACTCTTGTTTTTGCATAGTGGTGTAAAAGGACAACAGTAGTTTGATCCACTTATAACTACCAGTAGTAGGCCACAATTTTGTTTTTATTCATCCATTTTTGGTTTGCTGCGTCGTCGGCACTACTCGTGGAACCAGAAAGCGCGAAAGATGCTCTAAACATTTGCCGTTTGAAAATGATGTCAACCTCGTCCAAACAATTGAGGGCATCGTTTTCAATTCACAGAAAGCAATTGAAAATGGTATGCCCGTTGTCTAGTAGACAAGAACGTAGACCCCAAAAGAAAACTCAAGGCAAGAACTTGAAAATACTCGTACAGATGGATCAGAGCTCCCACGAAACTTTCATTGCATTGGCAAAGCGTCAAGCATAAAAGGTTTTCGTGGTGAACGTCAATTCGGGAGGCAAAAATAAAAGAGCAGACACTCCGTTCAGTTTTGGTTTTTGGAAAGTCTCCCACGACTCTCATCTCCTGTTTTAAGCGAAGAGTTTCAATGAAGAAGATTCGAGCGCATCAATAATCACTTCTACGCGCGTCCCTAATTATTACTGGCGGGACTTCGGCAATGTTCATGACTGAAACAAATGACCAGGAAAACTCGCGCGAGAAAACAACCACACCTCCAAAATCATTATCATTTCTTTCTTTTTCCTTTTTCTTCCCAGAGGTTAACACCGCAGTGTAAAATCGTCCCAACTTTACTCAGCTTAGAACAAAAGCAATCTTAGTTTTGTCGCGGAAGCCAAAGAGAAAATATGTCGTCTACACAAGAAGTAGGTGAGATATTTGGAGAAGGATCAGGTCCAGCTCATGCAATGCTAAGGTCTCCAACTGTCCTCATTGCTGCTGTGGGGCTCTGGGGGATGAACATTCTCATGTTTCGGATTTTTCGGATTAATTATGTGAAAGTCTTGAAAATGGACCTTAAAAAAATTAAGGCGGAGGAGGAGGGCGATGAAGACCCTGCTGCAGCCTCGTCATCTCAACAAGGGGGCGGCAGTGGTGGCCACATGAAAAACAAGGCGTCTGAGAGCTCGCTTCCATCGTTGGCCAAAGACGATATTCCCGATGACGCGTCCGACCATTCTTATCACATTTTGGAGTCGACAAAACTACGGGACGAATCTATTACTTGGAACCGCCTCGTTGCCTTTTCGGTATCCCTATTATTTTTACTGCATTTTACAACCTACATTTGGATGGATAGTTTGGGAGGAGGCTTCATTGGAGCTATTTTTTCTTTTTATGGATCAGTCATAGCTGTGATGGTCTTGCCAATTCCATCGCTCCGATGGCTTCGAAAGGGATGCATGATTGTCTTTGAAAGAACCTTTGAGTTGGTCAAGCCACGTTGCTTTTGTCTTTCGACAGACCCGACCCTCATTCCGAGACCGATCCCATTTGTGGATGTCTACTTTGCCGACGCCATGTGCTCGCTCAGTAAAGTTTTCTTTGATATGGGTATGCTGGTGCACATGTTATCGCATTACCCAGAACCTGTAAGTGGAGAGCAAGCAACCCATTTTTGTGATATTGGAGACTTGTCATCGGTTCTGTTGGTTCAATAAGTAGATATCCTCATCCAATTTCTTGGTCCAAAAAATTCTACAGGTCCCTCCGTCGACTCACAATATTTTGATCCCGTCGGCATGTGCGGCTGTGCCCTATATTATTCGAGCCCGGCAATGCCTACTCATGCATACTGTTGGGAAAATGAAGGTGCGTCTACACTTTATTTTTTAGGTTGGCTAAGGCAACATTATGTATTAATGGTGGTAATGCTAACACAACCCCAAATACAAAATCACCTCTTAAAATCCAAACACCAATACTTCAACAATATACCACGCAAAACGCGACAGTCGGATCCCAAGCGTGGCCAGCACATTCAAAATGCAATCAAATATTCGACATCCCTGTGGCCACTCTTTCTGTCGGCTTACCAAAAGACCATCGATGATGAAAAAGCACAGTCCTTGGAACCTCTTCTCATCCTGCTGTTGACGTGAGTACAGAGAATGTTGCATCCTTTGTCCTTCTAGTACTGCTTTGTTTCTTGCCCAAGTTTTCTCACACATCATCTCCGTTGTACACGAACTCAGCATCAATGCCAGCTACTCGCTCTATTGGGATGTTGTCATGGATTGGGGCATGATGCAAAATCCAAATAAAGTCACTGGATGTATTGGCGGCAGCTATTCCATCACAGAGGACGACCACGAGAAACCACAGCAGAATTGTGTGGCTGCGTTTTTAAGGCCTCGGCTGAGATTCGGACTGGGCATCTCGCTATCTATTCTCTTGACGGACGCTATTCTACGATTTAGCTGGACTCTACGCCACTACCATGCTCTCTTTCCGAGTGCTGATTTATTTGTCCTGAGTACGCAATTTCTAGAGATTGTCAGGCGAGCACTCTGGAATTTGCTGCGCCTGGAATGGGAACACATCAAGCAACAAAAAGCGCAGGGCGAGAAAGACGTAACAGCAGACGAGGATGACGAGCGCAAACCGTTTCTCCCTCCAGCATCAGTACAAATGTCAGTTCCAGCTAAGAGACCGAATTCAGGTAGCTAAATTGAAAAGTTTTAATACTATTCCCCCCCTTAATTTACAGTGTCGCCGTTTTTAATGGCCAAGACCTTTTGGGCTGCCAGTTCTAGACATTGTGAAATTGTCTTGCCGCGATTTTCCATGTCCTTCACAATCTGTGTCCACAATTCACCGTGCTTCGGCTCTGCGGCAACGCAGCGTTCCTTCACCTTTTGTTGTTGTTCATCGTTGCCCATTTCCAGCTCAAACGCGTAGAAATATGCCCATGAGTCGCCTAAATCCGGATTCAGAATCACTGCACGGTCGTACCATTTCCTAGCCTTTTCGTTCTTTCGGTCCGTTGCAAAGAGGTTGGCAACGGCTGCAATCACTCTCGGATCTTCTGGACAGCGCTTGATAGCATCTGCTGATTTGGACTTTTGTTCGACACGGGGTGCCTTGCGAATATTCTCTGCAAGTAACGCACCCGAATTCGGGCATTCTTGTAGTGCCTTGGCAGTCAAAGTATTTGCTAGCTTTTCGTTGCCAGCTCTTCTTTCAAGCCGTATCGCTTCCAACCACAATTCAGGGTTCTTGGGGTTCTTCAGCCTAGAAATCTCCAACAAACCACGGGCTTTGGTGACCCCTAAACCTGCTCTGGTGCCATCAAATGTGTGCGCCCTCTCTTCGAGTCGACTTGCAAGGATCCACAGAACAATATTATTGTTGCATGCTTGCAATCCACGTTGATAGAACCGCCTAGCTTTGTCTAGATTGTTCTTATCTCTGTCCAAATCATCCGAGCAAATTTGGCCTCCCATCATGTAAAGTTTTGGAAATGATTTGAACTTGGCGATACCCTCTTCGATAAGCTCTAGAGCCTCTTTGAACTTTTTCTGCTCTCTCTCCAATACTGCCGATTTCATATAGACTCGATCCGTAGGAGCTCTCTCACGTGCGCGAGCCAACAATACTCGAGCACGTTCAATCTCGCCAGTCTCCCATTCAAGCTTGGCAGCAGCCAGCCAGACCGCCTCGGAATCTGGGTTTGCGGAAAATGCTTCGGTCAAAATATCCCTCGCTTTGCTGACATTGCCTGCCAACCATTGTTCCTTGGCTCGCAGCAACCAAAAGAGTTCTGCCCGAGGTAAACGTTGACTTGCAGCCGCCAACACTTCATCCAAGCTTTCCTTGGTTCCATGCCTTTGCTCCAAATCTACAGCTTGCATCCACAGACTACGTTTGGTGGGATAGACCGCCAGACTATGAGACAAGATGGCACGTGCTGTAGAAACTGATCCACGTGACAAGGCTCCTTTTGCATCGTCGGCCCAAGTGCGCTGTCGATCTTCGTCCTCCACCCCATCCCCAATTGTATATTTTACAATGGCCGCACTGGTCAAGGGAGCTCCCGATGACTCCGCTGTCTCGGCTTCTTGTAGCCACTGAGCACGTGAGACGACCGCATCATTTTTCCGCAGGGATTTGACGGCTCGGTCCACAATTTTCTCCACCACATCGTCGTGATTCTGGGATTCTTCGAGCTTGGCAGCTGCCAACCAAATGGTTCGTTCCGTAGGCAATGCTTTCCGAGCTCGATTCAGGACCTTTTGAGCCTTTTCGTACGTCTCGAGGCGTGCCAATGCCAACCACATATCCACCGAATGCGGAATATTTTCCACCGCCGCGGACAAGAGAACTTTGGCATCCTCGGCTTCTTCCAAATCAATGGCAGCTTTCCACAGAGTGACAGAAGATGGATTCGCTTCCAAGGCTTTCCGCAACACGGCTTTTTTGGCGGCGTCGGTGTGTTCTAAATCTGCGGCCTTTAGAAATATTTTAACCGAGGTGGGAATCTTTCGTGCTGCCGTGGCCAGAATGCTCTTGGCCACATGTTGTGGATGCAATCGTGCTGCCTCCAGCCACACATCTTCACTATCGCTACACACATTACATCCTTGTTGAATGATTTTTCTTGCTTGCAAAATTTTACCGGCCGCTTCTTCTACTCGTGCCGAAGCAATCCATCCCGGCCCGTGTTTGGGGTTGGTATCACGCACCGATTTCAGTAATAATCGAGCCTTGTTAATATCTCCAATTTCTGCAGCACTCGTCACCTTGGTACTAGATAGACTGGTCAGGTATCCCTGAGGATCCACTACAGTTTGACCCGATACAGAATCGGACATGTTGTCCAACGACATGCCCAAAACTTTACCACGTGCTGCCCCGACTCCCGACATGTTGGTGATGGCTCCTCCTGTGCCTCCATCGGCGGCGGCGGCGGCTGTCAAAGTCGCCGACATGGCAGCTCCTGTCGTTCCAGCAGTCGCATCCATATTTGCGAGATTACGCTGTTCCAAAAGGCTGTCCGAAAGTGGCGTAAATACTTCTTGTCGCTGTCTTTGTTTAAATTTCAAACTGTGATCTCCGACATCGGGAATGTTGGCCCATTGATCTTCTGTCATGGTTCCTAATTCTTGTTTCAGTTCTCGAAATTGGACTTCAATTTTGGCTCGCGATGAAAGTTGTTCTTCTTCACCGCCGTTCGTGGCAGCACTGTTTGAACTATTATTCTTCGATTTTCGCTTGCGCTTATTATTCATTTTTTCATCAATAGCGGCCCATATTTTATCGGCTTCATCATCGTCTTGGTCGTACATGGGAACATCTTCACCAGCAGCACCAGCAGCACCACTACCAATAGGTCTTGGGTTGTACCCATCAAACGAATCGTATGTTCCTGATGGACCTGCATCAGGATTAGGTTTAGTAGATCCACCCAAACCACGTCCAGCTCCTGGAACGTATCCTTGTGGAGCAGCACCAAAAGGTCCGGCTGCTGCTGTCAATGCTGCTGCTGCTGATGTTGGTGGTTGTCCCGATTGTGATAATTGTTGTTGTTTCATTCGTAGTTTGGCCGCGTACAATTCCGCTGATCGACTTCCTGCACTAATACTAATACTACTACTATTAGTATTAGTAGTAGTAGTAGTACCTGGAACAACATCATCATCATCCAATGTACCTGGAGGTGCCATAGGTCCAACATCTGATCGAGTAGTAAAACCAGCAGCACCTCGACCAAGACCGGGAATATATCCCTTGGGTGGAGCTGTTCCTTTTCCTCCTCCTCTTCCACGGAATGCCATGATTTTATGATAATTATTTTTCTTTATTTCAATGTTTGTAAAAAAAAAAAAGAATGAATGTGGGTTGGACAAAAGTGGGTGTAGTCGTACGGTGGTAGTAGTAGTGTTTCTTGTCTGTCTGAATCTACTAATACCTACTAGTAGAGTTAGTACAGTACTGTAGTAGAGAGAGCTGTTGCGGACTAGTATTAGTGTTATAGTAATTTTTGATTATTACTAATAGTCTACTCTGTATTAATTTTGTGTGGCTGGGTTTCAGGTTTCCTGTGCAGCATGTTGTCGAAGTGTGATGGATAATAATAATAATATCTTTTATCGACGGAATGACTTACATACGTCAATAATCTAACTGGGCATGCAATTGTATTGCAATCCGCCAATGATGATTCCTAAGGAAAGCAAGCTTAAGCGCGAAGAGCAAGGATACATCATGGTCTACTGTATTATTATTTTTTGGTTTTGCCTTTTGCCAGTACTAGTAGCGGGTGGTAGTAGCAGTACAGTGTAGAGTACCAGTAGACTAGACTAGTTGGTAAAATAAAAAATAATATCCTCGCTCCTGGTATTCGGGGGCGTGTTGTTGCTTACGTTAACACACAGTACGGTTGCAGCCGCACAACTAAAACTCGGAGCAACCAAGCATACAAAAAGACGTTTCGAGTATTATTTGATTACCAATAACCAATACTTACGTACTGTAGTAGTAACAGTTGACTACTTGTTTGACTTGCCAATTGCCAACACACACACATACAAGTGGTACAAGTACATGCCTCATCTTACACCCAACAACAACAATAGCAACAACAACAGTAGCAGCAATCATAATAGTAACAGCATCAAAATCATGGATCCTCCCGCCGACGCGTATGCTACTTCAGTGGCTAGTGTCGATCCCATGGACGCTGTAGCGGAAGCAGCGGTCTTGGATGATACGGTGGCGATGGAAGAGGATTCTGATAATAACAACGATGATCACGATGGTGATGATGATGATGACGACGACGACGCAGAAGAAGACAATGATGCTTCTGAAGTTGTAGCATCTGTTATTGTTGATGACGATATTGAAGACGACGAAGAAGACGATGATGAAGAAGAAGACGACGACGACGACGATGATGATGATGATGATGGCGAAGACCCAACGGCCGCCGTGATTAGCAGTAGTGAACCCATAGATGCTATTCCTGTGGTGGCAGAAGCGGAAGCAACTCCCGTTGCTGCTGTCCCTGTGAGGGCAATCGCTGTAGCTACAGCCGTTCCAGCTGATGAGACACCTGTGGAGGCTGTAGCAGTAAAGCCCAAAACTACCAGCAAAAAGAAAAAATCGACTGGTGGTAGGAGCAGCAGCACCGCCGCCGCCGCCGCGCAGAAGAAGAAGAAGAAAAACAAGAAGAGCAGTGCCAAGGCATCTACGGGAAAGTCTACCTCGGACAGTAAGAATGCTTCGGCGGCCAAAAAGAAGAAACGCAAAAAGCCCAGCAGCAGTAGCAAAGCGACGAATACTACGAGTTCAAGCAGTCTCAAAGAAGATATTCGATGGAGTCGCATTGCTCCGGCACGGTTGAATGCTGCTGCTAGAGCTCGCGAGTATCTCGTGGGAAAGGTACCGACGTTGCCGCACGTGTCGGAGGATGGCACCATTCGCGTTCGATCCTTTGGTCGGTTGTGCATAGAGGCATCCGCTGATTATGGTAATCAGCCACACGTCGACAAATTTTCCAAGGCCAATGCCCTCTATCCCATTGGATATTCCTGTGACCGATACGAATTTAGTCCAGTGCATGGTCGGATTCTCAAAATGAGATGTTCCATTCTAGATGGACGCAAAATTACAGAAAAACAAATCCAAATGGGTGTGGCAAATCCCCGCACGGACCTTCCAAACGGACCCGTCTTTCGCATTATGTGGGGACAAGGCATTGATGAAGATATCCAGTCGGTTTCGTACCCCTACGACCCCTACAGCATGTCAGCTCCATTGTCCGCCACGGACGAAGTGGATGCCGTGGCGGTTCCTAGTACTGCTGCTGCCAAACGAAATTCTATTCCTCGGGTGGGAATGCAAGTCAAGTCTGTGTTTGATCACGGACATTTGTATCACGGAACCATTACCAAGATTATTCGACCGGATGACAATGGTGAAGCCGCCAAAAAGAAGAAACGAAAAAAGATTGTCATGGAAATTCTCTACGATGATGGATCGACCGAAGTAGCCGACTATCCAGATCCTGATATTTCACTCATTTCGCCAGGTACGCAACTTTTGCGTGTGTGATACTATCTTGCGTTTGCTTTATTTGGCGGCATCGTTGGACAAAGCTTAGTGGCTTGCTACAAATAATCACTCACTCACACATAATATCCCCTTTTCCTTTTTCATCGCAGAGGCGGAACCCGAACTCGACAGTAACGGAAACGTAGAATATGAAGAACTTAAAGGATTGCCTGTCTATACGGTTGTTGGAGCCTCTCCTGTTGAAGCATGGGGTAAAGTGTTGACCAAACTGGGACTCACAGATGAATTTATGGTTGGATCTGCCATGCAGAATGTAGCGACTTCGCGTCAAATGGGATTACAAGAAGCCAAAGAGAAGGTCGAGTCGAAGTATTCACGAAAACCAACAACCAGTACCGCTCCAAAGATTAGTCCTGCTCCTCTCGCGACGACGAGCGGTGACCCCCCTGAGATGGGAATAACAGCTGTAACAGCGTCGACAGCAGCAGCGGCGGCCTCAGCTTCTACAGCGGCAACATCCACGACAACTACTACCAGCATTCCACTCACTCAGAGCAACATTGAAAATCGTGGCCAGCCCGTTCTACCTACTTCCAGCGCTCCTACCAGCAACGGAGCCGCGCCGCCACCAGTGACGACATCCGAGGATGGCAAGACGAGCGAACCACAGCGGATCGAAGAAGGAGAAGAAGATGTCAAAACAGAAACAAAGCTTGTCATGTCCCCAGCTGAAGTGGAGCTTCAATCGAAATTAGCAGTCCTTTGCAAGGAATTGGAGACTGCCAAGGCAGAGGGACGAGCTGCTGCTGTAGAATTGGCTGAAAAGAGAATCAATGTTCTTGGAAAATATTTAGCCAATCCGTTCCCGAATTCTGAAGGGTCTCTTCCACAACAAGCCACATGGCTGGCACTTGCCGTTAAAAAGGAAAAGTCGAAAATGGGCAGCACGGGAAATAAAAAGAAAATCGTGAGCGCTACAGATTTGTTGGAACGAAACGATACATTTTTCAATGCCGAGATTGAGAGCTTGATTGAAGGACTCCCAGGAAGCGAATATTGCAGCTCGTACATTTTTCTGGCTATGCGATCAGGTGGGTTTGCCGCAACAACTCGTGCCTGGGTTCACGAAGCTCAAGTTCGTACCGCTAAAGAACGTGAGAAGAGACTTCAAGCCCAGCAAGACAAGAAAACGAAGATGTCACAACTTGCGGAGAAGCAAACGAAAAGAAGAAAAATTGACGACATTCGCGACGAACGAAAGCGACAACGAATTGAAGAGGAAGACGAAAAGAAACGAGCCCGTATCGATGAGCGAATTGCTCGATTGGACGTTCAGGTCGATGAGCGTCTCTTCAAGGAGGCTTGCTTTCAACGAGAAAAGGCAATTCTGGCCTTGGCCAAATCATTTGTCAAAGATTATGCTAAACGCAGGAAGGCTGCCGAATTGGTAGCTGGACAGTCAGTAGTTGACGCCAAGCGTATACGCCGAAAGCCTCAAACCATATTGTTGCCTTTGCCTGCAAAATTATCCAAAGTGTATGACGAAGATGTCTTGCGTGTGTGGGACTTCATGACCACTTTTGGGGATTACTTTGAGAAAAGAGGATACGTGGAGTCTGCAGTGTCGATGGACTCGTTACAATCTGCCATCGACAGTTTACGGGGCACCAATTGTGGCCCTGTGATGCCCAGAGAAACTGCTATCAAGTCTCTGACGGGTTTGGCCGTGGCTCTTTGCCAGCCGCTGGCTGCAACTCAGACACGACTCCTTTTTGCTAGTTTAATTGCTTTGTATCCTGTTCTTCAAAAGGATTTTGGAGCCTCCTTCTTCAACGAACTGAATGAGGTAGCTGTTGATGAAGACAAAGAATTCGAAAAACGCGAGGATAGCATCATTAGCAGCCCAATAACTGATTTGATCCTCCCCGTAAATGAAATGACATGGCAAGAGATTGCGCGTACTCAATTCTTGGCTGACGGCTTCGAGGAGCTAGGAACCTCTCGGCAGGATACAGCTCATCATTTGCGAGGTTATCGATCTGCGGGTCACCCAAACTCTAAGGAGTCGCGCCGCATTCGCCGTGCCGAAGACTTTTGCGTTGCTCTTCTGCGCCAGCAGCTGGCAAGCGGGACCCAGACAAGTAAAGAACGAACTCCCACCATTGCTCGGATCGAAGCTCCCACAATCCCATCTTGCCTTCCTACAGACTGGATTTTCTATTTGCACAATGTGAAACATATGAAATCGAGTGATACGAAATCCATCATCATAAATATCAAAAAGTCCTTGGAGCTCTTGAAGTCCTCTGAAGAGATGGATGTTGAGCTCGAGTCTCAGCTTAGTGGTTGGTTAAAACAAGTAGAGCGCGAAAATGGCTCTTTCAAAGAGATCAAGCAAGAAATAAATGATCTTCTGGATAGTCGAGCTAGCCCTCCGCCGCGTAGCACCGTCGACACGAAAGACGGAGAGACAACGAACAAAACCAACGGATCTGAACGACCTCAAAGAGCATCCTTCCGCCGGCAGCACATGGGACTTTTGGAAGATCTATCTCTCACAAAACCCCAGTTGAAAAAATTAATGCATGCACGCGAGGCGTACATGGCGGAAGCTCTCAAGCTCAAGGAAGACATGGAGCGGAAGCAGAAGCGGAATCAAAACAAGGGAGGCGACAACGACGAAGACGACGAAGATGATGACGACGATGATGACTACAGCAACGATGGATCAGCTACGAATTCAATAGGAAAAGCAGAAGCATCGACTCCGGCGGAGGTTGCGGCAGCAGTCGTGGCGTCTGAGGAGAAAAGCGATGTAAAAAGCAAAGCAGTATCACAGGGTTCATCACCAACGGAGAATGGAGACGTACCTGTGGCAATTAACGCTGATATCGAGGCAAAGACAACAAGCGATGACATTTCGACCGAAAAGGCCAAGAGCGAATCTGACAAGAAGCCTGCGGCGAATGTTCATCCATCATTGCCTGCCAAGATTGGAAAACCAACCGAATACGATGACTTTTGCGAAGATATTCCCCATGCTCCTGAATTGATCCGACGATGTCTCGCAGTTTTGCGAGCACTAACAGCAGCCGGGCCTGCAGAGGCCTTCCATTACCCTGTCGACCCACAAGTGAATCCCGGGTACTATGACATGGTTTTGCGCCCAATGTGTCTCTGGAAGGCAGGAAAAATAATTCAGCAGGCTGTCAAGGACTTGTCAGCGGCGGACACCCAAAATGCTTCAAATTTTGAAGCTCAAATTGAGGATGTGGTTTTTGACTTCGGGAGAAACATGCGCTTGATCGCTCGCAATACACTTGCGTATGCCAATGCTGGGCCTATGATTGTCAGCGCCGGATGCGAATTTCTTAACGTTTTTGAGCGTTTGTTCCTGGACTGGGTTCTTGCTCCTCCACATGAGCTCGTGCCGTTGGATGATTTAGATGATGACCGGTGTGTCGATCACCACCCAAGTGACGAAACTTCTACAGTACTCTTGTGCGATAGCTGCGAGGGCAATTTCAATATTGCTCGATTGGATCCTCCTCTCAAAAGGGTCCCCCAAGGAGATTGGTTTTGCCCGCGATGTGTTTCGGGTCGATGGTGGGGACACATTGACCCGCGCATCGGAAAGACTGTTCAACGGAAAATTCCGGTTCCAGACGCTGCTGAAGGAGGATCTAGTATACTGAAGGGCAAGATCAAAGGATGCGGCTTTGTTTACCCCGAGGGTCGTGACCCGGAACCGTCGTTGGTATACGAGGTGAAAATGGTAGATGGTACCTTTGAGACTTGGCCTTTGAGAGACGTCGACGAGTCCCTGCAGAAATTAGGCGACGCTGTGCCTCGTGTCCGGTGCATTCGAGCTCTAGCAGAAAGCCAAGGATACGGCTGCCACATACCGGACAAAACTTTGGTGCGAGAAATGGTGCCGGTGCCATTGAATCCGAGTTTTTCAGATGCTGCAGCTCGGTCCGCAACGTCAAGCTCTGTCTTTCGTGATACGATTTTGGCCTGTGGCACTTTGATGCTGACCAGCCCAGAGGACATGAAAGCCTCTGAGTGGTTGCGCTTGCTGTTGCTACTGGTTATGAAGGCCTCCTCAAGTGATGTGATGCAAAACCTTGCCAGCAAGATGGAGACCGAGGCAGCCGAAGAAATGGCCAAGTACCTCGAGTCACTCGGTAAAGTAAAGAGAATTTCTGATATTTTTGATCCACTTGATGATGACGACGATGAAGTTGCCAGTGGAGAACAACCAGAACAGGAGTCGAATGCTTCTGGAGGCGACGAGGAAGATGCAGAAATGCTGGACGTATCGGACTCGCCGAATTCGAAGCAGGATACAGGTAGCGAATTGAAGAAAGAAGCATCACGCTCCGCAACACCTACAAGTATGCGCTCTTTGTCGCCTATGAATGGGCAGCCAGCTGAGTCTATGACGACGTCGGTCGCCGAGGCAAGTGCAGTGGAAGTTGTCAGTGGACTAGACGGGGCACCGGCGACGACAGGGGCGGATATGACGGCAGAACCAAAAGAAATTGTGGTTGTCGATCCCATCCACGAAAAGCGAACTCGTGCATTGGCATTGAAAGCAAGACGCGCAAAAGCGAGAGAAGATAGTATTTCAGCTTTCAGCATGAAAAGTCAGCTGCGACCTACGGTGGCGTCGTTCGACGAAGATGCCGTGTCTCATGTCATTGATACGGCATTGGCTTCGAAGCATCCTGGGCTTTCCTTTGCTTCTACTCGTTGCCGACAGGCTGTGTGCGACTTTTGTGGTTTGACAGATATAGCTTTGGGCACTCCTCTCGTCCGTGTGCCGGACGACAATGAATGGAACGAGCTAATTCCCCATGCTTCCAATTCGCGTCGCGTCCACCTTATTGCAAAAATGAGTGACAAAGGAATTGACGACGACGACGAGAGTGAGGATATGGATGTAGATTCTGCCAAAAAGAAACAGATTGGCAAGATGGTTTCTCTGACTATTCGAGTCAGCGATGATCTCGTGTCCGTAAAGGAGAAAGCAGTAGTCTTTGATCGCACGAGCGACGGCGGTATGCTTGAGTTTTGCCCCCGTAACAAGGAAGGCTTCCAGAACGAGTTGAGATTTCGCAGTGACCACCGACTACCCTATGTCTCAGGCTCGCTGACAGCTCACGAATGCTGCGCCATTTCTGTTCACAAGGCTCGAAAGGTCGACGCACTTCAACGTTTTAAGGAACGCCAGTTGGATGTCGCAGAGTCAATTAAGGGGAGAACCTGTGGTCGCACTCTTGCGATTGGGAAAGATGCCTATGATAGATACTTTTGGAAGTTTCATAAGGATCCAGACTCTCTTTTTGTGTTTGAGCCGTCGCGAGAAGATGACAACGCCGGAGCTTGGCACAAATTCTCAGATCCAGCGAGTATTGCGAGCATCATGAGCGGACTTGGTAAAGATGCGGTTGTAAGGGAATTGAAAATAGCTTTTCCTGACGCCGCGAAAGTTTTTAAGGATGGCACTTGGTCAAACGAAATTTTGAAGCGTCACTTCCCAAACGCCTTGTTAGCCAGGGAAACAGATGATGAGGCCTCCGTTCAAGAGGCAGATTCAGCGTCCAAGTCGAAAAGCAAGAATGAAATGGAATCATCCGAAGAGGAAGAAGTGGTATGTGCACTCAGTGTTTATATTGCATTGCGATTCTATTCCTTTCGCATATTTTCTTATTGCTGTCTTTTCTCTTTCCACTGTAACAGCCTTTCGAGGTCGGTGAAAAGGTGTTGGTTGAGTCCAAGTCTGGAAAGCTCTTGTGGGCTGCAAGTGTGACAGCGGTGACTCGGTCGAAAGATGACGGGCCAGTGGTTGCGTACCGAGTCCACTACAAGGGCTGGAGCGGCCGTTTTGACGAGTGGGTAGAACCGGACAGACTTGTCGAGCCATCCGAGAATAATCTTCAAGTGCAAGAAGAAATGTTAGAAGAAGCTGCCGCGAAAAGGGATGGCCTCCCCCCAGCGCTCAACAATATGGAAGCCCACAAGTATTTGAGATCTCAAGGTCGTGCGCGAGGAAGCGCCTTTTTGCCTGACTTTGCAACTGTTGCACACACTCCTGCTGGTGCCTCTAGCGACGAACAAACTTTTGCGCTTTTGAAGGCTGCTGTTTTGCTAGTTGAGTTAGCTTTGCCTTTAGGAGCCGTTGATGTCACCTCGCGTGGCGCTTGGAGGCCAGATGTATCAAAGCTATGGAGAGTGATGGTCGAAGAAGCCCAATCTTCTACTGACCTCATGAGGTATCTCATTATGCTGGAGGATTGCATTACAGAGCAGTGGTTCAAGCAGGATGTTGGCCATTTGCGTAATTGTTTGCCTGACCGCTGGCTTGCCATTGAAGAAGCAAATGTTTCATCTCTTGCCGTAAGAATCCAATTGCTCGACCGCTGTCTGTTATATGGTACCGTCGATCTGCATCTATTCGTAGAAAAGGGGAGCAAGACAAACAAGAAATAATTGTAATCGTAATCATAATAAAGAGCTTCTTTTGTTACAGTACTGTCTGAGTTCGGTGGACTATCTATTGACACAATAAAAACTGACAGGCAGAGGCGCCGTTCACCGAACACAACGGTTTTGTAAACTTTAGAGTGCAAGACAAAGAAGAAATAATAGTAGAATCACAATAAAGAGCTTCTTTTGCCCCAGCACTCTGCAAGTTCGGTGGACTATCAGACAGAGGCGCCGTCCACCGAACACAGCGAACACTATAACATTTTTTTAAATTTTAGAGTGCAAAGAGGGCTCTACTGATACTGTTCAAACCCAACAACGTCAAGCGAAGGCACAAACATGCGCTCTGGTGCTTGTTCGCCATGCTTAGCAGCGTTCATCATTTGCCCATTGGTAGCGATCTTTCTCAACCAGTGACTAATTGTTGCCAGTGCATCGCATGCTCGAAACTGTATCATTTCAGTAATTCCGTCTTCCTGGCCATGAGCAATCTGCATAAGCGTTGCAATGCACTCTGAAGTATTACTGAGGGGTATCAAATTTGCTGGCTCGTCCGTGAGATTTTTTAGAGCACATATCGATGCAAGACGCTCTTCGGTATCCCTAGAATGTCGCGCCCTTTTGCACAACGCAGTAATGAGCTTCTCGTTGCCTGCGAGCTCTTGACGACAGGATTTATTGTGGGAGAAATTCTGAATGGCAAAACATGCATATCTGCGCGATGCTTCAATATTGGAATATGTAGCCTTGACAAGGGCAGGGACAACCGTGTGCTCTTTGAAAACTAGTATCTTACTGTTGAGCCGATGGCGTGTGAGATGTGCCAGAAATTGGACCGCTAAAGAATGAATGGGCGACTCGATCATTCTCGAAATCTCCACAACAACTAGAACCAGCTCGTGAACTCTAGCGAGGTGATACTTTAGGAAACAAGGGTACGGAATGAAACTGTGAGCCCATGCGTAAATAAACTCGTAAAACAACAGCAACAACAGCATAAACGCTAAGCTACCACTCACCGCATTATCCTTTTCTTTCACCAGATGCCCCAACATGGCAAACAAGTTCTTACGAGCAGCTGAAACATGCTTATCTTTGTCATAATCAGAAGGCTGCAAGTTGACATGTTTCGAGGCAGCTGAAAATGGCTTTTTTGACGGACTAATATTTGTCTTTGCCTTTGCCTTTCTTGAAATGCGCTTCGAAATCGATCGCGAGCAGTATTCACTAGTAGTATCATCTTCTCCTGACGACTCACTCATGGCCGAGCGAGAGGAGTCATCTGATCTCTCACTTCCCGTCATGGAATCTTCTCCATCTGTGGACATATCTTCCTCATCTGTGACGTCAGCCTCCTCAAAGTATTCCTCGTCTACATCGTCAAACTCTTCTTCGTCATGTTCCACCTCATCTGATAAGTCTCCCTCTGACGAATGGGCGGATCTGCTCATGAGAGAGCGATCCTGGGATCCAACGTCGTCGTGGTCTTCGTCGACGGAGGAAACTGAAGATCCACCATTGCTGCGTGACACGGAATCAACCCAATGTTTTTCTAGGCTCTTGCTCGAAGGAGAGTTCTTTGAGCAATGTTTGCTGCTCAATTTGGAATTTATACTTGGTTTCAAAACAACTATACTTGGTTTCAAGACGCTCAGGACAGCCTCAAAGAGACCTGGCACTTGCGCCATGATAATTCTGTTTTCGTTGGATTTGGCCAGATAGGCCAATATGGCGCAAGCACCTTCCAGGCACTCTCCACCGTTTTCTGTTTGAACAATATCAATGAGTGCCTGGACGAGTCCGGGAGTATGAAATACGGCCAAACGATTGGAGACAGGAATGGCGAGATTGGTCAAAGCAGCAATAGCACGACGACGAGCTTCTTCGTACTCCATACGGGTCCGAATGTCGGGATAGACTTGCTCCAAGGTTTGTCGCTTTCCGCCTGTTTTCTTGTTCGCAGGACCCTTGGCATCTCGCAAGACGGAAGTCAACGCGGGCAGGACACCAACCGTCCAGCAAATTTGTTTACGGCGATGACTGTGCGACGTCAAGACTTTGAGAGCACCACAGGCATTTTTGCGTCGGACCATGTACGCAAGATCGACCTGGGTGGGGTCGCCACTGGGCGAGGCAATAGCTCTTAGCAAATCCGAGAGAGTGGCGCTGGGATCCAACAGTTTGGACGGCAACTTATCCAACTTTTCTTCTGCGGCAGGCGACAGAAGAGGAGCAGTTGTTGGACTCTTTTCGTTGTCGTTGGAGTGCTGGCTTCCACCACTGATATTGGATGTCGCACTTTTGGGACTCTGAAAGGCACTCGGTGATGCAGGATGGGCGCTTGCTCTGTTGACAGTACGAGATGAATGAACACTGATACCACTGTGCATGGAACACAATTCATTGCCTTCGTGGTGGTGAAGATGTTTCTGTGCTGGACTCTTGGCGGCACCAGTACCAAAACCAGCACCAGTAGAACCATCCACACGACTACTGTTAGGTGTTAGAATGGCTGCCACGGCCACCGAAGCATTCTCGTGGTATCCTTCTTCTCGAGAGAGACAGGCGGGCAAGGATCCTCCGTGCTCCATCACGTTTGCAATGGGCGCTTGCTCAAGACTATTGTTGCTGCTGTGGTTATCCAGAATTTGGGTACTGTGATAAAAGGCCAGTTCAATTTCCTCCGCACCCGTATCACCGTTTCCAATGGCCACATCAATGGCCACAGGAACACTAGCTGTAGATCGCTTCGTTCCGTGATTAAATTCTTGTTTGGTTTGATTCAGTTGTTGCAAAATTTCTGTAGTAGGGTCTTCAATGCTCGTACCACTCACGCTCATGCTATGGTTGTCGATGTGACTCGCAGTGTCGTCATCGTTGCCATCGTCATTGTCATCATTGTCGCCGTGGTTTCGAGAGCCATTATCGTTGCAGCTTGCTGTATCGTGACTCTTTTGGGGCCCTCGCAACATTAATTTGGCCGCCGCTCCTCCTGGAACACGTTGTCGATTACGAAAGGAAGTAGCATCCACGCCGTTCGCACGCGAGGACGGGACGTCGATTCGTTTGTTATTGTGATTCGTGGGATGGGTAGCATCGGTGGAGTCCGATATCACAGAACAATCTGAAGCAGCAGCAGAAGCAGCTGCTGCTGTTGGCGGTGCTGCAGCTGATTTCATGGTGCAAGTTCCAATATGCTGTTTGACAACTTTGGGCAATGTAGTCTCTGTCAGGTTGTTTCAGTAATATGTAGTAGTAGTAGTAGTAGTAATAGTAGTAGAATCAGCAGCAGTGGCAGTAGTAGCAGTTGCAGTGGCTGTAGAATACAGCTAGATGGGATATGGAATGGGAGATGAGAAAAAAGTATCAATGTTAGATCAACCAACCAACCAGTAAGTACCAGGTAGTAAGTAATCGAGAGACAATACAAATACACTGCAGTGATGAATACGTAAGAAACACTGGCAGCAACGGAGCGATGCGAGCATAATCTCACCTGATGTATGCGTTTGATAAATTGTATATATTACACTTTTGCTTAAGTGCATCCTGTACTATCATACTCGCCAAGCAAAGCGTTTGGTTTGTTGGGGGGGTTCATCATCTGATGAAAAGCATTCAGAGAAGTCCCGATCATCGCTGAATCTTGGGAATTTATGATTTGCATGTCTGGAAGATCACCTTCACCTGGCTCGACTATATAGGATTAATGCTATTACCAATGCACGCAAACATCATGAGAAACTCATCGAACTACTAGCTAGCTAGTCTACTACTTAGCTACTACTAGCTAGAGTAGTAGTCCTCTACTACTACTACCACTACTACTATTAGCTACTACAATAGCTAGAGAGAGTACGTTAGTAGCTAGAGTAGCTAGAGTAGTAGTCGTAGCTAACTAGGTACTACTACCTGGTACTAGTATAAGTAGCTAAGTAGTATTAGTAGCTAAGTACCATAGTAGTAGCTCTAGTAGGAGTACTAGTAATACCAGTAGACTAAGTAGTACTACTACTACTAGAGTACTACTACTAGTAGCTACTACGTAGTACCACTACTAGTAGCTACTACTACTCTAGCTACTACTACTAGCTAGCTAGTAGCTAGCTAGCTACTGTAGTAGAGTAGTAGTAGAGTAGTAGTAGTACTAATAGTAGTAGTGTAGCTGCTATTCTGGCTGTTATAACTGTAGTACTACTAGCTACCACCACCAGCATAGTAGTAGCACTACTAGCTACCACTGGCTGGACTCGAGGACTACTACTACTACTACTACTACTGGTCTACTACTAGCTAGTAGCTACTAGAGCTAACTGGTAGCTATTTTTAGCTAGCTGCTAGCTAGCTAGAGCTACTACTACTACTAGCTACTCTACTAGTACTACTAAAGACAAACGATACTCGTCTTTTTAAAAATATTATTCTCAGCAACTTTTACAGAGCTTGCTATTCCCTTACCATTGTCATCGTTTGGCAAAAACAAATTACTACGAGTATTCCAATAAGAATATGAAACAATCCTATCCACCGCCTACTTTATCGCTACATGACGCATTAGCGCTGGGAGAAGTCGAATCGGGATTGCCAACTTCCTCTAGTAGTAGCACAACCGAGCATGATAACGACCATCAACTGGAAGAAATCCAGCGTCTTCCCATCTTATTGCGACTCTTATCTGCCGCTCGACCTCTGTCGTCGATACCGTCCTTTGGAAAGGAAGAAACTACTAGTAAAAGTAACGACGACAATGACGCCGACGCCGCCGACGACCGTAACAGTGCTGCAGTCTGCGATGCTTTGGCCAATCGAGTTGTGGCTCGATTAGAAGATGTGGCTGCAACGTATCCAGTCGCGGAAGGTGTCGATGTCGTGGCGTGTCATTTGGCACCATCCATTTGTCGTCATATTAGCAGAGTGGCACCTCTCAAACGCAAACGACGAGAACAACCGCTTGCAACTGCCATACTACTACAGCAGCAGCAGCAGCAGCAGCAAAAACAAAATACAATCAGCCAACAAGCAGCAGTCACGTGGGACACACACGAACTCAAAGTGGTAGGTGCTAATCCTCGATCCAGCTACAAGCGAAGAAGACTGTCAACTGCTACTGCTGCTGCTGCTGTCGCACCAACGACCACTGCTGCTGCTACAACTACTGGAAAAGCAGGTGAATCGGATTTAGAGCTCATGGATGGTGAAAAAGGTGGTACGGGAAGTACTGGTGTCGTGTCTGAGGGAGGTCTTTCTTCGGACGACGAAACAACAGTCTCTGCTTCTCGTGTATCTCGTCGAGGATCCGAAATCCCTTCGGCGGAAGCAACAGCCGTTGTGGAAGATTCGCAAGAAGAAGTCGTCACCAAGACTCTCAGTGATTTGACATTACTGGTAACGTCTTCATTGGAACCACTACTAGTGTTGGATGACAATGATGGAGATGCTGACACTGGAAACATCAATAAGAAAGCAGCCAAGTTATTATTGACGGTAGTAGATTCGGCCTTGTCAGAACCAGCACGAGCACATTCGGTCGCTGATAGTGTGAGGGGTGTCATGACGGGTAGCGATTTAGGTTCTACCGTGGCGTCCTTGATGCATCATGCTCCCGTGCTGAGACATCAACATGTAGCGGTAAGCTGTCAACCAGTAGCATTTTTTAATTGATGTCATGTTGTTTGTTTGGAAGCTGCTTCTCACTAACCAAAAATACGTACCCCCACCTTCCCCTCCTTCCCCGATAGAACGCACTGTGCCGAGCTGCCTTGCCACAAACGGCAGATCTAATCAAGCGTATGGGTGCTAACTGTCCTAGCGCGGTTCCATCCTTGCTGCGTGGTTGTATCGATGCCTACAAAATAGCAACAGCTCATTCGCATTCGGGTATCTCCAATGCAGCCAAGGAAGCTATTCAAGCGCTGGCTGATTTGTCCGAACGAGAAGCAAGCCGTGTGCGAAATATATTGCAGCAAGGAGCTATTCTGGTCGACCTGCAATTGAAGCTTGCCATTTGCCAAGATCAGTTATCAGCCTTGTGCTTGCTGCTGCAACATCTTTCCAATCCAGACGAGACTGCAGCTCATCGCGGTGATCTCTTGCTCAAAACACATCTTGAGAGGAATCCCTATCTTTTAATACTTACATTGGATTTCCTTAAAGAGGAAATTTTATCGCTTGAATGTACTGGCAAGGATTTCGGGAGGACCTGTCTTTTACTTTGTTGCTGGACGTGGCTGATTATGCACTGTGATATCAGCACTGTGAAGACACTTTCTGGTCACCTGTCAGCATTCCAAAAATTAGGCGACAAAATTGAAGGAAGCACTCTTAGCAACAACGTAAAGCATTTTGAGAAGGTTTTGTCGCTGTTTCTTTGTGCCAGTTTGTTGACACAAGCAAGGTTACTGACGTCATCTGTTGAACAAAATCAAACTGTTTTGGAACAATGCAATGCATGGGTGAAAAAATGTTTTGAGAGTCGCACAAGATCTGTTGAGTATGGCACTCTAGTGGTGCGTTTCGCCTGCTCCTTGGAGCACCACGACATCGAAGCATTCAGTCGACTCTTGCAAGCTAAACTAAGATCTGACTCTAGTCTCACCGAACAGAATCTTGATCTGCCTTTCAAACTCGAGCGGGGCCTACTCAAGGGCTGGGAGTCGCTGAAAGATATTGTGAGTGTCGAGACTCTACTGGAAGACAGACTGTCGCTTCCTTTGACCGTAGATGCGGCTGCTCTGATCCACTTTATCGAATTTGCCAATAGTGAAACGAAGCCACTACATTTCTTCATCGAGAAAAGTAAGATGCATTTGTCCAACATGCTGAAAAAAACAGACGAAAAGCCCACGCAGACTAATGGCCAAAGAATGGCAGAGCTCATAACGAAAGCTGTTGCTTTCTTTGCCGATCAAAGAGGTATGAACATGCCCATCGTTTCCCCGTTGCAGCTCGAATGCCGTGCTGCCAATGTTGACCTCGAGAAAATGAAGTATCAGCAAACAAGCGACAACCTTGACTGGACTGCTTTCTACCAAGTCCTCTACTGGTTTGCATTCATGGATGTAGGCGCAAACTCGTTATTTGATTTTGATCCCCGAGTTCTGCCACTAAAGGAAATGTTAAGTTTCTCTAGACGGATATCGTGCTTGACACAGTCGTTGCTTCCAATCTACTTGGAATACTATATTGACAAGCACTGTCCTGATGTACTTGTGAACTTGGAGCGATGGGAATTGGTGAAGGACCCTCGATTTTTTAGGCCAAGCAGACATAAAGAATTCAACCGACTCGCAACGCAGCGCCAATTGTCCAAGACATTGAAGGCCGCACTTCTTTCTAATGCGAAGGAGAAATATGTTTCGGTCGCCGAACGATCCTTCATTATAGCACGTGGTATATTGGGCGATGCCGATCTCTGTACCGTGGTCGTCAGTGCGTTTCTATCCACTCCCAATTCACCTCCTCCCTTTTGTACCTATTCCATGCTTTGTCGCGATCCTCTCGTGCTTCTAAAAGCGCCAATGCAGACTTGGCGATACAGTGGTTTACGTCGCGTTGGTTTGTCTGTGATTTTGACCCTAATGGAAGCGAACAGTGCCATTGTACCCAAAAACAACAACAGCTCCGATGAGCTTGTGGCAGCATGCAATCTCCTGCTGGTGAGAGGTTTGATAGTCGCCACAAGTGGGAGTGAAGATTCCAGTCTTAGCAAGGCCCCGCAAAGCTGCTCCATGACAACGAACTTCGTTCGTAGAATTATTGCAAACAATCCTGGGCTGGTTGGCCAGCTAGTAAAGCAAAGTCCGGGCTTATCCGAATGTGCCCAGGATTGGCTAGTCGAGTTTGTTCCCGAGACCATGGATGACAGCTCTTGCTTAATCAATGTTTTCACAGAGGGAGGGTCTGTCGAGACAAGGCTCATGGCCGCGGCTGCCATTATTCGGATTGCTATCGCGCACGGCCATCGCGACGAAGCAACTGCCGAGAGATTGGTGTATTCAGCGCTGTCCCAGCTCATTTCATCGTTCTTCCTTGTGGTTGGTCCTGTTGGTGTACCTGTCAATGTTATGATTGGTGATGGTTTCCAAGACTTTACCCAAACGTCAAGGCGTGCAACCTTTCGTATCTTAAAAAGCCTAGTGAATGTTCGCGGACGGCAAAGGCCGAGGCTTCGTAACGAGTGTGGCATGGCACTGCATAAGTTGGCAGGTCTGTGCAAGGATCCGAATTCATTGAAATGTGGAGCAGGGCCGTTGGCATCACGACGTAAAGCTCTCCTGCGCGAAATCTTTGATGCCGTGAGCAAAGCCTCGAATGCCATGGGAAGCGGTGTAGATCTCTAATTTCAATTAAATCAAGGGCTTTTGGCATTATTTATTATTCTATAACTCACTTAGAATCCTGTCGCTTGACTGTTCATAAAACGGTTCTGTCGATGCTTATTTTTTGAAAGGAAAACAAATGTCCTGCCTGAGCCGGACAGTATCTTTGGTGGGGTAATCTATGAGTTGTGCCTTATTCTTCATCTCGCACAGTAAATTCTGAAATACTTTCTGTGTCTTGCCTTTTGAAAAGTCCAAGCCCTTAGCAACATCTTCCTTATCATGCTCTTTGCCGTCGGCAAGGAATTCAAACATGCGGACTTGCTTTCCCTTCAAGTCTCCCTTGAAAAAAGCGTGGACTTCAGCATTCGTAGTTCCCGAGACAATCATGCTGTCCATTTCTTTTCCCCCCTCCTCCGTCAAAGCAAAGGTAGACCCCTCTGCTAGCAAGAGACCCTTTTTTTTTAGCTTCGTAATAGCGTTTGCCATCGTCTTTTTCTTCAAACGTGTGACACTGGCAATTTGGTGCTGTAATGTTTAGAAAAATAAAATTGAATAGTCTGTTCATAAAAAGAAGCAGTCAACAGTCAGCCAATGTGAAGGGTCTCCTTGCTGCAGCGCAGTTGGCACGGCCAAACCTCGACAGGGCGCAACGACTACGAGCGAGAACAACATTGAATCTCCGTACCTTTCCAGGACTTTGTTTCCCCCGTGAGAAGAACTTCGCCATCTCCTGCAGGATTTTTTGGCCGGCGGTTAATTTTTTTCCTTTCTTCGCCTGGGAGGGTTTGCCCTTTACGGGAGCAGCTTTCTTAATTGAAGGAGACATATTCTTTGTTTGTAATTTAGGTTTCTTTGCCTGGGAGCTGGGAGGGCTTGCCCTTTGCGGGAGCAGCTTTCGTAGATGAAGGAGATACCTTCATTGTTTGCAATTTGACTTTCTTTGCCTGGAAGGGCTTACCCTTTACAGGAACAGCTTTCGGAGTTGAAGGAGACTTCCAAATCTTCATTGCTTTCAATCTAAAGAAAAGAGAAAAGATAAGATAATTTAACCATCGGTATCTTTTTACATGACACCGGCATAGCCATGAAGAAGTCTTAAGCTTAGTGAAAACGAAACAATTTACCATGGTATTTAATAAGAGTATATTTCAGTGTATTAATTAATGTCTAAAAAGATATTATTTTTGGAATGTTTTCTGTGCGAGATTAATTTCTTAGTACCTGGTACTGTACGGTGCAATCTCTACTAGCTACAGTAGCAGTAGTGGAAGTGCGCACATAATATTATTTATTCTCTCACGGAGAAGACTACTACTACTACTAGCTAGTAGTAGACCTAGTAATCTACGAGTACTACCAGCATGGTACACAATATTGGTGTTTGAAACTCGAGATGGTGTGCGAGCTTAAAACTAGTCCCAAATTTCCCAGCCGGAGGTCTTGTGCGATGGGAGGAGTACCCGACGGGCATCTTCTGGCATAGAACCGAATCCAGAAACTGTTTGGAGCCACAAACCAACAGTGGCAAGAGCATTGCACGCCATCAATCTAATGTCAGATGATGAATCGGCATTATGTGCCAAGTAAACAAGCGTTGCCAAAACGTTCCTGGTGCTTGTAATTGGGACGACTGCGCTGGGGTCAGTTGAAAGATTGGCAAGAGTCGCCATCGCTGCATGCTGTTCGTCGGCATTTTTGCTTGTGACGCAGGTTATGAGAATTGTCAAGAGCGCACTTGTAGCAAGGGTCGCCTTGTTAGAGGAATCTGAAGAAAGATTCTGTAGTGTCCGGAGAGCCCAAACACGGTCAAGATCATCCTCCGATGAGCAGGACTCTTGAAGCGTCTCAATCATACCTGGGAATGCAGTCATTGCAACCGTGTTTCCGGGTAATTTTGAAACATTGCAAAGTATTTCTAGACATTTACAATGTAATTCACTTCCGAAATCTCCGGCCACCTGTATGATACTATCAAGTAAGAAGTCGTTCGAACAAAAGTGGTCCTGACGACACAGAGAAAAGGATGGTTCGTAAAAGTTGCCAGCAACAAGAGAGAAATAGAAATAAATACACAGACAATATACTTACCAAGATGGAGCACTGCTTTGACAAGTGAACGAGAGCTGCGCATGCGTTCAACCGAGAAAGGTTTTGGCACTGATCATGCATGTCGCTTCGTTGCTTTCGAATTGAAATACTCGATTTTGCTTGGAGATTACTTGCGGTCGACTGTTGGGAGCGTGGAGAGCGTTGCGATTTTTTAGGAAACGGAATATGTTCTTCCGATAAAACGGAAGACATTTCCGAGTAACATGAAGATGGTGCGTCTTCGGTGTAGCCTTCCGAAAGCACATTCATCGTTGTTTCTTCAGAGTTAATGCCTCCCTTCAAAATACTCCCCAAAGTTGACAGGAGGTCGGCTTCTTGAACCATATGCTCCCGGCACATAGGATTTTTAGCAAGCTGCACTAAAGTACCACTAGCTTCCATGCGTGCTTCGCCGCTAGCTTCACTGATAGTTTTGACAAGGCATTTCAAAAGACCCGGGTGGATACAGATTGGCAAGCGGTTTCTCTTCACAAAAGAAACATTGTAAATGCATGAAATAGCCCGTGCACGAGCATCCTCTTTAACACCATCAGGTTCGTCGGTTGAAACGTCGTTAGTGGCCACAAATACCAGAGCATCCAGGAACCCTTTGGTTGTGACCAAAACAATTTTATTCTTTTCCTGCTTGGAAATCACCTTTAGAGCACCACATGCGTTGCTTCTTCGAGACACAGATGTATCCAGGGCTGCTATCAAAAGACGCTTCAAGTCACCTTTCGGTTCCTTCCATTTGATATCGTAATCCTGCTCGGCTGGCATGCAAGAGTGATCTGACTGAATCTCTTCATTGGTTCTTGCCTTACGGCATGGCATGGGCGTAGGATATGCGTCTCGAAATCGAATCTTCCTTTCCTGGCTACCAGATACGTGCGGCCTTGGCTGCGGCTTGGCACGCTCTGCTGGGGGTTTGTTCTCGTCGTCATTTTGAGATGATTTTGAAGTAACGAGTGTAAGTGACTTTTCTCGCGACTCGGCTTTAGAACTAGACGCATTTTCGTCCACTTGGTCCTGATCTGGAGATGGATTGCTTTCGCTTGGAGCAATTAGGCTCGCAAGCATACTCTGATTGTTTAGTTCAATTGGAGAAATTGGTGCCCTTTTGCCCTTTTGTGATGACTTGGAAACCCTACCAGAGGTTACCGCCATTTCCGCGTTCTCTTCGCTCTTCGTACAATCTTTATCGTGCATAGATTGCTCAAGAGACGTCGCTATTTCTTCGCTATTAGCCGCAGGAGAAAGCTCGTCTGGATTCATTTCAATCTTATCTGCCTCATTCTCGTTTTTGGCTTCGTTTTCGTGTTCTGGTACCTCGGCAGCCTTTTGACTGTTGTTTGTGTTACCTACATTTTCTTTGGGTGTTGTTGAACCAAGATCATTTTGCCTTGTACTACTAGTATTTTCTTCCGGGCACTTTTGAGCTTTGATTTCATTTCGCGGAGAGCTGGGTCTCATGAGAGCTAAATTCAACGCAGACGGTGCCTTTTTTGGTGGCTGCACTAAGGCAACAGTGTCATGAACCTGTCCTTTTGCCTCCTTATGGTCTGCAGAGACAGCTTTACCAGCCTTCTTCGTCACCTTTCTGGATGGAGAGACCAAAGATTGGATTTCCTTATCACATGGTGCCACTTCACAAGATGTTATTCCGTTGTCGGTAGCATCGGGCATAGGTTGGCCCAAAATCTGCTGGATAGCTTTTTTACTTCCTCCTTCTTCTCCCCTCTTTTCATTGCTGTTCTTTGGCGAGACCTTCTGCATAGCAATCTTATACTCTTCACTTTGAGAGAATGAGTTTAACTGCTCCAGAATCTCCTCATTCGTGCTACACACTGGATCAGGAGACTTTTTGTTCTCGTTGGTGGTGCCTCCAATATTCTTAGGCGTTTTGACTTCGGGTATCATGGCTCGAGCCTCTATTGTCATCTGGCTCGTTGTACTTATGATTGACTGTACTTCTTTCAGTAGTGCCTCATTGGAAATAACTTCGCTGAGAAGTGCTGTGTCCTTCGCATCATTCCCGTAGAGTCTAAATGATGCCTCTTGCGCCGTGGTTTCTTGTGATAGAGCTGACACAGCAGCAACATTCTTGTCATTCATCTGTGCGACTCCCTGTGCGAGTAGCTTTTTGATAGCTCTTAATTCTCCCGACGGGGATACCTGATATCCCTTTTCTCTCGATTCTTTCATGTTCCCTGATTCGGGATTCAGTGTTCGAGCTAGCAAGCCTTTGATTCTATGTTCCAGACCGTCGTAGGCTTCCCCCAAGGGAGAAGATACAGTCGAAGCTGGTGGCGATGTTACACTATCTTTGGATGTTCCAGGGGGCAAGGGAGGAGCATCCTCCATATACTTATTGGCAGGCGATAGTACGCCTTTTGGAGTTCCTGTTTTGGAGGATGGTGATCGTATTGGCGAACCAGGATATCGGCTTCCCAAAATCTTCAATTTGTTTTCGAGCTTCTCGCGGTAGGAAGGCGTTCCAGGTTCCCTCGGAGTTGAAGGCAACTTGGAGCGAATATTGTTCGGAGAGGCTGCGGCGGATGTCGTGGCACTGGACGGAGACGACAAAACACGACGCGATGTCACAGTGTGGCGTGCGTCCGTCTGGATGGTCAATTTGGATGGCGACTTTCGGGAACTACCATGCCGTCTGCCTGTGGCCTCTCCCCCAGATGCTGCCGTGGCAACATCCGTAACCATGCAGGTTCGTTTTGCAGAATTGGCGGGAGATAGCGGTGTTCCAAAGGAAATGATGGCACCATCCTGAAAAGAACATTCTTGAGTTGGAAGAGATCCAATGCTCTGCTCACTGAATACAGCATTGATCAACTTGTCATCGATTTCGACTCCTACGTCAGCATCACCTTCGACTCCTTCTCCGTCCATTACCCACTCGGGAACAGTAGGCGGCGACTTGGCATGGATAAGTGAGGTCACTTTCGAATTTTTCGAAGTAATCGATCGAGGTGAAGCCACTTCCGATGAGTCTGGAGATGCCCCCTTGGACTCAGTGAACGTATACGTCGGAGCCAGTACTACTTCAATGTCAACTTTTTCTTCCAATTCATCCTCTGTGTTGTGACCGCCCTTGGTAGCGGTACCTCTAGCAGCACTAATTCCAACAGGAGAGCTGCTGTCATTGCCGGTAAATTCCAGACCGCTTTCTCTTGAGGCAATTTGAAAGTTATTATCCTCCACGGGAGGATCAATGCCTCTCTGTGTGGACATTGATTGGGACACGGCCGTGGGTGTACTTTTTTCAGCAGACATGCTTCGTCCTTCAAAATCAAATGAAAATGTGTCATTCGTATTGTCAGGTGTAAGATCCCTCTGGCGTTGGGAAAAGTAGGCCAGCCGGGCCTGAGCATCGTTAGAAGCTTGGCGAGCATTGGCAATCTCTTCTTCCACCCTCCTCATGATACTATCGGAGGATGCACTAGAGCCACTCATACTGTGCGACTGGGTGTAAGAACCACTGTCACTAGCAGATATTCGTTCTTCGGCACTCATGAACTGACTGGAAAGGCTCTCCGCCAAACTCATGTGATTGTCTCCCGAATCGGGCGCCAGAAGCTCGCGCAAATCTTCTTCATTGTGAACTCCATCGTTGCTGTAACTACCACTTCCGGGTCCAAAAGAATTGGATAAGTCTTCCATAATAGGCGGATCACCTGCAATAACACCCACGTGGCTCACTGGAGCGTCATGTTTGTGATGATGGTGACTCTGGTAGGCAACTTCCGTCGAAGGTCGCTCTTTCTCGGCTGCGAAGGAAGAGGGAAATTCGGCTGCTTCGGCCGACGGAGACATTGGCGGCTTGCTTTTGGAATGTTTGGGACTTCTTTCTTTTTTGAGACTCTTCTTCTTTCTTAAGTTTTTGGGGCTGGAATATGCAGCAGCAGCAGGTGTCGCTGTTGCTGGCTTGGTAGCGATGGGAGCTGGCTTTGCATTTGCAGCTCGAGCTGCTTTGGACGAAGATCGCCGCGCTTGAAGGATCGAAAAACGAACGAGCCGATTCAAATGTTTACTGTTAGAAAATTCATCTGATGTGGCTGCATCTTGTTCTGTTGTTGCCGCGGCAGGCGGAGGATCTTCCCGCCCCATGATTGCAGGAATCAGGAATGCTCTCAGGCTCTCAGGATGGGATGCTACTCGCTACCTATGCTACTACCTACTCGGAGTATCTATTATCTTGTTATCCTTTTGCTGTTGCAATGCGTAAACAGCTCCTTCACAGAGAATAAGTTTGCCTTGTCTTCTTCGCTGTAGTTGACTTCTAGTAGCTACCACTCTAGTAGAGATAGAAATCGTAGATTACTAGTGCTGGATAATGGTCGTGAGCGAGGAAGAGAACAAGAAGAATTTCGCCAAAAATACGTAGAAGATGAGCCCAAAATGTGGGTGAAGACAATCCAAAGCATGCCGGATCATCATAGAGCATGGCGACGTCTCAGACAACATGTAAATAAGGTTATCAGCCTGGAGATCTTTGTCCACGAAAGATCCATTTTTATTTTTTATTTTTCACACGTCATCCTATCAGTCAGTCGACATAGTGGTACTACGCCAAAGGATAGTAGAGATTAAAAGATCCATTGGCGGGTGGGACTGTTGAGTTGACAACCAAAGAAGGGTAAGTTGTTGATGTGAGGCCTGTGAGCTGCGAGAGCTATTTGAGTAGCATACGAACAGAAGCCGCCCAAAAGCGGAATAATGACTGGTTATTATTTCTACTACCAGTACTGCATTGCCTTTGTAGAATAGCTGAATAGCTGAATAGCTAGCTACTAGAGTAGGGATTGAAATTTTCTAAGCAGCCGATCCATAAAAATTGGAAAATTCTAAATTGATTTACCCAATATTTTTATTCCCCCGATTTGATATCAAAGAATGCAACTTCGATCTGCGTTAGCAATGGCTTCCTTTTTGGTAATGGGCCGTCAAATGGCGGCAGCTTTCTCATTAGGCGCTCGCCGTGCCTCCATGACTCCAACTGTCAGTAGTACCACAGCTCGTTTCATGTCTTCCGGTCCCATGCCTTATTCAGATGAACAAATGCCCTTCTATGCTCTCGGAACCAATCTTGCCATGCAAGTGGGAGGCCAGGGTAATTTGAAGACACTGTTGGATGAAAATGAAATGGACATTGTCTTGCAGGCATTTTGCGAAACCCTCAAGGGAACTGGTACACAAGATGCCCGCGTTGTTTTGGGACAGTATGGTCCCACCCTCAACAAGATTCTCCAAGAACGAACGTCTGAAATTGTAGACCGTGTCAAAGCCGATGGTGCATCATTCATAGAGAATTTTTTGGACTGTACTGATGAAGCCATCAAAACGGATTCTGGGTTGGTCTACTACTCAATGCAAGAAGGAGGGGGTGCCCAGCCTGGACCTACCAACACTGTCGAAGTGCACTACCACGGAACCTTGACGGATGGAACTGTCTTTGACTCGTCTGTCGAGAGAGGCCAGACAATTTCTTTTCCACTGAATGGAGTCATCAAGGGATGGCAAGAAGGTTTGGCCATGATGAAGGAAGGTGGCAAAGCCACTCTGGTCATTCCTAGTGATTTGGCCTACGGTGATGCCGGATCGGGTGAGACCATTCCTCCCGGTGCCACTTTGAAATTCGAGGTCGAATTGTTCAAGGTCAGCTAAACAGTAACAATAATACTTGTATTAAAGTTCATTTATTGGCAGCGTGATACTGGTACATACTACATAAGTGCTGCACTACAACAATTTTTGAACTCCACTGATATAGATAAATAAAATTTACGATCTGGAACGACAGTGTTGCAATGAAAAAGACGACTCCAATTTTGACAATGTTAACTGGCATGGTACACAAAGAATATACATAGACAAAATGATTCAGATTGTATTACGATTACGAAACTTGCTCTCCATCGTCCACCAGACCTAAATAATTGTCCTTGATGGTCCCAATTGCTGTAATATTTCCCTGTTCAACGGTTCGACCTTTGATTTTCAGTCGCACTCCGCATCCGGACGATATAATGACTTCCTTGTCATCACTGATCCAGGCATCTTTTTCTCCATCGTATCCGTTGAACATGTCTTCTGGCATGGAATGCTTGGAAACGAATATACGCAAAGGACCCACAAAGGCGAAAAAGCCGAGCGAATTGCATTGCGAAACAGTAGCGTCAAGAACTTCGTTGATAAAGGGTCGCAATAAAAGTGCCGTGTATTTGACAGTAAACACGACATTTCCAGTATCGTATTCAATGATCCCAGATTTAATTTGATCTTCCAGTACTTCGATCACGTTGACCACAAATCCGTAGGTTGCCAATGCCTTCATCAGTGAGTGGTGGACATGGGTGTTGTGATAGAAGTGGTGATAATATATAATATATAATGTGAGTAGTCGTTCGGATGATAGATATGCCGTCACGACAACAGACACGCCCTCGAATGATACACATAACTTAACCAAAAATTGCCGAAAAAGTAATATAATATCTTACCAAACCTTCCACTTCTTCCTTGAGAAGCCGGACAATAGTAGCTCGTAGCTTTGGTCCAAAGTACACTGGTTCCAGGACAATTTCGTGTTCCAAAGTTGTGACGTAAAACATGATTTAGATGTAGTTTATGCTTCAAAATCTAAGAATAGGACACTGCAATCGTGTGTATGATATCTTCCCTGTGTAGATGTTGCTGGATGATGAGTCGAGGTGCCGATGGCGATGAATTGTTGGAGGTAATGGGGGCAGATGAAGGGCTCGGGCGGAGAAAGACAATTCCAACTTGGAGGAAAGGGGGGATTCAGCAGAAAATCAAACCAATTATCAACTGGATAAATTAGATATTAAAATCGTAATAACAATAACTGTATTCCGGAGTATCTTGTACTAGTATAGTAGTATACTAGCTTGGATAGAAGCAAAAAGCATGATGTATCTGTCTTGCTGTTGGTGATTAGTTTAGTTTTGTTGGTTTTTGTTGGCTTTGAAATACCCATGCCGTGAATCAGAACCATTCACGAATATTACATCAGTCGTGTCTCGCAAAGGAAGAAAAGAATCTTCGTTTTTAGGCAAAGAATTCTGTTTTATTTCATTACTGTACAGTGGGGTATATGTAAAAAGGTGTACCACTGGGTGTACCATTTTGGTGTACTTTGGTGTACTTGGTACACCAAAAGTACACCTTTTTACAAATTTTTGTAAAAAGGTGTACCATAGTGGACTTGAACCCA
>Ga0210036_1000520_pt1 | contig 46011 bp, 28 predicted proteins | sample CryGeymeta201515_FD_185469 | JGI IMG/M metagenome (GOLD analysis project Ga0210036, IMG submission 185469) | Groundwater microbial communities from Crystal Geyser aquifers in Utah, USA - Crystal Geyser metaG 2015-15 (SPAdes) (version 2) | ecosystem: Environmental > Aquatic > Deep subsurface >...
ATCGTCATCGTCGTTGTCCTCGTCGGACCCAGAATCATCCCCATCGTCATTTTTGGCGAGTTCCTCTTCCATTTCATCTTCTTGCACGGTCTCCACGATCATGTCTACACTATCATCGTCGTTCATTTGGTCCGACCAATTTCTGTAAAATGGTTCAATGAAGGGATGCGATCTACGAAGGAGATACGGATCAAAGGGAAAGAAACTATCCAGTGGGTTCGATCCTTGACCCATGCCACCAACACCTCCGTTTCGTCTTGTACCCGCCAGCGTTGTGGAGATTAACGAAGCCTTCTTTTTTCTGCGGGCACCTGACGTCTTTTGCTGGTTCAGTTCTACATTCAGTCTATGAAGTATACGTTCGTCTAGTAGACCGTAGATTTTGGCTACTCTCAGAAACTCCTCCCGAACTGTTTCGAGACAATACCTGAGAGGATTCAAACCGTGATTACATACGTGCTTCCATCGGGCCGGACTGATATCAATGTGATCGAGCTCCAAATCTTGCAAGTGCTCTGGCAGAGGATCGATTCGCTCAGAAACATTCATGAACCGGTAGAATTTTACAGCTTCGGCTCCCCGAAAACACATAATGTAAAAAGCAGCTTGACACACCGTGTAGAACAAGGCATGCAGTTCGCATTGATTTCGTGCATCTGCTGCTGATATCGAGTTGGCTGCCAATGAAGCAATGTAAGCGTCAGCCCATCGCAATAGCGCGCAGAGCGACTCACAAACGGTATCCGATTCCACAAAATTGGCACGACTGACAAAGGATGCTAAGTAACAGGCTGCTTTTTGCCGAACAAGTGTTGCTCGGTACGGATCAAAGATAATCTGAATCAGATTGGCAGCATATTCTCGGTACAAGGTTGCATGTTGTTGGATATGATTAGGATCGTCCATGACAGAGTTTGTCAACACTTTATTTTCCAGACCACACAAGTAAAACAAAATAAATTGAACAAATTTGGATCGATGTGTGATGAGAATGCTTGACTCGAACGCTGGTAGGCATCGCTCGTATAAGTTTCGCGTTTCTACAACGTCGTGACTTCCTGTTCTTTCCAGTAATTCAAATGTTATCAGCATAAGAGCGTCCAACTGTAAGGCAAAATTTTTAATGATGTGAGGACTTGAACAACAACAACAACAAATTGGAAACAACATTTATCCCCCCAAACCGGTATCGCACCTTGTCTGCCATTTCATCAACGGTGATATCTCCTTTTGGATCCTTTTTGGATGCAGCAGCATCCAGTTCGAGTTCAAAAATGGTTTCGTTCTCGTCTTTTTCGTCGTCCAGTGTCACCTCTCCTCCATCGTGAATTTTGATTTCAACATCCATTTCCAAGCATTTGTCAATGACAAATTGTAGCACTTGACTGTAATTTGACGGAACATATTCAATCACGGCAAAACACTGACGGTAACACCAGATCAGCGTCTTTTCGGGGTTGGTTCGAAAGGGGAAATTGGACGACATGATGGGGAAAATTTCCGTTTTACCCTTGGGCACTAACCGTGTGATGGCAGCAAGTGTGGCATGCAATCGCTGGACTCTGGGTTCGGATGGTTCGTCACTGGTAGGAACAATGGTTAACAGCTTCCACAAGGACGTCATGGTGGGAATCAAAAAGACCGAATTCGCAGATACAAGTGCCAATATTAAATGAAAGTAGGCATCCGCCAGCGCAAACGCAGAAGACGGGCCATCTTTCGGTGCATTGTTGTGGTTTGCACCACCATCATCCGGAATCACTTGTCCCCCGTGTTTCATTACCATTGCTACGCAGAAGGGATCAAATCTTAACAAAAAGTGTAACAGTTGGGCATGCTTGGTCGGATTGCTGCTCAGCTGATGGAGAGTGGATCCATTCCCGGCCGTCCGCAATGCTAAAAAGATCTGTTCCAGCATAGCTAGATCAACTTTTCGTCGAATAGCGTCCATGACCGCCTTGTAGGCTTGCTGGGCATTAGCGTCCTGTTCTAGGCCCAGTTTCGCCTGCACAGCTGTGGCTACGAACTTTTCCACTGGAGCAAAATGTTTTCTCGGTGGCAACACACACTTGGGGAGAATATAACAATTATCTCTTCGTTCCAAACAGTGTTGCAAAGGATCAGTCCTCATATTGTCAGTAGTTGTATCATCATTGCTAGAGTTGTTTTCTGTTTTGTTGGGTGTAACCGGTGGTCCCGAGCCGTCTTCCGATATTGTTGTAATGGCGTCCTTCTCGGATTCTACGGTGGACATCGTAGCACTGCCTTGGTCCTTGAGAGCAACCTCATTAGTGGCTTCATGAGTATCAATGTTTGATGATATGTGATGATTTTTAAGTTCTTCAGTCAGAGATCGGTTGATGGGATTCTTCGAGATTATTTCTGTCATCGTGATGGAAGATGGAACTGAAGTGTGATGTGAGTCGAAAGCTTGCTCAGCAGAAATCCCTGAAAGTTCCTCTATAATCTATAACGTTTAATCGATGAAAGGAAACACTATTCGAACACTCCGATGAGTCTAGGCAGGATTAGCAGGTTTTTTATGTTCTACTGTTATCCACTCCTTCTTTGCAAGCAGACGTGCAAGGCTGTGTATACGGTAACCAAGCCAAGAAAATATTCGGTAGGAGTAGACTACTACTAGTAGTACGTAGTAGTTGTGAGTTGTGAAGACGAGACGATTATTGAAGAAAGGTTTCTGGTATTCAGAGACTGGTCGGAAAAGGTCATGAGCTTATCTATTTCAATCACGGAAGCTGTTATTCCGATGAGTGACGTTGCAAAAGAAGAAGAAGAAGAAGAAAATAGCTAATGATGAGCGATTGCAACAACGAATTTATTTTCTGGTTCAAAATAAATAAACCACTTATTACACTAGTAATCGTGCGAGACGGCCATGAGCCATGAGCCTTCTCTCCTCGACCCTTCATATACCTTTGGCTATCGGAAAGTATGGTAGCATTCCTTCTCTCAGAGGAGTGGCCTGTTTTTGTTCTGCTTCCAGACATCCTCTGTCAACTGTGTATCATCGTCATGATATTGGTAAGAGACGATTTTCCGTCAAAGTATTGTCGTGGTGTGCTCCAAAGGCATCTCCCGGCGAATCCAGCCGTCCTACCAGAAACATCAAAAAGAATGAGCCCATAAAGGACACTCAACAACAGATTCCAGATCCTATAGATGCCTTTGGAGTTGTGGCTGCCATGTCAAAAAATCGGGTGATTGGTTTAAAAGGACAAATACCGTGGCCTCGGTCCACAAAGGATCGCACACTTTTCAAAGAATTGACCCAAGATACTATTATGATTCTGGGAAGGACAACCTATGAAGAAGAACCAGAGCAAAAACATATTTCGCACGCAAGTCACTGCATTGTTGTGTCTTCTGCGCTGACCGAGAAGCAATTATTGGCGTCCAACCAAGGAGCGCCCAATACGGTCTTAAAGGTAGCCAAATCCTTTCCAGAAGCTCTCGGACTGGCCAATACAATACTGAACAATACCGACAAGGGGAACAAAAATGATGATAGTAAATTAAAGTGCTGGATCTGTGGTGGAGAGCGCATCTACGAAGAAGCTCTGAAACACAAATCCGTCCAGCAAGTACATTTGACTATCATGGATATCGACATCGATCTTGTAGCTGCTAAACAAGATAATCCCCAGGTAGCCTTTGCCATGTTCCCTGCCAAACACCGTTGGGATCGACGCTTTCAAGAAATATCCCGTTTTCAAGGAGGTCCTACCGATCATGATCCTACTTCGCCAGAATTTACTCATGTCATTTATGAGAGGAAAGAGTTGGTTCCTAATGCTTGTGGAGAAGAAGGCTGTTTTTAATATTGGATTGTTTAAATCTACCATCTAGGTTGCCAATCAATGGTCTTCGAGAACTTTCTAAAATTTATAGTTGTACAGACATATATTTAGGTGATTGTGTCATCCTTTGCTGCGTCCATGCAAGTTGTGTCCTGCTCGTTTCCAACAACTTGTTCAATACCAGTACTATTGTCACTCTCTGAGACTTTACTCGCGTCTTCATTTTCATTCTGGTTCGGATCTAGTGCAGCAGTGATTGTTTCCTTGTCATTCAAAGTCGCTTCAACTTCGGATGTCTTTGCGAGAGATTCGTGTTGCGGCAGAGCCAATTCGGCATCAATAACAGGATCGGGTACAATCGCTGTAGAAATATTTGCTGTTAAAGGCGGCGGCGGGTTGAGAAGACTTTTGTCTGCCTGTTCCTGAAGAGTGGATAAGAGACCATAATTCGGGACAAGTTCCTTGTGGGGCAAAACAGATCCAGTCAAAGGACTCTTGTCGCTGGCCTGCAACCACCTGGCAATCGCTGCTCGCTCATACGTGTGCCCATCCGCGGCAACAACGGGATGTTCCATGGGCTCACCGGTAATGGGACACGATGGCATGTTGGGCAAAATATCCTTGCTGCTGGTGGATTCTATTGGAGGGGGAGACGGTGGCGGTGCTTTCTTCTGCAGGGTTGTCGCTGCTTGATTTTGCGATTGAGTATTGGACTCTAGGTTGTTGGATGTCGTACTCTCTTCGGTGCTGCCATTGTCCGTTACTTCTAATTCCAAAGCGGAGGGTCGAGTCGGTCGCAAGGGTGCTCCTGGACTAAAGCGTCCATCAATGTTTGTGGCAAAGGCAACATCCTGAATGGCTGTATCCCAGCCGCCTTCCCACCATCGCCCTAACAACCCCACGCCACCCTGTACAACGGAGGCACCAACTTTGAACAATCCTTCTTCCGGTAATCGCTCGACCGTTTCCGTGAGGGTTCCTACCAACGGTGAGTGCGCCAATTTTTCCGTAATTGAATGTAGTTCTTCCCGGCACGCTTCATTCAATCCCATCTGGTGTCGTTCGGTGCAAATTAATTGGAAACGATGGGCAACAAAGGAACAAAGCCATCCCTCAGGACTCGTGTAACTCAACACGACGTGATCTTGGTTGACAACCTTGTCAACCGTGTAAATTTTGCCCGGTACGAGAGGGTAGAGATCAGCAGGATGACAGTATCGAGTGAATTGTACTTTGTCACCCACAGCTGGAGGAATATCGGTTGTTTCGTATTCACAAACAATGCGCACTGAGCCTCCTCCGTGTCCCATCAATGGAACCCAAGCGTCGTATTGGGACCGCTTTCCTGTCAGTAACGTTGTCAAATCGATCGCGGCCATGCCCAAAAAGGCATCGTCCGAATCACCACTGCTGGAGGAGGAGGGTTTGGAGGGATTGTACTTGCTCGGCTTTTTCAAGCCGTCGTCTTCATACAGTGATTTGTGAAATTTTCCCATTTCACTGGCCGAAAAGAGAGCCACTGTCAGGATGGGTTGTGGAGTCGACAAGGATGCCGTACTGTCCAAGTGATTTTTCGTGTGGCGGGAGCTGTGGTAATGGTGATTCGATACTGGTTCGGGTTCGGTATTGCCTTGTTTTGATTTGTCGTGTCCATTTTCTATTTTCTTCCCATTTGCGACCTCGTCATCATCATTACCATCCTGATCTTCTTCTTCTTCTTCGTTGTTTTCTGAAATGGACGCCAAGCCGGAAGGAACAGCAGTGGGATCCGAATGTGCGACGTTTTTAATAGGAAGACTGACGTCCATAAACATGGTCTCCCCGTGAGGCCAAACAGGATCCAGTGTACCAAATATCTCACTCGTTCGTTGTTGGCTGTGACCAAATTGAACACTGGCGTAGGGATTGGCCGAACCGCCATGATGTTTGTTGCCGCCTCCAAAAATAAAATCACCCAATCCGCCTCCACCACTACCTTCGGGAGGTTGGAGTTGGCGAGCAGCTACCACGCGGACAACTAGGGTTCCCAATATATACGGCAATTCTACCTGCTGTTGCTGTCGTTGTTGCTGCGTTCGTGGATTCTTCTGCTTGTTATTTTTGCCGGGCTTTTTTGGACAGCCATGTTCATCGTTCCCATCGTCTTCCGTATCACCTTCTGATGATGCTTCTTGTTGTTGTGGAACGCGGGAAAAATCCAAGTGATCGTAGTCCGGTTCGGGAAGATCGTTTAAGCTGTCTCCTCCCTTGGCTGCCATAATAGGAACTCTATTGAATAGTGGAGTGTAAGTGCTGTAGTGAAACTCGGTAATTCAAGTAAGTTTGTAAGCACAAGCACTCTAATATTATAATATTATTGCTCTATTCGCTCTTGGAATATTTATTTTTTCGTCGCTGTCGCTAATTGAATTTAACCCTATTACTACTGTTTCCAATACGAAAAATCCACGAAACTCAGTCACTCTTTACTAGTAGTAGCTACTAGCTAGTAGTAGTAGTAGCAAAAAATGCAGAAACTACTACTAGCTACTAACTAGTCTAGTAGTAATCAAAAAGATTGCCTACTTCACTAGACTCTAGTAGTCGTAGGTCTAGTCTACTCCATTGAATAAGTTTCACGAATATACACAAAAAGTAAATTCTGCAACAGCATGCAAAAAGTAGCACTTAAAACCTTCAGGAAATAGCAAATGAAAAACACACAAATTATAGAAAGGACGTAGCTCGCATCCTCTAATTGCTTGGCTTGTTCGACATGAGTATCAAACTTTCGACGACGCTCTTTTCCGTGTCAGCAGCAACAGAAGCGGCCTTCTTGGGGGTGCCGTCAACTCTTTGATGCTTGCTGCTGCTGCCGTCACTGGACACCGTTCCATGAACGGACAAGTTTCTCTTCTTAGAAGGGCCTCGCTGAGGTTCTCTGGTAGCTTGATCTTCGGAAATGCTTGTGTTAACGCTGCCTCCTCCCGAGGCACCGCTAGCCGAATCAATGTTGCTCACGGCATGCACGACGTCAGCTTTAATAGACGACGTCAAAGATTCAGTAGCAATCATGGTGTTGTGAACCACAGGAGCAATCTCCATCGACAGAGCATTGGCAAGCATCATAATGCTCTCCGCTTCCCGTTCGCGGACAAACTTGAGTGACGGATCTACTGGTTCTCCGTCCCGAATGGGACGCAGACAAAGGAGCAACTCCTTGGTCTTAGGCTTTGCCTTTTCGTTGTCCACGGCCGTCTCATCAGAAGATTCCCTCGTCTCTGTCTTGCTACCACCACTGGCGGAAGCCGTGGCCATCGATTCCGTGGGCTTCTCATCTGGCTCCCTTTTGGTGCGAATGGAAGATGTCACTTCGCACCACAATGTTGTAAGATCATCACGGATCAAGCAGACATTGCAAGTTGGTGCCAGGGGTTTAATGCGGCCTGATGAGGATTCGATGAGCGGAGGGGAGAGTTGTGAGTACTACTACAGGATACTTGTCGGCGATGAGTAAGCAAAATAAACGTACCGTTGGAATTGGAAGACTCGCTAGCACATGACGAGGTTTCTTCTCGAGAATCATTCGACTCACGGTAGCCAGAGTCATCCGACAAATTTTCACTGTCGGTCTTCTTCTTTCCGTCCATACCCCCCGAAAGCAAAGTGGCGGACAACGAATGGTCTGCAAGAGTTTCGTATCTGCGCTTTTTGGAAGGGACATGTTGCAAGGAGCTCAGTCGTGCCAATGCATTGTTGGCGGTGACAGGGTCTCCGAGAACATCATCCTTGTGTCCGGCACGGGACGCCTTGAGCTTCTTGTTGTGCCATCGAACATTTCGCTCTAGATTTTCGTTTGCCTTGTTGATATTTCCGGTTTCTGTGGAACCTGAGCTGGAGTCATCACTGCTGGAGAGACGTGTCCCCTTGGGTGTAGTAGTTGGCGAGGAGCGTTCTTTCTTGGCTCCAGCTTCCTTCTTGGTCGTCGGCTTGCTGCTATCATCCGATCCGCTGCCACTGTTGGCCAAGGAAGCTGATGGCGATCGCATAGCGCTGTTGTTGGACACAGAAGATATAGCCGCTTCTTTGGCAACACCAGCTCCCGAAGCATCCGAATTCTCGTTCTCGTCAGATGCTTGCTTGCCACTATCAACCTTGACCACCGAAAGTGGAAAGGCCTGGTCTGAGATTAAAACTGCACCCGATGAGGTGTTCGTCCCAGAACCAGCCGAGTCGTCGCCCTGATCGTTTTCTGCGTTCTGTGCCTTGTCAGCAGCAGCACCAGCACAGGGTTGATCACCACTATCCGGTGCCTTGCTGCCACCAGCCGACGACTTGCCAGGATTCATGAGCCCAGTCACGAGTTTGCCCAGAGCAATTCTCGACTGAGGAATCAAGAGATCTCGAATGTCGGCACCAACGAGATCGTCAAGGTTGTGCTTCAGAGTCCTTTCAACTTGAGCACTGCAAAAGGTAATTTCTCCTTCGGGAGAAATCACAATAACCAGATCGGGCAACAAGGACAGAATGAGAGCCTGCCGTCGCAACCGAGCATTGGTACGAGTCATTTCTTCCACGAGCGCCTTTTTGCGAGCCCGAGATGTGCAAGCCGACTTGCGATTTGCGACTCGCTTGGCCTTCTTTTTGTCGGCCTTACGACGAGCATCAGCCAGCAACAAAGCTACCGAGTGGGGAACAGATTGGTTCATTTGTTGCAGCAACTTGATGTGGTTTTCTGAGAAGTGCAGGTTGGTTGGAACGAACGAGAGGTTAAAACCATTGCTGTAAAATAATAACATCGAATGTATCCATTTTTCAGGTTACCAAAACAAAGACTCATAACGTACCTAATTGTTGCACCGACCAGTGTTGAATGTTGGGCACCAGAGCACCTGTGGGGGTTGGCGTAGTTGCTGTATGCCCAATTTGAGGCGCACTCGCCGCCAACGAATTTGTTGTCGATGCCATATCATTAACAGCTCGATGAGCATGACGAGCATGGTGGTGATGAAAGGTTGTGGAAGGAGCCGACGAATACGATGTTGGTGGCACAGGGGGTGTCACCACCGTAGATGAAGCCAGATTCCCTCCTCCACTGGCGACACTCTGAAGCAAAGCGGAAATGTGGTTCATGGACACTACGCTCCCGTGAGCTGGCGGTGCCTGCATGGAGTTCGCCAAAGCTGCAGCTATGAGAGCCTGAGCAGCTGCTGGATTGGGCGTTCCCTGTTGATGCTGCTGTTGGAGATGACCAAAAGCAGACGCGATATTGGAAGGAAGTACTGGTGGCGCATGTGCTTGGTGGTGGTGGTGCTGTTGGGGTGCCGCCTGCTTGGAAATTGCTGCAGCTACCAAAGCAATGGTTGCTGGTGGCAATCCCAATGCCGAGAGGGAGGCAAAATCTATTTGTCCAACCGCACCCGTACCAGGAGCAAAAGCTCCAGCTCCTGAAGGGCCGAGAGACGACGTATAAGCTCGAGCAGCTGTGCCCAGAGCTTGCATTGCAGCAGCGTTCACAGATGCAGAAGCATCCGTCGCATGGCTTCCATTGGTGGTGCTATTACTCATATCTAGATTTGAAGCGGGATTTCTCGACTTGGTTGCTACGGATAATGATGATATGACCTGCTCGTAGTAGTTGTACTTGTGATTCGACAGGTATTTTTTTCCAATGGCGAACGTAAACCGTAAAGGACAGTCTCTTGGTCTATTCGTTCTCCCTGCAATCTTTGGGGATCTTGACGGTATGCCAGGCTTTCCTTCTTGTTGCGGGGTGTGGATTTGTTGCCTTGTGTTGTGGGCTTAATACTGACTACCTGGTAGTTTTGATTCTCTTTTTTGGGACTATTATTAATAATGTTGTGATACTAGCAAAATGGATGCGTGGATTCACTGCGGGTGATGTGGGTGAGAAAAACCGATTGTTGACAGAACTGAAGTGGAATAAGTGGGCAGGTGGTAATTGCAGTTTTCGTTAAATAAAAAACGAAAATCTGGCAGCAGATGGCAATTTCCAATGGCACGGATGACAAAAATGAACGTCAGTTTCCGTTCGTTAGTTCCGTCTGACAGTCAGCAGATCTAAATCAATCAAGTTATCTCGATAATAAAATGAGCAGTCTTGAGAAACCTTTTGATCTCAAATCAACAGATGGCATTGCACTTAAATGTGTCACGTCAACTGTGGTCCTAGTCAGTTCGAAAATGAGAAGGTCCATAAATCGAAGTGCAGGTGGTCAACTAAAATATATGAATGACGCAGGTGCCTTCTGTCTGTAGTTCTTCCGTTGGTCTGGCAGTCATCAGCGCTGAATTTCTGAAGCCTGTACAGTACCAGGCACCATACCTACTACTCCTCCTGTAATACTAATAGTAGTAGACTAGCTACTGTAGTAGTTACTACCTGGTACTACTACTACTCTAGTAGTACTCCGAGTAGTCAGCCAATATTCTAGTACGAGTAGTCTAGTCTAGTCCACTAATTATTGACGAGATAGAGTACTAGTCTAGTAGTCTACTGTTTTACTAGTAGTAGTATAAACATTAGTAATAGTCAACCGACTCAGCGCAGTACTTAGTACTCTAGTAGAAGGCTGCGCTCGAGTTACTAGTCCGAGTATTTTACTACTGGTACTACTCTACGTCGTATCGTAGTCTACTACTAGTAGGAGTAGAGTAGCTGTTTCGAGAGGACAAACCTGAACGGCCGACATCAATAATTTTTTACTAAGACGCACACTTGAATTAATTCCAGCGTTATGGCATCCGCAAAATTCAGTACCTTATTTTGGAGTACTAGTATTTTTTCAAAATCGAAATTACCTTTGTGAGACGACCTTGACTTTTCAACTACCATCATCTTCTTCTCCCGATCGCAGCCCCCAGAGAGCGCCGCCTATAGTGGGAGAATATTACGACCTTTGCTGCTCGTCTGCTGGATCTGTAGTGAAGAAAGTCGATCAAAGAAATCAGAAAAACAAATCTTCCGACACTTATGCTCTTATGCTTGTACCTTGTAATAAGTAACAATGTCATCCGACAATTTCGTACTCCTCAGCAGCAGAGCCTCAGGTACAGTAGCACGGGCATCTTCGGTACTGCAACGGAATGTGAAACAGTATGGTCCCATGAACGCACTCGATATGGAGGAAAGATCTAGTTGCTGGTATTCCGAAGGAAGCGATGACGACGCGACGCAATCCTTTACCATCACGTTTGGCCGCCAAGTCCTGCCCAAGGAACTTCAAATACAATTTCAAGCAGGATTTTCGGCCGAAGAATGCAACGTGAGCGTCCGGACTTTGGATGCAGAAGAAAAATGGGAAGTGATCGAAGAACTGGAACCATCCGATAGCCACGAACTGCAATCATTTCCTTTAACAGGCGTGAAGGACAAGGCTGTAGATGCTATTAAAATTGAGTTTCAAGAGTGCACCGACTTTTATGGCCGTGTCATGGTTTATAGACTAGGGATACTCGGAACAGAGTTTTCTGATACCAATGCGGATGCTGATTTGGATGCTAGCGAAGCAAAGAGTAAATAAGAAAAGTGATTTCTCATTGTGGCATTTGACTGTCCCGTCCGGTCTCTCTTTTGCATCTTCGACGGGCTTCCTGTAGTGGATTTATTCTGTTTTGCTGCAACCAAAAAATCATTGACATCGATTTGTCGAAAGTATCGCCATGAGTCTTGGCCTTTTTGTCTCGTTGCTTGTACATGATGACGATGATGAACCACAGCATGGAAGTGATCAACGAAATGAGAAAAAACGTTTTGTCATATAAAGAGAGTGCTGTTTCCAAAAATGGCAGGGACGACGTTCCCACCAAAAAGCATGGCATGGCAAGGCATGGCTTTCGACAGATTCGCGAGCACTATGAATGATATTTTATGTCTTGTAGGCTACCGACATCTTTTCAGGGACAAACTTTGTGAGTCGGTTGACGCCTCAGCTATTCCTGTGGCAGCAAAATAAAAAATTGCAGGAGCGATTGTCGAAAGCGAAAGCGCGATGCAAGAATGTAAGATGAGCAGGCATAGATGAGATTTTTGTACGAATTGTATAGCTAATACTCAGAGTACAACTCTAGCTAGGAGCTAGTAGTGCGTACTCTACTTATTACTGTATGGTGTAGTTCATAGTAGTAGTAACAAATAAAAATCAAGTGTGCCATCTTGTTTGTACTAGTAGTAGTGGTCTACTACTACTAGCTAGTATTACGGTAGTAGAGTACTAGAGTAGTACTCCGAGTACTGCCTGGCTGGTTTTCTTTTTAAGACAATCACGACTTATTTCAGTCGTGTTCGTTTTAAAACCGACTCGAGAGATCCCAACAAGAAGGAAGCCGTTTGCTTTAAAACCATTCATACAAACGTTTACAGAGGGAGTACTCGAGTAATAATAGTACTATCATCATTTGTGATAAGACAAAGACCCTCATCAGTGATTTCAACTCGTCGAATCGAGATCTAGTTCCAACAAGGCATAACACGACAGACAAAGTCACTGATCTAGGTCGTCGCTCAACTTCGGAAGGCCATAACCATTAGAACCAAAACAATTCACAGCAAGTCGTCAACAACTAGAGAAGAATGGGTCAGATTCTTTCTTGCGTCGTCCTCTCGGCCACTTGGTGTGCCTGTACCGCCTGTGGGTCTCTTTTGGGTGCTTGCTGCGGTAACGACAAGCCATCCAACATTCCTCCCGGTGCCAACTCGGGCCGTAAACGCTCCGTCTTGCTCATGATTATTGCCATGGTTATTGCCTTCATATTTCAGTACTGGGTCGCCTCGGCTGTCGTAGAATCGAACGACGAAGTAACGTTAGACGCCGCTGAAATCGCTAAGGACCAGGCCACGAACTTCTTCAAAGACAATTGGTTGGATGGTTGTGAGCAGTACGAATCCAGCGAATTAATGGAACGGTGTGTTGGAAACTCCGGTGTCTACCGTGCCGCTGGATCGGCTACCTTCTTCTTCTTCTTGGCGGCCATTGTCGTCAAGCTCAAACCCAGTTTCAATCGAGAAGTGTGGCCCGCCAAATACGCCATCTTTGTGCTCTTGTGCGCCGTGACAGTTTTTATTCCCAATGATCCCTTCTGGAACGATATTTACATGAACATTGCTCGGATCGGAGGCGTCGCCTTTATCATTGTGCAGCAAATTATTTTCTTAGACATGGCGTACAATTGGAACGACTCTTGGGTCGAGAAATCCAACCAGGCCGAAGCTGCCGAGACGGGATCCGGAAAGAAGTGGTTAGTGGCCATTCTTGTGACATGTGTCTTTCTTTTTCTCGGTAGTCTGACGGTCGTTGGATTGATGTTTCATTTCTTTGGTGGTTGCACCATCTCCGCCGTCTTTATTTCTGTGACACTCATTTTGAGTACCCTGGTGACGCTGGCGCAATTGTCGGGTGAAGAGGGAAGTTTGTTGGCCTCGGCCATTACTAGCGCCTACGCGACGTACCTGTGTTTTTCTTCCTTGTCCCGCAATCCCGATGAGACTTGTAACCCCAAACTCGGAGAAGAGGATTTTACAGGTATTATCTTAGGGATTGGAATTACAATGATTTCGCTGGGATGGACGGGATGGTCGTACACGGCCAGCAAGGCCATGAAAGAGGAGGACGAAAGGTACGTGCTAGCTTAATTCGAAATTTTGTTGTTGTTGTGATTTAGCATTGCTATATTTTTCTTTGCGTTTCCCCTCAAATTAACGATTCTAATTGATATTTATTGCAGTGACCGCGCTCTTACACCACAAGTCAACAGTGAGGAAGAAAAAAAGAAACAGAAGGAAGCGGAACGAAAAGTGTCCGGAGTTGTCGTCGGCGACAATAGCTACGGAACTACCGAGTCAAAGGCGGAAGAAACATCGCCTGCTCTTCCTCAAACAAACGGCACAGCAGACGGTGAAAGCAATAAGGGATTTTCTAACTCGTGGAAGCTCAACATGGTGCTTGCCCTCATCAGTTGTTGGTTCGCCATGGTTTTGACCAGTTGGGGGTCCATTGAAACGGGAGGAGATCGGGCGAACCCTGAGGTAGGGAAAGTAAGCATGTGGATGCTCATTGCTTCTCAGTGGTTGTTTATGGCTCTCTACATTTGGGCATTGGTGGCTCCTCGTCTTTTCCCTGATCGCGACTTTAGCTAGTAGTGCGAGCACACCAGATTGGTAAACATGATGGTTATGAGCAATGCAGTACAGGATCATCTCCGATGCGAAAATCATGAACCAATCAATCAACAAACACCAATCGAAACACGCAAATCAAATTGGTCGAAAGGAGTATACGATTGTGATGATCGACCATTATTTCGTATTCTGGTTCAGAAGGACGACTGTATGTGAGTGCACAAGACGGTCTGAGTTTCGCGGGAAGCAACAACTTAGCGCTTCTTTTTGCTATGCGCCACAACGAGACGTTCCAGCAGCTCGCCCGTCAGACTACATCGATACTTCCATCTTCCATGACGTACAGGCTTTTCATAATGAAAATACCCCCCATTATTTTTTTACGTGATGAGGTAACAATGATAGACGTACATTGGCTTGATTGCGATAGTCGTCTTTCGAGGGTTTGGGTTGACGTATGCGCGGCCCAATAGCAGCTTTCATTCGAATTCGCAGACATCATCAACATCATCATCGGCAAAATAAATACAATAGGGTTTAATTAGTTCGCAGTTTTTTCGTTTTTCGAGCACACATGCCAATTCATGAAAGATCCAAATTCTGGCTGGATCCACGATTATGACGCCAGCAAATCAAATTCTGTTGATTTTCATTCGTCAGTCAAAATTCCTTCCCAGTGATCGCTTGCATCAACAAGATTCCTACTACTTTCTCTATAGTTAAAAAAGTCGAGTGGAAAAAGCTCTTTCTTGCTCACTTCGAAACTGCCTGCTGGTCAACACGAACTGTTATTATTATTATTACTCGTATAATTGTTTGATGCGAGTCGACACGAGCGAGCAATCATCAGGCAAGAAACAGTCAACAATCAAAACCAGAAGCTTTCAAAGCATTTAACCCGATTGGAAAGGATCAACAAGCAACCTTTATCTTTTCTCATCAACAGCTCCATTGTCGCTTTATCGAATAGCAGCAACAGTATTAGGGACTTTACAGGATAGCAAGAGTTGTTGTTGTTGTAGTTGTTGTTCTCTACAGCTCTTTTGAACCGAGACAATAGCCCCAACAACCCTTAAATAGTCCACAGGACCTTCGGAACTTGCACGTTTTCAGATTGCTTGTATCCATACCGCTACGCTACATTATACTACACCAATTTCAACCCATATCTTCATTCAATAAACCTTTACCGTGTTTTCTTTAGCACCTTTTTCCCGGGCGGCCCGGCCGTTCTATCTTCAATCCTCCTCTACAACAATTACCGCAGCTACAACCCTCTCGCTCAACGACTGTCTTATCAATCTTGCTTCAACTACGTCTAACAGTAGCAGCAGTAGTAACAACAGAAGAAGAAGAGCTAACCCCTACTGTACTATTCCTTTTACTTATCCAGCAATAGCAAAAGCAATAGCTGAAGAGAACCTCTTTCAAAAACACAAGTAAGAATCTATCTTGGAAGATCTGAACGGAAAGAAAACCAAAAAAATTCCATAAAAACGAACAACTTAAATCATGACCATTTCATTGGATCGCAAAGGAGCGGTCAGCAGCAACATCCGAGGACCTGATCTCAAGATCTTTATCAAGGATGTGCGAGATCGACAGCAGCGCAAGAGAGCGATCACGATCCGCAGCTGGTCGACCATTCAAGAAGTCAAGCATGTCATTCAAAAGATCATGCACGTCCCTCCCAATGCCCAGCGTCTCTACTTTGGACCTCTCCTAAGTAGTGGCAAGGAACTTCCCAACCACCGCACTCTCCACGACGCTGGTATCTACCGCTCGGGAGAAACTCTCTTACTAGATATCAAGGCCTCGAGTTCCGCTGCATCGTCCGTCTATTCGACGCACCTGCGCGCCTCGGAAACCGGCAATGATGTCTGCATATCTTCCTCCATGATTGACGCAACTCCCAAGATATTGCGCAGTCTCGTCCAAAAGGCACGAAGAGGCTTCCTTATGGGCCTCAAGCCCGAGTTCGTCCTCGATGGATCCGGCGGAACGTACTTTTTGCACGATGCCAAGAAGACCAAGATTGCCGTCTTTAAACCCGCCGACGAAGAACCGTACGCGTCCAACAACCCCCGGGGATATCTGCGCCAACCAGGTCAGACCATGGCGCTCCGAGAAGGTGTCGCTCCCGGCGAAGCTTGTATGCGAGAAGTGGCCGCCTACCTCTTGGATCACGACGGATTCTCGGGTGTTCCCATGACGACGCTGGCCGAAGCCAGGCATCCTGCCTTTAACAACAATGGATCCCGATTAAAGGTCGCCGAAGGCGGTGCCTCGATCGGGGCCCATTCCATTTCCAGTCCTCTCTCCAACTTGGGATCGTCTGCCTCTCTCGAGAAGGTGGGATCCTTTCAAGAATTTTGTTCTTGCGAATGTACCATTGACGACATGTCGCCATCCAAAATTAGCGTCGACGAAGTTCACAAGATTGCTATTTTGGACATTCGCATTATGAATGCGGATCGCAATTCGGCGAATTTATTGGTGCGAAGACGAAGGGATAACTCTCTGGAACTCGTACCGATTGATCACGGATTTTGTCTACGATCAGTGGCCGATGTGTCGTGGATGGACTGGTGCTGGCTCGATTGGCCGCAACTCAAGCAGCCACTCAGCGAAGCCAGCAAGCGCTATATCCTTAACCTGGACATCGAGGCAGACGCTCGGATACTCCTCGAGCAGCTCAATCTCAGTCAGGCTGCCGTGGATATCTTCCGTGCATCCACAACGATTCTACAAGCAGGCGTTCGTGCCGGCCTGACACTTTACGAGATTGCGATCATGTGCTGTCGCAACGACGACCTGGGCGAAATACCATCCAAGCTTGAGATTCTCTTTAACATGGCCGAAGAGCTGTCCTTGTCTGCTCTGGAGAATGGACGATGGCATCACAGTGCTGCGTCTCGAGCTCTGGCAGACCAACTCACACCCCGTGTAAATGCCCAAGCGCTGCAGCGGCGATCTTCTGTAAGCAGTGGCAGCACAGCCAATTCCAACTGCATACCCAAATCGGCATCTAGCGTTCATTTCAAGTCTATGCTGAGTGACCTGGACGTGTCCATGCACGACGAAGATGCTAAGAAGGATTTCCCTGGCATGACAGGAACGCAGTCCTCTGCTTCGGATTCCAGTAGCGAAACAGATGAGGCTGTCCAAGAGGATAACGAAGATTTTGTGGACGAATGGGCGGCCAGTAAGGTTGCCAGTGTGAACATGAGCATGGACCAAAGCATGTCCATGATTGCGAAAGAAGGTCGTTCTTCCTCTATTGGATCGGAAGATGACTCTACCGATGGTTCACCCAAGGGATTCTGGCAAACGCGACCTGGCAGTCCATCTGCTGCCGCTGGTGAGGACGATGTCTCCTGGACGCTCAGCCCCGAATCCTCTCCTACTCTAACCTTGGCAGTCCCGGCATCCGCCTTTCCCCTTCTACCAAAGTGTAGTTCGGTCAACGAAACGGAAGGTCAGAAAGCCCGACAAACCAATCGGGCTTCGTTTCGCTCTCCTACGGTTACCTTCGCCGAAGATCCTTGGATGAACAAGGAATTGGAAGTGCCTTCTAGTAGCCTCTCCGAGCAACACTCCAATACCCCGAAGACTTCGTTGTCTGCTTTGCCAAAGATGGAAGGCATGAAACGAAGCCAGAGCTATTCTGCCATTAGTGCTCTGAACGCGACTTCGGTCAAATCGGTTTTGTCTATGAGCGCGACTAGACCTACTGATAGTCATCCTGATCCTTTTACCGAAGAATTTGATCAATATCGAGACTACTTTCTCAAATTTGTTCAGTTAGTAATTGAACGAGAAATTACGGCAGCTCAGGCGACGACCGCCCAGAGCCAACAGCAACAGATTGACCATGTATCTGGTTAATTGATTGATTTGATTGATTGATTGATTGCTTATGATGTATTCTTCATCTCAGACCATGCTGAAGGGTTATATATTATTACCTATTAAATACATCACGCGTCTACGACTTGAAGAAGCTATTGCTACTATAGTACTTGTAGTCAGTGCTGAGCTGATATTGTTGTTACTCCTAGTTCATTAATTCGGGATGAAGCAAAGCCAGAGCAACTGTATTGCTCCATTGAACCTCTAGAAATTCTCCCTTTGCAGCCGCTTGTCGCAATTCCGTCAGAGTCAGGAGCCGTAAATCTTGTCGTTCGGTATCGGCGGTACCCACCTCATCATTGGCTTTGCCGCTGCTGCTGCTGCTGCTTCTTTTTGCAAAGTACGAGTTCTTGCTTTCGGTTTGACGTTTGGAACAGTTTGTTGCCAAAAAGGAATTCACCCATCCCATACCTCGATTGACATCGGTTCGAAATCGACCCAAGAAATGCATATTTTCACATTTCACTCCCATTTCTTCCTGTACTTCTCGAATGGCTGCCTGTTTGGGTTCTTCCTCGGGTTCAATAATGCCTCCAATAATAGCTTTGGATGTTCTTCCTTCCAGTGCGTACTTGGTCTGTTCAAAGACCATGAATTTCTTATCGGTTTGCCTTGTCGTTGTAGTAGTTGTTGTAGTAGTAGCTTCTGCTTCGACCAGAACATTGATCCGATCGTGATAATCGATCCACAACCAGTCGTAAATGACTTGATCTGTGCCTGGTAACATAACCGTGTGTTGCTGTACTTTCATCCATTTCGATTCGACCAAACACTTGGGAATTCCAATAAATCCAGCTTCCCTTTGCTGGTACACGTGTCCACGGTACTTGCCGAACGATTGGACGCAGTCACCAGATCGACCGTGTTGGATAATCTTGCCGCCAGTACTTCCTCCACTATTCCACCCAAACAGGAACGATGAAAAATATGATGATGATGATGATACAGATGATGATGATGCACCATCATTGGATGATGTTCGTTGTAACAATAGTCCTACCACAATAATCGCAAGACCAATGTTGAGCAATACGGAGTGCGTGTAACTGATTGGTTTCTTTTCTTGGAGAAATTTCTCAATGGCATCGCTTCTTTTTTGTTCCGCTCTGGTTTTGTTAAAGGATACCATTGTTGTGCTGCTGTTGCTGTTGGATTGTTTTAGACGCTTCGCCCTGTTCACTACTACTCGAGTACATGGATGTAGAAGAACACACAGAAAACAAAAAAACAAGCTACTGTTGTTACTACTACGGTACTGTACGTTGTTACCATAGTACTAGACTAGTAGTCTAGTACTAGTAGTCTATTACAAAAATAAATACTGTACTCGAGTACCATGGTACTGAGTACTAGTGCAAAAGGCTTTCAAACTGACACCCGGGCCAACTAACAGTGAGTCCCTTCTTTGAGTCAGCATGAGTTTCCTTAGTTTAATTACCAACCATCAACAATAATGATAATGATAATAATAATTGAACAACGTACTTTCAGGTAGAGTACTAAGAGTACTAAGAGTAGTAGTACTCTACTCACTCCAGTAGTCGAATACTTCTTCCTCAGCCTCAGTTCCATCAATCCATTTTCATCACAAAAAAGAAAGAAAGACAAAGAAAATGAGGCTCTTTTTGTTACCAATTGTTGCCATTATCTCCTTGGTTGTTGTCATCAGTGATGCATTTTCGCCTGTAACAGTAACAACTGGGTCTCTGGGCGTAGTACGAAGCTCATCTTTTGTACAACACCATGGCAGCAGTAGCAGCAGCAGTCACAGTTTTTCCATTGGTTCACGGCGGACATTGCCACACCACCACCGCCAGTATTCTTCGTCTGGTGTTCGGCTCAACATGATGTTCGATCAATTATCGGAAGCTATTTCGTCCGTGGCTAAAAAGTTAGGTCCCAAGCAGCGCATGACCGAGGCCAGTGTCAAACCAGCCCTGCGCGACGTCCGTCGAGCTCTGCTAGATGCCGACGTTAACGTCAATGTTGCCGATACGCTCATCGAGGGTGTGAAGAACCGCAGTCTCGGACGGGAAGTACTGGAGGGAGTAACGGCCGAGCAACAGTTCATCAAGGCCATGTACGACGAACTTTTGGACATGATGGGAGGCGATTCGGCCGATACCGTCACCAGGACGGAACAAGTCTTCAAACCGGCAGCGACGTTGGCCTACAATAGTGACAGACCGACCGTCGTTTTGTTGGTGGGATTGCAAGGTGCAGGAAAAACAACCGCGGCCGGAAAATTGGCGCTGTATTTGAAAGAACGCGAAGTCGACTACACCAAGGTGGAACAAATGGGTCAAGAAAATACAGAACTGTTGGCTTCGAAATTGCCCAAACGTCAGAGGAAAGTGCTGCTGGTAGCAGCAGATGTGTACCGTCCTGCCGCTATCAAGCAATTGGAAATTCTAGGAGAAAGCATTGGCGTGGATGTCTTTTCCAGGGGCACGGATGCTGATCCTGTGGACATTGCCGCCGAGGCCCTTCAAAAGGCCAAAGATGAAGGATACGATACGGTATTGGTAGATACAGCTGGTCGCCAAGTGATTGATACAGATCTCATGGATGAATTGCGTCGCATTCAATCGACAGGTATGCCTTATTGACGGGTCTTGTTGCAGTCGTTGTTCTAATTGTTGTTGTTGTTGTTGTTGTTGTTGTTGGTGGTGGTGGTGGTGGTGGTATTGAAAACAAACAATCTGACTTTGTTTTCCGTTGCCATCCATTGCAGTTGAACCCGATGAAACGTTGCTGGTGGTCGATGCCATGACGGGTCAGGAAGCAGCTTCATTGACGGCAGCTTTTGATGCTGCCGTTGGTATTACCGGTGCTGTCTTGACAAAAATGGATGGTGACTCTCGTGGTGGTGCCGCCGTGAGTGTCCGTGGTGTGAGTGGAAAGCCCATTAAATTTGTAGGAACGGGAGAAAAAACTGCCGACTTGGAACCCTTCTTTCCGGATCGTATGGCCTCTCGTATTCTTGGAATGGGAGATGTTGTCAGTCTTGTAGAGAAAGCAGCCGCCGAAGTTTCGGATAAGGAAGCAGAAGAAATGCAGAAGAAAATGCTGGAAGCCAAATTTGATTTTGATGATTTCATGAAACAAGCCAAACTCGTGTCGAAAATGGGAAATCTTGCAGGAGTTGCCAAAATGATGCCCGGCATGGGCAATATGAACATGAAGCAAATCGGCGACGTGGAAAAACGATTGAAGAAGAATGAAGCCATGGTGAACAGCATGACGAAAAAGGAACGAGCAAACCCTGAACTCTTGATCACCTCGCCAAGTGCAAGATCCCGTATCTTAAGAATAGCGAATGGATCGGGCAATAGCTTGGAAGATGGTGTGCAATTTATGAGTGAGTTTCAAAAGATGAGGACCATGATGAGTCGAATGCAAAAGCAAATGGGCAGTATGTCTGCTGACGATATGAACGCTGCAGGTGCACCCGATATGGCCCAACTGGCCGGTGCGGCCGGTAACAGAGCAGCTCGTCGACAAGCTAAGAAGAACAAGAATAAAGGCCGAGGTGGCGGTGGTGGTTTTGGATAGAACAAGGTCTTTTAAACTTATTATTAGAAATAGTAATGAGCAATGAGTTGCTCCATGTCTAGTCTTGGCGTCTTGGCTCGTGGCACCGTGGCACCCATTTGCTTCCCTTGCTGCCTCCTGGTTGCCCTTCCTTCTCTTTGCGAGTACTTAATTATTTTTGCAGATGTACCACCAAGCATGCAAAATTCCAGGAATCCAGAAACAGATGGTTAATACAATGCTGAGGATCATGTGCATGCCGCAGGTAAAACCTCCGTCACCGCAGCATCCATGGAGTGCCACAGCGAGGGGTGGGAGGAATACGGCAACTAAACACAAAATGATATTTGGAGCAGTGCAACCACTCTTATCCGATTCCTGTGCTGTCCCATTCGTCATGGTGATATAAATATTGGTTTATTAATTGACGTTGGTTGTTGAGTTCTAACTGTTTTGTACTATCTACTACTCCGTATTGTGGGCTGGCTGATATATTATTATACAGTATTTATGAAAGTGGCCGATCCGCATGATCCAGTCTTGGCTTTTCTAAGAATTTTTATCATCACGTATTAATTTACTCCGAGTTACGAAAGGACCTACCTGGTATTGTTTTATGTATGTTTTCGTTACGATTACGAGTAGCTAGACTAGCTAGCAGACCTATCGTGGTAATTTTTTTCTCCTTTCCTTGCGAAACCCCTTCCCTAATGATGCAGCAACTTCCACAAAGAATCTTGACGTTACTTGTTTTTTGCTTTTTGTTTTTTATTGTTTGACCTCTCTAGCTAGAATAAAGAAATTGGCTACGCGGAGTAAAAGCTAGCCACAAAACTAGCGAAAGGTGAAATACTGGAGTGTAGTTATTACTATCAGAAGGCCTGTAACATCGCTAGCTAGGACTGGTGAAGGTACCAGGCATCCAGGATCTAGGGCCGAGGGCATAACTAATAATTAATGGCTAATGGTACGAACTTTCTTTCAAGATTTCAGCAAGTTGTTTGTTGCCTGGACACTGGTCTCGTCGGTCGCCACCATTACATCAGCATTTTCGCCTAATACCAATAGACGTGTTGTACGGACAAAAATCAGACCGCTGCAAATGTTGTCGTCTACCAAAGAGAAGGAAGGCTCCGTCGCAGTCAAGCATGTCGTTATTGCTGGCGGCGGTGTAATAGGTACCTGCACTTCGTATTACTTGGCCAAGAATTTTGGAATATCTTCTACCATTGTGGATCCCTCTGGCGAAATCGCTCCTGCGGCCAGTGGAAAAGCGGGTGGCTTTTTAGCTCTCGATTGGAACGACATGAGCCCCATACGCAATCTTGCACGACGATCCTTCGCACTTCATCAGTCCCTGGCAGATGCTCTGGGAGCCCAGAAAATCGACTACCGTCGCTTGACCTGTGCCTCTATTGGGGTCGATGCCAATCGCCGTCGACCCAGTGGAAAGAAATTTGATAATGTCGAATGGGCGAAAGATGACGCAACCGATGGGAATACTAGTGTCGTCTCGTTCCAATTGATAGGGAACGAAGAATCCATAGCCCAAGTGCACCCAAAAAAGCTCTGTCAGAGCTTGTGGGAAGAAAGCTGCAGATTGATTCAATCTGGTGCTGGCGCTCAACGAGAAAATCAACTCATCAAAGGAAAGGTCGTTTCGATGGTAAAGCAAGAGGGAAGTGGTAGCTCGGTGGGTGTCCAGCTGGAGGACGGGCAGGTTTTAGAGGCAGATGCTGTTCTCCTGGCGTGTGGCCCATGGACTGCCAACATCATGACAGGTGTGAAATATCACAGTGTGATCATTCCAACGCAAGAGGTACTCAGCCAGTGCGTCTTTTTTGCGGGTTGTGGTGATCCAGAGGTTTATGTGCGCCCTGATTCCACGGCCTACTGTACGGGCTTCCCAGATGCGCCCGTAAGAGTAACCGAACAACCGGGCCAGGAATGCGTTCGGTACGATGCCGTAGAAAAAATTATTTCCGCGGTACGAACGGCCTCGGGAAAAAGCGAGAAGAGTGCCTTGGCTGGTGAGCCCGCTTTGACGCAGGCGTGTTATCTACCATCCACACCCGACGGCCTGCCCATCATGGGGCCTTTGCCCAAGGAAAGTGTCGACGGTTGTGAGAACTGCTACGTTGCCGCTGGACACTCTTGCTGGGGAATTCTCCTTGGACCTGCTACAGGGGAGACAATGGCAAATTTGATTGCCACGGGAGCGACGGCAACGGATCATGTTAGCCTCGGGGCTTTTCAGCCCGCGAGATTCAGAAATATTGAGCCCTTTCTCTAGGCTAGAAGAGAAATTAAATAGTTTACGGCAAGAGTATTGCAGAAGTCAAAATGAAGTGGAAAACGTAATTAAGGAGCCTGTCCAGTACTTTAATTGTATTCCTATTATGAGTTATGAGATGCTGCCCTTTGGCTAGCAATTTTGATTATGAATTTTGAATGCTCCTCTCGGGAAAGAGTAGCTGGGTTGTACAAATCTTATGAAGTATGAGTAAGGGTTGCGTCTGCTGAATTTGCAAGTCGTCGCCTTAGTTTGTCGTGTTGGTGTGATTATGAGTCATTGAATAGGGCAAACGTGCCACTTGCTGGTTGATTGTTTGTGTTATGAATTGATGAATAGCCTCAAAAAGAGCTTGTCATGGTGTGTTGGTGTCCATCACAGAAATAATAAAAGTTGTATGAAATATGAGTAAGCCTCATCGGTTCGTTTTTGAGCGAGAGGCTGGGTCTTGGTTGTGTCTACTCGAGGTCGAGGGTGGTCAGAAAGTCGACGGTTTCCGTATCGAGATTAGAATCAATGTTTCCTAAGGAAGTCAAAAGAGAATGGTCGTTCTTGGTACCACTGGAAAATTTTGCATCGTTCCTGGTTGTCGGTGCATGCTTTCGTGATGGAGAGTTGTCTTTCGATTGGGATGACGCCTGCGGTTCTGAAGAGTGATTTCGATTCTGGAATTCTGCTCGCGATGCCTGTAGCTGCAGCGTTTCTTCGCGAATGCTCGGAGTAGTCGGAGTGGAGTGATGGTAAGCTGGATGGTGATGGTATCCATAAGTATAGGGAGGTCTGGATACATCATTGTGGTGGTAGTACGGCGGAGTAGAAAAATCTGGGTGCATGTGTGGGTTTCCGTGTGGGTTGCTATGTGCTGATTGCGGTGGAGTGTAGTAAGCAGGATAGCTGGAATATTCCCGATGATAATGATGATGATGATGAGAAGGAGGACCGTAGGAATATTCGTACCTAGAATCCGGTCCAGGATTTCCATGAGCTCTGGCGGGATGCACCATCGAGGAAGGGCCCAGAGGGACGGCATATCCACCCATGCCCACTGTTGATGGTGGATAAGGAGTATGGTGGTAGGGAGAACCCATGCGATGGCCCTGATATCGCTCATATGCTTCCCAACGCCCTCGGTAATCAGGTGGGTATCCATAGACAGGCGGAGTTCCCTGTTCACCATGAGAAGAATCGAAGGAGTGGACGCGACGTTGTAAAGAATCCGAGTTGGGTGTAAATTCTGTACCAGTTTTGGCGTTCACAACGTCCGAGACTGGCTTCGTCCCACTCATTTCCTTTTGAGGAGTAATTGGCACGGAGGCACTACCGCTCGGTTCATAAGTATGCCCAAGGAAATGATGATGCCCATGATAATTGCCCGGATAGTTTCTATACACTTCCTGAGGTGAACGTTCAGGCTCCGTCGGAGTAGCGTCATACAGTTCTGTGTTACCATCAGAACCAGCGGCGTAAGCTTCGGTTGTCTCCTCTTCAACAGTCGCGCCAGCTTCACTTTTTGCCTTTTCCTTGGCTCTCCAAACAAGCATTTGCTTTCGATAGCGTTCCTTATCCTGAGCAGCAACTTCCTCGTAAGGTGCCTTCAAAGCAGGATCCAGTTTCTTCCATTTCTCCGCTACAATCCGTGTCAGGTTTGCAAATCCGATCCCCGATGATCTTGCATGTTTCCTGGCCGCATTGTTCTTGGGAGCGTTTGGATCTGGTAGCTTTGGTGTTAGAGTGGTTTTGACCTCCTCCTTTTCTTCTTTTAACTTACCTCCATCTCCTGCCTCCGACAGTGGCCTGGCTGAACCATGAGCATTCGTCTTATTCTTTGGGTCCAGTCCAGCTTTGAGCATTCGTTCTCGTTCGTCTTTGTAAAAGAGATTGTACGCGCTGAGATACCGTTTGGGCATATCTTTTGGCTTGCGCCAGGGTTGTACAGGGGGTCGTCGTTTTCTTTTCAATTGCGACTTGGTCGATGTGGCTGATGGGCTACTGTTATTGGTAGTAGCACTCATAATTGACGACACCATTGTTGCTGTGATTTCTGTGTCAACTGTTGGTTGTCTGTCGTTGCTGGTGGATGACGGTGATGATTCGCTTTTCGTCATTCTACGAGAGATACTTACCTGTGCAGCGAATCAATCCAGTCTAATCAAATACCAATCTCACTCAGCTTTTTCGAGACACAGTCTAACTCTATCGTATGGTGTAGTAATCACTTCCTGTTGCAACAATAACACTTTTGCCTGCTCGATAAATCGAACCGTTCCCGCTAGTTTTTATTTTCCCGGGGGTGTCGCCTTTCATCAGTTGTTCCCTTGCCCTGTACCACGTCCTGGTTGCATCGAATGCCGCCACTGTGGATTGTTGGATGGATTTATTTTGAAGCAGTCCACTCAAACCTTTCGAGGGATTGGTCTTGGAGGGAGACCCGATCTCTCATTATTTTGTGACCAAGTGCATATTACTTAATAAAAAGCGATCAAGAGCGATTACCAGAAATGTACTGAAAACTTCATAGTACTCGAGTATTGTGATTTTGTCGGGTGGATATCATTGGGGTTAGTGTTTCAAGGACGAGAAAGATCAGTCTGGACACTGTCCGTTTCCTTCGTTCAATGAGTAGCGCTAAAGTAGACGAATACTACCACTCCTCTGGTAGAGGATGAGTAGTCTACTAGTAGTCTAGCTAGTAGTTGTAGTAGCTGTGATCTCTACTACTTGTCAAGTACGATCAGTACAGTAGACTAGTACTCGAGTACCTACTACCGAGGAGGACGAGGAGGAGGAGTCTACTCGTACTACTAGTACCTACTACTATTACTGATGTACTACTAATAGTAGTACAGTAGATAGTAGTAGGAGTAGTAGAGAATACTACCACGGTAGCTAGTAGTACTTATCAAACACACTGCATTCATCACATCACATTATCTAACTGCATCATTCCCCTACCACTCCGCCTCCTACTCTAACAATAAAGAACTAAACAGCAGTTACCATGATGGACCCAATGGCAGGCCTAGATGGCCCCGATCCGGCCATGTCCAATGCCAACGATGCAGATGGTGGTGAAAACTCCAAGGAAGTCTTTGACGTCGTCGCTTTTCAACGCAATATGCAACGCGTGGATAAAATACGGTCCGTCATGGGGATTGCCTCGGGTGTCGTGTCAGGGATTGTTGGATTAACTGGTTTGGAAGGATTAGGTACGAACCGTGGAGAAAGAAATTTTGTTGGTTGGAAACTCTGGTAATGGCTGTACCAGGTACCTACTAACTCCTGACTCCTGTCTTTTGTTACTACTTGCGACGACAACAGCCTCGTTCATGATTCTCCATTCGACAGTATGCGTTCTGATATGGTCCCTCAAAATGAATTTCAATCTCAAAGGATTCATTCGAATGACATGGTGGCAATATCTTACGAGTGGGCTGCAACAGTACGCGATGAGTTTTACCCTTTTTTGGACGTTGTTTTACGGATTGGTATATCTGTACTAGCTCGCCTTTTTTACAGTGAATACAGCATTGGAACGATAAAACTTGATTTCTATAGCGCTGTTAGATGAGTAAATAATGCATTATATGAATAACACAACTCTATAGAAGGGGCGTGCATTACTTTGTTTTGGACTCATGTAGATATCCAATGCGCTATGGCTGCGGCCAGTCATGATTCCTGACAGGAGCAACCGCCCAATCATCAAAAAGAATTTATCTCGGTGCTCCAAAAGCCTCAGGCATGCGTTCCACAGTGTACCGATACCCACTGATGTACATACACGGAACTCCCGGAATTTTACGTATACGTCCCCTCAATTCTTTGTCGCATGTTGCCACAATAAAACATCGCCATTGTTTGGCCATTTGTGTTAAACAGTCATCTGCATAACAACCCTTACAACTACAGGGAATGCGTTCAAACCGAGGGTCTTTCGCCAATCGCAAGGCAATCTTGTATTTGCCTCCCAACTTTTCCAGTTCGCCCATGACGCAGTCCGTGACACAGGGAATGCACTTGGCCAACAAGCAATCACACATGGATCTCACAATGTCCAGCTTTTTTCGAATTGAATAATTGATGAAATTGGTATCGATGAGAATATGATAGGGAGGCCCCAATTGCTCGTTGTACTGGAAAAAGAGGGCCGAAACAGCCTGTTCTACTTTGCGGGGCTCGGTTTCCTTCTTCTTCTTCTCTAGCTGTTGCTTCTTTGCGGCTTCGGCATTGGCCAGTACTCGGTTATCTTTGGGACTAATCACTTTCTTCGCGACGGCGAACTTTCTTGTCTTCTTCGTTTTTCCCATGGTGATCGATTAACTCTTTTTTGAAAGAATGAATATTCGATATTCGATTGCTTTTATCAGTGGTTTAGATTAAGAGCAGGGATGACGGCCAGACAGAAAAATCAATGCTTGAGGCTTGTTGCGTCTTTTACAAGAAGCGCGACTCAGTGTCAGGCATCGATTAAGTTTTGTAAAAGTAGATTGAAGGATTTGAAAGAAGTTCCGTCCCTCTCTCTACCTGAAAGGAGACCCTCATTGTGACCTCAAGACAACTTAGTTTGGTTCGCAGACGTGGCTAATCCAACACTTTTGGAGAGAGAGAGAGAGAGAGAGAGAGAGAGAGAGAGAGAGAGAGAGAGAGAGAGAGAGAGAGAGAGAGAGATCTTCTGTCTCATCTGTGAGCAAACAAAGCCACTAAGTGAAATGAAGAGCGCGAGGCAACTTCAGTTTAGCCAAATTTACAGGGCTACGTCGGCTTTACACAAGTCGAAGCTTTGGCTTTTTTCCGTGAAGTCAAGACTACCTCAAATTGTTGCTACGTACTCCCTTTTCCATTGTTTTTTTCTTCTCAAAAATTAACGAAACCTACATGTTTCGAAATAAAAAAGGCTTCTAACTTATAGCGAACGCACACAGTTTCGCATCGTTTGGCGGCTTAGAAGTAAAATCTGAAATCGTCGATAGCTTCAGAAACGAGACCTATCGGATCATTTGAAAGGAAGGAGAGGTTGCGTGGTCAAGGTGGCGTTCTGCGTAGACTACCTTGGATGCTAGACCATGCATCAAAGTCTATCCCAAACGTTTCGGAAGTGATGAATGTGAAATGTTGGGCTCGCGATAAAGAAAAAGTCGAGATCTATTTCTTCAAACATGTTCGCAGGACCGACAATATTATGATCGAATGAGAAAAATGGTTCGAGTACACATTTTTAGGGTGTGGTAATCGGTCAACGTACTATTTTTTCAAAAAGCGATTACCGTCCAGGGGGCGAAGTCCGCTTCAAATCCTCAAAGGAAGTTCAATGATTTGAGCGGACTACAAAAGTCGAATTCAAGAACACAATGCTGGTGTTGAATGAAATCATCCACGCAAGAGCATTAAGGAACCTCACTGCAGACGGTTTGTCGGAAAATGAAACTGGGAAGCTTTCTGTATCCACTGGCAAACAATTTTGCTGCAGCCTACGATCAAATGATCTGTGGTCTTACCTGCGCTGTAATTCCAAGAATGCGTTCTCGGCGCACCACAGCGCTAAGAAATGCCCTACCAAATGAAATAGAAATCATATAGTGTATTATATCATGTAATAGTACAAACGTCACTACAGTCCGTCCAAGCAATTGGCTCCGGCAATTGGCAAGGCCGTAATGAATGCGTCGTGGCCAGAAGGCATCAAAATCGAAGGGTGACGTCCGTCCGACGCCAACTGCATCTCCCACTCTGTTTTCTATTCTTTAAAACTCTTCCCACCTCAACTTCTCGCCACAACTGGGGCATTTTCGTGATTTTTCAATCCATTGGTAAAGACAGGGCAAGTGAAAGTACGTCTTATTTTCTCCACAACCACAGAGCGTGGGCATTCGGGGATTTGTGGGGTCGAAGTTTTCCATGCAAATGACACACTCATCGTTCTGTTCCTCCAGTCGTTCCGACATGGCCTTGGCCATTCGAGCTTGCAACTCGGATCCTGGCATGACCACTTGATCCAAGCAAATGGTAGGTATATCCTTGGACGAATCGAATGACGATGCCAGAGTTAAAATAGGAATCGTCTCATCTCGTCGATGCTGCTGCTGCTGCTCCTCCTCCTCCTGTTCATGGTGTGTGCTGCTGGTAGATGTAACGCCAGTATAACTATGACTATGACTGGTAGTAGTATCAAGATTTAACTTTTCGCGAAAAGTGCGCCAGAGTTGACGCAAGCTGGGATTACTGTTAGAGGACATTCGTCGACTGTGTGAACTGGTACGTCTCGCGTTGCTAGTAGTAGTGGTTGTGGTAGTGGTCGCAGTTCTACCGGTAGGGGAAGCAGAGGATGATGATTCTTCTGGGGCACGGCAGCATTCGTCCTCGTCTCTGTCGTCCACTGCCGCTCCACGAAAAAGAGCACTGCTCTCTCCAGTAGAGGCAGGGTCTGTGGGCTGAAATAAACGGATCATACGGTTGGAATAAGGCTGAGTCGTGGTGGTGTGATCGTAATCAGATCCTTCGTCGTCTGTTTCGTGGTCAGCTGGCTCTGGGGTGTTTTTAAAGCAGACTCTTAGCAAGCAATGAAGCATGGAGGACATGTCACGCTAGCTGGCCTAGAGATAATAAATAACGAAATAATAAAGAGAAATGAGTTGCCTGAATTGGAGTTTCCACTACTCGTAGTTTGAATTGTTCTGAAGCAACGTTAAATAGGGACTTCCAAGTGAAGCTTTTCAGTGGTTTGTTATTATGCGTCTTTTATGTGCTTTGTTGCTTCTCGAGTTTTCTGCGGTCGCATCAAATTCCTTCGAAACCAATCACAAAGCAGTCGTGGTACTGATCCACGAACACGTATTCCCAAGTAGTCTGCTTTACTAGACCTAGCTAGTCTAGCTAGTACCTGTTAGTCTGTTGAAAACTTATTCCAGGCAGCAGAGTACCAGGTAGGCAGGTCTAATCTAGTACTAGACTACTACTCCGTAGCTAGTACTAGTAGCTAGTAGCTAGTAGTACTCTGGACCCTACCCTTACTCTAGTAGTACTAGGTCTAGATGAGAAATCCGGAGCATGTTTCAAAGTGTGCGACCCCCAATTCCTTGTGAAGGCAAACGACAGGATATATTGATTATTTCGTGACGGAAAAAAGAGAAGCTGTACAGTCCAGAACATAAATTATTGACGGGTATTGAATCAACAACCACAGTAGGTACTCTGATCTCTCTGCCAACTTCCTGCTTTGATTCACAGGTTGTATTGTATTGGAATGCAAGAGATAGTTTCATCGCAGCATTGATGTCAAGTGAGTAATGTCAATCATTCATTCAGTCAAAACACGTGAACTCGACCCTCACCCTCCAAGCCCATAACTGATTCAAGCAGCCGTTGCAATCGGTCGGGATCGGTTGCTAGCAGTGAGCCACTTCTGGGTACAGTACGCCAAAGCTGCGTGTTTTTTTGTTGTTTTTCTTGGAAATTTCAGCGAGCGTGTCAACTGGACGCGCGGTTGCGGAGTTTCCAAAACGAGCAAAAACCGAAACCGAAATGCGTTGTTGCCTCCTCCTTCTCCTCCTCCTCACCTTGTATGTCATCGTCCATGCAACCTAGCTAGCTTCTAGCAACTCTTCTGCCGCTAGATTCGCTACTAGTAACCCCTGAGCCCCTACACCCCCTACACCCCCTACACCCACATGGCTAAAGGAAGCTACAGTACGTACTACTAGCTAGTAGTAGTACGTCTACTACTCGAAGAAGTCTAGCTACAGGTATTAGCTACAATCCCAACACTTCCCAGCACTAAAAATTCTCCCATTCAATTAATTTAATAATTTCATTTTTCTTAGTCTCGCTAAGGTGTGCCCCGAGTGTCCAAAACAATAACATCAACGACAAGAAGAAGCAATTATTTTTAACCGAGTGCCAATGTCTTCGTCCTCCGAAGTACAAAACATTGAAGTTAAGATACCCCAGAACCGCACAAACCATCCAAAACAGGAGAACATGCAAGTGTAGAGATCCTAACATCCACGACGGAATGAATATAATATAGCAATTGTTAATCACAAGTCGTTGCTGGAAGAGTTGTTGGCTTTAAAAGCAGACTGAAAGGAACAACTGAGACCTGAGACAGTTCTGCTTTCTGTTCGGTCGGGGAGTTCGTCTAGAGTTAAATTAAATTAAACATATCAGCCTGGGAATCAAGTAGGGACCAGAGACTTAACAATGGCAAGAACTAGTCGCAATGGCGCTCCGGTGGCGAGCTTTGATGCACTGGACAACATTGACATTGATGATATGTTCGGTGATGGCGGCGATGGACTCTTTGATGAAATGGACATGGACCTGGTACCCATTGGCGATCTTACGGAGCAAGAGTCCATCCCAGCTGTCGCCGCCGCGGAAGAGAATCATGCTGCCGCGGGGGAGACAGCAGAAGACGATATTCCCAAGCGTCGAAAGACCAAGAGAAAGCCAAAGACACCCGTTTTGCTAGACGAAGAAGAAGACCAAGCTCCTAAGAAGAGACGAAAAAACACCACAACAGGGACTGCGAAGAAAAAGGGTGCGAAAAATGCCAAGGAAGCTGATCTTACCAACTCCAAGGGCAAAATGAAGGGAATGGGAGTGCCACCTACGGTGACCCGGGGGGCATCAACAACAAGTCAGGTTGCGCTGAAAGGACAGGTGGCCGCGGCTGGACGCTTTGGTAGCCAACAAAAACGCGGGCAATTTGCCCTTCCAATGAGCCGTACTTCGTCTGATAAGCAGAAGCTAAAATCCAAAAAGTCTAGTACTGGTGTTGTTGCTGCAAGTGGAGAGAAGAGTGCCAAGACAAAGAAGGGAGATGCATCAGCCACGGCGGCAAATGTTCCAGAGGTACCCAAGGGACCTCCAGTGTTTTTGCCTCCCATATCGCAGACCTCCTACTGCGGTATCAAGCCATCCAATTCTCTTTTTTATCCCTTTCTACCCGCGATGCCAAACGAACCATCCATTAAAAACCGAAAACAGTATCCCACCCTCGATCGAATCAATACAACCTTTATGGGGTTCATAACCTCCACCAATGCTACGAAAACCGCGGCGCAAGGAAGTCCTGTAAGAGATTCAGAGAATGTATTTCGGGTCATGATGGACACATTGAAAGACCTAAATCCTTCGGGTGGACAACCAACGGCCGATGACGACAAAAAACTTGCCACATCGAATGCCATTGGGTCTCTACGACAAATCATTGCAGGTATGGACAAACACAGACTGGCAGAAGACTTGTTCGCTACTTGCTCTCTTCTTAAACGACAATACGACTTTCTGCAACAGAATCTCATCAATATGGAGAAATGGTGCAAGACGAATTTTTCGGAGGGAGACTACAACCAAACCTACGGGTCGTCAGAAAAGAAGAAGAAGGAAGTACCAAAAGAATCTTTCTTATCGACATTTAAGAAACCAATCATCAGAATTAAGCTCAAATGCACTGGCTTTAAAGAATCGAAGAATGTGGGTCCCCTTTTAGCGGTTCTACCGGCCACCACAACAACTGTTGCTGCTGGAGTAGCTGATTCGAAGAAACCGAAAAAAAGAAAGAGTTCCTCCGATTCTTCACTTTTGGGTGTTCCTGGTCCCGTTACTCCTGCTGCTGAAAAGGAGGCGAGAGTCAAAACGTACCCAGAACTGCGGCCAGCAACAAGGAGAATGCAAATTGCGGACTGCATTGCCCATACTGCGAGAGAATTGGAAGCAGCCTGCATTAGCAGTGTGATTGCGCGCTGCCAGGCGATCGATCGACGGCATGGTGAGCTCAAAAAGATGATAGAAGAAGACGACGTGCTAGTGATACACACATCCGCCATGTGGGAGTACATTGAAAAAGCAGGGTATTTTGAGGACTTCACAGAGGAAGCTCTCAATGATGCACTCCGACTTTGTTGGGCTCCAGATGTTGCAAAGGAACCACCGATGGCTTTGCAAATTGTAGAAAACTACAGTCGAACGGAGGAGACCGCTAAAGCATCAGCAAAAGATCACAAAGTGTTTGATCTCTTGCAGTCGCTCCTGGTGGACATAGAATCTGGTGACGAGAAGGAGGAGGGCCACCGTGGTGGTAGTGTTGGTGATGATGGCGATGATGATGAAAGCGATAATGATGAAAGCGATGATGATGAGGATTCTTTAAGTGACAACTTTGATGAACCCATTGAGGCTTCGAGCTTGCCGCCCAAATTTATGGGACCTGCTTTTGTTGGGCTTGTTGATTTGAGTGTCCACGAGAGGGCCTTTTTGCATCTTCGAAGAGCAGGGTTCTGTGAGAATCAGGCGCCGCCAGCAGTTGTTATCGACGATGCGGCTTCCACTTTAGACGAAGCCTCAAACGAAGTAGAGGAATGTTTGGACGGCGGCGATGAAGCTTCACTGAAAGGTTGTAAGGAGAAAGTTAAATTCAACGCTTTGCCGGATACAGGAGAAGGTGTGTCAGATGCAAATGGTTTGGTGTCACACAAACCTAAATTGAGCGACGCAGCTGAAGCTATTTGTTCCGAAGGAGATACTTCTCGGGGGAGGGAAAATACAAAGCAAGAAGAGGTACTTCCGAGTAGCAATGGCAATGCAGAAAATTGTGTCGAAAGCGAAGCAATGGAAGACATCGTCGATCGAATGTCAGCTGATTTGCGCGAATTGAATAAAGTAAACAATGCCAGGGCGAGCTTCCTAGAAAGCGTTGCGCGATCTCATCTCGTGCAACTTAGACTTGCAAAGAAAAGGTCAGATCACGAAACAGCTTTGATTGCCAAGTGTCAATCACTCTTGAAACGAAGCAAAGACAGCAAAATAAAGCCATCCAAGTTGAAGGGCAATTCAAAAGATGAGTATTCGTTGCCTTGGTAAATCATAAGTTCTAGCTAAAAACGAAATATTTAAACTCGCGCGCGTCTACCGAATGTCTAGCACGTTCAGCTTGCTAGCTGCATGTACGATATATTGCTTAGCTTATCTTCCTCTAATACTGCCTAAAAATATCGGATCTACCTACTCTCGCTTCTTCCGTTGTCTGCCTAGCTCCACCTAAAATTATGAACAGCTTCGTTCGCACTCGAGTTGAGGTGCATGAAAAACCAACTTGTGCCTTCAATCCAAAATATCTTCAAACCGGTCAATGCCATACGACTCGGGAATGCCGCAGACGCATTTGTCCTTCAAACAGTAGGAACGATTGATGGTGCCGTCGTCGTTTAAGAAGCGTTCGCCACGCAACGTCTGCGCCCACATAATCACCTCATCGACAAACGGCACGGTAACCTCGAGCTGTTCGGCCAGCCATTTTGCAATCAACAATCCGTAGGGAATGTCGTCGGTAAAAAAGCGGTGTTTGGTGTTCAGAACAAACTCGTTTTGTTCAGTCTCAATAGTTGGTGTTTTGATCGAGGCGAGCTGCTGGCTGTCGCGCAGGCTGGCAAGAATGTCGACGTGGTTGCTCTTGTGATTTAGACGCTCCAAATCCACATAATTCAACATGTACTTGAAAGTGCGATCAGGAAAGCGTTTACGGATGGCTTGCCGGATAGCCGTATAGTCGCCGTCAAGTTTGCGAATGTTTTCAGCTGACTGTTCATCAAAGTCGCGGTAAAAGTAGGGCACCTGCTGTTGGCTCGCCCATTTGCCACCGTAGCGTTTCCAGAGACCATAGCATCGCGCTGGGTGAATGACCTGGTTGTCTACCGACATGGTCAAGCACAAAAAACTGCAAGTTTGACGGAAAGCTCCGACTCCAAGTGGCCTAACGCTGATGTCCTGGAGGAAAATCTGGTTGAGCTTGTCGAAACGATCCGCAGGTGTCACTGCTACAGTGTTGACTTCCTTGCCTCCATAATTAGTAACCGTCTTCCCGTATTTTTTGGTGCGACAGATCCACGGAATGCTGCCAATCGCAAATGCGACTGTGTTTTCAAGTTTGTGCTCTTTCTCAATGGCGTGCACCATCCAATTGAAACCAGCCTGACCATAAACCTGTGGTAAAGCATCAAAGAATTGTAAAAGCAACAAAAGTTTACGACTGCATGAGTTCTGTATTTGTAAAAGACGATGTTGACTGTTGAAAAGCCAATTAAAATCCTACGTACAGTTCCAACGAATACTTCCTTGTGTGGGTCAATGTATGGAGCGATTCGGTCCAGGAGTGGGCGATATTGGTGAACAGGTAAACACAAGACAATGATATCCGCCTCCGGGACCACATCGACAGGATCTGATGATTTCTTGTGCAGATGACCCGAATGTGTACGGATAATATTGTCGGTTCGTCCCTCGGTAATCTCACAATCGATTGTGTCCTGCCAGTCTTCGGGTCGTCGCGTAAGAAGATGAACCCGGTGGCCCGCGTCAGCTAGGAAAGGAATCAAGACGTGCGCGGAGTTGCCGCCGCCAACGACACAGGTTGTAGGGTTTTTGGGGCTCATAGGTGAATGGAGATAAGGTAAAAGATGATTTGAATTTTGGTTTTTGGTTTAGTAGTATGGCTTTCGCTTGAAAAAATGAAAAAGAGAAGCACAAGAAATGAAGAACTCTCTGAGATGACGACATACTGTACTTTATTATCGTGAAACCCGCACAGACGGAATAAAAGACTACTACTAGACCAGATGATGATAAGTAGGCTCTACTAGAACAAGACTAGCAAACATACTCGAATACTAGTACTAGCTAGTAGACTACTACTAGACTACCTGGTATGTGGTACCGCCCACCAGGGTATTCATTCTACTAAAAGTAGCACAAACAATTTGAGTCCCGAGTAAACGATGACGTCAACTATTTACGTTTCAAAAAATTGCGAACTCCGATCATAATTATGAGTGCACGGAAAATAATAAAGAGAAGCTCATCAGACGAAGAGTTGATTCAGAATTCAGACTCTTCTCGCCCCTTCAAAATATTCGATATTGATCCAATTTTAATGTTAAAGCAACCGTGCTTACTCTTGATTACCATGTGCACCTTCTACCAATGTTTTGCCTTTATCCCGTCCATTTGTAGCCACAAACAGATGGAGTACTATTTTCCTACCGCAACTGTCACCCTTTCGAAACTGACAGGCGCCCCAAGTTCTCCCCTGGCAATGTTACAAATAAAAAAGCATCTCGCGTCGCCGCTTAGCACGCCTCTTGTGTCTCGGCCATCATCATCATTATCTCTATCGCTGCCGTCACTGCTGGGAATTCGGCGCCAGCATTCGTCTGAAATTTGCCGAATCGGTATCATCGGTGGTGGCATTTGTGGCGTAACAGCGGCTCATGCCTTGGTAAAGCGGCTGCCAGATCATAAGGCGTTCGAAATAGTGGTTCTCGAGGGTGATCCAAGCGGACTTGAAGGAGATAACGATTTGGAAAGGCAAAAATCTGGTACAGACAAGCTGCAAAGTATTCCGCAGTGGACCGCAGCGACTGCAAGAAACGGAAAGTAAGTTCTGGTGACCGTTTGAAGGAATCGTGCATACAGTCCCTTCAGTCTTTATCTCACTTTTCTTACGTTTTACCAAACATGCAGTTCGCTCGTGCCAGCAGCATCCATGCATGTTTTTTCACGAAGTGACGCCATTTTTCAAATTGTCAGTGATACCGTAAAAGAATGGTATTTTTTGCAAAGGGAACGCTTTTTTGAATGGCGAAATAGACACTTTCAATTTCGTCTGCTCCCCAAACGAATCAACGACTTTAATGTAATTCCGCCTTACTTTGCGCTTCATCTGGTGCGCTGCTTAGGACCGAATGCATCTCGCGAGGAAAGTATGACGTTCGTCCGCTTTTTATCTCACTTTTTGTATACCTCACTCTGGCTGGGACATGAGGCTGCGGGGGAACGAGCTCACAAAGTTTGCAACCTTGCCAAAGCTAATCGACACATGTATCTTGCAGCCATTGCAGACATGGACGAGGACACCAGAAACAATACTGGGCATTCCAAAGGTTTCATGTCACTGCATCGTTCGCTACAAAAGGCCGAAGCAGCTGTCGAAGAGGCACGTGAATTTGGAGAAGAGGCTTTTCTGGTCACTCCCGAGGAGGCTATCCAGGTGGAACCACGGCTCGAACGGTTGCCCTTTGGACCCATCTATGGAGTAAGTCGACCCAATGACTATGTTGCCAATTGCGAAACATTTATTCGAAGATGGATCAAGGAAAGCGCTGATTGGGGAGTACATTTTGAGACAAGCAATGTCGAAAAGCTCGAGCGGGTTGAATCAGACAATGACAAGGAAAAGCCCACGTATCATGCTTTCACAGCAGATGGAATGAAGCATGAGTTCGACATATTGATCTTAGCTTCAGGGGTTAGAACACCTTTGCTTGCCTCAAGGCTTGGCGTGGCAAACTATTGCCCAACGTATCCACTACGGGGCTTCTCGTTGACTCTGTTTACCAAGGAGCCAACCAAGCCAACAAAACAAAATCTGCTCAAACAACCAATTTCAATTGATTCCATGTATTGCACTTCAGTAGCTCCCTCGATGGCCCGACTTGTCGGTTTTGGGGAATTTTGCGGCTTTCCAGACAAGGCACATGATTTGCCTTCCATAGGACCAAAGGTGTTGACACGATATGCGCAAGAGATCTTTCCTGACGCAGAAAATCTCAGCGTTGAAAATGTGCAACCATGCTTTCGACCCGTTTCTCCCGACGATCTTCCCATTGTGGGAGAGGTACCAAGTATGCCAGGTCTCTTTATCCACACTGGACACGGAACGCTGGGTTGGACCATGGGACTGGCCACAGGAGACTGTATTGCCCAGGCCGTGATAGACCGATTAAATGGGCAGGACACACAAAAAGGTACGTTCACTTTGGCAGGTGGCATATCAATCAACAGAACAGATCTATCTCCCAAGCGCTTTTCAAAGACATTTGGAAGCTTGAAGAAATGATCTATGCCTAATAAATATACCTAGCTACTTGGTATGGAATAGAAAGACGCAAGCCAGAGATGGTGAATTCCTTGATATGTTACTTTATTATTAAGAGTTTAGCATCAAGGGCTTTCGATTTACATGTAATCGTAGCATGTCATTATTCATTTCATACTAGATTATTTTTATAGTAAAGATTGCTGCTCATCCGGTAGCAGGGTGTGCTATTTTCAAGTGAACAACACTTCATTGTCAGCTTGTTTGATCCCATCACTTCTGAAAAAGAATAGTCAATACAAGAGCATGTTTTCATCTAGTCTGCTCGCTCTTGCCGGCCACCCAGCATTTCGTTATTTTCGTCACCAGGCCAGTTGGGGCGACCGACAACAAACAAGCGCTCTTTCGCGGAAATCATTTCTTTTGCACGCCTCATGCCTTGGGTTCTTCTCTTCTTTCGTGGTGTATTTTGTTCTTCTCCAGTAGCTGGTGATTTCGTCGCTTCCACGTTTCGCTTGTACATCTCTGACCTTTGCAAGCGCTTCAGCATTCTCCTTCCAATAATCAATGCAGCTGAGCGTGACAAGTCCTGGTTGAATTTTACGCAGCCGCCACTCTGAAGACAAGCTGGACAACCGAGATCATTGTCGTGTTGGCTGCAAGAGGAGCAGCTTGCTAGTAGATCAATTGCTCTTTCAAGAAGTCCGTTTGGAACAAACAACGACTTCCACAATTCCGCGCATGTCCCGGAGCCTCCGGCGCGTTCGTCAAAGATACATACCCTGGTGGGAGCGAACGTCGCATGATCGCACTCGAGGTCAGACCTTGCGCAGGATACAAAAAGAGGAGATACGGCGAGTAGAGAATGCGATAGTGCGTGCACACCAGAACCATAATCAGCGCCAAGGAAAGGTCCTAGTGTCTCAGCTTCGCAATCAAGCCAGATACCAAAGCTATCATATTCCATCTCGGGCAACGACAACTCATGTCTTGACATTTCTTCTCTTGTAATTAGAGACAGTTTCTTGAACCCGTGAACTGTTCTCTTCGCCGTTATTATTCCACAACCGGCAAAAGATCCCTCGGTTTGGTCTGCAATGTCAAAGTAAGGGTCGACGACTGTAGTTGTTGGCGACTCTTTCTCTTCAGATTTTTCAGAGGTGAAAGGACTCTCTATGTCAACTCTCTCGATCTGCTTTACAATGGTAATCGTTTGTGTGCTCAGAGGCCGTGTCATGTATCTCTCATTCGTTGGCCTGGCAAAAGCAGCTAGATTCAGATTTCTTTTATATATGCTGCATGGATCGTAAGGAGGCGGTCGTGTCATCGAAAGGACTTTATACTTTTGCCGTCTGTGCAAAATGATTGCCCCGGGAAAGGCATGATAAAAGACTCTCGAATACGGTAAATTATCTAATACAGCTTGCTCGTCGTGGATGCCATTCGTAAGTCCTCCTTGGCGAGGGTGTGAAATGTCGACAATCGAAAACGATATAGGCTCGACTGACCTGATTGAGACACGCGTCCAGGGCTTATCGATAAATGCACGCGCCTTGAACGCTTTAATGGCACCTCCCGAAGCAATGGGGGCTTGAAATGAAACTATTGAGCCGTTCCCACAAAGTGCATTCAACGCCTCAGCAAAAATTTCCCGAGAACCAAAAAGCTCTGAATCACTCAAATTTTCTTGGTGCGCATCTACTACCACCGATTCCGCTGGATTAGAAGAGCGTAGCACAGTCGGGCTGCCATTTTCCATCAGCGGGAATTCTTTACTAGCACAGAGAAGATGACCGCTTACCACTCCCGCGTTGATTGGAAACGAACCCCGAGAATGAATGCCTTTTGCCAGCAAGCACTCGGGCCTTTTCCACATGTACTGCTCTACAGCAGATCCAAAAGCCACGACAACGGATAGCGACGACCTCTGAAGTGAAGCACCGCCGCCACGACCAGCTCTACCTGCTTGCTGCAACAGACTTGAAATTGACGATGGATAGCCGACGTGAAAGGTCAGTTCAACCCCCCCAATATCCACACCCAACTCGAGAGCACTTGTTGCTACCACCCCGATCAATTTCTTTTCAAAAAGTTTCTTTTCTATCTCCCGCCTATCACTAAGTTTGTAACCTCCACGATATGGCTGTACCATCTCAACCAGGTGTTTTGTCGATGTGTCGCTTCCAAGAATGGCCGTAGTTCTCTCGTATACCCATTCAACGGTAGATCTCGTCTTACAAAACGCAATGCAGCGCACATTGTTGATAATGGCGCGAGCTAGTAACAGACCTGTTTCGTCACAAGCATGTCTTCGCCGCAGACCATCGAATCGTGACCCCTCGTGTGTGATAAAACTCGTTCTCTTTTCAGACAATTTTATTTCTTCCCAAGAGTGATTCGGTGCGTTGTTCGTGGTGATTGCATATGGCGTGCTAGCAATTTCCTCAGCTGGCTTGTTAGTCATGGGTTTCTTGCTATTGCCGGCCTTTGCTAAATCCTTCCTCTGACCATGGGCTTTGGGATAAAACACGGATCCGGTATTCTCGCCCGTCATCATCGATAGAAGTGGAGGATTCCAAACGAAAAAGTGCTTAGCGCTTCGAGGTGATCCATCATCCTTGGCCGTCAAGACGAGAATTTCTGCCGATTTGGGTATTGGACATAAAAGACGGAAGTGGTATTGTGGATGTTCCAATGTCGCCGAAGATGACAAAAATGTCGGCATAGCCAATGGTTCGTTTTGATCGCAACGAGCCACTATCGCCAGGCGCTGCAACCGAGACAGGACCAGCGCAACATGTGTACCGAACATGCCTTCGTATACGTGCATTTCATCGATGACGACATACTTCAAGCCATGCATGATTCGTTTGTAACGTTTTTCCCAATGAGGCAGAATTGCAGCATGGAGTGTGTCGGGGTTGGTGAGAATGATATTGGCGCGTTGAGCGATATCAGATCGCAGTTGGTGCGGAGAATCTCCGTCGAGGGTTGCTGGAAAAATATGTTCTTGAAGATCTGGATGCTTGCTCAACAGATCTTCTAGCTTTCGCAGCTGATCTTGCGCCAAAGCCTTGGTGGGAAACATTATCAAAGAAATTCCTCTGGTATTTCCATTCTTGCTAGAGTTGTAAGCAGCCGCCAGTGCTGGCACCAGAAAACACTGTTGAACATTGAATATGTTATGACAATGGTTAGTTGCTACGAGTATATCCCAAAACTGCTACAGCATGCAGAAAATCAATTAAGCCGAAAGAAACGTACCAAAGATTTTCCTGATCCAGTGCTCGTACAAACCAGAGTATGCTTGTCTTCGATTGCGGAGGCAATGGCCATGGCCTGGTGACTGTACAATCTTCGCCCATTGATTTTCCCACTTGATTGTCCGCAATCGATTCCAAAAGCATTCAGTACAACTCTTGGAATTTTGGCTAGTATTTCTTCCGATAAATCACTATATTTTGATGTCTGAGCTGGATGAGATCCTGCGTAGGACGCTTGCTTGGGAAGAATATACTCCGGTATAGTATTCCTGGACGTGGCCAATGATGCTGCTGCTGCTGCTGATGATGATGATAATTGTTTCGAAGGAGGAGGCCGCGCTACGAATTGAAACATGTCTTGCAGAACTTTTTGAGCCACTTTGGTTTCATGACATACTACTTCTTCCTCTTCATCCTCTTGATCCACAGCTGCTGGTAAGAGATTTGTCGTCATTTTCTGATGAGATTCAAAATTCCAGTCCTTGGTGTGGAGGTTTTTGTCAATTTTACTAGTCTCTGTAGTATCAACGTTTGCATCTCCATCCTTTTCGTTCACTCGTCCTTTGAAACTATCCCCAACGGTATTTTTGTTGGCCTTTCCTTGGCAATCGGTCTCATCTCGTTGGGCCTTTATTGCCCTTTTAAGAGCTGCCAATCGACGCTTAGCGCCAGTCTTGGTTGAACCACACAATGATTCTACTGGTACAATTATTTTCGACTGTTTTCGCTGGACAACACCCCCAATCCAGTCTTCATTGTTTTCCTGTTTTTGCTGCTGCTGCTGCTGCTGCATGGGTGGTGCAGGAAAACCTATTTCAACAGCAGTATCCCAAGACAGTGATGTCGTCGATTGGTTCTGACTCGCATTTTTTGGGCTGTCAGCAGCAGTAGTAGCAGTAGCAGTAGCAGTAGCTGGATACGAAAGACGAAGGATTCCCAGATTGACTAATTCTGGTATATGTTGTAAGAGAAGTTTTTTGCGTGGCAAATCAGCTCCTTCCGGTAAAACAGCCTGGAGCATGGATAGTGGTACCAACGTCTTACCACTGCGTTTGGTAAGAAATTGCAAAAGAGGATCCAGAAGACTCAACGATTTAATCCAAGGATGATCGACATTCTTTGTCGTCGTCGTTGTCGTTGTCGTCGTCTTGTTCTTTTTCTGCGGCTGTTGTTGTTGTACTTTGGTACCATCAACTGTCATGATTGCATTATTGGTAGTTTTTGTTTTGGGCGACATGGTTCCATTTCATTGACGCTCTTGGGAAGCAACGTGTCTCGTTTTAAGAACGGTACAGCAAATGGACGTGATCGATAGAAAAGAAAGACGGTGTCTACTCCCTCCAATTGCTCAACATAATTATTTGACCTAGTTTTTCATTGGAATGAACTTCAACAATTCATCAGACTTCTTTCTCATCGTACTGTATCAGGTCGTATGAGGGCTAATAAAAAATCGTTGACTTAGACTACGCTAGTAGTAGTAATCTTTTGCTTGCTTGTTGGCTATCATTCAGAGCAGCTGTGCGTTTTTAGTCTTGCAAAGATCCAGATAAAGCTTACTAAAATGAACGCACACTTGGTCAATGCTAGCAAATCTCGACCATCCACTCTTGTTGTCTTTTCCAGCAACTTCACAGTGCTCTACTGCTGTTACTCTACTTATTACTAGCTAGTCTACTACTAATAGTAGTAGTAGCTACAGTAGTAGAGAGTAAATCTAGGTAGAGTACTCTACCTGGTAGTATTCGCTACTGCCAGCTCTTTTCACTACTACTCGTAGCTACTAGCTAGTACACAACTACTGTATCTATTATTGATAGAGCATATATAATAATACAGCCACAATAGCTATTACTGGTAGAGTCTCTGGACTAGTAGAGTCTCATTAAAAATTGATTCTATTAGCTAGCTAGAGTAACAGGAAGAAGCCAAACAAATACCACATACACGACAAACAGAAAACAGATGTGGGAAGCTCCTCCATTATGCAAACTCCAAGATGCCATTCGAGACCCTTCCAATGCCATTGGAATGAGAATGAGAGCCGCGTATTTTTTGAAGCAAGCTTATACGAACAACAACAACAACAACAACAGCGATGGCAAGATAGTAGATCAAGATCAACAACAAGAACAAATCATTCAGTGCTTGATCGATGGTTTGAAAAATACTCGTCACGGTTCTTTGATGCGGCATGAATATGCCTACGTTATGGGACAAATGGGTGACGAACGAGTAAGTATACTGGTGATGCATATCATCACGCACACGCGTGTGTGATTGTCTTTTTTGTTTGTTTGTTTGTCTCTGTGCATTCATGACTGGAGTTTTTTGTATTGTTTGTATTATTTGTATGTTGTTGATGATGTTGTTGTTTGTTGTTTGTTGTTTGTTGTTACTAATCATGCTCACTCCCCATTTTTTTAAATAATTGTTTTTGTTACGTTCCTTCGTGTTTTTTATCAGTGCTGTGACATTTTAGAAACCATTTTGGTAACAGATGATGATTGTTCCATGGTACGACACGAGGCAGCAGAAGCCTTGGCAGCCATTGGAGCTGATAGATCACGAAAAGTGTTGGAACAGGTCATAGAAAAAACCAAATCCAATTTACCCGAAGTTTACGAAACTTGTTTGTTGGCTAAAAATTTAATGGACTGGAAGAAGAAAGCTCGAGAAGGACACGACAACAACAACAGCAACGAGGAAGAGGAAGAGGAAGAAGCACCAGTAGCTTGTGCTTGTATGACGAATCCATACTCGTCGGTAGACCCAGCTCCACCGCATCCAGCCCACGCCAATAAAACCACAGAAGAATTGGGTGATTTGTTGTCCAATCCAGATCTGTCCATCTTCGATCGATACCGTGCCATGTTTTCGTTGCGCAATCGTGGTGGTGAGGAAGCTGTGTTGCAGCTTTGTCGGAGTCTATCGTCGGATCAAAGTTCTGCACTATTGAGGCACGAAGTAGCGTACGTACTAGGTCAATTACAGCATCCCGCTTCGGTATCAGCCTTGGAAGAGAGCCTTCGTAACCAGGAAGAACATCAAATGGTACGCCACGAAAGTGCAGAGGCTCTTGGTGCTATAGAAGGCTCTTGGGAACGAGTAGAAGCTATTTTGAGCGAATTTACCCACGATGACAATCAAGTCGTCCGAGAAAGCTGCTTGGTCGCACTCGATGCGGCTGATTATTGGGGTCACAACGGTTCGTCACTAGTACCGGACGACGAAAATGACGTTGAAGAAAAGAAGGAATCATTTTCCTTTGTACAACAGAAAGCACTTGCAGATAATGGTGGTCGACAGGCCACCAGAGAGGTCCTCAATCATCGTTTCAATACTACCGCCTAATAATAGGATACGGTACATCATTGTTACTGTTTGCTTTGAGGTCTATCAAGGCAGTCTGCATTTTTTAACACCGTAGGAGAACGTGTTATTTTTCTTTTAAATTAATTACCTACTTGTTCTTTCATTCGTTTGTACCAGTCTGGGAGTGGACTCGATGCATCGCGCCCATTCATTATTATTTGGTCAAATACCGGCAACCCTTCAATCGACCGCAGTGTCCCATACATAGCTGTATTTCCCCCCAAAAAATGGCAACAAAAAGGCAGTTTGATTGTGTGGTGTGAGCAAGCAATAGAGAAAACAATCCATTTTAGAAAACCAAATTAGAACTTTCGCACAATTTGAGGATATTGATATTATTTACTTGATGTATGTGTGTGCTTACCAATATCTCCCAAATGTGGATCGTCTTTTCCCGATAGATATTTGTTGCTACCAAGTCCTTTCTCGACTTTGAGTAGAACTTTGTGGAGTGCTTGTCGTTCGTCGGTAATATTTCGTTTTTCTGTGAGGCAAAAACCAAAATGGGATAATTACGACAAAAATTAAATCATTGTGATAATAATATGAGTGCCAGAAAATTCATTTAGCAAATACACATACTGTAGATACTGCAGTCACTATATAAACAAACAAACAAATGAACGAACAAACGAACGAACGTACGTTTAATTTTGGAGGCTGCAAAATACATGGCCAATGATCCGACAGTTTGAATGGCAAACTTTTGCAACGTTGAAAAGGTATCAACATTGTGAACGTATCCAAACGCTTGGTAGGAATCTCTCCAGGTACGACAAATATTGGGATACAACAGACTTGACAGTTCATCCCTGGCAAAGGTCAACCAC